>Ga0316226_1004490_pt1 | contig 11100 bp, 6 predicted proteins | sample TBH18017metaG_FD_206009 | JGI IMG/M metagenome (GOLD analysis project Ga0316226, IMG submission 206009) | Freshwater microbial communities from Trout Bog Lake, Wisconsin, USA - TBH18017 | ecosystem: Environmental > Aquatic > Freshwater > Lake > Hypolimnion/Profundal zone | place: USA: Wisconsin... | reverse complement strand
ATGGCTCGGTTTCGGTTACCGACGATGGCCGCGGCATCCCCGTGGATATGCACCCCACCGAAGGTCGGCCGGCCGTCGAGGTCGTGCTGACCAAGTTGCACGCGGGCGGCAAGTTCGACGGCTCGAGCTACAAAGTCTCCGGCGGCCTGCATGGCGTCGGCGTCACCTGCGTCAACGCCCTCAGCGAGTGGCTCGAGGTCGAGGTGCGCCAGCACGAGAAGGTCTATCGCCAGCGCTATATGCGCGGCCATCCGGTGACCGAGCTGGAGGTGGTCGGCGAAACCAAGGGCACAGGCACCCGCGTGACCTTCCTGCCCGATCCGACCATCTTCACCTGTTCCGACTTCGAGTGGGACATCCTGGCCACCCGCCTGCGCGAACTGGCCTTCCTGAACCGCGGTGTCCGCATCACCTTCACCGACGTGGAGAAGAACCGCGAGGAGATCTTCCACTTCAACGGCGGCATCAGCGAGTTCGTGACCTTCCTGAACCGCAACAAGGCGGTCGTGCATCCCAACGTCATCTTCCTGACGGGACGCAAGGACAACATCGAGTGCGAAATCGCGATGCAGTACTCCGATTCGTACAACGAGAACGAGTTGTGCTACTGCAACAACATCCACACCATCGAAGGCGGCACCCATCTGAGCGGCTTCCGTTCGGCGCTCACCCGCACGATCAACAAGTATGCCACGGACAATAACCAGCTCAAGTCGGGCGACGAGCCCATGGGCGGCGAGGACATCCGCGAAGGCCTGACGGTCGTGGTCAGCGTCAAGGTACCGCAACCCCAGTTCGAGGGGCAGACCAAGACCAAGCTGGGCAACGGCGAAGTCGAGGGCATCGTCGCCGCGGTCGTCAACGAGCAGTTGGGCAACTTTCTGGCGGAGAATCCCGCCGTGGCCCGCAAGATCGTCGAAAAGACGATCCTGGCCGCCCGTGCGCGCGCGGCCGCCCGCAAGGCGCGCGATCTGACCCGCCGCAAGGGCGCGCTCGATTCCGCGGCCCTGCCCGGCAAGCTGGCCGACTGCTCGGAGCGCGATCCCGCCAAGTGCGAGCTCTACATTGTCGAAGGCGATTCCGCCGGCGGCTCCGCCAAGCAGGGACGCAACCGCGAGACCCAGGCCATCCTGCCCCTGCGCGGCAAGGTGCTCAACGTCGAGAAAGCGCGCATCGACAAGATTCTCAACAACAACGAAATCCGGACGTTGATCACCGCCATCGGTGCCGGCATCGGTTCCGATGAGTTCGATGCCGACAAGGTGCGTTACCACAAGATCATCATCATGACCGATGCCGACGTGGACGGCGCGCATATCCGCACCCTGCTGCTGACCTTCTTCTACCGCCAGATGCCGCAGCTCATCGAGCGCGGCTACATCTTCCTGGCCCAGCCGCCGCTCTACCGCGTAACGCGCAAATCGCGCGAGGAGTACGTGGACAGCGACACCGAGATGACGCGCAAACTGATGCAGCTTGGCTGCGACGAGGTCAACCTGCGCACGGCCGACGGCCGGACGCTGGCGCCGGATCAGCTGCGCGCGCTGCTCGACGTGCTGGCGATACTCGACGAAAGCTGCAACAGCATGGCCCGGCGGGGCGTGGATGTGCCGGCGTTGTTGCGCTGCCGGCGTTCCGAGACCGGCGCGCTGCCGCGCTTCATGGCCGCCATCCGCACCGGCGATACCATCACGATCCGGTTTGCCCATACGGATACGGAACTGGCGGCCATCCGGACAGAAGCCGCGCACACGCTGAACGCCGCCGTTGACCTGGCGGCGACACAGGTCCGGGCCTACCACCGTACGACAGCCGCGCCCTTCTGCTGGATCGAGTTGTTCCGCGCCGTGCCGCTCCGCAAGGAAGTCGACCAGCTCGCGCCGTTCGGCTTCACGGCTGAGCACGTGGCAGGCACGACCGAGCCCTTCGCCTTCATCGTGGATGGCGAGAACGAGGTGCCGGTGTGCATCTTGAGCGAGTTGCTGGATGCCATCCGCTCCCGCGGCCGCAAGGGCCTGTCGATCCAGCGCTACAAAGGTCTTGGCGAAATGAACCCCGAGCAGCTCTACGCAACCACCATGCAGCCCGGCAAGCGGCGCATGCTGCGCGTGGTGCTCGAGGATGCCGTCAAGGCCGATGCCATCTTCACCCTGCTGATGGGCGATGAAGTCGAGCCCCGCCGCAACTTCATCGAGGAAAACGCCCTCAACGTCCGGAATCTGGACATCTGACGTCCGGCCATGGTCCGAAGAGACGCGCGGCATTGCAGCTGGTCTGTTCGGCCAGCGCGGCGGGCGTGGTGCCGCGCAGGGCAGCCAGGCAGGCGGCCACGTGCGTCACGAAGGCCGGCTCGTTGCGCTTGCCGCGGTGCGGCATGGGCGCCAGGAAGGGCGAGTCGGTTTCGATCAGCAGGCGGTCATCCGGAACGTCCCGCGCCGCGTCGCGCAGCGTGGCGGCGTTGCGGAATGTGACGATGCCGCTGAACGAGATGTACAGCCCACGGTCGAGCAGGGCGCGGGCGAAGGTGCGGTCACCCGTGAAACAGTGCACGACGCCCAGGCGTCCCGCAGCGGCCAGGTCCGGCGCTCCAGCCTCGTCCACGACGCGCAGCGTGTCCGCGTCGGCGGCGCGCGTGTGAATCACGGCAGGCAGGTGGTGCGTCGCAGCCAGGCGCAGCATGGCTGCGAAGAGCTGCTGCTGCGCGGCGATCTGCGCCGGCGCCGGGTTCAGATGATAGTCCAGTCCGGTCTCGCCGATGGCGCACAGCGAACCATCGTCCGGCAGATCCAGATCGGTGTCGCGCTGTCCCGCATGATCCCGGTCGAAACCCAGTGCCAGCCGGATGTGCGTGGGAAAAGCCTGTGCCGCGGCGCGGGCGGCGGCGTTCAGCGACGGGCTTCCGCCCACCGCCACCATGCGCGTCACGCCGGCAGCCAGCGCACGCGCCACCAGCGCGGCGCTCGCCTCGGCGGTTTCATCGAAGTGAACGTGGGTGTCGGTGTAATTCACGACTTCGTTCATGGATCTCCCATGGCGCGCAAGATCAAACACAGATAGGCTGTGGCGGTTTAGGCTGTAGGTAAGATGAGAAGGCTGTGAGGCAAGAATGGCTCCCCAACCTTCAGTCTTCAGCCTAACAGCCGCTCTCTTCACCGCTGGATGACATGCACGCTGGCCGGCCAGACGGCGTCCTGGCGGGACAACTCCGTGCCGGGCGAGACAATGACGGTCTCCAGTGCGGGGCACAAGGCAAAAAGGTTGGCCGGCAGTTTGCGGAAGCCTTCGACTGTCAGTTCGCGCAGAGGCAGGCCGGACAACGGATCAAAAGTTGCCACCGGTGTGCCGGAGAGATCGAGTGTTTGCAGCGGCATGCCCCGGATCGGCTGCAGGTCGCGCACGGCGGTGCCGCGCAGGTCGAGCGAGGCGAGCGGCAGGCCGGTCAGCGGCAGCAGATCGGTCGCGTCGGCGCCGCTGACGCGCGCCACCAGCCCCGTGGACGTCGGTTGGAGGTCGAGATCGGCGTGACTGTCGTTGAGCATGCGGAACGCCCATTGCACCAGGGCGCGGTGCGCTTCATGGGTGGCGCCGGCGGGATTACGGCGCGCGAAGAAGGCGCCCAGCATGACGCGGCGGTTGTCCCGCGTGGCGTGCGCATTCGCCGCAAACGCAGCGGCTGCCAGTTGCCGGAAGGCGTCGGGTACGAGCGCGCGCGGCGGCTCGCCGGCCAGTTTCCGGCCCAGGTCCACCAGGGCCATGGCCGGATCGTCGCCGGCGCGCTCCCGGCGGACTCTCACGGGCGGCGCGCGAAATGCCGCCTTGCCGTTGGCGAGTGTCTCCAGTTCGTGGCGGAAGGCCGCTGCCGCGGCATCGTATCGCTCCTGGCCCAGATCGATCCACCCGGTGAGCGCCCAGGCTTCGGCCCGGTTTGGATCCACGCCAATGGCGGTGCGCAGCGTGGACAGCGCCTCATCATAGTCCTGTGCATGGATCTGGGCGCGCGCCTCGGTCATCAGGCGGGGGACGGCCGCCTGGCCGAGGCGATTACGGAGACGCTGCTCTTCCTGCAGTTGCGCCAGGGCCTTGACGGCGATGCGTTCGCCGGTGCGGATGCGGATGACGGTGAACGTCCCCAAGGCAGCCAGGGCCAGCAGGCTGATGGTCACCGAGAGCGCCAGCGCCCGGTGACGCTTCACCACCAGCGCCAGCAGGGTGAGGGGACCGGCCTCCTCGGCCGTCGTGGCGTAGCCCGCGGTGTAGGCGTGCAAATCGGCCAGCAGGGCGTCGGCGGTCTGGTAACGCTGCACCGGTTCGGTGGCCAGGGCTTTGCGAATGATGGCCTCCAGCGCCCGGGGCACGCTCTGCAGCGGCGCAAGCGGTTGCAGGGGGGCGATGGTTCCGCCGACGGTGCGCAGCAGAATCTCGCTGGTGGTGGCGCCCGTGATCGGCGGACGGCCGGACAGCAGGGCGTAGAGCAGCGCACCAAGCGCATAGGTGTCGGTGCGCAGGTCCACGGCGTCTGCGCGCCCGGCGGCCTGTTCCGGCGCCATGTAGCCGGGCGTGCCCTGGACGGTGCCGCTGCGGGTGGCGTCCGCCTCGGCGTCGGACGGGGCTGCGGCTGAGGCGTGATCAGGGGCGTGGGCGGCCAGCTCCTTGGCCAGCCCCCAATCCAGCAGCCGGACTTCGCCATACGCGCCGACCTGGACATTGGCCGGCTTGATATCGCGATGGATGACGCCGCGCGAGTGAGCGAAGGCCACGGCGTCGCAGACGCGCGCGAAGAGATCAAGCCGTGTCGCCAGCGGATAACGGGCGCGGGTTTCGGCGTCGCCGGCGCGCAGCCGGCTCAACACGGCGTCGAGCGGCTCGCCGTCCAGCAGCTTCATGGTGAAATAGGGGCGCCCCCCGGCTGTTCGTCCGAGATCGTGAACGGGGACGATATTGGGGTGCTCAAGCCGGGCCAGGATGCGCGCCTCGCGCACGAAGGCCAGCCGCGACGAGCCGTCGCGCGGACGGGCCAGGGCCACATCGCGCAGGGTGTCGCGGTCATGGACCCGCACGACCTCCTTGGCGCCGCCCCGCCCCAAGGGCTGCTCCACGCCGTACTTCTGCAGCGGCTGGGGCGTGAGCGGGGGCACGCACGTTTCCGCACGGCTCTCCGGCGTGCCGGGCGTGTAGTATTGCAGCAGCCATGCTGCGTCATCCGGCGCGGGAGCGTCTGCCTGGGAGGGCGACCGATCCATGCGTGAAATGGTAGTCGGGCCGTCGCGCCGGCACAACAACAAGATTGCAGGGCAGGGGAAGCCGCCTCAAGCCCGCTCAGGCGCTGGGGCGACTGGCTGCAGGTGCGGCGGGGCCGGGTTTGGCGGCTGGCCCGCCGCGTTTGTGGCGCAGCCGATAGAGGGCCTCGAGCAGGCCGGAAAACAGATAGAGCGACGAGGCGATGAAGATCGTCTTGGCCGGATTGACCAGGATCAGCAAAACCATGACCGCCACCATCACCAGCACCCAGAACGGCTTCTTCTTCAGCTTGTTCAGCTCCTTGAGCGAGTGATAGCGCACGTTGCTGACCATCAAGAGGCCCAGCAGGAACACCAAGCCCAGGAAGACGTAGGGCAGCCACGTGTACTCGAGATGCTCTTCGAGGCACACGAGAATTCCCGACGTCAGAATCGTCGCGGCGCTGGGCGTCGGCATGCCGGTGAAGCTCCGGCATTCAGCCGTGTCGACCTGCACATTGAAGCGCGCCAGGCGCAGGGCGGCGCAGAGAACGAAGAAGAGCGAAACCGCCCAGCCGAGCCGGTGCGGCGTCAGCGTGGGGAAGCTCCAGCTGAAGACCAGGATGGCTGGTGCGGCGCCGAAGGTCAACATGTCCGACAGCGAGTCGAGCTGGACGCCGAACTTGCTGGTGCTGTTGGTCAGTCGCGCGACCCAGCCGTCGAGGGCATCGGCAATGTTGGCGAAGAGGATCGCCCAGACGGCGTACGAATAGTCGCCCTTCAGCGAGGAGAGGATGGAGTAGAAACCCAGCGTCATGCCGCAGAGCGTGATGCTGTTGGGAATGATGTAGATGCCCTTTTTCAAACGTCTCAACCTTTCGCCCTTGAAACCGCAGATGAACACAGATCAACGCGGATAGCCACAGCGCCATCCACACATGACTGCGCAAAACCATGTTCACGAGATCGATGAATGTCGTTTCCGTCGCACGACCGTGACAATCAGCGTCCATCAGCGTTGATCTGCGGTTCAACTGTTTCTTAGGTTCGCCGGCGCATGCCGTGCATCGGTTCCTGCTGGCATGGCGGCCAGCACGGTCTCACCGGCCCGGACGCGGTCGCCGATGGCCACCTGCACGACACAGTCGGCCGGCAGGTAAACGTCCAGCCGCGAACTGAACTTGATGATGCCAAAGCGTGCACCCGGCTTGAGCGCATCGCCGGCCTTGACGCGGCAGACGGTGCGTCGGGCGACGAGCCCCGCAACCTGCCGCACCAGGATCAGCCCGTGCCGCGTCTGCAGCACCAGTTCGCTGTTCTCGTTCCGGATGGAGGCGCCGTCCCGGTAGGCCGCCAGATGCCGCCCGCGGTTATGGCAGGCGGACACGACCGTGCCCGCACAGGGCGCGCGGTTCACGTGCACGTTGGCGGGCGACATGAAAATGCTGATCTGCCGCCGCCGCTCCTGGAAATAGCGGGTCTCCAGGGTCTCCTGATTCACGATGATGCGCCCGTCGGCCGGAGCGATAAAGGCCGCTGGCTGGTCAGGCGTGCGGCGCTCGGGGTCGCGGAAGAAGTAGAGCATGAAGCCGGCCAGCGCCGTCATGGCCAGGGAGAGCAGCACCAGGCACAACCCGGTCGCGCCGGCAGCGGGATGCGCGAGTCCGGCCAGGATCAGCGCTGGCAGGGCGCAGCCCAGGACAAATGGATAACCTTCAGGCGCAATTTTGAACATGTTCAGGTTTTCTGAGATCTTCCGACAACAAAGCAATCTAGTGAGGTCAGGCCGCGCGGGCAAGGCTTTTTGCTACACTCTGGCGCCAGGAACGGCCGCACGGTCAACCGGCGGCCGGCCTGCAAACGGGAGGCAAGTCGATGGCCAAGGCTCTGATGCTGCTGGCGGATGGCGTGGAGGAGATGGAGGCGGTGATCGTCGCCGACGTGCTGCGACGGGCGGGCGTTGAGGTGACCCTGGCTTCTGTCGGCGGGACCTGCGAGATCACCGCGTCGCGCGGCGTGAGGCTGGTGGCGGACGCGCTGCTGCAAGCCGTGCAACCGGAGCGTTTCGACGCGCTGGTGATTCCGGGTGGCGCCAACGGCGTGAACCGGCTGAAGGCCGACCCGCGCGTGCTGGACTTGGTACGGGGGTGGACGGCGGCGCACAAACCGGTGGCGGCCGTCTGCGCGGGACCGCTCGTGCTGCAGGCGGCGGGCGTGCTGAACGGCACCCGCGTCACGTCCCATCCGTCGGTGCGCCAGCAACTGGCCGGCATCGCCGTGTGCGACGAACGTGTCGTCGAAGATGGCCTCTTCATCACCAGCCAGGGCCCGGGGACCAGCATGGAATTTGCGCTGGCGCTTGCATGCCGGCTGGTTGGCGCCGGGACGGCGCGCGCCGTGGCCGCAGGACTGATCCTGCCGGCGGGATCGGTTTTGCCGGCGGCGTGAGACGCGCCCCGCGCGCGTTACCAGCCCTGCATCTTCTGGATGTTGTCCGCCTGCAAGGCCCGGATCGCCATGAAGAGGGCAAAGCGGTAATCGACCGGACGGCGCGTGCCGTCGGTGCGCGTGATAGGCGGAATAAACCCGGCATCCAGGCGGAAAGAGATGCAGTCCAGGTCGTATTCAAGGTAGCCGCCGATCTCCTGCAGATCGCGCGTGGTGACGTCGTAGCGCACAAAGCCGTTGGCAGCCCACAGATCGTTGAAACGGTGAGTCACCGAAATGCTGGCCAGCGTGATCGACGGCAGATTGGTGTAGCCGTAGATGCCGACCAGGCGCGGATCGGCCGGCTGATGCAGCGAGGAGGGGTCGGTTGGATCGCTGTGATACCAGTCGAACGTCACGGCGTCGTGTTTCGGATTGCCCAGCGTCATGCTCGTATCGGCGATGTCCATCCGATGCTCCTTCGGATCGAACAAGCCGGTCGTCTGAATCGTCACGTTCTTGTAGGGGCGGAACGTGGCATCCCAGCCGACCATGCGCAGCCCGTTGGTGCTGTCGCCGTTGCCGGTGCCGAAGCGGTAGGCCATGAACATGTCCCAGTCAAAGACCGTGCGGCGCGTCCCGTCGGCTTCGCGCACCTGGACATCATTGCGCACGCCGGGGCGCACGCCGTTCCAGGCGCGTGGCGCATAGAGACCGTTGATGCCGAAGAGGTCGCTCCAGTCGCGCGGGCCGTCCACGGAATCGAAGAAATAGCTCTGGTTGGCTTTGACATTGGACAGTGCCGGGATGAAGCAGTAATCCAGGTAAGGCTCGACGATATGGCGATAATCGCCGTAATCGCCGGAAGCCTTGAAGGATGCTTCGGTGCCAAATTCCAGGGCGCTGCGCGTTTCATTGGTGCGCCCGTCGGCCAGGCGCTGGTAGAAGGTGTAGCGGTAGGCCGCGCGCGGCACGACGCTGACGATGTTATCCCAGAAGTGCAGGGGATAGGTCAGCTTCTGATAGGTGTAGGCGCGGGCGGTATCGGGCTCGAAGAAATTGTTGGTGCCCGTGTCATTGGCGCCCCACTGCTGGGCCAGGAAGCCGACGCGCGTATCGCTCTCGTAGTAGAGGCCCGAATCGGCGAACAGCTCCTGCGGCATCACCGTCAGGAAGCCCTCAGGCAGGTGTCCGACGCCGTCATAGAAGCTGTTCACGGGGCCGGAGACCTCGCCGCCGATTGCATAGTTGATGCCGCGATGCGTGTAGGCGGCGAAGTTGTCCGGCTGGCTTTCGTCGCGATAGACGCTCCGGAAGAAGTCGTGGGTCACCATCTCATCGCTGAGATAGTCGGCGTGCAGCAGCACCTGGTCGTTCGGCGTGGGATTGGCCTCATGCTCGAAATAGAGGCGGTAGCGGCTGCCGTCCAGATGGTTGGTGGTGTCGGACAGCATGCTGTTGGGCTTCGCATCGTGGATGAGATAGAAACCAAAATGGCCGGAGCCCAACAGCTCCTGGGACCAGTCGAGTTCATGGCCGTAGGCCAGACCGCGTGACGTGCGATAGTCGAGGAGCACGTTGCCGATCAACTCATCGGAACCCGGCGGCGTGTAGATGGGATAGGTGTAAGTGGAGAGCACGTAGGCTCCCCAGCCGGAGCCGTAGCCGGGCACGATGCGCGGTCCGAACGGGTGATCGAGGTCGCGCGTCGCGTAGGGCGCATAGAAAACCGGTACGCCCATGAAATAGGCCGTGGCATTATGAATGGTGAGGCGCTCTTCCGGACGGAAGTCGATGCGGTCGCCGGTCAGCCAGTAGTGCCAGTGGCCGGGCGCATTGGTGCAGGTGGTGACCTGGGCCTGGCGGAGGTGGATCATGCCATTGGTGTCCCGGCGCGTTTCGTCCGCCAGGAGGGTGAAGTGTCCGGTCTGCACCTCGCTGGCGCTGGTGAGCCCTTCCTTGGTGATGTAGTTGTAGTTCAGTTCGTCGCCGGACCAGTGGCCCTGGTCCTTGCGGAAGAGGTCAATGTGCCCGCGGGCGCGCACGTCGCCGCTCTGCTTGTTGACATCCACCGTGTCGGCGTGCAGATCGTGGTCGGCATAACGCAGGTAGACATTGCCGTTCAGGTGATACCACCCCTTGGCGTCCGGGCCTTCCATGCGGTCGGCCGTGATGTCGGGCGCATTGGGGACGGCCAGGGGCTTGTCCTGCGCGGGGGCGCCGGCTGCGCACAACAACGCCACGGCCAGAAGGCCGGCAAACTTCGGCCAGAATGGACGATTGGGCATGGAACACTCCTCGCAGGCGCCGACCCAACGTCGGCCAATCACGCATGTTGTAACATAGGCGGTTGGTTCAAGGGAAGCGTCGGTGCGTCGCGGCATCCGACAGGCCCGCGCGGTTGGGGCGAAATCGCCGTTGACGCCGCCGCGCGCTTTACCCATAATGCAAGGCTTCTTCCAGGGGCTTCCCGTCTTGGCGCGGCACGATGAGCGTGTTCCGCCATCGAGACGGCGGCGCTTCCGATTGTGGAACCTCAGCACGGAGACAGTTGTGAGAACTCTCAAGCATGTGTGCATCTTTCTGCTGACCCTGCTGGCCGGCACCGGTCTGGCCTGCGCGGGCGAAGCCGACCTCAAGCTTCCGATCCTCAAGGACGTCAGTTTCGCAGGCATGGGTGGACTCAACGGACGCCAGATCCTGCTGTTCGGCATCGTCATCTGCGTGTTCGGCCTGCTCTTCGGCGCCGTGCAGTTCGTCCAACTGCGCAAGATGAAGGTCCACCGCAGCATGAAGGACATCTCGGACCTGATCTATGAGACCTGCAAGACCTACCTGATCACCCAGGGCAAGTTCATCATGGTGCTGTGGGCCCTCGTGGCCATCATCATGGGCGTCTACTTCGGCTACCTGCGCGGCTTCTCCTTCGGCAAGGTCACCCTGATCCTGATCTGCAGCCTGATCGGCATCGCGGGCAGCTACACCGTCGCCTGGTTCGGCATGCGCGTCAACACCTTCGCCAATTCCCGCTCGGCCTTCGCCAGCCTGGGAGGCAAGCCCTTTCCGACCTACGCCATTCCGCTCAAGGCCGGCATGAGCATCGGCATGCTGCTGATCAGTATCGAGCTGCTCGTGATGCTCTGCATCCTGCTCTTCGTGGACGTGGCCAGCGCCGGCGCCTGTTTCATCGGCTTCGCCATCGGCGAGTCGCTGGGCGCCTCCGTGCTGCGTATCGCGGGCGGCATCTTCACCAAGATCGCCGACGTCGGTTCGGACCTGATGAAGATCGTCTTCAACATCAAAGAGGATGACGCGCGCAACCCGGGCGTGATCGCCGACTGCGCCGGCGACAACGCGGGCGATTCGGTCGGCCCGACGGCCGACGGCTTCGAGACCTATGGCGTGACGGGCGTGGCCCTGATCTCCTTCATCCTGCTGGCCATCCTGCCCACCGACG
>Ga0316226_1004481_pt1 | contig 11128 bp, 9 predicted proteins | sample TBH18017metaG_FD_206009 | JGI IMG/M metagenome (GOLD analysis project Ga0316226, IMG submission 206009) | Freshwater microbial communities from Trout Bog Lake, Wisconsin, USA - TBH18017 | ecosystem: Environmental > Aquatic > Freshwater > Lake > Hypolimnion/Profundal zone | place: USA: Wisconsin... | reverse complement strand
GAGCGCACGCGCCCTCGCGTGCCGCGGTTGACGCCTCGTCAACCGCCCCCCAGCGCGCCACCGCGCAAGGTGAATGGTGCGGGTCAGGGGTGAGGTGCCTCGCCTGACTCCGCGTCCGAGGAGCGCACGCGCCCTCGCGTGCCGCGGTTGACGCCCCGTCAACCGCCCCCAGCGCGCCACCGCGCAAGGTGAATGGATCGGGCCGGAGGTGAGGCGCCCCGCCGCACCATTCAAATCTGCGAAGCGGGCAGGCGCTTGAGAATGACCCGGATCATGCCAATCATGTTGTCCTTGTACTGCGGATCGCTCTGCAGTCCTTTCCATACCGGCGCGGCGGAAAACGCCTGCCAGTGCTTCTTATGCTCTTCCGGGCTCACGCCGCAGGTCATGTACATCAGGCACGGCAGATGCGAACCCACCACCGCGCGACCGTAGAAAATCGGGGCCAGCCCCACCTCTTTCATCACGGTGATTTCGCCGCTCTCGAACATCCGGATTTTGTTCAAGCCTTTGCTTTCGCTCGGGCTCATATAGGTGCGCAGCTCGAAAACCTCCGGCCGCCGGTCCGCTGGCGGGGGCACGAGCTGCTTCATGCCGTCGAACGCCACCAGCAGGGTGCTCTCAATGCGTTCATAGGCCGCGTTGGTCTTGGTTGCGCCCAGAAATTCGGCGGCGGCTTGCTGATACACCGCATCCGCCGCCAGCTTCGCCGGGATCGCGCCAAATATTTCCAGCGAGTCGCACGGAATCAGCACGTAAACTTTGTTGGTTGCGGAGGCTTCCTGCTCCGTAAAGACCCCGACCGGACGGATGCCCATGCGATTATAGGCGGGAATGGCGGCGTCCCGCCAATAATCGTTCACGCGTTGCTGCTGCGCTTCCGCGGGGGTGGAATAAATTCGCACTTCATAATACTGCGGCTGGCCGGCGTCCGCCGCGCGGGCGTCGGCGGGGCTGCCGGCAATCAGGGTAATGGTGGCGAGGGTCATGAGGGAGGGCAAAAAGAATCGTGTCGGCATAAGGATTAATGTGTGACTGACTGTATTTCGTCCGGCGCCGTTTGTCCAGCGCGCCGTTGCCGCTGTTTGTGGCGGCCGGCATCCTTACCTGCCGTAGAGCCGGTGCCAAGCCGAGGTTCGGCCTTCCCAGCCCGGCGGACCAAACCTCGCGCAAACCCAGACCCTTTGAAATATTCACCCGCCACAATATCACCCACGCCTTTTCCGAGCGGCAGAGATGCCGCCCTCCACGTCAGGCACGGATGCCTGACGCCACGCGCGAATCCTTCCTCGTCAGAGGCCGCGGCCGCGGCTAAACTGCGTTGTGCAGTCGTGGATAAACAGCGATCTCCTCCGCAAGGCGCGGATCTTTCTTCGCCGCCATTGGCAGGGTGCCCTGCGTTGGCGCCAGAAGTTGGTCTTCAAAGAGGAGGCCATCCATCTGCTGGTGGCCGGCGTGGTGGGCATCCTGGGCGGACTGGTCAATCTGTTCTTCTTCTGGGCCGGGGAAATGGTGCAGCGCACGTTCCTGGCGCAATCCGGCGATCCGGTGCAAACGGCCGAAATGTTCACCACCACGCAGCGGTTGCTGGTGCCGACGCTGGGCGGACTGGCCGCCGGCTTGATTTTGTACCTGGGTTCCCGGCTGATCCGGCCGCAAGGTTCCAGCGACCTGCTGGAAGTCGTGGTGGCCGGCGATGGCCGGCTGCCGCTCCGCACCGAATCGGTGAAGACGGCCTCGGCCCTGATGAGCATCGCCACCGGCGCCTCCATTGGCCGCGAAGGCGGCATCACCCAACTATCCGCCACTCTGGCTTCCAAGCTGGGGCAATTGGCCAAGTGGCCGCCCTACCGGCTGCGCATGCTGGTGGGGTGCGGCGCGGCGGCGGGCATTTCGGCGGCTTACAATGCCCCCATTACCGGCGCGGTCTTCGCCTCGCTGATCGTGCTCGGCAATTTTTCCATGAATCTGTTTGCGCCGCTGGTTTGCGCCTCCGTCGTGGCCGCCACGGTATCACGCAGCTTTTTCGGGATCGAACCGTGGTATCAAGTGCCGCCATTCCCGCCCAGCCCGCCGGCGCAACTCCCGTGGTTCATCGTGCTGGGACTCATCTGCGGCGGCGTGGGAGCGGTGTTTCTAAAGTTTTTGCGAACCGGCAAAGAATATTTCGACCGGTTGACCTGGCCGGTGTATGTGAAATTGATGGTCGCGGGGCTGGCCGTCGGGTTGGTGGCCGCCGCCGGCTTTCCGGGTGTGTGCGGCAACGGCTATTTCGTCACCAACTCCATTTTGCACGGCAACTACGACAAGCTCCCGGAAGCACTGCCGCAACTCAGCGGGCTGCTCCTCGCCAAATTGTTGGTCACCGCCATCACCGTCGGCGCCGGGACGGTGGGCGGCGTGATCACTCCCACCCTGTTTCTGGGGGCGACGGCCGGCGCGGTGTTCGGCATGGCGCTGCATCAACTAGGTTGCGCGCCGGGCGTGCCGGCGGGGGCCTTCGCGCTGGCGGGCATGGGCGCCACCCTGGCAGGCACCACCCGTTCGCCACTGCTGGCCATCATCATGGCATTTGAAATCTCGCTCGACTACGCCCTCATGCCGCCGCTCATGCTGGCCTGTGTGGTGGCCACGCTCGTGGCCAGGCAATGGCACCCCGAATCCATTTATACCGAGCACATGCGGCTCAAAGGCTTGTCCCTGCGCCGCGAAATCGAGCAAGCCGGCGCGGCGATGGACAAAACCGTTGGCGACCTCATGCACGCGCCCGTCCCGCCGTTGCGGGAGAACGTGCCGCTCCGGGAAATCGCCAACCGTTTCGTGGCCAACTCCAACAACTTCTTCCCGGTCGTGGATGCCCGGCAGCAGCTCCTCGGCCTGGTCGCCTTGCAGGATTTGAAAGAATTTCTGAACGACAACGGGGCCTTGGGCGGCGTGATCGCCCTCGACGTGATGCGCCCGCCGCCGCCCTGCCTCACCCCCGGCCAGCGGCTGGTGGACGCCCTGCCCTTGTTGTTGCAAAGCGAGCTACGCAACGTTCCCGTCGTCAACAGCCTCACGGAAAAGCGTCTCGTCGGCTCACTCTCACGCGCCGAAGCCCTGGCCATCTTCTCCGAAGCCATCGCCGAAAAAAGCAAGCCGGCGGGCTGAAGCCGAAATCCGAAGTTCAAAATCCGAAACCCGAAAGAAATCCGATGCCCGAAAACCGAGCAGCCAATTGTGCGTCAGGATGGACAATCTGTTACGGAAGGCAAGGCGACGATCCTGGACCAAAGGCCCGGCCCATACCAGCATAGGGGCAACGCCCCATGGTACAGTGACAATAGATCCATAAGCGCGACCGGCGGTCTGTTCCGGCGAATGTTATGCTTTACTCCAACGAGGTTCATGCAAATTCCTTCCTCTCCAACTGGCGAATCTATGGACCGCGTATCCGATAGTCGCAATGATTAAATGTGCGCCCATAAAGGACTCGACAGCATTCCAAGGGCCTTCATACTCTGGGCACACCATCACACCCAGCGCAATACCCACGGGCGTAACGAGTGCGAACGTCAGGAATACAATAAAAAAGACATGCCCCGTTCCCCACAAGGAAGCCAAGAACTCGCTGTTCAGCCGAAGTGCTTGGTATTCAGGGTGAGTGAATGGCTTGACTCTAAAACGCATAACGGTCATGGGTTCTGCCCATTGCCATCAGAGCAGGTCCGAATGGAACACGGAACTTCTCATCAATCCGCCAATCCGCCCCCACACAATCCGCCCCTGGTGTTCAAGTACAAACTCCGTGCCATCCGTAATCCGCGGCAAAAAAATTGTGCTTTCGTGTTAGCGGCTAACAAACGCGCCGCCCTCATCCATGCTATGTTTCTCCCCGGATGCCAAATCATGGCGACATGCGCGCAGGGGAAGAGGGACTACGGGACGACGGACCACAGGACTACGGAGCTTGTGTTCTGTGGTCGTGTGGTTGTGTCGTCGGTGGCCAGTGGTCTCCCTTGTCTGCCTTCTTGCGGCCAGAAATTTCAGGATTTCAGCATGTCAATTTCTCAGCGTTTCCTTTCATCTGGCCTCCGTTCTCCGAGCTCCGTCCGGCCGAGTCCGACCAAGTCAGGCCCTTCAGTCACACCTCACACCGTCATTCGTCATTCGTCATTCGTCATTTCCATTCCGACCACCTTTTGCCATCCTTTCTCTCGTGCCTCTTAAAATTGGTGACCAGATCACGCTCCAGATTCAGGATCTTGCCTTCGGCGGCGAAGGCGTGGGCCGGGCCGATGATTTTGTGGTGTTCACACCCTTTGTCATCGTCGGCGAAACCGTGTTGGTGGAAATCACGGAAGTGAAAAAGCACTTCGCGCGGGCCCGGCTGCTGCGCGTGGAAACGGCCTCGCCCGAACGGGTGACGCCGCCGTGCCGTTACTTCGGGCAATGCGGCGGTTGCCAGTACCAGCACCTGGCCTACCCGGCCCAGTTGCACGCCAAGCAAAAGCAAATTGCCGATTTGTTCGAGCGCGTGGGCAAAATTCCCCGGGCGGTGATCGCGCCGGTGATCCCCTGCCCGGCGCCTTACGGCTACCGGAACCGCATCATGATCCGCAGCCAGTGGAACGGTCCCGCCAAAAAGTTGGTCATCGGGTTCATCCGCGCGGACAACCAATTCGTGGAGGATATCGAGGAATGCCAGATTGCCGAGCCGGCGTTAAATGAGCAGATCAAACAGGTCCGGGCCAATCCGCCGCCCAAGGGCGGGCTCAAGGTGGTGCTGCGGGTGCAACCGGAAGGCTGGAACGTGCCGCAGCACTCCTTTTTTCAGAACAATTTCTTCCTGCTGCCCAAGCTGGTCGAGACGGTGCGCGATTTTTTGCAGGCCGGCGGCGCCCGGCATTTGCTTGATCTGTATTGCGGCGTGGGCTTCTTCGGCATCGAGGCGGCGAACGTTTTGGCATCATTCACGGGCGTGGAATACGACCAGCCGGCCATCGCCGCCGCGCAAAAGAACGCGCAGACCCGCGGGGTGACGAACGGAACGTTCCTGGCCGGCAAAGTGGAAGCCGTGCTGCCCGAATTGCTGGCCAAGCTGCCGGCGGCCCAGACCGCGGTGCTGCTGGACCCGCCGCGCAAAGGCTGCTGGCCCGAATTGCTGGAGCAATTGCGCCAGACGCGGCCGGCCCAGATCATTTATGTCTCCTGCCACCCGGCGACCATGGCGCGGGATTTGAACATTTTGTGCGGCGATGGTGTCTTTGAATTGGCGCGCGTGCAACCGCTGGACATGTTTCCCCAAACCCAGCACGTGGAGTGCGTGGCCGATTTGCGATGTCAAAAAACAACTCCCGCCCTGGAAACGGAACTTGCCAACGCGCGGTTCTTGGATTCAACTGGACAAAACTGAATGCCTAAAGACAATCAGACCGACCCCCGGACCGGCTTTGCACCGCGTTTTCTGCCCTGGCTGCTGGGCGGCGCGATGCTGGCGCTTTATTGGTTCACCTTGAATCATTGGGTGGCCTTGATGAATATCAATCAAGTGGCCTCGGTCTCGGGCTGGACCCGGCAGCCGCAGATTTTCTACCCGCTCTCATGGCTGGCCACCCTGCCCTTCCGCTGGCTGCCGGCCGCGCACATTCCCGTCGCCCTCAACTTTTTCTCGGCCCTCTGCGCCGCCGCCACGCTGGCAGTGCTGGCGCGGTCAGTGGCCATCCTGCCGCATGACCGCACGGAAATGGAGCGGCAGCGGGAACGCAGCGATTTTTCCTTTCTGACGGGCTGGGCAGCCTGGATTCCGCCGGTGGCCGCGGTGCTGTTCGCGGGCTGGCAACTGGCCTTTTGGGAAAACGCCACGAATTTTTCCGGGGAAAGCCTGGAGCTGCTCGGCTTTGCGGTCATCCTCTGGCAACTGCTCGAATACCGGCTGGATGAACGGGATGAGCGCCTGTATTTCGCGGCTTTTCTTTATGGGTTCTGCCTCGTCCAAAACTGGGCCTTGCTGGGGTTTCTGCCGGTGTTTCTTACGGTGCTCATCTGGCAGCGGGGTCTGGGTTTCTTCAACCTGCAGTTTCTGGCTCAAATGACCTTGTGGAGCCTGGGCGGGCTGCTGCTAATGCTGCTGGTGGCCGTGCCGCTGGCGGCCAAATTTTCCGGCGTTTTTCCGCTGGGGATATGGGACGCGATCAAGGCCAATCTGCGCAGCGAGTGGCACGTGGTCAAGCTCCTGGGCCGGCCGGACATTCGCCACGACCTGGCCTTGCTGTCCCTGACTTCCCTGCTGCCCGCCTTGGTGATGGCAGTCCGGTGGAGTGCGGGGTTTGGTGACAGCAGCCGGATCGGCGCGAATCTGGTCAATTACATGGTGCATGCGGTCAATGTCGTGCTCCTGGGCTTGCTGGTGTGGGTGACCTTTGATCCGGCCTTCAGCCCGCGCCAATTGATGCAGGAACTTGGGTTCAGCGTGTCGGCGCTCACCCTGTATTATCTGGTGGCCTTGTGCTTGGGCTACTTCGCCGGTTACTTCCTGCTGGTCTTCGGTAAAGCGCCCACACCCACCCGGCGCAACCCCAAACCTGATCCGGCCCTGCCCAAACAATTCCTCTGGCTGTGCCCCGTCATCGTGGCCGCCGAACTGCTTTCGCTGTTGGTCGGAGCAGGCTTGCTGCTGTACAGGAATGTGCCCCTCATTCGCACTGTCAATGGCGCTGCCCTTTTGAAATTCGCGCAATTCAGCACGCAACAACTGCCGCCGGAAGGCGCGGTCTTGTTGTGCGACGGCGACGATTCGGGACAACCCCTCCGGTCGTATCTGCTGCAAACCGAACTGGCCCGCGAGGGCCGGTCCCAACAGTTCCCGGTGGTGGACACCCATCTGCTGGAGTGGCCGCCTTATCATACGTATCTGCACGAGCATTTTCCCAAGATCTGGCCGCAGACCGTGACGACCAACGATGTTCTCCCGCTGACGCCCTGGCGTGTGCTTGGGGTGTTGAGCGAACTCTCCACCAACCACCAAATCTACTATCTCAATCCCAGCTTCGGCTATTATTTTGAACGGTTTTACCAAGAACCACACGGGCTGGTTTATGCCTTCAAACCGCTGCCGGAGAATACGATGCTGCCGCCCGACTTGGCGACCAACCTGATGGCCGAAAACGAGGCGTTTTGGACGCAAGTCGTCAGCGCCAGCCAGACCGGCATTGAACAGGCCCAGCATCCGGCTGATTTGACCAAGCACGGCGGCTTCATCGGCTGGGGCATGAAGCATCTGCATGTCTTGCCGGAAGCCAACCCCAATGCTTTGCTGGCGGGAGCGTATTATTCGCGCAGCTTGGATTTCCTGGGCGTCCAAGTCCAGCGCGCCGGGGATTTGGAGCAGGCGGCCACCCTGTTCAACACTGCGGGCGCGTTAAATACCAACAATGTGGCCGCCAGCATCAACCTGGCCTTCAACAAAAATCTGCGCGCCGGCTCACCTGCCGTCGTGGATCTCTCGCGGGTTACGTCCGACCAGTTTGGCCGGTATCGCAACTGGAATGAAGTCCTGGCCGCCAACGGCCCCTTCGACGAAACCAGTTTTTGTTTTGAGTACGGCGCCTCGCTCATGCAGTCCCGCTTTCTGCGACAAGCCGCCGTCCAATTCAACCGCGTCCGCCAACTCGCGCCTGACAACCTGACCACCCGGCTTTTGTTGGCCTCCATTTATCTGGCCTACTACCACCCCGACCAAGCCCTGGAAGTGTTGCACGATCCGCTGACACGCCCGTTCCGCTTTGCCCTGACGGAATTCAATTCCACCGACTTGAACGTGCTCGCCGCCACGGCCCATTTTCAGCGGCATGAAAACACCGACGGCGCAGCGCTGCTGGAATCGGAGATGAGCCGCCATCCTGACAATGAAATCTTAATGCTGGTTTCAGCCCAGGTTTTCAATCGGGCCGGTCTGTACACGAATGCGCTCCACGCCATTGACCACAAGCTGGCCCGCTCCCCGGATGATCCCACCTGGCTCTACGGCAAGGGCCGGGTCAGCGCCCAAATAGGCGCCTATGGCGATGCCGTAACCGCCTTCAGCCGGTTGTTGGAAATACAGACCAACTTCCCCGACGCCCAATTCCGTCGCGGCGTGGCCTATTACCAAAGCGAACACCTCGATGCGGCGCGCGCCGATTTTCGCCAGCTCCAGGCCGCCTTCACCAACAGTTTCCAAATCGCCTACGGCCTGGGTGAAATTGCCTGGCGCCAGCGCCAGACGAATGAGGCCATCCGCAATTACCGGATTTATCTCGCCAACGCGCCCACCAATGCCGTCGAACAGAAAGAAGTCCGCGATCACTTGAGCCACCTCGGCGGCCAGGACGCAGAGAAGCGCTAGCGCGTGTTTTCAAATTGCGTCCAGAGCACGCCCGTCCCGGGCGCAGCAACTCCCCAATCGCCAAGCCGCTGATAATCGCCGGGAGGTGTCGGTCGTCCGCGTATTGCTGCGGCCGAGGACAGCCGCGCTCCGCAATTTGCAAACACGCCCCAGTAATTCAGGCAATGCGACTTATTCCGCCTTGAGCGAGGCCAGGTCGATGACGAAGCGTTATTTTACATCGCTTTTGAGCATGCGCTCATCGGCGGTGTTGCTCTCGTCCATGCGGATCATTGCGATGTCGCAGGTGATATTATGCTGGAATTTGTCAGGCAGGTTTCCTGATCGGCTGGACGAACTCACATGAGACCGTCGTGCCGCCGCGTTCACGCCGGACGACTTCCAGCCGACCCCCGATCAGTCGGGCGCGCGTCTCCATGTTGTGCAATCCCATACCACCGCGCTTCCGGCGAGGCGCAATGCCCATGCCATCGTCTTCGACGCTCAGCCGGGTGCGACCACGTTGGCTCGTTAGCATAATGGAGATATTTTTTGCGCGGGCGTGCTTGACGGCATTCTGTACTGCCTCTTGGGCAATCCGGTAAACCTGTTCGGCAGCCTGGTGGTCGGAAATCTTCACCGGCTTGATCTGACAGGAGCAACGCGTGCCATTCGCGTCGTCCACGCTGGCGGCAAGCAGTTGTAATGCGCCGACCAGATTGGCCGGTGTGATTCTGGCCGGATTCAAGCTGCGGGACAGGTCGCGAGCATAAGCAATCGTTTGATTCAGCATTCCCTCCAGCGTCTTTGCCTGCTGCTTTACCTCAGGGAACTGACTTTTCGAAATTCTTCGCAGGATGCAGGCGTGGTATTTGGCGCCGACCAGCATCTGGCAGAGACCGTCGTGCAAGTCGCGGCCGATCCGTTCCTGCTCGCGTTCGACGGATTTCACAACTTCCTCCTCCAGCCGCTTGCGTTCTTCAATTTCTGCCTGCAGCCGCCCGGCTTTCTCCTTGAGGAGCAGGTTGACGTAACCTTTTTCGGAGATCATCTGGGCCAAAGTACCCAAAAAAGCGGTGACGCTCTGCAGTTTGCCTTCGTCCACCACCTTGACCTTGTTGAGGGCCTCCAAATAGGCCTGTTCGTCATAACCATATAAAGCGGCTTGCCGGCGAAAACGTTCGCGATCAGGTTGCGCGAGCAGCAACTGTCCGGTGGCCAGACTGGCAATATGCCTGCCTTTGATGATGATGGGCGTTGCACAGTCCACCAGCCCGTGCTCGCATTTCTCGATGTTGGTCTGCAGCGGCCGGCTTAATTGGCCCAGGAGATGCAGATTGCTTTTTAGACACCCACAGCCCGAGATGGGATTGGCCCGATGAAATTTGGTGCATATATCCTGCCAGCCAGTGGCAATCAGCACGTTCAATCCGGGATGATCCAGAAAGCCAATGGTGAAACCGGTTGCTTCCGAAAACCCCTGAAACAGTTGTTTTAACTCCTCCACATCCACCAGGTCGGCAATGGCGTATTTGCCGTCCACCAAATGATTCGGATCTGGCTTCTGCCTCTGAGTCTCCGTGATTCGGGATCGCTGATCTGGTTTGGAATTACCCATTTGGTTCCTGGCCCGCGACCGTCGCGGGTAGCGCTTGCGATTCTCTTACCTCGCAGCGGATTTGCAAGTCATTTTGGTTTTAAAATGACTCGTTCGCCAGATTGCGCGTCGCAGCGGTATAACTCGGCATGGGAGCCTATGCCATGGCGCTATTCGTTCTGGGTTTTGGTGAGGTTTTTGGCGACCTGACCGACGCCCGTCGCGATGAGGAAGGGTTGCTTTTGGACGAAGAACGGCTGCCTAAGCCGGTGCGCATCACACCCCGTATTGTTCGTCGGTGACTTTTTCCATCCAGTCCACAGCCTTGCCGTCAAGCAACTCCGCGATCGCGATGTGCGTCATGGCCGTGGTCGGTGCCGCACCATGCCAATGTTTTTCGCCCGGCGGAAACCAGACAATATCTCCGGGATGAATTGATTCCATCGAGCCGCCTTCGCGTTGGACACGTCCGCAGCCGGCGGTCACGATGAGCGTTTGCCCCAGCGGATGCGTGTGCCACGCGGTGCGGGCGCCGGGTTCAAACGTGACGATTGCGCCGCTGACCCGCGCGGCATCGCTGCCCTTGAACTGTGAGTCAATGCGCACCGTGCCGGTGAACCAGTCGGCTGGGCCTTTGCTGGATGGCTGTGAGCCAATTCGTTTTATTTCCATAATTAGGTTGATGGGCGGTTAGCGTCCGACCAATTTCTGTAGATTTTCCGGATAGCGCGCCCCTTGAATTTTAATCCTCATTGATGAACGGATCATATACCTCGGCGGTGTCAAAGAACGTGACGCCCACTTCGACCGCCGACCGGATCAAGGAAATCATCTCCTGTTTGTCGCCGGGCGGACCATAGGAAAAACGCATGCCCATGCAGCCTAGCCCAATGGCCGAGACTTCCAGATTACTTTTTCCTATTTTGCGCTTTTGCATAATTGTATTCCTTCGCTGTTTAATTTTAGGGATCGATCAGTTTCATTCATTTGCTTTGGAGCAAGTTCGCCAAACCAATAAGCCGCCGTTACTCCACCATCCATGAGGAAGTCACTGCCGGTGATAAACGCGCCGTCAGAACCCATGAGAAGCGCACCGACGTTTCCAACCTCGTCGGGAGTTCCGGCTCGTCCAGCGGCGCACAATTCCATCATGCGGCGGTAGCCCGCGCCGCGCGGGCCTTTCAATT
>Ga0316226_1004480_pt1 | contig 11131 bp, 12 predicted proteins | sample TBH18017metaG_FD_206009 | JGI IMG/M metagenome (GOLD analysis project Ga0316226, IMG submission 206009) | Freshwater microbial communities from Trout Bog Lake, Wisconsin, USA - TBH18017 | ecosystem: Environmental > Aquatic > Freshwater > Lake > Hypolimnion/Profundal zone | place: USA: Wisconsin... | reverse complement strand
CAATCACTGCTTCACGATTAGGAACAGAAACATCCTCTTTCAGCACTACTGATCGTGTTAAACCTACGCTCTGAGAGTACACAGAGGCACTAGAGCCAAAAATAAAGACACCTGCAGCAATGACAATCCCTTTTACTAATTTCATGATGAATTCTCCTGATTTATATTTTTAATTTTTTACCACTGTCAATATATTACCCCCAGAGACAAAGGCTCCGGCATGATTGATGGATGTTTTAAGAACTATTTAGGAGAATGGGAGCGTCTTAGATTGAAACCTCTAGAGATCAGCCCAAAAATTCGACCGATCTAGATCATTCCAGCAGATGGCCAGTCTTAACAAAGATAGTGCAGCCCTCTTTACTAAACGGCTGATGCAGGCTCATATGAGGGCTTCTAATCCAAGAACCAGCGGGATAACGACCATGCTCATCCTCAAAGACGCCATCGATTACAAAGATTTCTTCACCGCCATAATGTCTGTGTGGATTGAAATAGGTTTGTGGAGCCCAGCGGACCAAGGTCGATCCACTACCTTGACGCATTAATGGCATTACCTGCAGACCTGGAACCATCCCTTGATACCAATCGGCCGTTTTCGTATCAATCACTTCTCTGTTCTCTTGATCAGGGCCCAGATGTCGCAACTTCACAAATAATGTGCAGCCAGAATCACTAAATGGCGCATGGGAAGAACCAGGGGGATTCATAATGTATGAACCAGCAGGATAATAACCAGACTCATCACTAAAGATCCCATCCAAAACGAAGATTTCCTCACCAAATTCATGGAAATGCATTGGGAACTGTGATCCAGCTTGGTAGCGAACAATAGAAGTTGCTTTTGCTACTTCACCACCACAGCGCTCAAGCATACGCCTCTCTATCCCTAGTTCGGGGCTCGGAATCCATGGCAGATCATGGTGATTAACTACAACTTTTTGACTGTAATCGGCGTTGATATTCATTGCGGGGCTATCTATATTCACTATCAATAAAGCATAGCAGATGGTGCAAATCCTCGTTGAGGAGCCATTCTTTCCAGTCTTTGCGAATCAGCCGGAAACATGCTCGAAGCAAGCAATCAAATATATCTGTAGTATGAGTAAGGCTCACGCATTTTTGCGAGTGAAACACACCATATTACGAGGAGCATCACATGAAACTTCATTCTCTATTGATAGGCGCTCTCTTAGCCCTCTCCAGTCACCTAGTCTTCGCAGAGTCAGTTGATTTTGTAGAACCCAAAAATGGTGCAATTGTTAGTAGCCCATTTAAAGTGATTTTTACAGTCACCGGAATGAATGTAGCACCCGCAGGTGATATGACTCCCAATACAGGACACCATCATCTCCTCATTAATGCCGAAAGCATTCCCGAGGGCACCGTAATCCCGATGGATGAAATGCATAAGCACTTTGGCAAGGGTCAAACTGAAACTGAAGTGACACTCCCCCCAGGTAAATACAAACTCACCATGCAATTTGCTAATGGAGCACATCAGTCTTATGGCCCCAAGCTTGAGAAATCAATTCAAGTCATAGTCAAATAAGATCATCTCACTCACACTGATAAAGCTCAATCATGTATCTGAAGTTGCTGGCCCTGTTAGCATTGAGCTTGTCTATTGTTGACCTGTCTCAGGCTGACGAAATATATAAAACTGATCCTGAGCACACCTTTGTCAGTTTTAGCTATAGGCATCTGAATTACTCTGTTCAAACCAGTCGATTTGATGCGGTCAATGGCATAGTGAGAGTCAATGATAAAAATGATGGAGGAAGCGTAGAGATGACCATCAACACCAACTCCATCAGCACTGGGTCACCCACTTTCAACCACATCCTTCAATCCGAGGACTTTTTTTCAAGCGAGAAGTTCCCTCTCGCTACATTTAAATCGGATAATATTATTTTTAATCAAGATGATATCTCCGCAATCCATGGTGAGCTCACCATCAAGGGGATCACCAAGCCAGTGCGCATTGAAGTGGATCACTTTAATTGCAGTAGAAGCCTACTTACCCTTCAATACATGTGTGGCGCAAACGCAAGCGCCAAAATAAGCCGTTCTGATTTTGACCTGGGGAAATATACGCCCTTTGTTGGGGATGAGGTGACACTCAATATTGTTATAGAAGCATCAAGGCAATAGTCGGCTTTGGCAATAATTTAAAGCCTATTTTGCCAACCACATTGCCCTGTAAACCCCGTTGGGGTCATGGTGGTCCTTAGCTTGCTTCTGAACATTAAATGGTCTTCCACCGCGTGGGTCTGTACCACCTCCACTGATATATAACCAATTTCCTTGATTGCTATATACATCGTAGTCAATTAATTGAGATTCAAACCAAGCAGCACCTGCACGCCAGTCGCCCTTCATGTCATAAATCCAATAGCTTGCTAGCACTTGGCGCATCCGATTTGATAGAAAGCCAGTTTGTTGAAGTTCACGCATGCCGGCATCAATAAAATCCTCACCTGTGAGCCCAGAACTCCATTGGTAAAACTTTTCTTCATGAAAGCTATTTGGCTTTTGCTTACCCAAGCCCTTAGGTTGGTAAAGTTTTTTTCCGTACTTAAAGTGCAAAAAACGGAAATAATCCCTCCACAATAATTCGAACCAAAGCCAATACGTTCCATCATTAGCGCCATGTATTAACTCGTAATTTTTAAGTCTGTCAGCGATCACTCTTGGCGATAAACACCCAAGGGATAACCAAGGCGAAAACTTACTGGAATAATCCATGCCCATCAGCTGATTACGAGTTTGTTTATAGGTATCTGGTAGTCGCCTATCTAAGTATTGAGACAAGTGGGCTATACCACTGTGCTCACCGCCTACAAATGGGGATTCACTTTGTTGACTTAATGGACTCTCCCGCTGCCCCTCGTGCTGATTCAAGCAAGGCAAAGGTGGGATGAATTCTGGCGCCACTATTGGGAGCGCATAAGAAAGGTCCTCGCGCTCGATATCCTGGCGAAACCTCGTAAAGATATCAGGTATATCTTTCAAATCAAATGGCAAATCTCTCGGATCTAACATACTAGATTGCCAAAATTGTTTAACCTTAAATCCCAATCCCTCAATGACAGTAACTTGGTCAATTTCCTCGGGAGCTTCAATTTGCTCACAGTACACCAGTCCAGATTGAATCTGATCTCTCAGCACTTGCATTATTTCTACTGCATCACCCTTGAACTCTAATAAGGTCGAACCTTTGGCAGCCAATTGACTACGAAGATCCTTTAGGGATTCTTGTAAAAATGCTTTGGCGTGATTGGCGATTCTTGGGAACCCCCAATGAGTTAACTCATCTTTGTAATTTGCATGGATGTAAATGGGCAAAAGAAGAGTGGCATCTCTACATGCCTCCTTAAAGGGCGGGTTATCTTCTAGGCGAAGATCATTCCTAAACCAATAGATGATTGTGGTCATTTTTAACTTAAGGGTATGACTTGATTTTTATATGACCCTGTCAGGGCTTTTTTAACAATCTTATAAATATCGAGGTCAAATTCGGCATCGCCAGAGTGTGTGAGCTCAGATATCTCATCCTCATTGATCGCTGTACCCAGATAACACCACTTATCCAACACAATCATTTCACCACCATCATTAATGGCGATTGGACCTTTAAATGGCCAGACTTGTACCTTGTATAAGCTCATTGCAGTTTTAAGCTGCAGATTATGCATTTCCGCGGGGGTCAATCCTATACAGGCACCTCCACATTGTTTTACTTGATACCCAAAACAAGCCTTTCCCTCTTCGCCCTTTTCCAACCCAAGCAGCACCTCACATAAGCGATATTTTTTAGCCACTGCCCTTAAGTAGGAGTGAGCCTCTCTTTTGCTATAAAACAATCCATACAAATTATCTTGAAGACCAGGAGATAAATCTTTGTGGCTTTTTAACACTGGTTTCAATATTCCAGCTAAATCCTCTTCCAAACTCCATGCACACAGATCTTTGGAGCGTCGAAGTTTGATATTCATGCTGGGCATCCGCTCTTTGATGAGCCTAGATTCCAAAATGAGTGCGCTTAATTCTCCGCTGGTTTCTATCCAGTCAATATCCCTTACTTGCAGGGATAACTTCATTTCTTTGCGCTGAGTTAACGCTCCTTGAAAATGCCCCATCACTCTACTGCGCAGAGAAATGCTTTTGCCAATGTATAAGGGAAGCTTATTTTCTCCATAAAAGATATAGCACCCTGGCGCATCCCAAATTCAAAAGACACAACACCAAACCAATTTATAAAGCTCCTTATGAAATCAAACGCCTGCATTGAATTGAAAGATCTGAGGCTTCAGACACAAATTGGCAGCTATGGACCCAATGCCACCGTACCTAAAGAGCATCTATTAGATTTAACGCTATACATTGACTCAAAACTGGTCTTCATTGCAGAAGACCTCATGGAAAATGTGTTTGACTATGATCCACTAGTCCTGGAGATTATTCAGATTGCCGGTGATGATCATTACGAAACTCAAGAAAGACTCATGACCCGCATCATTCAGATTTGCTCAAAATACCCTGAAATTCAATCGCTGGAAATTAGCCTGAGAAAATCGCCAGTTTTTGCAAACTCTGGCTCACTCGGCGTTCGCCTCTCGATAGATCAGAACACCTTAGCTGATATCAGAATCGCTTAAACCCCGATCAAAGCACTCCCTTCATCTTTTTGAGTCTAAAAACTATGAGAACACTAATCTACCTGCTCATTGCCACCTTACTGAGTTTTCTTGCCTTACAGGCCAGAGCCAATCTTGCAAATGATCTTGATGATGGTCAACATATATTACTCATGCGTCATGCTGATGCACCTGGTTATGGTGATCCAGCAGGCTACCAAATAGATCAATGCTCCACACAAAGAAATTTGGGGGATAAAGGTAAGCGGCAGGCCATCTTGATTGGACAGTGGTTAAGTACTCAAGGCATTCAATCAGCAAATATCTTTAGCAGCCCTTGGTGTCGCTGTCTTGATACAGCAAGACTATTAAATAAAGGTCCCGTCAATAGCACTCCTGTGCTTGGCTCTTTTTTTGATGATGCGCATACAGCAAAAAAATAGACCCAGGATTTAGAAAAACTCATTCAAGTTCAACTCAAAGAAAATTCAAGGGCACCGCTGATCCTAGTCACTCACCAAGTCAACATCGAATCATATATTGGGAAAAATGTCGGCACTGGCGACCTCATCTTGGTTAAGGTAGATAAAAATGGTAAGCACATATCCCAACAAATTTATCCAAGCCCAGCTTTTTAAATGCAAACAAACTGTATGGGGAAATAGATTTATTAAGCCTTCACCCAATGCTTGGATTTTTCAGCTAAACCTTTTTTAAATAGTCGGGATAGTCTTCTTGTTTTTAAAGGTCCTCAACTTAGCCTCCCAAAAACAAATAACTCATGTTGCATCATTCAATGAAATGCCTATGTACTCAATTACCGCTTCACGACTTTGAACGCACAATCCTATTTAACCAAGGCATTAAGGGGGTGGAGACGCATTACCCCAAGCCCAAAGCAAGCCCCGCAAAGACAAAACCCCCACCATTTCTGATGAGGGTTTGCTTTTCCTACTCTCCTGCTACACCACAACTGAGCAGATTCGACTTAAAAAAAACTCATCCGAAGGTGGTTTGCTTTAATACAAAGTAAGCTGATTGGCGTCATACGCGTTTATGTAATTGCTATTCGCATCGCTATAAGAATAGGCAATGGGGGTCAAGGTGCTATTTGCATTTATACCCGACACTGTAATGTCAGCATAATTAAATACTGTTCCAGCAGAATTCGTATTCACCTCGTAAGTGAAAAGAATAGGTTGATTGCTACTGGTTGCTGGAGTTGCAATGGAGTAATAAATCGCGCCAGAATTCACCGATTGAACGTAGGTGTACTGGGTTGCATGCAACGGACCTGAAGTGAGGGAGCCGGGCAAGACATTTACACTTGAATACACGGAGGGAATAATATTGCCTGCCTGCACTTGACTACCATTGTAGTAATTTATAAGTGACGTTCCATTAAAGGGGGTGCTAGCATTTGAGCAAAAACTACTACTGCCATTCAAGCCGCCGGTTTGAGTAAACGTGGCAGGATAAACAGCGCCCCCATTAAATTGTTGGGAAGTAGTAGATAGAGCAGTCTGACCCATAGTGAGAGAATTGCCGGTACAAGTGCCTGTCGCAGTAAAGTTATTGTCAGACCAGCCGTTGATGACAAAAGTTTGATAAGCAGTCTGAGCATTTAAAGAAGGCATTACAGTGCTAGTGATTGTTCCGGTAATGGTGCCAGCGGGTATAGTAATCGTCAAGGTTGCCGGAACAACAGTGTAAGCATATTGAGCGCTAATGGTGAAAGTACGGACCATGGTGTAATTGCTTGCACCAGCAGCCGTGAGATTGGTATCTGTCAGGGTAAATATATTATTCGATGAAAGTGACCATGTAACCGTTCCGGTATAAGACTGTGTACCAGTTGGGGTATTTACAGTTTGCGTATATGTGTAATAAGTTCCAGAAGAACCAACTGCTGCTGCAGATGGAAGGCTGTTGTATGTGACAATTTGAGTTACCGGCGGAACTGTTAAGCCACCAAAATTTCCGGGGCCACATGGGCTTGTGGTGTTATTTGTGCCAAAGTGTCCATACATGATTACAGATGCTGGAAGAACGCCAGTACCACTAACATTGGTAAAGGTAGTGTAATAGGCATTATTAACCACATAGAGAGATCCCGAACACAAACCACTCGTGTTAAATGTTGCTGGAACACCAGACAAATTTTGGTTCATTTGAGCTAAGTTGTACCCGCCACCCGTATGAGAACCATCACCAAGGCCGCAAGAGGCAAGCAAGAGACTTGCAATCAGTGTGGTCAGTAGAATTAAAAAGCGATTTTTCACAAGAGCTCCAAAGAGGGTATTTTTAACAATCAATATCTCCATTATCAAACAATTTATCAACCAAGCCATGGAAATGTCTAATCAACTTCCATGGCCTAGCGTCACAAAAGAAACCTGGTATTGCCTGCATGAGAATTGCAGAAGAATTTATAACTAAGTCATTGTTTTTATTATATAAAATCTTTACTTGCATCAAACGCCAAAAAAGTGGTGCGCAAAAGATCTGACTGAATTAACTAAGCTCAGCGCAAAATGCGTTATGGGGTGCAGATAAAGCGTATGGATGAATCGATTTACTAAGTCTTCACCCAACCCTTAGATTGCACGGATAAGTGCTTTTTAAATATTGCTGCTATCGGAGATAGCTTCTTACCCTTAGGGCTCACAATATGCCAACTTGACTCAATGGGAAATTCTTTACATTTCAAAATGGCGACCTCTTCTAGATCAGCCTTTTCACCAAGGGAATATTTAGAGAGTACGGCTATACCTAAATTACCAATCACTGCCTGCTTAATTGCCTCATTGCTGCCTAGCTCAAGCCTAACATCGGGTTTAAATTTCAACCTTTTGAAATGAGAATCTGTTGTCATTCTTGTACCGGAGCCTTTTTCCCTAAAAATAAATTTATCGCTCTTAAGTAATCCAAGATCAACATTTTTTTTATTAGCGTACCGATGCTCTTTAGAGGCTACCAATAGCAAAGGATTTGGCATAAACACTTCGTCTTCGATATCTAAATGCAATGGTGGCTGAGACATGATGTATACATCATCCAAATTCTCTTCTAGCCTCTTAACTACGCCATCACGATTTAATATTTCCAAAGAAATGTCTATTTGTGGATATTTCGCACAAAATGTTCCCAATATTCTGGGAATGAAATATTTGGCAGTACTCACCACAGCCACTTTTAACTTACCCCGCGTTAATCCCTTGATCCCATCGACCTGCTGCTCAAAAGCTTCCCATTCACCAGAGATTGTTCTAGCCGTTTTTGCTAATTCATGGCCCATTTGAGTTAAATAAATTTTTCTGGCCACAACCTCATAAAGCGGCACCCCAATAGCATCAGTGATTTCCTTGAGCCCCATCGACGCAGTGGGTTGAGTTACATGAACCATGCGAGCCGCTGCACTCACACTGCCAGTTTCAGCCAAAGCCATAAAAAGGCGTAATTGCCTAAAAGTAATATTCATAGGTATTTATCTATATATAACTATATTATTTTCGATTTTACTTTATATATTTACCTTCCTAGAATAGGTTCAAAAGGAAATATATGACCAATTTACTAGACCCCTCCATTTTGTTTTTTATCTTCGGCATCTTTGCTGGCTTAGTTAAATCTAATTTAGAGATTCCACAGCCCATCTCTCGCTTTCTGTCGCTATACCTCCTCATGGCGCTGGGATTAAAAGGTGGATTTGCGCTCAATAAATCTGGATTTACCCCTGAAATTGCCCTTAGTCTTGGGCTAGCAATCACACTGGCTATCGTGATTCCACTGCTAGGCTACAACCTTCTCAAGCACAAACTTGACAAACTGGATGCTGCTGCAATTGCTGCCACATATGGATCAATTAGCGCAGTCACCTTTATCACCACCACCCAAGTCTTGGATCAAAACGGCATTAGCTATGGGGGGCATATGGCTGCAGCGATGGCACTGATGGAGTCGCCTGCAATCATCATTGCCATTCTGCTTGCAAATCATATTAGACAAAAAAATCTCGGTAGCAAAACCTCCAATACATCATTAGGTAAAGTGTTGCACGAGTCATTTACTGATGGCGGGCAGCTGCTTTTATTGGGATCACTGCTCGTAGGGTTGATATCAGGTGATGCCGGTCATAAAGTCATGGCGCCATTCTCGATTGATTTATTCAAAGGCCTGCTAGCATTCTTCCTGCTAGACATGGGCTTGGTTGCTGCCAAAAGTATCGGTGAACTTAAAGGGAAGCCGCCTATTACTCTGGCATATGCATTCATAGCGCCGCCCGTTCACGCGCTCATTGCGCTGGGCTTATGTCACTTATTTCATGTACCGCTTGGCGATACGATTCTCCTTATGATTCTGGCTGCAAGTGCCTCCTATATCGCGGTGCCAGCCGTGTTGCGTCATGCCATGCCGGAGGTCAATCCCGCCCTCTACATGGGGATGTCACTAGGTATTACCTTCCCTTTAAATATTATTTTAGGAATCCCTATCTATAGCGCAATTGCTAACTATTTTGCTTAAAGGATTTGACAGTCAATATGCCAAAAGATCTCAAGCCTTATCTCGGATTAAAGGCAAGCCTTTTAACTCAGCACGGTAAAGAATCTGTTATTTGCCCCCTACTGCTGAGTACGAATGGCCTAGAGGTAAGCCATGTCAATGGGTATGACACTGATAAATTGGGAAGCTTTACTCGCGATATTCCAAGATATGGTTCGCAACTAGATGCTGCCAGGAAGAAAGCGAGGATAGGTATGGAGCTTGCCGGTACCCAAATAGGCATTGCAAGCGAAGGTGCTTTTGCCAATGATCCTTTCGCTGGAATACTTCCCTGGAATTACGAATTAGTCATATTGGTGGATGATATTCATGAGATAGAAATCACCGGCTTTTATGGTGGTGAAGCCCAAAGTGCGAACAAGCTAGTATCGAGCTGGGATGAGCTCACCGCGTTTCTACCTGAGGCTCGATTTCCAAGCCATCACTTAGTTATAAAACCTGATGATGAATACCATCTTGAGTGTCGCAAAGGAATTGATACCATTCAATCACTTAGACAGGCCTATGACTGGGCGAGGAACCTCTCCAAAAAAGGAAATGTATTTGTAGAGAATGACCTACGAGCCCACACAAACCCGACTCGGATGGAAAATATCCTGAAGGCAACTCAAGAGCTAGCTAAAAAAATGACTTCGCTTTGTCCTGGATGCAAATCCCCGGGATACTCAATTACGGAAACTAAAAAAGGATTGCCTTGTTCTCATTGTGGAGCCCCGACAACTCTCCCCATCGCCAATATCTGGTCATGCGTTAAATGTGGAGACAAAAGAGAAGAGGTGATTACCAATCAGGTCACTGCTGATCCGGCTAAGTGTCATTACTGCAATCCGTAGCAAGCAGCGCCACCTACCTCGTAGGATTGACCTCACATAAATTAACCCCAGAAAGGCGTTGTTGAACATCGCCTGTAGGCATTGGGTATCTACGAGTGGAAGGGCCGGCTTTGATCACTTGACCAGGTAGAGTTCTACCTAAAATAGACTCAAGCTCATGTGCACATGAGAGTAAACCTGTTAAGTTCACCCCGGTGTCGTACCCCATCGCTTGCAACATGTGCACCATATCTTCAGTGCATACATTGCCACTGGCACCAGGTGCAAATGGGCAACCGCCCAGACCACCTAATGAAGCATCGAAATGGGTTACCCCCGCATTCAGTGCCGCCATGACATTTGCCAAACCCATGCCTCTGGTATTGTGAAAATGGGCAGTAATGACTAAATCAGGCCATCGCTTCACTACTGCATGAATCAAGCGCTCTACTTGCATCGGATTGGCCACACCCGTGGTGTCACAGAGGCTAATCTTTGCAATTCCTAAGTCAGTTACTTTTTGGATATAAGTTAACACCTGCTCTTGCGGAATATCGCCATCGAATGGACAACCAAATGCCGTTGAAAGCGATACATTAATACTTGCAGAATTACCAACGAGCTTGGCAATCTCAGAAAACTGTTTAATGGATTGATCAGGAGTCATGCGCAAATTAGCAAGACTATGACTTTGACTTGCTGACATCACCAAATTAATTTCATCTACTTCGCATGCTAAAGCACGCTCACACCCCTTTAGGTTAGGCACTAAAACCGCATACTCCACGCCCTCAACGCGCTCTATCGCGCGCATCACTTGTTCGGCATCCGCTAATGCAGGTATCGCCTTGGGCGAAGAGAAGGATGTGACTTCAATCTTCGCCAGACCTGTATGAGAAAGACTATTGATGAGATGGATTTTCTGCTCGGTTGGGATGAACTGTGACTCTATTTGAAATCCGTCCCTCACCGCCACATCCTGTATAAATAGTTTGGTTGGCATATGATTCTCGATTAAATAACACCTTGTTCGTGCAAAGCAGCAATGCGCTCCTGCGCATACCCCAAATCATGCAAAATTTGATCGGTATGCTCTCCAAGTTGAGGGCCCAACCA
>Ga0316226_1004479_pt1 | contig 11135 bp, 6 predicted proteins | sample TBH18017metaG_FD_206009 | JGI IMG/M metagenome (GOLD analysis project Ga0316226, IMG submission 206009) | Freshwater microbial communities from Trout Bog Lake, Wisconsin, USA - TBH18017 | ecosystem: Environmental > Aquatic > Freshwater > Lake > Hypolimnion/Profundal zone | place: USA: Wisconsin... | reverse complement strand
GGTCTGCGGACTCAGGGAGCAGACGGCAAGGCTGCCGACCTCGAGGCGATGTACGCAAGCTACTGCGCCGAGCTGGACCAGCGCGGCCTTGCCGACGATGCGCAGGTGCTCGCGGAGGCGGCCGGACGGGTGCGCGTGGCCGCGGGCCCGGCGCCGCATGTCGTCGTCTACGGCATCTACGATCTCAACTCTGCTCAGGAGGCGCTCGTCGCCGCGCTGCTCGATGCCGGCGCCGACGCGTTCGTGCCCGTGCCGCGCGGCGGCCGGGCCCTCGTCGCGCCCGCGAGCAACGAGGCGGCGGTCACGCCGGCCAGTGTCGAGGCGGCGGTCACGCCCGCGCGGGACGTGGCCCCGAGCGGGGGCATACTGGCGCTCGCCTATGCCTCCGGCCGCTCGCCGACGAGTATCGCGCCTCCGGAGGCCGCCAGGGACCTGGATCGACTGGCGGCCGTCTGGCGTGAGCCGGGGTCCGGCGCGAGCGCTTTGGCGCCGCTCGCCGGCGACGGCAGCCTCACGGTCGTCTCTGTGCCGGACGAGCGCAGCGAGGGGCGCGAGGCGGCACGCGCGATCGTGGAAGCTGTGAGCGCCGGCGCCGGGACGTGGGAGTGCGCCGTGGTCGTGCCCCACCGGGAGGACGCCGGATACATCGCCGCCGCGCTCACCGCCGCGGACCTGCCGGTGGCCTGCCGCCTGCCGGACCGCTCGCCCGGGCCGCGCGTGCTCGCGCGCCTCGCGGATTGTCTGTCTCCGCCGGCGGGACCGCCGTTCTCGCGCCGGGCGGTCCTCGATCTGTTCGCGGCCGCGCCGTTGCTGTGGGACGTGGCGCCGGGCGAGGCGGCGCGGTGGCTCGACGAGGCGCGCCGGGCAGGCGTTGTCGCCGGCCTCGATCAATGGGTCGACCGCACCGTTCGCCGGCGCGCACGTCTGGAGAGTCTCGTCGCGTCGCGTGTCGCCGCCGGCGAGAAAGAGGGCGATGCCGGGGAGGACGATGAGTCCGGGCGGCTCGACCTCCTGCGGCGCGAGGTGGCGGCCGCGCGCAGTCTGGAGACGGCCGTCGCCACGCTCAAGAGCACCTGCGGAGCTCTGCCGGCGCGCGCCAGCTGGACCCGGTGGGCGGCGGCCCTTGGGGGCGTGCTGGACGCCATCTTCGCCCCCGAGGTCGCCGCGGCCGCGCGGGACGCCGCGGCGCGCCTGGGCGTGCTCGACGTCCTCGAGGAGGAGGTCGACGTCCCCACGATGGCGACGGTCCTGAGGGAACAGGTCACCGGCGGGACGGTCCAGGCGGGCCGCGCCGGTCGCGACGGCGTGGCGGTGCTCACGCCTCTGGAGATGCGGGGCCTCAGCTTCCACACGGTCGTCTTCACCGGCCTGGCGGACGGCGGCTTCCCGGCCCGCGGGCGTCCGGACCCGCTGTTCGGCGACAGCGCCAGGACGCGTCTGCGGGACCTCACCGGCGCCCGTCTGCCCCTGGCCGAGGAACGCTCGGCGGAGTCACTGCTCCTGTTCGCCTTCAGCTGCGAGGCGGCGCGCGAGAAGCTCATGCTGATCGCGCCGCGCACGGACGCCGCCAGCGGGCGGCCGCGCCTCCCGTCCCGGGTGCTCATGCACCTCGCCTCGCTCGCGGCCGGCAAGCCGGTGGGGCTGGACGACTTTCTGGCCGGCGCGCCGCTGGCGCCGGTGTGGCGCCACGTCGGCGGCGCCGTCGGGTACACGGAGGGCCGGAGTACGGTGTGGGTCGACGCGGCCGAACGCGACACGGCGGCGCTGCTCGCTCTGTCCGGCTCCGGAGGCAGCGCCGGCGCGCAGCCGTATCTCGCGGCGGTCCTCGGCGACGAGACTGCCGCGCTCCGGCGCACCGGGATGTGGCGCGCGGCGCGCCATCCCGAGCCGGGCGCGTGGGACGGGCTCCTCGGCGCCGGCGCGCGCGCCGCGCTGGCCGCGCGGCACCCGTTCGACGCCGAGATGCACCCCACGAGCCTCGAGCGCTTCGTGAGCTGCCCGTTCGCGTTCCTCTTGCGCCACATCCTGGGGCTCGAGGCGCCGGACGAGCCGGGCGAGAGTCTCGAGATGGAGCCGCGCGAGTTCGGCACGCTGGCGCACGACATGCTGCGGCGCACGTTCGAAGAGCTCATCGCCGCCTGGCCCTTGGCGGGGGGCGGCCCGGACGTCGCCGCCGCCCAGGCTGCTGTCGAGTCGGCGTGGAGCGCCGGATGCGCGCGGGCGGAGGCGCACGGCGTCACTGGCGCGCCCCTTGCGTGGGCGGTGACGCGCGAGATGCTGCGCGAAGACCTGCTCGAGACGGTGCGTCGCGACCCGGTCTTTGCCGGCGACGGTCGCCCGCTCCAGGTGGAGTGGAGCTTCGGCGAGTCTGCCGGGAAGCCGGTGGCTCTGGAGTTGCCCGGCGGGCGCAGTGTCCGCTTCGCCGGCCGCGTCGACCGCGTCGACCTCACCGCGGCCGGCGCGCGTGTCATCGACTACAAGACCGGCAAGGGCAACAGCGAGCGCCAGCGACTCAAGGACGGTCTCAGTGTCCAGCTGCCGGTCTACCAGCTCGCGGTCCGGCAGGCCCAGGACGCCGGGTACGGCGAGATCGAGAGTCTGTACCTGCTCGTCACCCGCAAAGGCGGGTTCGAGCCGCTGCCGCTCACGGCGAGCGAGCAGGATGCTGCCGCCCGGCTCGCCCGTCTGGTGGCCGGCGTTGTTGCTTTGGTCGACGCCGGGATGTTCCCGCGCACGACCGCCGGCCGCTGCGAGTACTGCGACGTCGGCTACGCCTGCGGCACATCGGGCTGGTCGCGGGCACGCAAGCGCGGGCATGAGAGGTTGAGCGAGGTCATCGCCCTGCAGGCCGGCCGGCCGAAGGAGGACGAGGATGACGCCTGAGCGCAAGGTCGTCGACCAGGCCGTCCGCGACCGCGTCACCACCGACCTCGGCACCACCTTCCTGCTGGAGGCCGGCGCGGGCACCGGCAAGACGCGCGTGCTCGTCGATCGCTACGTGAGATGCGTGCTCGACCCCGAGCGCGGCTCCGGCGACGTCCGCACCGTGGCCGCCATCACGTTCACCGAGAAGGCCGCGGGGGAGCTCCGCCAGCGCGTGCGGGAGGAGTTCGAATCACGCGCTGCCGGAGCCCCCGCGGGCAGCGCGGAGGCCGCGGCCATCTCCCGCGCCCTCGATGCGCTGGACGACGCGCCGATCAGCACCATCCACGGGTTCGCCGGCCGGCTGCTGCGCGAGTTCCCGGTCGAGGCCCGGGTCGACCCCGCTTTCGAGCAACTGGACGGCCTCGGCTCGGAGCTCGAGCGCGCGCGGCTCTGGGAGGAGTGGCTGGCCGCGCTGGCCGGGGCTGACGTCGGCGCGATGGCGGGTGAGGAAGCGGTGGCGGGCGCCGGGCTCGCGGCGCGGCGCCTGTCCCGCCTCCTGCACGCCGGCGTGCGGCTGGACAAGGTCCAGGAGCTCGCCATCGGCGCCAAAGGCGTGTTCGGCGAGCGCTACGACCTCGACCCGTCGCCGGCGCCGCCCTTGGAGCCAGACCTGGCGGCAGCACTCGAGGAGCTCTCGCCGTCCGTCGTGCGTCTGCGCGAGCACTGCGTCGCCGCCTGCGTGGACCAGTCGGACAAAGGCTTCGCCGCCGCGATGGACCTCGTCGAGGCCGTCACGCGGCTCCTCGCCGCGCCGCCGGACGACGTCGACCTGCTTGCGGCGGCGCTGTACGCCCTGCCCGCCAAGGACAACAAGACCGCGCCCGGCGGCACCCTGAAGGGCTGGGAGGCCGCCCTCGGCGGCAAGGAGGAGTTGCAGCTTCGCTACAGGGCACTCGTCGCGGGAATCCTCAACGCGCGAGACCTCTACGCGGAGTTCGTCACCGCCCTGGCCGTCTCGGTCGCCGACTCCTTCTCGCGATGGGCAGGAGAGGCGCAACTGGCGCTTGGCCGCCTCGACTTCACCGACCTCCTGGGCTGCCTGCGCGACCTCCTCCTGGGCGACCCCGAGGATCGTGCGGCCCGTGCGGCGCTGCAGGCCCGCTTCCGCTACGTCCTCGTGGACGAGTTCCAGGACACCGACCCGCTCCAGGCCGAGATCGCCTTCTTCCTCTGCGAGCGCGAGCCTATTGCCGGCGACTGGCACGACGTGGTGCTGGAGCCCGGCAAGCTGTTCGTGGTCGGCGACCCCAAGCAGTCCATCTACCGCTTCCGCCGCGCCGACATCTCTCTGTACGACCAGGTCAAGCGTGCCGTGGAGGCACAGCCCGGCGGTCGGGGCAAGGTCCTCGCCATCTGGCAGAACTTCCGCACGACGCCGTCGTTGGTGGGATGGGTCAACAACGTCTTCGCCGGCGTGTTCGACGACGACCAGCAGGAGGGCCGCCAGCCCGGCTACCAGTGGGTGGAGCCCTACCGACCGGCCGCCGAGGGGGCGCGCATCGCGGTGCTGCTCGGGCGCGAGTACGGGAGCGCGGCCGGCGAGAGCGACGCCGCGCGCCGCGACGAGGCCCGCGCCATCGCCGCCCTGCTCATCGAGATGCACGGCTCCGACGCCGCCCGCTGGCAGGTGCAGGACCGCGGCGCCGTGGCGCCGGAGCGCTCCGCCGAGCCGCTGCGCGACCCGCGCTGGGGCGACGTCGCCCTGCTGTTCCGCGCCACCACCGGCCTCGAGACCTACGAGCAGGCGTTGCGGGAGGCCGGCGTGCCGTACCGCGTGGACGGCGGCAAGAGCTACTTCGAGCGCCGCGAGGTCGCCGACGCGCTGCTCTGCCTGCGCGCCGCCGACGACCCCAGCGACGGGCCGGCCCTGTACGGGACGCTGCACTCGTCGTTCTTCGGGTTCAGCGACGACGACCTCTTCCTCTTCTGGGCGGCCGGCGGCCGGTTCGACCTGTTCGCCGGCGACCGGCAACCCGCGGGGCACGACGGCGTGGTCGCGGCGCTGGACACGTTGCGGGCCCTGTACGAGCGCCGCTCAGAGCGCGAACCCTACGAGCTCGCCGCCGAGCTGGTGCGCCTCGCCCACGGCACCGAGTTCCTGGCCTCCACCGGCAGCGGTGCGGCGCAGGCCATCGCCAACCTCGAGAAGCTGGTGGAGCGGGCGCGGGCGTTCTCCGGAGCCGGCGGGGGAGGCTTGGGCGCGTTCCTCGCGTGGGCCGCCGAGGCCGGCGACGCGGCCGGCGAACAGGAGTCGCAAGTCGACGACGAGGGCGACGTCGTCCATCTCCTCACCATCCACAAAGCCAAAGGCCTCGAGTACCCCATCGCCGTGCTGGTGGGCGGCGCGCTAGCCGGCGGCGGGCGCGGGGGAGAGCCGATCGTCGACCGCGTCGAGCGTCGCCTCGCGATCAAGCTCAAGGCGGAGCTGCCGGGCGCGGTGGCGCGCGACCTCGAGCCGCAGGCGTACACGGCCCTCAACGAGCGCGAGAAGGAGATGTCGGCGAGTGAAGCGCGCCGTCTGCTCTACGTGGCCACCACCCGGGCGCGCGACCGGCTCGTGCTCTCCTGTTTCGGCAAGCTGGTCAAGAAGGACGGCGACCCCACGAGCGCGCTGTTGGGGCCGGCGGCCGAAGCGCTGCCGGAGATCCCGCAGGTCGCGCCGGTCGAGGAGACCGAGGAGGGCGGAGTGCTGATCCTGCCGCCGCGCGAGCCCGAGTCGCGGCCGGAGCGCGCCGCCGCGCCGGACGTCACGGCGATGGTCAAGTCCCGCGCCGTCTGGATGGCGGAGCGCGAGGCCCTGCTCGCCGCGGCGAGCAAGCCGGCTCGCGCCACCAGCCCGAGCGGCCTCGAGCACGTGGACGACGAGGTGCGTGCGGGCGGCCCCGGCGCGCCGGCCGGCCGAGCCAAGGCGCTGGCGCTGGGCTCGGCCGTCCACGCCGTCATGGAGCTGTGCGACCTGCGCGACGAGGCCTCGATCGACCAGGTCGCCAAAGACGTCGCTGCCGACCTCGGCCGCCCGGATCTAGCCACAGAGGCGGCCCAGCTCGCCCACGCCTGCTGGAGCTCGGCCCCGGTCCGCGCCGCGGCGGCGGCGCTCGCCGCCGATCCCGACGCCGTCTTCCGTGAGCTGCCCATCGGCGCGCTCGTGGAGAGCACCATCGTCAGCGGCGCCGTCGACCTTCTCTACCGCGACCGCGGTGAGTGGGTCGTCGTCGACTACAAGACCGACCGCGGCGCCGACGAGGGCACACTACGCGGGCGCTACGCGCCGCAGGGCGCGGCCTACGCGGTGGCCGTCGAGGCCGCCACCGGAGAGGTGGTGCGTGAGGTCGTGTTCGTCGCCGCCCGGGCGGGCGGCCTCGACGTCCGCATCCCGGTGGACGACGCCCTCCGCGCCTCGGTTGCCCGGGAGGTCGACGCGGCGGTCTCCGCCGGACGCGCCATCCGCCCCGACGAGCTCGGCTAGTGTTCCCTCCGCCTCAAGCTGCCTGGACCGACGGTGGGCGCGGTCCCGCTATGCGGTATGGAGCGACAGGCCATCGCGCCTGAGCGCGTTGGGGGGCGAAGCAGGCTGCGCGAGTGGAAACGAGCCCTCTCCCGCGACGCGCGGGGAGGGCCCGACCGAGGTGCCGATCCGCGACTTGGACAGTCTACGTCTGCCCTTCGGCCAGGCTCGATGTTATGGTCTTAGGCGGAAGTAGGCAGCTGCGTTGATGGAGTTATGCAGACTGCAGAATCCTAGTTAGGTACAACAGGTTGAACGCAAGTGATGGTCGAGAGGGGCCCATGTCCGGTCTGAGTGATCGTCAGCAGGCGGTCGGCAGGCACTACGACGAACTCGCGTATGAGTTCGAGCTCACGCGGCTCGAGAACCGCCAGCCGGTCGAGCGAGCCATGACCGAGCGCTATATGGCGCGGTTCGTTCCGGCCGACGCCGTCGTTGCCGACATCGGTGTTGGTGCCGGGCACTACGACGAGTTCCTGGCCCGGCGCGGCTGTCGGCTGCACCTCGCCGATGTCTCGCAGCGCCTGCTGGAGACGGCGAAGGCGCGTCTGGAAGACGGCGGGCTGTCGGCGCAGATGCTCAGCGCCCATGTCGCCTCCGCCACCGACCTTGGCCACCTGCCCGACGGAAACTGTGACGCCGTGCTCCTGCTGGGCCCGCTCTACCACCTGCTCACCTTGGCCGAGCGCCAGCGCGCGGTCGCCGAGGCGCGGCGTATCCTCAAACCCGGCGGCGTGCTGCTCGCTGCGGCCTGCAACCGCATGGCGGCCCTGTCGACCGACTACTTCAGCGAGCCCGAGTGCGGTGCGGAGATGCTCGACGTCAACCGGCGCTTCGTGGCTGACGGCGTCCTCGATCCCGAACTGGCTCCGTCCATCGGCCATTCGCACTTCACCAGCGCGGCGGAGTTTCGCCGTCTCTTCGAGGACGCGTTCGATGAGCTGTTGCTGGGAGGTGTCGAGTCGTTCGCCGGCAACCGTCAGGATCTGCTCCTGGGGATCTCGCCCGCCGCTCGCGACGCCTGGCTCGACCTCGTCGAGGCGACCGCCACGCAGGCTGAGGCGATTGGTCTCTCGGAGCACTTCCTCTTCGCCGGCCGCGCTCGGTCCGGCTGAAGTGGTGGGTGTACCTAACAAGGCGTTCGAGCTGGCTCGCAGAAGCTGTGCGCGAGGACGGGGCGTGAGCACTCGCAGCTCAACGCCGGTGCGTTGGGCAGTCTTGGCCGACGATTCTTGGGGGTCGGATGCGCGACGGTGACGCAGGCGGTGCGCAACGAGGCGCTTTGCGTGAGTCCTACGACCGCATGGCGCAAGTTCGCGACGGAGCCACCGTCCAGCCTTGGAAGGTCGAGGAGCGTGGCGGCTTCCTGAACCTGCTCCGGGACCGCGAGGCAAGGACGCTGCTGGAGCTCGGAGCCGGACCCGGCCGTGACGGGCAGTTCTTCAGGGACCATGGGCTGCAGGTGACCTGCATCGATCTGTCTCCGGCAATGGTCGACCTCTGTCGAGGGCGCGGGCTCAAGGCCGCCGTGATGGACGTCGCCGATCTTCGCTTCCCCGGCGGTTCGTTCGAGGCGGTCTACGCGCTCAACAGCCTGCTTCACCTCGCCAAGCGCGAGTTGCCCGATGTCCTTCTGAAGATCGACGAGTTGCTCGCACCAGCCGGGTTGTTCTATCTCGGGTTGTACGGCGGCTTCGATCGGGAGGGCATCTGGCCCGATGACACCTATGAGCCGAAGCGCTTCTTCTCGTTCTACTCTGATGCACATCTGGAAACGGTGGTGGGAGAGACCTTCGCTCGCGTCTCCTTCCGGCGCATTCCCCTGAGCGAGGACAGCAGTGCTCTTCACTTCCAGTCGCTGATCTTGCAGAAGCGAGACGCAGCATCATGACATGCGGTCGGTCAGCCACCGACACGCTGCCCAACAAGCGCTTCAACCACGACGCCGCTGCGCGGCGCGGGTTATGCGCCGGGCGTCGCTGGGTAGACGGGAGGTTCACCGACTTGCGTAGGCGGTCCCGCAGGCTTCGGCGCTGGTTGTGGCTGTTCGCCGGGCTGATGGTTGTCAGCCTCCTCCTGGCGGGCTGCGGTTCCGCGGCCCGTGCTCAGTTGGCGCCTTCACCGTCTCTCACCCACACGCGCCACTTCGCCAGCCCGGCGCTCGGCGTGGCGTTCAGCTTTCCCGCCTCGTGGCGGGTCCAGCCCAGCCAGCCGGGCATCCGCAGCGGCGACGGCGTACTGATCTCGGGTGCGAGTGGCTCGGTCGGCGTCATCGTCTACTACAGCGCCCGTTACGCCGATCGCAAGGCGCGGCGTCCTGGCCCCTTCGGCCCGGCGGACGCCGCTGACCTCAAGAGGCTCTCTGCCGACGCTCCCGGCAAGCCGATGCGCGCCCAGCTCGCGCCACTCGACGGGTTGCGCATGGCGACAGTCGAGTGGGTCGCCGATATGCCTGCCGCAGGCGGTGGGTCTGAGGCCAGTCACGCTATCTGGTACGGCTCGACGGCCCCGTCGGCGACGCAGAGCTATGTGCGCATCGCCGTCTGGTGCCCGACCACGAGCTGGAGCAGTGACAAGGCGGGCCTCGTGCAGCTGCTCCGGAGTGTGTGCTTCTCAAAGCCGAAGGGGAGCTAGGCTGGCGAGGTGAGCGCGCTGCCCAACAAGCGCATCGAGCAGAACGCTAGGAGGTCTGCCGCACAGCGGCAGGTCAGCCGCGTCTGCTCATGCGCCGGGCGTTAGCCGCAACACCCCCATTGTCATCTGTCAGCCGTCTGGGCGCGGCGGTACAATGCGGGTGTCGGCGCAGTGCGAAAGCGAGGTGGCAGGCGTGACCATCGACGAACTCATGCGCGAGGCGCTCACCCTCGACCCCCAGGGCCGCGCTCATCTCGCCCACCGGCTTCTCGACAGCCTCGACGAACTCTCCGAAGCGGAGGTCGAGCAACTATGGCTCGCTGAGGCGGCGCGCCGCGACGCCGAGATCGACGCCGGCGCTGCCACCTATCCCGCCGACGAGGTCCTCGCCAGGGCGCGTGCCTGCCGCGGATGAGCCGCACACCGCGCTTCGACGCCGCCGCGGAGCGTGAGCTGAACGAGGCGGTCGACTTCTACGACCTCGAGAGCCCCGGCCTCGGCGACGTCTTCCTCGCTGAGGTCGAGCACGCGCTCACGCAGGTCGAGACGTTCCCGGAGGCGGCGGAGTCGCTGCGCGACGGCGTGCGTCGGCGCCTTATGCACACGTTCCCCTACGCGCTGCTCTACTCGCTGCACAGCGATGAGGTCCGCATCCTCGCGGTCGCTCATCAGAGGCGCCGGCCGTTCTACTGGGAGGATCGCCGATGAGTGCGTCTGAGTTCGAGTCTGAAGTGCGACGCCTGCACCCCGATGCTCCCGTCTCCTCCGCGTCCTCTCGCTGGCCACGGTTGACCGCCGGACCCCCGCCCACATAGCATGCGGCCGAGTCGTCCGGCGCCCGCCGGCGGCGCCGTGACAAGGCCGACCTGAGGAGGCGCGAGATGGGCAAAGAGCTCTCCATCCTCGCGCACGACACGGTCGACCAGCCTCCTCCAGCCCGCCTCATCTGATCGCCCGCCGCGCGTCCTCCGACGCGTAGCGCAGCCATCCGCACGCTCGCAGACGGCGAGCGCTCACCCGTGCATGCATGCCGTGGTAGAGTCGCGCCACCGCCTGCATATTCCGTATGCATCAGTGAAACTCGGGGCGCCGCACATGCGCCCGGCCACACAGAGGAGCAGAGATGATCAAGGTAGCTGAGTGGGGCACCGGCATGATGGGTCAGGGCCTGTTGGGCTTCATCCTCGACCGCCCCAAGGACATCGACCTCGTCGGCGTCATCGTCACCAACCCCGCCAAGGAGGGGAAGACCGTCGGCGAGCTCCTGGGCCGTCCGTGCGACGTCAAGATGACCACCGATTTCGAGGCCATCCTCGCCAAGAAGCCGGACGTCGTCTGCATCAACACACAGAGCAACCTCGACGAGATCGAGCCGCAGGTGATCCCCGCGCTCAAGGCCGGCTGCAACGTCATCTGCATCGCCGAGAAGCTGTCCTACCCGTGGGCCAGCGACCCCGCGCGCGCCGACATGTTCGACCGCGTCGCCAAGGAGAACGGCGTCAGCATCCTCGGCACCGGCATCAACCCCGGCTTCGTCCTCGACGCCCTCATCGTCATGTGGAGCTCCATCTGCCTGCGCGTCGACTCCATCGAGGCATCCCGCGTCAACGACCTCTCGCCGTTCGGCCCGACCGTCATGATCGGCCAGGGCGTCGGCACCACCGTCGAGCAGTTCGAGAAGGGCGTCGCCGACGGCAGCATCGTGGGCCACATCGGCTTCCCCGAGTCCATCGAGCTGATCGCCAAGGCGCTGAACTGGAAGATCGACGAGATCGTCGAGACGCGCGAGCCGATCGTCACCGAGGTCGAACGCTCCACCCCGCACGTGCACGTTCCCGCCGGCTGGGTCGCCGGCTGCAAGCAGGTCGGCAAGGGCTACATGAACGGCGAGCTCAAGATCCACCTCATCCACCCGCAGCAGATCCACCCGGAGATGGCCAACCAGGGCACCGGCGACTACATCAAGATCGTCGGCGACCCCAACGTGAACATGGTCAACTCCCCCGAGATCCCGGGCGGCAAGGGCACCTACGCCAGCACCGGCAACTACATCCCGCTGATGAACGATGCG
>Ga0316226_1004474_pt1 | contig 11144 bp, 14 predicted proteins | sample TBH18017metaG_FD_206009 | JGI IMG/M metagenome (GOLD analysis project Ga0316226, IMG submission 206009) | Freshwater microbial communities from Trout Bog Lake, Wisconsin, USA - TBH18017 | ecosystem: Environmental > Aquatic > Freshwater > Lake > Hypolimnion/Profundal zone | place: USA: Wisconsin... | reverse complement strand
CATCGGCGCACAGGATGCTCACGCGGAACGAGACCGTGATGGGATCATTGCCGGTGCCTTCGTACTTGGGGCCGCCGCCATCCGCGAACAGGCGCTCAATCAGGCCAGGGGCAACCTGAATGTCCAGGTTGTCGGGACCGCAGGCGTTGCCCACGGCGGGGTTGTCGCCGTTGCAGATGGTGGTCGCGGACGTTGGCCAGGTGATAGTCATGGTTTTAATCGGCGGATCGGACGGATCAGTTAGCGTTGGGGGCCATGGCGATGGTGCAGAGAGCATCGGGAACGGAGTTGGCAATGGTGCGCTGGGCGATGAAGGCGATCTCGCCCAGGCGTAGGGTCGTGGTGCCGTACTTCATGGGGCCTTGGAGCACGCTGACGTTGTGCAGCGTGACGGCCAGCGCGCCGCTGCCGACGCCTGCGGTGATGGTGAGGTCTTTACCGGAGCGCGTGGAAGAGCCTTGCGCGGCGGCGTAGGGCACCAGAGCCAGCAGGTCGGCCTCAGACAAGCCTGTGGGCGTGCATTTGGCCATGACCGAGACTTCCTTCAGCGTCTCGTCCAGGAGGCCCGCATCGTCGGTCTGCACGGGATCGGTGGCGACGGCCATGTCAATGGTCCAGCCATTGAGCGTGCGGATGATCAGCGGCGTGGCCGGATTGACTGCTCCGGGATTGTAGGTGCCAACGTAAATGCCGCCCTTGACCGTCGTCACGTCGAACGGATAGTCGGCGGCGGCGAAGGCGACGGCAGCCGGTGGCGTGAGCAGGGCATTGGCGTCTGTCGGCGCGCAGCTCAACCCAAGGAAGCAGCGGAACTTGGCCTGGCCTTCGAAGGCGATGCGCGTGGTCGAAAGGCGCAGTGTGGGGCAGGCAACCAGCGCGGCATTGGTGAAGATGATCTTGGTACCGGCCTTGGAATGTACGGTCAGCGGCACATCGGCTGCACCGCAGATCGACGCGCCGATCACGGGGTTCTGATACGGGAACAGGGCGGCGAGCAGGTTGGCGTTGAGTTCGCCGCCAGGCATGAAGCCGACCTCGGCATGGCGCGAGTTGATCCACTGGTCGAGGCGACCGTAGAGGGACGTGGCAACCGGCGAGGCCGCGACCATGACGTCGGCGGAGATCCCCGCGCTGTCGTGCAGCACGAGGTTTCCGAGCTTTATGGCGCCGGGTCCGCGAATGATGGAACGGCGATCAAGACCTGTGGTGCTCATGGGGGCTCCTTTTGGTTAGACTGTAGGCTATAGGCTGTTAGGGGTTACTGGACGCTGCTTCTGGTTCCGGATCATCCGGCGGCGAGATGCCGCCGGTGGCGACGAACGTGACATCGTAGATCAGATAGTCGGGATCGCGCGGAACGGCGATGCCGCTGCAGCCGAGGATGGTGTCGTCGGTGCGCGTCTCATGGTTGCCCGAGTGCAGCAGCCAGGCGATGCGTTCGGCCAGTTGCGTGGCGGGCGGGATGCCCTGCACGCGCGCAAACACCGGCGACTCCATCACCTGCACCAACGCCACAATACCGCCATCGGAAACCGGACCATCGGATTCCGAATTGAATCTGGCGGTGGGAGGCGCGATGACAATAGCGGTACCGGTGTTGAGCTTCTCTTCGAGAATCGCCAGCACGTCGCCGCGATCCACCACGACGATGGAAATGCCTTCCTGCGACAGCACGGGGTCAGCTGCCAGGATGCGCTCAATCTGCTTTTGGAGTTTGTAGAGCATTTTGTTTCAGGCGTCAGGCTCCAATTGGAAACTGGAGTCTAGCGACTGGTGACTTCATAACGAGGTGTCGGTGCCGAAGGTGTTGTCGCGGTTGTTGAGATCGTAGGAGGGTGTGGCGAGGATGCTGCGGGGAACGGAGATCGACGGTTGCGGGCGCGGGCGGGCTTCGGGTTGGTTGGCGTCAACTGGATCGGGCTGATCCACGCCGAACTTGCCTTCGGCGACGCCTTCGAGATGCTTGATGGCGCGGTCCTCGGCCTGTTTCCTGGCGCCCTTGGGGTCGAGGACGATTCCGGCGACGGAAATCGAATAGGCGACGACAGCCATGGAGAGGGCGTCATTCTTGAGGTTCGATGGGATGGCGGGTGGCGCGGCGAGGCGGTTCTTGCGGTTGCCGGCGACGTAGTCGCGGATGGTGCCGGAAATTTCCGTGAGCACGGCAGCCAGGGCGCTGTCGTCGAGGTCCGCCTTGGCGCGCTGGAACGCGGCGAGTTCGGCAGGCGCGAAGCGCTTGCGCAGGTCGTCGGGTTGTAGGGTTATCCAAGCCATGGGAACGTCGCCAGGCGTCAGGGTCCAGGCTCCAATTGGAGGCTGTCGCCTGACGCCTGGTGCCTTGTCAATAACCGTACACAATGAAGCGGATGGTGCCATTGGTGGCGGAGGCCGAGGATCGGACGATCAGATCCTTGAGCACCAGGTAGCAGAAGGCCGGGTTGGTGCAGATGCCGTTGCCGCTGGAGTCGGTGACCACGCTGCCGATGGTGGTGCTGGCGCCACCCACATAGACATAGTTGGTGCCGTTCCAGACATTCGCGCCGCCCGCCACGCGGCTGACCGTGACCGTCGCGCCGGTGGGTTGAATGCCGAAGCATTCAATTGCCAGGGGCGTGCCGATCTGGATGTCCGCCACCGCGTTGGTGACGTTGGCCGTGGGCGCGTTGGTGGAGAACCCGCTGAGATTCATCTCGCGGTACTGCAAGCCCTGGGCTTGCGCCTGGAAGACGGCAAAGCCGACGAATGCCAGGGCGGTGAACATGAGGTTGTAACGTTTCATGATGCGTGAGACCTTTCTATGGGGTGATGTTAGGTGATCCGACCGATCAGACGGATCGGTCGGATCGGTGAATGGTTACACGATGCGCATCAGGCCATCGGCCTGGCCAACGTCGCGACCGTAGAACAACTCAACCGAGGTGTTCAGCTTGCCCGCGTTGCGGGTCATGAAGCGGCGCAGGCCGAGCGTGAGGCCGGTCTGGTCGTCGGTCATGGTGCCGACCTCTTCGTAGCCGCGCGGATCGACCGGCGCCAGGTAGCGGTTGGCCACGGCGATGGCGTCGGGATTGCAGACGAATCCGGGGATGCCCAGATCCGGCCATTCCACGATCTCCTGGAAGCCGTAGAGATTTGGCAAGCGCGCCTGCCGGATGGCTTCGGTGCCGCCGTAGGTGTGGGCGTCCAACGTGCCAAGCACGGCGCTGAAGAAGTCGCCGTTGAGCACCAGCGTCGCCATGCCGGGCGTCAGTCCCTTCTTGATGGCGGCGGCGCGGATCGCCGAGACGGCCTGCTGTTTGAAGCCAGCCAGCGCCATGGTGATCTTGTCGGCAGGACCGTCGCCGAAGTTGTCGCCGGTGATCAGGGACTGCAGGTCGGTGAGCATGGCCGCCGCGACCGCATTGGCGTCGGCGATGGCCTTGCGCTCCCACCACTGGGGAGGATAGCCGACTGCCTGCGCATCGGTGATCGCGAAGCCCGCGATCTTCCGCTTGTTCAGATAGACGACCTTGTCCTGCAGGTCCGAGGCCGGGCGCTCGTAGTTGTTTTTGTCCTCGTCAAAGTCGCCCGCTGCATCGGCGGTGATCAGCGGCACGCGGATTTCCGCGCCCTTCTGCGCCGGAGTCGGCGAGAGGTCGAGGGAGAAGGCGAACAGCGGCGCCAGGGGCCGCTGGATCGCGTCGATAACCTTGTTGGCGTAGATTTGCAACGCCGTGTTGGTGAGGGTATTCATTTATGGTTCCTTCGTTCTTGGTTGGTGATCGGACCGATCAGACGGATCGGACAAATCGGGGTGATGGGTTACTTGCCGGACGCGGCGTCGCGTGCGGCGTTTTCCAGGACGACGAGTTCGGCCTTGTTGGCGGCGAGGAAGGCGTCCTTTTCCTTGCCAGGCTTCATGGCGCGGTACGCCGTGAGCTTGTTTTCGGCCACGCCGCCGCCAGTGGCGATGTCGGGCCTCTTGCCCTCGGTCTTGTTGGCGACCGTGGTGGTCTTCTCCGGCACCTTGGTCGCTGCCAGGGCCTTCAGCGCGAAATCCTTGTTCGCGCAGAAGAGCTGCTTGAACGCGACGGGATCGGCGATGCGATCCTTGTTCGCGGCGATCACGGCATCGGCCTCGTTCGCGCACGCGGACTTGTTCATCTCGTCGACCTTCTTGTTCAGGTCGGCGTTTCCTGCGACCAGGTCCTTGATGGCCTGGAGGCACTGTTCCGCCGTGGCGGTCTCGGGAAGTCCGAGGGCAGCGGCGATTTGTTTGGGGTCCATGGCTTGTGTCCTTTCTTTGTTCCCCGCCGCCAAAGCGGGAGATTCCTTGTTCAAAACCGGAAGGCCGTGGATGTTGGGCGTGTTGGTCAGGCCGATGGAGCGCAGGATCAGCGGGCGGCCATCGGCATCGAGTTCCCAGACGCCGGAGAGAAAGCGGCGGCGGCGGTTGCGGATGTCGTCGGCCCCCACGTCGGTGAGCTTGTTGCGCACTTCCAGGCCGTCCTTGCCGATGCGCAGTTCCTGCGCCCAGCCGGAGGCCGTGGTGTCGGAATCCACCTTCGGCACCATGGAGCGGTGCTCAAAGTCGATCAGCACCTCGGGGGCGAAATTTTTGATGAGTTGCTCGAAGGCCTTGTTGTCGCAGATCTGCACCACGTCCGTGCGCGTGCCATCAGCATGCGTGACGTAACCAGGGAACTCGCCGAAGGGGCAGAGCAGGCACCACAACTCGGTTTGGCCTTCGACAAGATCGATAGGGTGTTTTTGCATGGTGAGTTTCTCGCTACGGATTACGCGGATTGCGCGGATTTCATTCCTGATGCCACGGCGGCGGTTAGGATGCGCTGGATGGTGGCCACGTCGGCGGCGGGCACCTGGAGCTGGGAGACGAAACGAGGAAGATCGTTCAAAAGGCTTTCAAGGTTGATGCGCAGGGTTTGGGGGTCGGTCTCGGCCAGGGCGTCGAGGAGGCGGTCGATGATCGGCGCGAGGTGACGGCGGCGCGCGGCGGCTAGGGCGTCCATGGCGGCGGCGGAGAGGGAGTCATCGGCGGGTAGGCCTTTTTGGGGCTTGGTTGCTTTGTTCAAGGCGGTGGCGGTCTTGGGATCAGACGGATCAGACGGATCAGACGGATCAGACGGATTGGGGGAAAGCGGCGAAAGCGTGTAGCCGGTGCGGGACTCCAGATCGCTTTGCACGATGCGATAGCCTGCCTCGACGGCGACCTTGCCGTCGCCGAAGACATCGGCGGGTTTGGGTGCGGACTCGGTCTCAAAGCCAAACTCGGCCAGGTGCGGGCGGTTCGGAAAGGCGGCGTTGAGCAGATCCACGGTGCAGCGGCGGTTGAGGGCGCCTGCGATGATGCGGCCGTCGCGGCGGATGATGGAACGCCAGGTCTCGGCGTGTTCCTCGCTGGCGCCCTTGCCGATGCCGGTGGCGCCGCCGAGGCTGGTGTAGAGGCCGCCGGTGGCCAGCAGCACGATCAGCTCCTGCTGGTGGCGCAGGAAGGCGGTCCAGGGATCGGTGCCGCGCGCCTCGGTGGCGTATTCCACCTGCGTGCCGTTGGGCAGCGCGCCGCGTCCGCCAGCGGCCACGCGGTTGGCGGCGTCCATGTACGCGGCCTCGTCGGAGGCCTCGGCAAATTCCGGCATGATGATCATCACCGGCGGGATGCCAAAGCGCTCCATGAAGATGCCCCACTGCTTTTCGCCCAGAGCATTGCGGATGTAGACAGCCAGAGCCGGATAGTCGATGTGGCGCGTGCGCACCAGGGTGATGAGTTCGTCATCCGGAACGGCCTGCAGGCTGCTGCCGTAAATCACGGCCAGGGCGTTCGGGTTCCAGAGCCAGCGGCCCGTGGTGCGCTCGCGTACAAAGTTCCACTGGTCCAGCGATTCGATGCCCAGCAGATGCGTGCGGGAGGCGTCGTAGCGCGGCACGGCGTGGGCGAAGCCACGGAAGAAGGCGGAGGAAAGCCATTCGATGCCGTCGAGCAGAGCCGATCCGGACTGGGTTTCCGGAGAGGGCGTGTTGATGCCGACGCATGCGCCATAGGCTTCCTCCAGGAAGGCCTTTTGCTCGGCAGCGAGCGTGGGGTCGAACGCCTTGCCCATGCGCGAGGACTTCTTGATGCGGATCTGCCAATCGGTCTCCTGGATACCGGCGGCGCGGCGCTCGGCGCAGACCATCAGCGTGGGGTCGGCGGATTCAATCTCCTGGTAGAGCCAGGTGATATCCGCATAGCAGCCGAGGCGGGCGCGGTCGAAGATCAGTTGCGCCTTGTCGGCGGTGAGGAAGCGCAGCGGGTTGATGACCTCGTGCCAGAGCGCGGTTTCGGTCTTTTCGATGGTTCCGCGAAAATCGGCGGTCTTGCGTTTGGCAGGCAGCGCGGCGTCGCCGAACCAGCGCGCCAGTAGATTCATGGGTTTTCCCTGGGAGATGTTCATGCCACGGCCTCCTGGGGCGGCGGGGTGAACTCGCGCGGCATAAAGGTGGGGCCGCGACGGGTGATGCCCGCGTGATGCGCCAGCGCCAGGGCGATGGTGCGGTCGGCATGGCCGGAAGCGTCGCTGTCCGCGTCGAGGCGGATGTTGCCGCTGGCGGTCTTGACCTGGCGGACCTTGTGCAGATCCTCGCGGATTTCCTCCGTGCCCGGCACGCGCACGGCGCGGTCCTGGAAGGCGCGCTGCAAGGGGAGCAGCAAATCTTCCTTCACCTCGGCGGTGAACTTGACCTCTTCGACCTTGTGGCCGTGGATGCGGCGCGCCTCCTCGGCCAGCATGCGGCCAATGCCGGTGGCGTCGATGCAGGCGCGGCGGACGTTCCACTTTTTCATGACGCGGGTGATTTCCAGGAGCTGATCGCGGAAGGGCGTCTTGTCGAGTGTGACAATCTCGGCGGTGTAGAACACGTCGCCGACCTTGCGCAGCACCCACAGCACGGTGAGGTCGTGGTCGCGGCCAATGTCCACGCCCAGGTACGTGGGGCCATCAAACTGCACGGCGGTTTGCAAGGCGCTTGCATCGGCCTCACAAGTGGCGATCAGGTTGTAGGCCAGCAGCGCGCCACCTTCATCCTGGGGATTGCACATGTACTGACTTTGCCAGGCGGCTTCGGTGCGGCAGCGGGCGCGCAGTGCGGCGCGGAAGGCTTCGCGGGTCTGGTGCTGGCCGGAGACTTCATTGATTTTCTCGACCAGGCCTTCGGCGATGGCGTCATCCAGCGTGATGCGGTGCAGCGAGGAATGCATGGGATTTCCGCCGTGCCTGGCCTTGGCGACGAGCTTGGCAAAGGGCGTGTCGGGCGAGCCATCCACGGCATAGGCGCTGACGCATTCCAACTGGCCGCCCCAGGTGATGCAGGGCATGGCCATGTCGAGGAGCTTGGCGGAGTCCTTGTGCAGGTCCGCCTCGTCCAGCAGCACGTCTCCGCCCTTGCCCGCGAAGGCCTCGGGCGTGGATGCCAGGGAGACGATGCGCGCGCCGGACGGGAACTCCACGACATAGGCCTTAATCTCGGAGTCGCCGATGGCCACGGCCTCCTCGCCATACATGCCTTTGGCAAGGATGTTGGCCGCGCCGCACCAGCGGGCGATGTAGTCGCGGATGAACTCCTGGGCGGTGAGCATGTCGCGAGACGAAACCCACTGCGTGAAAGTCTTTCCCCGGCGCATGCACTTCTGGAAGCAGCGATAGGAGGTGCTGTAGGTGATGCCGACGCGCCGCGACTTCTCGCAGAGCTTGAAGATGCTGTTGTCTTCAATCCAGCGGTTCTGGCAGGGGAGAAAATATGGAGCGAGCGTAGACATCTGTTTTACCGCAGAGGCGCTAAGGACGCGGAGGGAGGCGGTTCTTGGTTCTTGGTTTCCGGTGCTTGGTTCGGTTTGCGGCCAAGATGCTTGTCCAGGGCGTCGGCGACCTGGGCGGGATCGACGATGCTGGGTTTGGAGTCTGCGGCCTTGGTCAGGGACGCGATTTGAGATTTCAGATTTGAGATTTCAGATTGCAGCGCGTCGCGTTCGCGCTCGGAGCAGAGGAGGCGCTGGAGGCGGGCGGAATCGTTCTGCAATTTTTTCGAGTCGTGGTTGCGCTCGGCGATGGACTCGATGACGCGCAGCCATTTTTGACCGGTCTCGAAATCGCGGCGCGCGGCGGCGTCGGTGACCAGCAATGTTGCCTGGCGGACAACCGCGTCGTCGGCGTTGCCGATCTTGGCCAGGACTTTCCTGGCGGTATCGTCGGCGCGCAGGATGTTTTCGGAGATGCGGGTTTCGTACTCCGGCTTCCAGCGTTTCGGAAAGAGGTAGAGCGCGGAGCGCGACGGCGCGGGGATGCCGAACTCCTCGGCGATCCAGGCGAGCAGCGCGGCTTCCTTGAAACGCTTCTGCATGCGCTCGTAGATGCGATCACGCTGGTCGGGAGAAAGCTGTTTCTCCCAGCAGTCGCGGCGCGTGTCTTTGTCGGTGGGGCGGTTCATGGTGAGATTTTTCACCGCCGAGGCGCGGAGGACGCGGAGTTGAAAACTGAAAGATGCTGCTCCGCGTTCTCTGCGCCTCTGCGGTTAAAGGTTTTTGAGTCGATTGCGTCCGTTGATCGTGATGGCGTATGAGGTCTGGTCGAAATCATCGCGGGTGGATTTCACCCAACCGAGATCGACCAGGTTGACGGCGCAGTCGCGGCAGACTTGCGTGGTGAGCGGGCGACCGGCCTGGGTTTCGGTCTCGGCGAAAAGGGTGGCCTCCACCATGGGCAGGTTGCGGGGCATGCGGGAGAGGACCGTGAGCATGTGTTTCGAGAGCGCGGGATCGTGCATGGCTGGCTCCGGGGAAGGTTTTTAGGCTGTAGGCTGTTAGACTGTTAGGCAGGCGATCAGGTCTTGCGGGAGCGGTGGTCCTGCAGGTGGTTGTCGATCTGGGAGCGGACGCCGGAGAGACCTTCAGAGATGGGGTTGATGCGCTGGTGCATGTCCTTGGCGCGCGCCTCGTCGGTCTGATTGTGGGCTTCGATGGCGGCGGTGAGCTCCAGGCGCATTTTTTCGATGCGCGATGAAACGCCGCAGATCTGTTCGCGCAGGTCCTGGCGGGAGCGTTCGAGTTCGCCATGGCGCACGGCGCAGTGGGCCAACAGATCGGCCTTGGAGACAAACTCGGTTTCGATGGCGGGTTTGCGCTGCGGGAAGAGCATCTTCCATAGCGCCACCAGGGCGGTGACCAGCGCTACGACGTAAAACGAGTTGGCCAGCCAGGAGTCGAAGGCGGGCGGCGGCGTGTAGGTGTCGGCGGCGAGGCAGACTGTAGGCTGTAGGCTGTAGACGATTAGCCCGAGGATGGAGACGTTTCCTACCAGCCTACCAGCCTTCAGTCTACAGCCTCCGCCTGCGCCCACGGCGCAGGCGGAATGTGCGATGCGGGGGAATTTACCGCTTTGCACGCCAAACGCGGAGATGACGTTCAGCGGTCGCGCCGTCGCACGCGGCGAATGAGGTGTCGGGCTGTAACCATGCGGATCGCTCTGCATGCGGGCAGAGTGCGGCAATACCCACTAATGCGCACGCGCGCGAGGGGGCAGCGGGCAGGCGAAAAGAGATTGGCCACGTGTGGCCAATATATGGGCGACTGCAATTGGCCACATGTGGCCATTTGCAGTGCGCTTACATTTGGCCACGCGTGGCCAATCTGAGGGGCGGGGGTTTTACCGCAGAGACGCGGAGGGCGCGGAGGCGCAAATTTAGCGGTGGACGAGATTGTCAATAATTACAAATAACACCGCAAAGGGAATGCAGAGCAGCAGGCCGATGGCAATCGTTGCGCACAGCCAAAGCCAAACCAGGCGCATCATTTGCTTAAGCGTGATCGAACCAATGTCGAGCTGTACAAGCAGCACAGGCGGACGCGCGGGATTCGGCGGCGGCGTCGCGGGTTGTCCGTTGATGGAGGCGGCCATATGAGCCCCGTTACCGTTCGAGCGTCTTCAAAATCTCATCATGCAGGTAGGCGCTGCTCATGATGGATCGGTAGCGCATGGGATCGTCGGCCTTGTACATGTTGGCCTGGGCGTCCAGCAGCGTGATGATGATGCGCTCCTTGAGCGCGCACTTCTGGTAGGTGGCATCCACCTCCTGGACGCGCATTTCGTACATTTGCGAACGCAGGTCGCGGATGTCGGCGCGCAGTTGCGCCAGATCCGGATTGGGCGCAGGGTTCCAGTTGCGCCAGGTCCAGCAGCCGAACATCACAGCAATTGAAAATATACAAACAAAGATCACGTTGTCCTTCATGCGCATCACCCGGCCTTCCTCTTATCAGGCGCCTCGACGGATTTCGCCAGCGAAGCGCCAAGCAATTGGGTGAGAGTGTCTAACTGCGCCTGCATTTTGTCAAGGCGCGCGGAGAGATCGCAGTCTGCCGGATAACGGCATTCACCGTATTGGTAGGCATCGCGCACGGTAGAACTATTTTCCCGCTGAGGCGCGGCGGCGCGGTGCAAGTTGTTGGAAAGGTCTGCCAACCTTTTTCTCACCTGCGGCGAGATGGGTTTCAGTCCCGCCTCCAGCATGTGCACGTAGTTACGTGAATATCCGAGCCGTTCGCCCATTTCTGACTGGGTAATTGCCAGCGACTCGCGAAGCCGAAAAACCTCGTTATTTATACGGTTCACTTTTTCTTACTTTTCTTGTTGACCAGTTTCTCACCCGGTGCTAACTTGCCCTCATCTTTTGGAACGGGTTCCAAAAGAAAGTACACCGCCGCAGGCGGAGAGGCAAGAACCGATGGCGACGAAAAACAAAGAGCGGATCACGGGAATCGGCAAGGCTGCGCAGGCGTTGAACGTGTCGCGCCAGCATTTGCGCCACGTCCTCGCCGGACGGCGGCAGAGCCGGCGGCTGACGCGCAATTACCTGGAGTGGCGGCGAACGCACATCGGGTGCTGAGGGAGAAGGCTAAAGGCTGAAGGCTGAAGACTGTAGGTTCGGGCGGGTCAGGATTTTTGAAGGCGGATGTCGGGATACATAAAACCGGAAAGCAAAAGGGAGGCGGGAGATGAAGGAGATCATGGTCAACAGCGAACGCATGCGGGCGCAGCGCCTGGTGCTGGTGGATCGCGACGGCCACGACCTGGGCGCATGGTGCCGCTGCGCACTGCGCGACCGCATCGTAGATCATC
>Ga0316226_1004470_pt1 | contig 11147 bp, 5 predicted proteins | sample TBH18017metaG_FD_206009 | JGI IMG/M metagenome (GOLD analysis project Ga0316226, IMG submission 206009) | Freshwater microbial communities from Trout Bog Lake, Wisconsin, USA - TBH18017 | ecosystem: Environmental > Aquatic > Freshwater > Lake > Hypolimnion/Profundal zone | place: USA: Wisconsin... | reverse complement strand
TGGCCGGGGCCGCGCCGGAGGCCTCCGGGCGCCCGGTCTGGGCCTGGGCCGAACTCATGGCCGAAGGGGCCGCCCAGGAGGCCCGCCGCCCGGAGGTCCGGGCCCGGGCCGGAGCGGTCGCCCCGGGCGACCTGCTGACCATCATCTACACCTCGGGCACCACCGGCGACCCCAAGGGGGTCATGCTCAGCCACGGCAACGTGGTCTCCAGCGCCCTGGCCGGCCTGCGGGTGCTGCAGCCGATCCCGGGGGAGCGGCTGCTCAGCCTGCTGCCCCTGTCGCACATCTTCGAGCGCACCTGCGGCCACTACATCATGTTCTACGCAGGGGTCTCGATCTACTACGCGGAGAGCCTGCAGACCGTCCCCCGGGACCTGGTGGAGGTGCGGCCGGAGATCCTGCTGGCGGTGCCCCGGATCTACGAGAAGAGCTACTCCCGGGTCCGGGAGCAGGTGAACGCCGGCGGCTACCTGAGCCGGCTGGTGTTCCACCTGGTGATGCGGGTGGGCCGGCGGATCGTGCCGCACCGCTACGCCGGCCGGGAGCCCGGCTGGGGCCTGCGGCTGCTGGGCCGGGCCTGCGACCTGCTGGTCTTCCGCAAGGTCCGGGCCCGCTTCGGCGGCCGGATCCGGCTCGCGGCCTGCGGCGGGGCCCCGGTCCATCCCACCATCCTGGAATTCTTCTGGGCCTCCGGCGTGCCCATCTTCGAAGGCTACGGGCTCACCGAGACCAGCCCCATCCTGGCCCTCTGCGCCCAGGGCGAGATGCGCCCGGGCTATGTCGGCCGCCCGGTCATGGACCAGTGGGAGGGCAAGCCCTTCCTGGTCCTGGCCGACGACGGCGAGATCCTCTGCCGGGGCCCCAACCTGATGCGGGGCTACTGGGAGAATCCGGAGGCGACCCGGGAGGCGATCGACGGCGAGGGCTACTTCCACACCGGCGACATCGGCGAGCTGGACGCGCAGGGCCGGCTGCGGATCACCGACCGCAAGAAGGAGATCCTGGTGACCTCCGGCGGCAAGAACGTCGCCCCCCAGCCCCTGGAGAACGCCCTCCGGGGCGACAAGTACATCGAGCAGGCGGTGGTCATCGGCGAGGGCCGGCACTACATCAGCGCCCTGCTGGTGCCGAACTTCCCGGAGCTTCGCCGCTGGGCCCAGCACAAGCGCCTCGCGTTCGCCAGCGACGCCGAGCTGGTCGCCCTGCCGGAGGCCCAGGCCAAGGTCATGCGCCGGGTGGAGCGGATCAACGCCCACTTCTCGAACTACGAGCAGGTCAAGAAGATCATCCTGCTGGAGCGGGAACTGACCGCCGACAGCGGCCTGCTCACCCCGAGCCTGAAGATCCGCCGGCGGGCTGTGGACGAGGCCTTCGCCGCGCGGATCGCCCAGCTCTACGAAAACTAGCTAGCCGGGAAACCGGGTGGCCACGGCCCGGAAGCCCTCGGCGATCCGCAGGAAGGCGTCCAGGACCGCCGGATCGAACCGGCTGCCCCGGCCCGCGGCCAGGACCCGCACCGCCTCGGCGTGGGCCAGGCCGGGCCCGCCGTCCTGCCGGCTGATCAGTTCGTCGTAGCTGCCCGCCACCGCCATCAGCCGGGCCGGGATCGGGATGGCGTCGCCCCGCAGCCCCAGGGGAAAGCCGGTGCCGTCCCAGCGTTCGTGGTGGCCGCCGGCCATCGCCTTGGCCAGGTCCAGGAAGGCCAGCGGCGGCGCCAGCTGCCGGTCGGCGGCCTCGATCGCCTCCAGGCCCCGGACCGGCTGGGGCGGCAGGCTCTTGACGGGGTCCGGGCCCGGCTGCCGCGGGAGCCGGCCGGGGTCCTCGGCCCGGCCCAGGTCATGCAGCGGCGCGGCCTGGAACAGCAAGTCCACCACCTGGTCGCTGAGGAAGCCGCTGAAGCGCGGATGGTGCTGGAGCTGGTGCGCCAGCATCCGCACGAAGTGCTGGGTGCGGCGGATGCGATTTCCGGCCGCCCGGTCCCAGGGCCCGGCCGCGGCACCCGGAAGCTCCTGGTCCGGCCCCTCCGGCGCGCCCTGGAAGCGGCCGACGTTCAGGGCAGCCGGGGTCCGGCCTCCCGGGGTCCGGCCTCCCGGCGTCCGGGCCCCCGGGGTCCGGCCTCCCGGGGTCCGGCCTCCCGGCGTCCGGGCCCCCGGGGTCCGGCCTCCCGGGGTCCGGGCCGGGCGGCCCCGGCTGGCCAGGAATTCCGACTTGGCCTGGGTGGCCTGCGCCGCCAGGGCCTGGTCCTCGTCCTCGGCCCGCTCCTTCTCGCCGGGCTGCGCCCGGGCCGCCCCGGCCCGGCCCCGGCGCCAGCCCCAGGCGGCGCCGGCCAGGAGGGCCCCCAGCAGACCGGCCGCCCCCGCCAGGATCCGGCAGATCCAGGGGGACAGGCAGGGTTTCAAGTAACGGATCATCATTGTGGGGAAACGGGGGAACGCCTTTTATAAATTACATATTTAATGATATGAAATTTTCCGGTTGGGGCAATGGCCAGAACCCAAGCATGGACAGCCATTGGCGCACAACTTGATGTATAAATCGTCAACCGTGGCAGGGGCCCTCGCCCCCCTTTCCGCCCAACCCAAGGCTCCCGACCCGATGTCCGTGGAAACCTCCCTTCACCAGCCGGATTGGCTGGACAGTCAGCAGCCCAGCCTCGGGCGCTACATCCTGGGGCCCATCCTCGGCCAGGGCGGGGCGGGCGAGGTGCGGGAGGCCTGGGACGTGGTGCTGTGCCGCACCGTGGCCCTGAAGGTGCTGCGCAAGATGGAGCCGGTGGGGCTGATCCGGTTCATGCACGAGGCCCAGATCCAGAGCCGCATGGTCCATCCCAACATCTGCCACCTCTATGACGTGGACACCTCCGGCGGCATTCCCAAGATCGCCATGCAGCTGGTGCGCGGCCCCACCCTCGCCCAGGCCGCCCAGGAACTCACCGTCAAGGAGGTCGCGACCGTCCTGGCCCAGGTCGCCGAGGCGGTCCATGCCGCCCACCGCATACAGCTCATCCACCGCGACCTCAAGCCCTCCAACATCCTCCTGGAACGCGGCCCGCAAGGACGGTGGGTCCCGTTCGTCTGCGATTTCGGCCTGGCCATGGCCCTGGACGAACCGTCCCTGACCCTCGGCCCGGGCCTGCTCGGGACCCCGGCCTTCATGGCGCCGGAGCAGATCCTCGGCCAGCGCCGCCTGGTGGGCCCGGGCACGGACATCTTCTCGCTGGGGGTCACCCTGTATTTCTCCCTCTACGGCGAGGTGCCCGAGAGCGGCCCGGGCCGGACCGGGCGGCTGGAACTCCGCCGGCAGGACGTGTTCACCACCGCCCGCCAGGCCGATCCGGACCTGCCCTGGGACCTGGAGACCATCCTCCGCCGGTGCCTGGAAACCGAACCCCAGCATCGCTACGGGTCCGCCCAGGCCCTGGCCGAGGACCTCTGGCGGTTCGCCGAGGGCACGCCGATCCGCGCCCGCCCGGTCAACGCGGTGGAGCAGCTCTGGCGCCGCTTCCGGCCCTACCGGCTGCTGGCCGCGACCGCCCTGCTGACGGTCGGCGCGCTCCTCACCGGCCGGCTGGTGGAACTGGGCCGGCTGGACCGCGACCAGCGCAGCCAGGCCGACTCCGCCCGGACCTTCATGCTGGAGGCCGCCGACCTGGAGAAGGAACTGCGCCTGGAGAAGATGCTGCCCATCCATGACATGCGCCCGACCTTCGCCCGCATCCGGACCCGGATGGCCGACCTCCGCGCCCGCATGGCGAGCCTGGAGCCGGCCCGCCGGGGCCCGGCCTACTATGCCCTGGGCCGGGCCCACCTGGTCCTCCGGGACTTCCCGGCCGCCAAGGAGAACCTGGAACAGGCCTGGGCCCTGGGCTTCCGCGGGGCGGAGGTGGCCTGGCCCCTGGCCCGGAGCCTGGTGGGCGCCAAGTACCAGGCGGACCGGACCGCCAGCTTCAGGACGGGCCAGGTCCCGGACCCCGCCGGGCTGCCCGGGCGGGTCCTGGACCTGCTCCGGCTCGGCCAGGTGGAGGCGAGCGATTCGGCCGAATATGCCCACGCCCTGGTCGCCCACCTCAACGGCGATTTCGCCCTGGCCGCCGCCCAGGCCCACGCGAGCTTCCAGACCCATCCCTGGCGCTACGAGTCCGCCGCCGTGGAATCCATCAGCCTCACCGGCCTGGGCCAGCTGCGCTACGACGCGGGCGACCTCCGGGGCGCGGAGCAGGCCTACCGGGAAGCCATGGCCGCCGCCGGGCGGTTCCTGGCCGTGGGCCAGAGCGACGAACTCACCCAGCACGCCTATTTCACCGCCGCCGGCCGGCTGGCCCACCTGCTGGTCAGCCGGGGACGCTTCCCCCTGGCCCGGCTCGACCGCCTGCAGCAGGCCTGCGGACGGGCCCTGGCCATCGACCCCGGCGCCCCGGAACTGCTGGCCGACTGGCTGCAGTTCAGCGTCCTCAAGGCCCGGCAGCTGAGCGACCTGGGCCAGGACGCCCAGCCGGGCCTGCGGACCGCCCTGGCCTTCCTCGCCGCCCAGGGGCGCGAACCCCTGGCCGTGGAGCTCCAGGCGGCCCGGATGCAGCTCCACTGGTGCCTGGCCCAGGCCTGCCTGGCCCAGGGCCAGGACCCGCAGCCGGACCTGCGGGCGGCCCTGCTGGACCTGGGCCACACCCGGGCCCTGGCGATCAAGGATTTCTTCGGGGACCTGCTCAACTTCAAGGCGCGGGTGGAGGCCGGCCGGGGCGAGGACCCCAGGCCCACCCTGGCCGCCGCCCTGGCCCAGCCGGCGCCGCCGGAGCCCGTGCCCTGGACCCTCAGCGTGACCGCCGCCGAATCCTGGCTGCTCCAGGCCCAGTGGGAGGCCGGCCACGGGCTGGACCCGCGGAGCAGCCTGCGCCGCAGCCAGGCCCTGGTGGAGCGCGGGCTGCGGCTCAACGACCGGTCCTCCATGGCCCACGCCGTCAAGGGCCTGGGCCTGGTGCTGGAGCAGCGGCTGGACGGCGAACCCAGGCCGGACCTGCGGCGCCTGGCCCAGCGCCAGCTGGACCGGGCCAGGGAGTTGAACCCGGTGGGGTGGCATCAGGCCCACCTGCAGCGGGCCCTGGAGGCGGCGGCGGGAATCGCCCAGGTGGCGCCGGAGCCCTGAGAAATATCAGGCGAATTTTCAAAAAATATTTATATTTGTCGATGCATTAATAGGAAATTGAAGGATGAAGTTCCCATTACCACGGCGCCATGCCCCCTGAGGAGCGCCTCCCCCGCCCCGAATGGCTGGAGCCCCAGCCCCCCGGACCCTTCCTCGGCGAGCCCCGGAGGTCCGGCGGCCCCCGCTACGTCCTCGGGCCGGTCCTGGGCCAGGGCGGCGGGGGCGAGGTGCTGGAGGCCTGGGACCAGGTCCTGCACCGGATGGTGGCCCTCAAGGTGCTCAAGAAGATGGATCCGGCCAGCCTGCTGCGGTTCATGCACGAGGCCCGGACCCAGAGCCGGGTGGTCCACCCCTGCATCTGCCAGATCTACGACGTGGACAGCACCGAAGGGGCGCCCAGGATCGCCATGCAGCTGGTGCGGGGGCCGAACCTGGCCGAAGCCGCCGCGGTCCTGACCCAGGCCGAGATCGTCCGGATCCTGGCCCGGGTCGCCGATGCCGTCCAGGCCGCCCACGACCTGAACCTCATCCACCGCGACCTGAAACCGTCCAACATCCTGCTGGAGCGCGACGGCGAGGGCGGCTGGAGCCCCTACGTCTGCGATTTCGGCCTGGCCCTGGACCTGGACGACCCCACCATCACCGCCACCCACCAGGTGCAGGGGACGCCGGCCTTCATGGCGCCCGAGCAGGTCCACGGCGAGCGCGCCCGGATCGGCCCGGCCACCGATGTCTATGCCCTGGGCGGCACCCTGAGGTTCGCCCTCCGGGGCGGCCTGGAGCCCCGGGCCCCGAAGCCGCCGGAAGCCGGACCGGCCGCCCAGGACCTGGAGCTCATCACCCGCAAGTGCCTGGAGTCCGACCCGGAGCGCCGCTATCCCACCGCCGCGGCCCTGGCCGAGGAGCTCTGGCGGGTGAGCCGGGGCGAACCCATCGCGGCCCGGGCCCCGGGGGCCCTGGCCGGCCATTGGCGGCTTCGGCGCCGGGCCTGGCTGCGGTCGCTGGCCGCCGCCCTGGCCTGCGGCGGCCTCGCCGCCGGCCTGGTCCTGGCCCAGCGGCGGCTGGCCGCGGCCGGCCAGCGCAGCGCCGAATGGGCGCGGTACTATGTCCAGGCGGCGGCCGACCTGGACCAGGCCCTGAGGCTGGAGCAGGTCCTGCCCGGCCATGACCTGCGCCCGGCCCAGGGACGGCTCCGGGCCCGGCTGCAGGCCATCCAGGCGCGGATGCCGGCCCAGGGCCCCGAGGCCCAGGGCCCCGCCCACTTCGCCCTGGGCCGGGGCCGGCTGCTGCTGGGCGACCCCGGCGGCGCCCAGGCCGAGCTGGACCTGGCCTGGGACCTGGGGTTCCGCGCGCCGGAAGTCGCCCAGGCGCTCGCCTGCGCCCGGGCGGTCGCCCACGGCCAGGCCGAGCGGGAGCGCCAGTACCTCGAGCCTTCCGGCCGCCCGGAAGCGGCCGCCGCCGGCCCGGTGGCGGCGCTGCTCCAGCTGGGCGTCCGGCCCGGCACCGAGGCCGACCCCTGCGGCACGGCCCTGGTCTGGCAGCTCCGCGGCGATTTCGCCAAGGCCGCCGCGGCGGCCCACGCCGGGCTCGGCCGGGAGCCCTGGCGGGGCGAGCTGGCGGCACTGGAAGCGGCCAGCCTGGCCGCCCTGGGCCGCCAGGCCGAGCAGGCCGGGGATCCGCTGCTGGCGGAAGCCCGCTTCAGTTCCGCCCTGGACACCGCCGGGGACTTCCTGGCCACCGCCCCGAGCCAGGTGGCGGTCCACCATGCCCGGCTGCAGGCCGCCCGGGACCTGGCGGCCCTGGAGCTGGACCAGGGCCGCCCGGCGCTCGGCTTCCTGGAGCGCTGGCAGCGGCTGGCGGACCGGGCCCTGGGCCTGGATCCCGGCGACCCGGCCCTGCAGGATGACTGGCTGCACCTCCGCTTCCTGAAGGCCCGGTGCCTGGCCGGCCTGGGCCGCGACCCCGGCCCGGAGCTGGAGGCCGCCCGGGCGTTCCTGGGCGGCCTCCGGCCGCCGCTCACCGCCGAGCTGCGGGCCGAGCGGATGCTGATCCACTGGCAGCTGGCGGAGCGGGCGTTCCGGGCCGGCGCCGACCCCGGGCCCGAGCTGGCCCAGGCCCTGAAGGACCCGGGCCATACGCCGTTCTTCGGCCGGGACTACCTGTGGCAGGTCCTGGCCTTCCAGGCCCAGGCCGGCGCCGCCCGGGGCCAGGATCCCAGGCCGGCGCTGGCCGCGCTCCGGGCCCGGATGGCGCAGCGCCCAGGCGCTGCTGGGGGCGATCCGGCGCACCGCCGGTAATTAATTAATAATTTAAGCCGACAAACCCCGGGATCGCCTCCGGATCCGGGTCGCCGCCCCCCCCGGCCAGTCCCGGGGGAACAGGCGGCATTGTCCTCGCCATCGGCCAAAAGCCATCCCATATAAAGGAAATGCATGTATAAAAAAATCAAAAACAATTAGCGCATTTTTGGGCCATATGGTTTAATGAATAGACCTGCTTCACCAATCACCTCTCGAAACCTGCAAAATAGCCCATCCAGGAAGAGCCCAGACCTCCCACCCAACGGACTCATTAAATGTAAAGCTTATTGCCCTATCGAGGGGGGTGGAGGACGTCCAATTCACCTTTCCGGAATGGCGGTCCGCCTCCCCTTTGCTGCCAAGAGGTTCTTCCCATGGTTGAATCCACTGTGTCCAAGCCTTCAGCACGGAGCCTGGCCAGTCAGAACCTTATTCAGGATCCGATGATCCGCAGGGTGGTGAAGATCCTGCTGGACGTGGTCGTGGCGGTCCTGGCCTTCTGCGCCACCTCCAGCCTCCTGCTGGAAGGGATCGTGCCGTTCAACCGGGGCATGGCGCTGTTCATCCTGATGGCGCTGGTGATCAACCTCGGCTTCCGGTTCAACACCCAGCACTACCGCGCGGTGAGCATCCACGACGCCCGCTGGCTCCTGGTCGGCGCCCTCATGCTCGCGGGCTCGTCCATGATCATCTATGTGACCCGGGGCCACTGGCCGGCCAACATCCGGCCCGAGGTGCTCCTGGGCGCCAGCCTGCTCACCGGCTTCCTCTGGATCACGGTCCGCCTGTTCGCCCTGGCCATCCACGAGCGGCACCACGCCCGCCTGAACCGCGCGCGCAACGCGGAAGCCGCCCGCTACGAGCGCACCCTCATCATCGGCGCCGGCAGGGCCGGCGAACTGCTGTGCCAGCAGCTGCGCGAGCATCCGCGGCTGCGCAGCAACGTGGTCGGGTTCGTGGACGATGACCTCGAGAAGCAGGGCCTGCGGATCCAGGGGGTGCCCGTGCTGGGCCCCTCCGAGATGCTGCCGGTGCTGATCGGCGAGCACAGGGTGTCCCAGGTCATCCTCGGCATGCCCGGGGTGCGCGGCAGCCGGCTCCGGGAACTGACCCAGATGGTGCTCGCCTCGGGGGTCCACCTCAAGACCGTCCCCGGCATCATGGACCTGGTGGGCGACCGCCCCTGGAAGCCGGAGGTGCGGGACATCGCCATCGAGGACCTGCTGCGGCGGGAACCCATCAGCCTCGACAAGAACGCCATCATGAAGGCGCTCAGCAACGAGGTGGTGCTGATCACGGGCGCCGGCGGCTCCATCGGCAGCGAACTCACCCGGCGGGTGGCGGAACTGCGGCCCGGGCGGCTGGTCCTGCTCGGCCGGGGCGAGAACAGCCTCTGGGAGGTCCAGCGCAAGCTGGCCGCCGAGTTCAGCGGGCTCGCGGTGGAGATCGCCCTCTGCGACATCCGCAACCCGGTCCGGCTCCGGCAGGTGTTCCAGGAGTGGAAGCCCAAGATCGTGCTGCACGCCGCCGCGCACAAGCACGTGCCGTTCCTCGAGGCCAATCCCGAGGAGGCCATCGAGAACAACATCTTCGGCACCCTGAACGTGGTCGAGGCCGCCAAGGCCTGCCAGACCCGGATCTTCGTCAACGTGTCCACCGACAAGGCGGTGAACCCGGTCAACATCCTCGGGGTCTCCAAGGCGATCGGCGAGCTCATCGTCGGCCGGGCCGCGGCGGAGACGCCGGAAGCCAAGTTCGTGAGCGTGCGCTTCGGCAACGTCCTGGGCAGCCGCGGCAGCGTGATCCCCCTGTTCCGGGAACAGATCCGGGTGGGCGGGCCGGTCACCGTCACCCATCCGGACATGGTCCGGTTCTTCATGACCATCCCCGAAGCGGCGCAGCTGGTGCTGCAGGCGGGCATCCTGGGCGACACCGGCAAGATCTTCGCCCTGGACATGGGCGAGCCGGTGCACATCGTCGACCTGGCCAAGGAGATGGTGCGCCTGTCCGGCTTCTCACTCGGAGTGGACCTGGACATGAGCTTCACCGGGGTCCGTCCCGGCGAGAAGCTGGTCGAGGAACTGTTCACCGACGGCACGGTGCACCGCACCGAAGTGCACCCCAAGATCTTCGAGGCCCGGCAGGCCCCGGTCGACCCGGCGATCCTGAAGCAGGGCCTGGCCACGCTCAAGGATCTGCTGGGCCGGGACGGCGGCAACCGGTATCCGGACATCCTGCGCTGCTTCATGAGCATCGTCCCGAACTTCACCCCGTCCCCCGGCGGCCTCGGCCGCTGCCTCACCGCCGAAGCGGCGCCGGCGGACCTCCCGCCGCCCGCGCCCATCCCCACCCCGGATCCCGCCGCCTCCAAGGAGCTTCAACCCTCGGAAAGCTTGGGGTTCCCGGCGATCTTCTGATGTTATAGCCTGGGGGCAACCCTTCCCATCCATGTCCGTCTTCTGTGAGGAGCCCATTGTGCCATTTCCCAGTGGTTGTGCCCGCGAACCCCAAACCCTGCGCCGCCGGGCAGGTTCCCGAACCGGGGTTGCCACTCCGGCCGCCTGGGCTGGGCTGGCCCTCGGTTTCCTGGCATTGACCCTCGGCACCGGCTGCCAGGCCCCGGGCATGAAACTGGACGCCCGTCCCAGCGGACAGGCGAGTCTCATGAAGGTCGGCGACCTCAACTGCACCCTGCGGCCGATCACCCCTGAACTGGTGGTGACCGAAGCCTCCCGCCAGACCCCCGAGGCCGATCTGGCCGGGCTGGCCGTGGACCAGGCGCCCTTCTACCGGATCGGCCCCCAGGACGTCCTGCTGGCCACCGTCTGGGACCACCCCGAGATCACCCTGCCCATGGGCCCCAACCGCACCGACGCCACCTCCGGCTGCCTGGTGGACGAGAAGGGCGAGATCTTCTTCCCCTACGCGGGCCGGGTCAAGGTCAACGGCCTGACCCCCAGCGAGCTGCGGGACGTGCTAACCGCCCGGCTGGGAACCGTGCTGCGCAACCCCCAGGTGGACGTGAAGGTGGTGGCCTACCGCTCCCAGAAGATCTACATCGGCGGGGAAGTCCGCAATCCGGCGGTCTACCCGGTCACCGACGTGCCCTTCACCCTGGCCGAGGCGGTGAACCGCGCCGGCGGCTTCCTGGCCTCCGCGGACGAGGGCCACCTGCTGGTGACCCGGGGCTCCCGCTCCTGGGTGCTGGATTTCCGGGCCATCATGGCCGCCCCCAACCGGCTGGCCGACAAGATCATCCTCCGCGACGGCGACGCCGTCCAGGTTCCCAACACCATCGACACCCCGGTCTACGTCATGGGCGAGCTGGTCCGCCCCGGCAGCCAGCCGCTGATCCACGGCAGCCTCTCCCTGGCCCGGGCCATCTCCGAGGCCGGCGGGGTCCAGGTCGCCTCGTCCAATCCGACCTCCATCTACGTCATCCGCGGCACCGCCAACGCCAAGGCGGTGGACGTCTTCCACCTGGACGGCCGCAATCCGGCCACCATGGTGCTGGCGGACAAGTTCGCGCTCAAGCCCCATGACATCGTCTACGTGGACGCCGGCACCCTCACCCGGTTCGGCCGGGTCATGTCCCAGATCCTGCCCACCGTCGAAGCCACAACCCAGGCCGCGGTCGGCGCCGTCACCATCCGCTACCTCAAGCGGAACTACTGATCCCCGCCCGGGCGGGCGCCCCATCCCGGAGGC
>Ga0316226_1004469_pt1 | contig 11147 bp, 10 predicted proteins | sample TBH18017metaG_FD_206009 | JGI IMG/M metagenome (GOLD analysis project Ga0316226, IMG submission 206009) | Freshwater microbial communities from Trout Bog Lake, Wisconsin, USA - TBH18017 | ecosystem: Environmental > Aquatic > Freshwater > Lake > Hypolimnion/Profundal zone | place: USA: Wisconsin... | reverse complement strand
AGTGGCCACATAGGGCCGCTCCGTTTGCAGCAGCGGCACGGCCTGGCGCATCATGTTCGCGCCCATCAAGGCGCGGTTGGCGTCGTCATGCTCAAGGAATGGGATGAGACCGGCGGCGATACTCACCACCTGCATGGGCGAGACGTCCATGTACTGGACTTTGGCTGGTTCGACTTCAAGGAACTCAGCCATATACCGAACCGTGACCTTCTCGCCGGCAAACTTGCCGTCGGAACCTAGGGGAGCATTGGCTTGGGCGATGACGAAACGCTCCTCCTGGTCCGCAGAGAGGTAATGCACTTCGTCGGTCACCTTGCCATGACGCACCACGCGGTACGGACTTTCAACAAATCCAAAGTCATTGACGCGGGCATAGATACACAGCGAGGAAATCAGACCGATGTTCGGACCTTCCGGTGTTTCAATCGGGCAGATTCGGCCATAGTGTGAGCTGTGCACGTCGCGCACCTCGAAACCGGCGCGTTCGCGGCTCAAGCCACCCGGACCCAGCGCGGACAAGCGGCGCTTGTGAGCCAGGCCGCTGAGCGGGTTGGTCTGGTCCATGAACTGGCTCAACTGGCTGCGGCCAAAGAAATCCTGAACCACGGCTGAGAGTGATTTGCTGTTCACCAGACGAGCGGGTGACAGGACGCCGGTGGCTGGATCGAAGAGCGTCATACGCTCGCGGATCAGGCGTTCCGTGCGGGCCAGACCCACGCGGCATTGATTCTCGAGCAACTCGCCTGCCGTGCGAATGCGACGGCTGCCCAGGTGATCGATATCATCCACAACCGCGCGGTTCATACGAATGTCGAGCAAGTGTCGAATGGCTTCAACCACTTCCACGCCGGTTACTTCGCTCTTCTTGTCGTTCTCGTCCGCCTCAGTCAGTGTGCGGCGGCTATCGGGAACGCGGCCGGCAAGACCAAGCTTTTGATTGATCTTGTGACGGCCCACGCGGCCCAGGTCATAGCGGCGAGGATCAAAGAAAAGCCGCTTGATCAACTGCTTGGCGTTCGACGCCGTGGCCGGATCGCCGGGGCGCAAGCGGTGATAAAGCTCCTTGAGCGCTTCTTCTTCCCCGTGGGTTGTGTCTTGACGCAAGGTCTTGATCAGGATGCCGTCATCCCACGAAACATCCACGATGTCCACTTTGCTGAAGCCGGCGGCCGCCATCTGTTGAAGCACGGCGCTTGTCACAGGCTCGTACCGGCGAGCCAGAACAGCCTGGGAATCCACGTCAATCACGTCATCCTTAAAGATCAGATGCGTGAGTTTTTCCTCAGGATGCGACGCCTTGACGTCCAGTGACTTGAAGGCATAGTACTGCTTGAGAATGGCATCGTCCGCGCCAAACCCGAGCGTGCGCAGGAAGAGGGTTGCATGAAACTTGCGGCGCCGGCGCCGACGATCCATGTAAACCCACATGATATCGTTGGTGTCGAACTGAATCTCGATCCACGAACCGCGGTCCGGAATCAGGCGCACGGAATACAGGGACTGTCCGTTGGGGTGCGCCGTGCGCTCCGAGCAGATGCCCGGCGAGCGGTGAAGCTGGCTGACGATCACGCGCTCAGCGCCGTTGACGACGAATGCGCCATCGCGCGTCATGAGCGGAACTTCGCCCATGTAGACGTCTTCCTCGCGAATTTCGTCGCCGTCTTTCAGGCGGAAGGTGGCGTGCAAGGGCGCGGCAAAGGTGTCACCCTCAGACAGCGCCTGCAGCGGCCCCATCTTGGGCTCCGACAACTCATACTTCACGAAGTCGAGCGTATAACGGCCATCATAGCTGTCGATTGGGAAGACTTCCTTGAAAATGGCCTGAAGCCCCTTGGTTTCGCGCCGGCCTGGCGGCACGTCGATCTGCAGGAAGTCGTCATACGACTTCGTCTGTATCTCGATCAAATCAGGCGGTTGAATAACGGCTTTCAACTTGCCGAAATCTTTACGTTCCACCATCGGCTTACCTCTTTAGGAGCTTGTCGGATTGTGAGTCACGAAACATTCAAGAGCCCGACCGACCCAACTCTTGAACCGGAGAATCGCCTTGACGCCTGCGCTGCCCTTCATGGAAAGGGTGAAGGGCCGCCCGGGCGTCTGAAGTCGGGCGGCCCGCACACATGTGATGAAACGCTCGCGCGTTACTTCACTTCAACCTTGGCGCCAACCTTTTCAAGCTGGTCCTTGAACTTGGCGGCTTCTTCCTTGTTCACGCCAGTCTTCACCGGCTTCGGAGCGCCTTCGACCAGATCCTTGGCATCCTTCAGTCCAAGGCCAGTGATGGCGCGGACTTCCTTGATGGCCGCAATCTTGTTTGAGCCGCCCTCGATGAGGATGACATCAAACTCGGTCTTTTCCTCGGCCGGAGCCGCTGCCGCTGCCGCAGGAGCTGCCGCCGCTGCTGCCGCAGGAGCCGCTGCCGTCACGCCCAAGCGCTGTTCCAGAGCCTTGACCAGCTTCGAGAGCTCCAACACGGTCAGCGTCTCGACCCAGTCAATAAACTCCGCCATCTTGCCGCTTACTTCAACTTTGGCTTCTTCGCTCATGATCCTTCTCTCCTCTTCCTCTTTTTTCTTCAATGGGCTTTTCAGGCCGCTTTGCTCTTCTTTTCCTCAACCGCTTTCAAGACATACAGCAGGCTCAGCACCTTCTGGTTGAACACGCCAACCAGTTGCATCATCGGCGCCGCCAAAGTACCGACGAACATGGCGAGCATCACTTCGCGCGGCGGTACCTTGGTGAGCGCGTCGACGTCGGCTTTGCCGAGAGCCTTGCCGTCGAGGCAGGCACCCTTGATTGCGGCCTTGTCATACGCTTTGACAAACTTCACCAACACCTTGGCCACCTCGGAGGCATCGCCCTTCCCGGTGATCATGGCTGTCGGTCCGGCTAGAAATGGTTCCACGCTCTCCCAGCCGAGCTGCTTCACGGCGCGGTCCAAGTGTGTGTTTTTCACAACCTGGGCCCGGGCGTTCAGCGGCTTCAAGGAGCGGCGGAGTTCCGTCAATGCGGAAACTTTCAGTCCGCCATAGTTCAACACAAACGCATAGTCCGCAGCCTGCAGACGCGTTGTGACTTCCTGGAAAATTGCATTTTTCTCGGGTCTCATCGACTAGCTCCTGCCATTATTCCTGTGCCGCAAGCGTGATGCGCACACCCACGCCCATGGTCGAACTGAGGGTGCATGAACGGATGAATGCGCCCTTCGTGCCTGCCGGTTTCTCGGCTTGAATCGCCTCAATCACAGCCTGGATGTTGCCAACCAGCTTGGGCGCTTCGAAACTGAGTTTGCCGCACAGAACGCTGACATTGCCGTTGCGGTCCATACGAAACTCCACCTTGCCGCCCTTGGCCGCCGTAACGGCAGGCGCAATGTCGTCGGTGACCGTTCCGGTTTTCGGGTTCGGCATCAAGCCGCGAGGACCGAGAACACGACCCAGCTTGCGAACTTCCTTCATGGCGTCCGTTGTAGCGATCGCCACGTCGAAGGCTGTCCAGCCACCCTTGACCTTTTCGATCAGGTCGTCGAAACCCACTTCGTCAGCCCCGGCGGCTTTGGCGGCATCCGCCTGCGCGCCTGCTGCAAAAACGATCACGCGAACAGCCTTGCCGGTGCCATTGGGCAGGCTGACTGTTCCGCGAACGGTCTGGTCCGACTTGGATGTGTCCACGCCGAGACGCATCGCGACTTCGATGGTTTCATCGAACTTCGCTGCTGGATGCGCCTTGATAAAAGTCACCGCATCTTCCAGGGAAACTGGAGTCTGGGGCGCTTGTTTCTTGATTTCCAAATACTTTTTTCCGTGCTTTGCCATGGCTAGGTTCCCGCTATTCGGTTACGTCCACACCCATGCTGCGCGCGGTACCCTCGACCATGCGCATTGCCGCCTCTTCCGAGGAAGCATTGAGATCCTGCTGCTTGAGCTTCGCGATCTCGCGGACTTGTGCACGAGTGACTTTGCCCACCTTGTCGCGGTTGGGCACGCCGGAACCCTTTGCCAACCCGGCCGCACGTTTCAGCAGAGCCGAAGCCGGCGGGCTCTTCATGATGAACGTGAAACTCCGGTCTGCATAGACCGTAATCACAACGGGAATGACCAAGCCAGCCTTATCCTGGGTCTTGGCATTAAAGTCCTTGCAGAACGCCATGATATTGACGCCCTGAGAACCCAGCGCGGGGCCAACCGGAGGGGCTGGATTCGCCTGCCCGGCAGGAATCTGCAACCGCACCGTTCCTATTACTTTTTTCGCCATGTTCGCCTCGTCATTCGCGATCCTCCCGGATCCCAACCGGTGCAAACGGACCGACATTCGACAGCCAGGGCCCCACTCGGGGTCTCCCGGTCTTGCCCCCTTCTGCGTCAGGGAGCGGGATGGTTTTAAAAATCAAGTTCCCTGGAGTTATGGGTTCGTAATGCGTTCGACCTGCCAGAACTCCAACTCAACAGGAGCTGAACGCCCAAAAATAGCAACCGAAACCTTGAGCTTGCCGCGATCCGGATCCACTTCGTCCACAGCGCCCGTGAAATTCATAAATGGACCGTCCGTGATCTTCACCGTTTCGCCGGGCTCAAAGGTCACCTTCGGACGCACTTTTTCCTTCTTCGCTTCAACCTGGTTGACGATGGCATCCACATCCGATGCGGGCAGCGGCATCGGCTTCTCGCCGCCGATAAAGCCAATCACACCGGGCGTGTCGCGAAGAAAGCGCCACGTGGGTTCAAGTAACTGCCGAGTGTCATCGTACAAAGCGAGGTTGATCAGCACATATCCCGGAAAAAACTTGCGCGTGACGGTCGTCTTGACGCCGTTCTTCGTTTCGGAGACCTTTTCGGTCGGGATGATCACCTCGCCGATGAACTCCGACATGGCCTGCAACCGGGTTTGCGCTTCCACATAGCGCTTCACCTTTTGCTCCTGCCCCGTCAATGTATGCAACACAAACCACTGTTTTGTCATCGCGTCCATCCCTGTCCAATCCCTGTTTTTCGGCTGGGTGGGTTGTTGGTCCCACCCTGCCAGGGAATGGCCATCAGGCCCCGATCAGCTTCAGTGAAAAATGAATCACCTTGTCACAAATCAACACCACAATCGCCAGAACAAAAATGAAGGAAATCACAACCAGAGTGGATTCCACAAGCTCACGCCGTTCCGGCCAGCTGGTCTTGCGGAATTCCGCCCCAACTTCGCCGAAGAACGTTCCTATCTTCTGGCCAATTTCGTTCACCTTGCTCATATCACATCCCGCTTCAAAAGACCGACACACGGATCAACACGCTTGTTATCTCAATTCCGGCGGATACCCCCACTGTTGCTGTCGTCATGTCCGCTGAGTTGGCAGGCCAGGAGGGAATCGAACCCCCAACCTGCGGTTTTGGAGACCGCCACTCTGCCAATTGAGCTACTGGCCTGCATCCGGAAAACCGGCTGCACCAGTCAGAGGTTACTTCGCCTCCCGATGCAGCGTGCGTTTGCGCTCGGCTGAGCAAAACTTCTTGATTTCCAACCGATTCGTAGTTGTCCGCTTGTTGCGGGTTGTCACATAGTTGCGGCGCTTGCACTCAGTGCAAGCCAGGACTGCAAGTTCTCTGGGCATGAAAGATCACTCCTTCGTGAAGCATGGGGCGCGGGTTGGACATTTACGCCCAACATCCGCGCCACTGCTGTCCGAAGCTTCTTATTTTTTGACCTTGGCAACGGTTCCAGCGCCAACGGTGCGACCGCCTTCGCGAATGGCAAAGCGCATCTTGTCTTCAAGCGCCACGGGGGAAATCAACTTCACACTGATTGAAACGTTGTCACCCGGCATGATCATTTCCACGCCCTCCGGCAGCGTGATGTCGCCGGTTACGTCGGTCGTGCGGATGTAAAACTGCGGACGATAGCCCTTGAAGAACGGGGTATGACGGCCGCCTTCTTCCTTGCTCAGCACATAAATTTCGCCCTGGAAATCCGTATGCGGCGTGATGGTGCCCGGCTTGGCAAGAACTTGACCGCGCTCGACATCTTCCTTCTTGGTGCCGCGCAGCAGACAGCCGATATTGTCACCAGCCTGCCCCTGATCCAGAAGCTTACGGAACATTTCAACGCCCGTGCAAACCGTCTTCTGCGTGGGCTTCAGGCCGATGATTTCAACTTCATCGCCAACCTTGACGATGCCGCGGTCCACGCGACCCGTCACAACTGTTCCGCGACCCTCAATCGAGAACACGTCTTCGACGGGCATCAGGAACGGCAGATCCAGCACACGAACAGGCTCTGGAATGTAGGCGTCCAGAGCATCCATCAGCTTGGTGATGCATTCCGTCGCGGGCTCGTCGCCCTTGGCAACCTGGGTCGCCGGCAGCGCGCTGCCGCGGATGATTGGAATGTCGTCCCCAGGAAATTCGTACTTGGAAAGCAGCTCACGAATTTCCATTTCGACCAAGTCAAGCAACTCAGCATCGTCAACCAGGTCAACCTTGTTCAGGAAGACGACGATGGCCGGCACGCCGACCTGACGAGCCAACAGAATGTGCTCGCGGGTCTGAGGCATGGGGCCGTCCGCCGCGCTGACCACCAGAATCGCGCCATCCATCTGGGCGGCACCGGTGATCATGTTTTTCACGTAGTCCGCATGGCCCGGGCAATCCACATGCGCGTAGTGGCGCTTCGCCGTGGCGTACTCCACGTGTGAGGTTGCAATCGTGAGAATCTTGGTTGGATCGCGGCGACCGGCTGATTCTGATGCCTTGGCCACCTGATCGTATGAAATGAAATCGCAAAAGCCCTTGAGGGACTGCACACGCGTAATCGCGGCAGTCAACGTCGTTTTGCCATGGTCAACGTGGCCGATTGTACCGACATTGACGTGCGGTTTGTTTCGCGCAAAAGTTTCCTTAGCCATGATGATCTTCCTCCGTCGTTGCTAACACTAATCAGCCTAATTGCCATGCTTATGCGACAACCTGGAGCCCACGAGCGGGATCGAACCGCCGACCTCGTCCTTACCAAGGACGTGCTCTACCAACTGAGCTACATGGGCTCGACCCCAGCCCAGCCGATGGGCAAAAAATCCCTTAGCCGTTCCGTCTCCGACACCATGCGCCTGCGCGCACTTTCGCGGGTGGCCAAGCCGGACCGTCTCATCGGGCAGCGTCGCTTGCCGTCTGTTTGATGCGCCTATTTCGTTCAGCCAGAACGAACCAGCAAAAACGAAACCATGTAAATATATCAGGATGTGCACCACGCGTCAACGTCCTCTGCGGAAAAAAATCAACTTTCCGCATTGACGCAAGCCGGACGCGTGAATGCATCGGTTTTTCTACCGCCGAACACGGGCGTTGCCCTGCCAAATGCTCCAAATCTGCTCTTCATCCGCCGGTTGGGCGTAATCCGTGAGCAGCGTGGTGGCCAATGCGCCGCTGGCCCAGCCGAATTGAATCCACTTTTCGGGCTCCCAGCCCTTCAAAATGGCGTACAACATGCCGCCCACAAATCCATCACCGCCGCCAATACGATCAAGCACGCCAATCTCGCGCGGCTCCACCACATGCCATTCATCGCCAGCCATCATGATGGCGCCCCACAGATGCTGGTTGGTGTTCACCACCTCGCGCAGCGTGGTGGCAAAGACCGAAGCATTGGGGAATGCTTTCTTCACGCGACCGATCATTCCCTTGAACCCGTCAATCTTGGCGGCCAATCCCTTGCCACCCGCTTCAGGGCCTTCAATGCCGAGGCAAAGCTGGAAGTCCTCTTCGTTGCCGACAAGAATATCGGAGACGCTGGCAATTTCAGTGAAGATGCTCCGAAGTTCGGATTCGCGCTTTTTCCAGAACGATGCGCGGTAATTCAGGTCAAATGAGATCCGCGTGCCGTGCTTCTTGGCTGCGCGGGCGAGTTCCAGACAGAAGTTTCCCGTATCCGGGGACAATGCGCCAACCAGACCTGACAGGTGTACGATTTGAACGCCTTCCTTGCCAAAGATCCGGTCCAGGTCAAAATCCTTCACGTTCAGCGTGCGCCCCACTTCGCCGGCCCGGTCATTGTACACACGCGGACCGCGGGAACCCAATCCACTGTCGGCGATGTTGATTTGGTGACGGTGCCCCCATGGACCGCCCTGCTCCACTTCCCGGCCTTCATAGGTCATGTGCCGACTGGCCAGGTTGTCCTTGATGATTTGCGCAATCGGGCTGTCCTTCACAAACGTCGTGAGAATCTTGACAGGAAGTCCAAGATAGGAAGCCACGCTGGCCACATTGGACTCAGCACTGGTCGCCTGAAGATGAAAGGTGTTGCTGCAATGCACCGGTTGGCCATTGGCCGGGGTCAGGCGAATGCCCATGCTTGTGGGAACAACCAACGCGCTTGTGTAATCTTTCCGCAATGAGAGCTTCATGTCCTTCCTTTCGATTGTCGTGAATGAAGGGGTGACTATATCATGCTTCATCATGCTGGAAAAGTCCGGCCTGTGAGAGGAGTTCGAAAGACCGAGACTTCATTTTTTCCATCACAGTCGCCTATTCACCAGACATGCTGCACCAGAAAGCAGGCAAAACGCTTGTTGCTTGAAGAAACGGGAGTGTCGCCTCCACGCCATCAGCCCGACACAATCGCCCGGTCAGGCGGCCAACTACGGCAGACGGAGCCGTACAAACCCAATCGGGCCCGGGCGCCCTGTTCCAATCAGCGGCACATCGCCCAAGACAGGATCAGACACATAGAGGCTCAGGGCGACATCACCAAACGTATCGCGTACAACAGATGCCGATTCCGTCTTGTTCGGCTTGTTGTGTTCAATCGTGCATTCGATTTCAAGGGTTGCATGGCGAGCGTCTGGGGAAACCTGCCAAACACATTTTTTCACCGGCTGACCATCGCCCATCAGATCAGTCATGCGCTTGAATGACCACGTTGCGGCATCAAAGTTTGCCTGCTCGCCGCGCGACAGCCAAAGCCACGCCACAGAAGGCAGGTCATTGGCAAGCGCTACGGCAGAAGCAGCCGCCGGAGACTTCAGATCAATGGCTACGCGATAGGAATCGCTCTGTCCATTTCTCCGAATGGCTATTCGTCCCTGAGGAATATCGACAAACTCATTGTTCTGCCACTCATCCAGAAAACCATTCATCGCCACATCACCGAATGCGCGATAGTTCTCTGTCTCAGGAATGGATCTGACCAGCTTGTCCAGGGAGAGACAGGTCTCCCAGTCCGAGTCGCTCAGGAAGAAATCGCCGAACCGCCAGAGATTGGGAGCCACGGGATGCGGGGGTTTGAGCGCGGCAGGAATCAGAGACTGTGTCACAGTCTTTGCCCCGTGCGACCAGATGTACGCCTTTAAGAGCATCTCTGGACGCACAGCACCGGGCAGGGAATAGGATGTCAGAAAGGCCACGTCATGATCACGCGCGGGCACTGCGCCACGCCATTGAACATTAGCTCCAATGGGAGTATCAGACGTAAGGGTCTGCTCTTGATCGTCGGCGTCTGAACTATGCGCCAAATCCCTTTGGAAAAAAGTGGATGCTGCGTGATTCAGGCCGCAAACAGTCGCGCCCACCGGGCCGCACCACCCCAAAGATGGAGCGTTGGAGTTATCTCCATGGTCGCCCAATGTCATGGTGTTGCCCGTCACGGGTTCAACAACACGCATGATCCCTTCCTTGACACGTCCGACCAGCATATCTCCCCAGTGCCAGCACCCTCCTACCCCTGACCAGAGTTCCGTCAATCCGTTCATCTCATGGCGCATCATTCCATCCGCTCCAAAGGAGACAGTCTCCGGTGGCGTGCGGCTCAGAATCACCAGATCGCGGCGCGTATGATCAAGCCACACCGCTGCATTTCCAGAGCCACCCCACTGCTTGAACAAGGTTGCCGTTGCTGGCGTTCCACCCCCTGTGTAGGATGCATGATAAACATGCACATCGTTGTTTTCGGTATTACTCGTAACAACCCAAATATGTCCGCCGGCAACCAGGACCCAGAAACTACCGCATCCGGTGTTGTTCAGCGGAAGTTCGACCAATGCCGTCGGTGAATCGCGGCCTTCCATCCCCAGGCTTGAAATACGGATATGACCGGCAATCGGCTGCGCGACATAAACCACCCCGCCGCAGGCGCTGATCGCAATGATATTCCCCCCCAGACTCCCGCTCATAAGCGATGGCCAGATGGAGAGCACCGATCCATCCGTATCGTCCAACATCCACAAGCGGCCGCGCGACAAGGCGGCCACCCGATGTCCGGCCTGCTGCACGAGCGCGGGCGGGAAAGCCGGATCCCAATGCAACCAATCCAGATCCTTCTCTCCGATCTGACGCTTGGGCAATCGCAGGGAGGAAAACGAATAGGGAATAGACCAACGCGGGGAACCATCGGAGCCGACTCGCGTCAAAACACCCGGTGAAGCCAGAAACATGCCATCCGTGGCTGGAAAAACAAACGTGTCCGGGTTCGGGCCGTAGGGATGCGAACGTGCGCACAATCCAGCCATTTGAACAGAAGACAGCAAGGGGGGCTCAACCAGCCTGGCCACCTTGCGAGAGGCGCCATCGTCCAAGCGGCCCCATATTGAATACATGATTCCGCTCCACCCCCACCAACGGCCATCGCTGTCCTGACAGGCGGGTATGACATTGGCCGGTGTGCGATCCACATGAACGGAGGCGCCACGCGCATTCATCGTCATCAGTTGGCCATCGCCGCCCAAAACACAGCCGTCAGCAAGAGGAGCGAGGCACAGCATATGCGAAAGGCTGCCTATCGTCTTATCCTCCGATTCGACGCCGGACAATGCAATCAGGCGCACATCCAAAGGTGTCGTAACGACAGCCATGTCGGACCCGCATGGGCCAGCCGATGTCCAATCCACATTGCGGCGGCGGCCCACCAACGCTCCCGTCAGGCGGTCCACAAGGATCACATCCATGCTGTCCACAGGCACAAAACAGACATTGCGACTCCCGACGATCGGCGTGATGGACAGGCGCATCCCCCCGCCAAAGGGGTTGAAGCTGCGTTGATAAAGTCGGCTCCACCGCACGCTTTTGTCCTGCAAATCAACAGCAGAAACAAGTCCAAGGCCGGTATCCACATAAGCTGCGTCGCCAACAATGGCGGGCGCGCCCAGCATGCGATAATGCGCCAATCCCGCAGAC
>Ga0316226_1004465_pt1 | contig 11158 bp, 4 predicted proteins | sample TBH18017metaG_FD_206009 | JGI IMG/M metagenome (GOLD analysis project Ga0316226, IMG submission 206009) | Freshwater microbial communities from Trout Bog Lake, Wisconsin, USA - TBH18017 | ecosystem: Environmental > Aquatic > Freshwater > Lake > Hypolimnion/Profundal zone | place: USA: Wisconsin... | reverse complement strand
GCTTGTTGTCCTGTGAACTGTAACCACGCCGCTGCGCCGGCGTGCAGGACCGAGATCGCCGCGGCTACAGGTGGATGGTTGCTATTACCTGAATAGGAACCGAACGGCGATCATCCGCGCTCATCGGTGTTCGTCTGCGGTGCTCGATGAGGGTTCTGGGGGCTTCGTCATGCAAGCGGCTCTCGCCCAGTTTCTGGACCACATTGCCTATGAGCGCGGCCTGGCGGCCAATACCCGCCGGGCGTATGCGGACGATCTGCGCATCTTCTCCACCTTTCTTGCGGGGCAGGGCGTGCACGGGTTCAACACCGTCACACGTCGGCAGGTGGTGGCCTTTCTCGAGGACCAGCGCCGGCAGAAGATGGCCGTGGCGACCATCGCCCGCCGGCTCGTTGCCATCAAAGTGCTCTTCACCTATCTGCAGGGCGAAGGGCTGCTCGACAAGAACGTGACCGAGGCCATGCGCGCCCCCAAGCTCTGGCGCAACTTGCCCGGCATGCTCTCGCCGGCCGAAACCGGACGCCTGGTCGAATCCGCCGTCGGCGACCGGACCCGGACCGTGCGCGATCGGGCCATCCTGGAGCTCTTCTACGCCTGCGGCCTGCGTGTCTCCGAGGTGGCGTCGATCGGCTTGGACGACGTGCACCTGGACGAGGGTTTCGTGCGCTGCACCGGCAAGGGCAACAAGCAGCGCGTGGTGCCTCTCGGCGGTCAGGCCACCGACGCCCTGCGCCGCTACCTTGCCGAGTCTCGTCCCAAACTGGCCAAGAGGCAGGGCTCGCCGGCGCTCTTCATCTCCCAGCAGGGGCACGGCTTCACGCGCCAGGGGCTCTACAAGATCATCGTGGCCTACGCCCGCGAAGCCGGGCTTTCCGGACGGGTGACGCCCCATACGCTGCGCCACTGCTTCGCCAGCCATCTACTCGCCAACGGCGCCTCGCTGCGCGCCATCCAGGAGATGCTGGGGCATGCCAGCATCGCCACCACGCAGATTTACACCCATGTCGACCAGGACCGCCTGCTCGCCGTGCATCGCCAGTTCCACCCGCGGGCATGACAGCAATGGGAGATGGATGTCCGTTTCATCTGGAACTCAGGAAAGCAGGAAGAGAATGATCGTATCCGAATGGGGGGTGCAGGGCTCCCACTCCTGATTTCCTGGGTTCCTGATAAAGAATACATTCCAGTTGGGCGTGCTTTTTCAAAGAAAACCTCTTCGGCACACGTATTAACGGTTGTAACAGGGAAAGAACAGCGGATGCCGGCAACCTCAACGGGCAGCGCCAGCGGGCAGGACGCAGAAGCCGCCAGGCGCCGGGAACAGGGCATGAACGCGGTGATCGACGCCTACCAGGCGCCACTCCTGCGCTATGCCGCCCGCCTGCTGAACAATGCCACCGCTGCCCAGGATGTGGTGCAGAACGCCTTGATCAAGCTCTTCCGTCAGTGGCAGCCGGGCATGCAGCCGGACGAGATCAAGTTGCGCAACTGGCTCTTCCGGGTGACGCACAACGAGGCTGTGGATTGGATCCGGGCCGAGGCGCGCCGCAGGCGGCTGCATGACGCGCATGCGGCGGCGGTTGATTGCGAGACGGGCGGCGTGCAGGCCGATCCGCCGGCGGATGAACGGGCGGCGACAGTGATGCGTTGCCTGGGTGCACTCGATCCCGCCCAGCGGCAGGTGGTGCTGCTGCGGCTGCAACAGGGCCTGAGTTACGGGGAGATCGGCGCCGTGACGGGCAGAAGCGTGGGCTATGTGGGCACGCTGCTGCACTTCGCGGTCAGACGACTGGCAGTGGCGGTCAAACAGCAGGAAGGAGCGGCGCCATGAAAAGATGCGCTCAGGAAGAGCGGCTGATGCCGTTCCTGCTTGGCGACCTGCCGCCTGCCGAGGCAGCAGCCTTCCGCCGCCATCTGGCGTCGTGCGCCGCCTGCCGGCGCGCCGCCCACGAACTGGCGCCGGTCGTCGCTTCGCTGCGAGCCGCGCTCAGCCAGGAAGCGACCGCCGACCTTCGCCTGGACCCCGCCCGCCGCGCCCGTGTTCTGTCCGCGCCGCCGGGACCGGTCATCCATCACTTTGCCGCGCGCCGTCTCGGCGGGCGCGTCATCCGCTGGGTTGCGCGACCGCGGGTCTGGCTCTCGATCGCCGCCAGCCTGGTCGTGTTCGTCGGCGTGGCCCTTCTCCTGGCGCCATCCTTCATGAAGCGGTGCTGCATCCTCACTTCGCTGAGCAGCGCTTCTGACGGCGAGGAGACGATGTGCTTCGATGTTCAGCAAGGCGCATCAGCTGTCGGCAGCTCAGGGTCCCATGGTGGTAAGGTTGCCCACGGAACCATAACGAGAGAGGCGTCGACCAAGTACTACGGAAATGCAACTGCCGTCGAGGCACCGGCCACGCTTTCCGTGGCGCCTTGCGCTCCGGAACCAGTCACCGCCGCCCCGACGCCGACCATGAAGCCGGTGAGCGGGCCCGTTTCGGAGGCGACACGCTCACCGCAAGGGTCGACACACGCCTTCTATCGCCAAGGCAACGGCCTCGAAGAAACCGCACCGGCTGCTGCGGACGCGGCGCCGGCACCCGAGACGTCGATTGCGGCATCGTCAGGAGCACAAGCGGTCGAGCACTGGCGTCGCATGGAGCGGGGGCTTCCTGTCTTGGACGCCAAAGAGGTCAACAAGGATGCAACGTTGGCTACGGCAGTGCATTTGGGGGTTGCCGGCGGCGTACTGTCTTTCAAGGACTCAGATGGCGACGGGCAACAGGACGCCTACGCTTACCAGCGCCAGACTGTCTCCAGCGACTTCTCCACGCCGCCAGCGCCGGCCAAGCCGGACAAGCCGGATGTCGCCAACCGGTTGGTGAAACAGCAGAAGGAGATGCTGGGGGACGTCGGCGGCGTGATTGAATGGCGCGATCAGGTGGCCACAGCCTCTGGTTTGGCTTCCAGCGCTGCGCGATTGGGGCAAGACGGTGCTCAGGATGGAAAGGAAGTCGCACAACCCTTGGCGCCGGATGTCGATGGCATGACAGCAGGCGCGTTCGGCCTTGGCAGCGGAGGGTCTCCTTCGGGTGGCAACCAGAAATTGACCCAATTGGCCCCGGTTCGAGCGCTCGGCTATGAGGTCGCGGCGGTCGCAAACGCAGACGCTCTTTCGACCCGCCATGATCGCGAATCGGGAATCGCCGGTGATGCGACGATGAATGCGCGGTTGCCCGGAGACGGGAACAATCTCGCCGGCGTGGCCATGGCGAAATCGCTGGAGGACGCCTCCCGGGAGGTGGCGTCTATTGCGTGGGCGCTCAAGAAGAGCGGCTCAGGGACGATAGCCCTGAATCAGCCGCTGGAGGGCCTGGCAGCCGCCTCCGATGCGCTGGCTAACCGCGAAGAAATGCTGGGGCGGCAGCCCGCGCAGCGCGCCGTGACCCATGCCGCCCAACGCAACGGTCGCGCGGCTGGCGACAAGGTGGCCACGGCCGAAGTCCGCAAACGTCTGGGCCAGTCGGAGCACAATTTGCAGTTGGCGGCCGCGGTCGCCGACGGGAAACTCGATTCCAACGGACGGGATCTGGCCTGCGCCGAGGAGGTGCTGCAGGACGAACAGAAGCAAATGGCCGAGGAGCAACCACAGGCCCTGCAAGAGGCCGCGAAACAAGAAGTGCAGGAAGCCGCACAGCAACTCCAGGAGGTGATCGCGCCAATCGATGTCGGCGACCAGGTAGCGGGTCAGCAGACTGAGGCCAAGGCCGAGAAGGATGATCTGGCGGAGAAGATGGTGGAGACCAAAGGAACCGCGGAGCTGCGGCGCGGCGTCGCCGTGCGTGAGAAGGCGAAGGCCATGAAGCAGGCCGAGGATGCCGACAAGCGACGCGTGCTGCGCGAGCGCCTCCCGATCACATTCAACCCCTTTGTCGACGCCGCGGAAAACCGCTTTTCCACTTTCGGCATTGGCGTCGATACGGCCTCCTACACGCTGCTGCGCCAGGCGCTGCAAGGGGGCTCGCTGCCCGAACCGGAGCAGGTGCGCACGGAGGAGATTGTCAATGCCTTCGACTATGGCGACGAGGCGCCGGAGCAGTCCACCTTCCGCATCGTGGTCGAGGGCGCGCCGTCGCCCTTTGGCGCGCCGGGCCTGACCACGCTGCGCATCGGCATCAAGGGCCGCCGCCTGGGCCGCGAGGAGCAGCGGCCGGCCATGCTGACCTTCCTGGTCGACACCTCCGGCTCGATGTCAGAGCCGGACCGCATCGGCCGGGCGCGCACCGCGCTGCGGCTGCTGCTCGACCGCATGGGCCCGAACGATCGCATCCAGCTGATCACCTTCGACGACCGCGCGCGCCTCGTGCTGCCACCGACGCTGGCGCGCAACAAGAAGGCCGTGCTGGCCGCCTTCGACGCCCTGCAGTGCACCGGCTCGACCAATCTGGAAGAGGGCATGCGCCAGGCCTACACGCAGGCGGCGCGCGCCTTCGTGCCGGGTGGCGAGAACCGCGTGATCCTGATCTCCGACGGCGTGGCCAACCTGGGCGCGGATAACGCGCAGGAGATCGTGCAGCAGGTTTCCGCCTTCCGCCGCCAAGGCGTGACATGCTCGATCTTCGGCGTGGGGAACGGCACCTACAACGACGCCATGCTGGCCGACCTGGCCAACAAGGGCGGCGGGGTTTACCGCTTTCTCGATACGGATGAGGAGGTGCGGCGCGTTTTCGTCGATGATCTGGCCGCGACGCTGAATGCCATCGCCCGCGACGTCAAGATCCAGGTCGAGTGGTCGCCGGACGCTGTGCGGCGCTACCGTCAGTTGGGCTATGAGAGCCGCGCCCTGAAGGCTGAGCAGTTCCGCGACGACCGCGTCGAAGCCGGCGAAGTCGGCTCCGGCCAGTCGGTGACCGCGCTCTACCAGCTCGAACGGATGGCGCAGGCCGGGCAGGCGCCCCTGGGCACGGTGCGCGTGCGCTACCGCCGCATGGACACCGGCGCCATCGAGGAGATCTCCAGGCCGATCGCGGCCGCCGATCTGGCGCCATCCCTGGCCGCCGCCCGACCCGCTTTCCGCCTGGCGGTCTGCGCCGCCACCTTTGCCGAACTGCTGCGCGGCAATCCGGCCGCCGCCGGTGCCAAATATGAGGATGTCGCGCGCCTGCTGCGGCCTGTATGCTTGGAGATGTCGCTCGATACGCGCGTGAGAGAGCTGCTGGCGCTGGTGGATGCGGCCGCTGCGGTGCGTGGCGGCGGAGCGACCGCGAGGTGAGAGAGAGATCGGTAATCAGTGACCCGTGATCGGTCATCGGTGGTCGGGGTTCGAGATGCAACACGCTGATAGTTTTCGGGATCTGGTTGTCTATCAGAAGGCACGCATGATAGCCCGACGGTTCTTTGAGCTTTCACAGGAGTTTCCAAAGGAAGAGCGGTATTCGCTGACCGATCAGGGCCGTCGCTCTTCCCGCTCGATCGGCGCACAGATTGCCGAGGCATGGGCAAAGCGCGGGTATGAAAAGCATTTCATCAGCAAGTTGTCCGATGCCGATGGCGAGCAACAGGAAACGCAGCATTGGGTCGATGCGGCACTGGATTGTGGCTACATAAACAATCAGGTTCGGGATGAACTCATCGGCGATCTTGAAGGGATTGGCCGCATGTTGCACGCGATGATGGACAAGGCAAACCTGTTCTGCACCCAATCGGAGAACGGCGTTCGTGAAGATCTCGGCCAGTATTTCACAGACTGATCACCGATGACTGATGACCGATCACTGTTTCAAAAGGAACCCTATGAAAACATCAACCCTGACGCGCCTGCTTGCCTGCGGACTCCTGCCTCTGTTCGCCGCGACCGCCGCCGAACCGCAACTGCGGAGCGTGTCCCTGGACGGAACCGTGGCGGGCGAGAACGCCACCTTCACCCTGAACGTCGCGGTCAACGCCTTGGAGCAGGGAACCGAACTGCCGTTGGTCTGCGGTTCGGTGGCGCTGCTGAAGGCCACGGCACCGTCGGGAACCGAAATCCGGCGGCACGGTGAAACGCTGACGCTGGCGCCGTTGCCGGCCACCGGCTGGTGGTGGAGTTCCGGCACGCGGCATGGCGACCTGTCGATCACCTTTGCCGCGCGCTCAACGGTCATGGGCGACTGGCGGCGCACCTGCTTCCGCGTGCCCCTGCTGCCGATCCGTCCGGTCGCCATCACCGGCGATCGCCCGGATCTCGAGGTCAGCATCGACGGCGCGCGCGACCTGAAACGCACGGTCGTTGCCGGCGGCCACAATCTGACCAGCGCCTTTCTGGGTCCCGATGCCAACGTCGGCATCGCCTGGAAGACCGCCATCCGCCAGCTCGATGCCGAGTTGATGGCCGCGTGCGATGTCACCACGCTCGCCAGCGTGGGCGCGGGCGCCTTGCGCCTGAAGACCATCTACACCTACCAGATTGCGCAGGGAGCGCTGACGGAACTGCTCTTTGATATGCCCGACGTCACCATCACGCAAGTCGGTGGCGCCGAGATCCAGGATTGGCGCGTGGACCGCACCGATCCCAAGGCGCCCCGCTTGCGGGTGACGCTCGGTCGCCCCCAGTACGCCTCCTATACCCTGACCGTCGAGAGTGAACGCCCGCTGCCGGCTTTTCCCTGCACGCTGACCGTCCCCGTGATCGCGCCGCTCAAGGTGATCCGCGCCGGCGGCACGCTGCTGTTGGGCACCGACCACGCCATCCGCATCCAGCCCGCCGCCGCCGCCGGCCTGACGCAGACCGATCCGACCGTTTTCGCGCGCCAATCGCAGATGGCCATGCCTTCACGCAGCGTCTTCACCTACCAGTACGCGGCCATGCCTTACAACCTGTCCATCACGCTGGACGACATCGTCACCGCGCTGGACGCCGAAATCGGCCTGGTGGGCACGGTTTCCGAGGGCGAGCTGACCGTCGAGGCCAACGTGCAGATCGACGTGCGCGACGCGCCGGCTCGTGAGGTCAAGCTCTTCACCGATGCCGATGCCAAGTGGACCATCGCCGCCGTCAATGGCCCGCAGGTGGCCGAGAGCGACGTGGACATTCACCCCGTTGACGGCGGCCGCGAGATTGTGGTGCCGTTCCGCCAGCCGGTGAGCGACAGCGTGCTGCTGCACCTGCGCCTGGAACAGCCGTTTGCCGCCGACCGGCAGACCGTGGTCTTTCCCCGCCTGGCCGTGCCTGGCGCGCGTTCCCAGCGTGGCTACCTGATCGCAGCCGCCGAGAAGGGCCTGCGCCTGACGGCGCGCACCGCGACCGAACTGCGCGAAGTGCATACCGCCTCCACGCCCGTGCGCGTCGAGGGGGCGCAGTTGGCCTATCGCTTCCGCGATGCGGCCTGGAAGCTGGAGCTCGGCGTCGAGCGGGCCCGCTCTTCGATTCACAGCGAGGTCTTCCACCTGGTCTCGCTGGGCGAGGGCGTCATGTACGTTTCCGCCGCCATCACCTGCCATATCAGCGGCGCGCCGGTGCAGACGCTGACCTTCCACGTGCCGGCCTCGATTGGCGCGCTCGATGTCATCGGCGCGGGGATCGACACCTGGTCGCGCACCAACGATCTCTGCACCGTCCAGCTCGCCAACCGCACCATGGGCGACTACACGCTGCTGCTGACATACGACCAGCCGCTGAACTACAGCGGCGCCGACCTGCACGTGGGCGACATCGAGACCGTCGGCACCGACAGCGAGCTGGGTTACATCGCCGTGGCCACTTCCGCCGGGCTCAAGCTGACCGAGCGCGAAGCCCTGCCGCCGACGCTGATCCGCATCGGCCGCGACGAACTGCCGCCCGGCTATGCCGCCACCGTCACCGCCCCCGTGATCGGCGCTTACAAGTACGTGCGCCAGCCCCACGCGGCCGTGCTGCGCGTCACGCCGCTGGACACCGAGCGCGTCATCGACCAGGTCGTCGATTACCTGGCGCTCTCGACGCGCATCGGCCGCGATGGCGAGGCCGTCACCCGCGCGCGCTATTTCGTCAAGAATGCCAGCCGCCAGTACCTGTCGATCAAACTGCCGGCAGGCACGGCGCTCTGGACGGTGCGGCAGATGCAGGGCGAGGAGAGCGTGCGCGATCTCTCCTGCCAGCAGTCGGGCAACGTCCTGCTGGTGCCGGTCGATCGGCCGCGCGATCCCAACCAGGCCGTCTCGATCGAGATCACCTACGCGACGCTGGGCGCCCACGGCCGGCACACGGTGACACTGGTGGCGCCTGCCTTGCCCGAGACGCCCGTGACCTATGCCAACTGGGAGATCGAAACCGGCGACCGCCTGGCGATCGGCGCCACCGGCGGCAACATGACGCCCAGCGACAACCCGGCGATCTGCTGTCTGCTGCCACGGAGCAGCGACGGCACGCAGCGACGGTTCTACCGCACGGCCAACCTGGCGGGCGACGAACCGCTGGTCGTGACGGTGCTCCTGGTGCCCGCCTGGATGGCCGGCGGCTCTCTCGCCGTGCTGGTGGCGGCGACGATCGCCTGCGTGGCGCTGCTGGTCCTGGCGCTGCTGCGCCGCAAGGCGCTCTGGTGGGCGCTGGCCGCGACTTTCGTGGCCCTGGCTGGCTGCCAACTGCGGAACGGCGTGCTGGTCGTGTGCGTGACGGGCGCGATCGCCGTCTTTCTGCTGCTGTTCTTTGTCTTCGTCCGCTGGCTGGTTCGTTGGGGCGGTCGGGTGCGCGCGAACCGGCGCGAGGCGGCGCTGAACCCGGATGAGCCGCCGCCCTTCGAGCCGGTGGCGCCGATGGACGACAGCACCCGCTCCGGTGCAGCCGCCTGCCGCCTGTTGCTGATGCTGGCCATGGCGGGTGCGGCCGTGATGGCGGCTGCCGGCGGGATCGCGAAAAACCAGGCGCCGCCGGCCCATGATCTGCCGTTGCTGGCGGCTCAGCAACTGGTCCTGGATGTGCGGGCGCCCTCTTTTGAGTTGCGAACCGAGCGTACGGCGGGGGTTCTCTGGACGATGCACGTCGTGGCCTCCGCGCCGGGCAGCTACCGCCTGCTCAATGCCGGTTCGGTCGTGGTCAAGGCCCAGACGCCGGTGCACACGAAGCTGCGCGCCGACGCGGACGGGTATATCCTGGATGTCGACGCGGCCGGCACGTACGACCTGGTCTTCGACACCTGCGAGCAGGTTGCCGAACGGGACGGCCAGTGGGAACTGCAACTGGCGGCGCCACCGAGCCTCTTCAACCGCTTCACGCTGGTCGTGCCGGCGGCGGATATGGAGATCGCCTCGGGGCAGGCCGTCAGCCTGATGTCCTCCAACGCCCCCGGCGCGACCTGCGCCAGCGGGACCCTCGACACCGCCTCGCGCGTGCTCTTCTCCTGGAAGCCTCGCGCCCGCGTGACGCGCCTCGAGCAGAGCGTGGTCTACTGCGACGTGGACAACGTCGCTTTCGTGCGTGCCGGCGTCATCGACGTCGCCGCGCGCGTCAACTACCAGGTGGTGCAGGGCGAGATTCGCGACCTGCACTTGCGGATTCCCAACGGCGTCAGCGTCACGGCGGTCAGCGCCCCTGCGCTGGCCACCTGGAGCCTCGATCCCGCGACGCATGAGCTGGTGGCGATCCTGGCCCGGCCGGTGAGCGGACCGTTCACGCTCTCGCTCGGCATGCAGATTCCCTGCGGCGGCCTGCCGTGCGACCTTTCGCTGGGTGTGCCGGCCGTGCTCAACGTGCAGCGCCAGCGGGGGCAGTTCGCGCTGGCCGCGCCGGAGTCGATCCTGCTGCGGCTGGGCGGCGATAAGCCAGGCGAGTTGGAGGGCGTCACGCCGGTCAACACCTCGGACTTCCCGCTGGCCGGCCAGGCCGCCCTGGCGCAGGAGTTGGTCGAGGCGCCCCTGCGGCGCGCCTTCCGCTACGACGATCCCGCCACCGTGCACGTGGCGCTGCGGGCCGAGGCGGTGCAGCCCGAACTGCGCGTCTCCGAGGCCGGCTCCTTCAGCATCGGCGACGAACGCGATGTGCTGAGCACCATGCTCGAACTGACCGTGGCCAAGGCCGGCGTCTTCGGCATCAAGCTGCAGGTCCCGGCGGACTACGACATCGAGTCGCTGACCGGCCGCGACGTGAGCCACTGGGACGACACCCGCCACGCCGGCCAGGGCGTAGAGCTCTTCTTCAAGCGCCGCGTGCTGGGCAGCACGACGATCAACCTCGTGTTGGCCCGACCGCAGCGCGGCATTCCGGAGCGCATCGATGTGCCGCGCGTGACCGTCCAGGACGGCCTGCGCCACACCGGACGCATGGCTGTCGCAGCCGAACGCGGCGTGCGCCTGACGGTCGACGAGCAGCAGGGCATCTCGGTGCGCAAGCCCGAGGTCGGCGAAGCCGTGCAGCCGGCTGCCGTCTCCTTCGACATCCTGCGCCCCGTGTGGCAGGTTTCCCTGCATACCCAGGTGCTGGCGCCGGCGCTCAAGCCGGAGGTGCTGCACTGCGTCGACCTGGCCGAAGGCATGTTGCAGCACCGCATCTACGTGCGCTACCGCATCGAAAACGCCGGCATCAAGCTCTTCCGCCTGCGGGTGCCGGTGCGCGAGGCCACGCTTTCGGTCTCCGGTCGCAACATCGCCCGCGTCGTGCCGCTGGACAACGACCCCGAGGCCGCCGGCGGACGCGTGTGGCAGGTGGAACTGCACGGCAAGGTCGAGGACGCTTACGCGCTGACCTGCTTCTACCAGCAGCCCTACGATCCCGCCAACGGCGGCGTCACGATCAGCGCCTTCAACACCCTCGGCGTGGCGCGCCAGGCCACCTGGCTGGTGGTCACTGGCGGCGGCCGCGTGCAGGTTGAGCCACGCGGCGCGGTCGACGGGCTGAAGGTCGAGGACGCCCGCAGCCTGCCCGACACCTTCGGCGCGGGCGACCTCTCCGGCGCGATCCGCTGCTACCGGGCGTTGCGCGGCGACTACCGCTGCGACCTCTCGGTCGTGCGGCATAGTGCGGCGGATGTGCTGCCGGCCAGCGTGGAACAGGCGCGCTTCGTCACGGTGCTCTCCAGCAGCGGCAAACTGCTGACCCAGGCGACGGTCGACCTGAAGGTCGGCGACCTGCGCTTCCTGAAGGTCGAACTGCCAACCGACAAGAGCACCCTGTGGGCGGCGCTGGTCAATGGCGCGGAGGTCGCCGCCTCGCGCGACGGCCACGTGCTCAA
>Ga0316226_1004456_pt1 | contig 11173 bp, 4 predicted proteins | sample TBH18017metaG_FD_206009 | JGI IMG/M metagenome (GOLD analysis project Ga0316226, IMG submission 206009) | Freshwater microbial communities from Trout Bog Lake, Wisconsin, USA - TBH18017 | ecosystem: Environmental > Aquatic > Freshwater > Lake > Hypolimnion/Profundal zone | place: USA: Wisconsin... | reverse complement strand
AACTGTACCTGAAGCGTCTGCTGGTCGGGGGGTTCGACAAGGTTTTCGAGATCAACCGCTGCTTTCGCAACGAGGGGCTCGACCGCACGCACAATCCCGAGTTCACGATGATGGAGTTGTACGAGGCCTATGGCGACCTGCGCACCATGCAGGCGCTGATCGAGGGGCTGATCGTGCATGTGGCCACGACCGTTTATGGCTCGCTGAAGGTTGGCGCGGGTGAAACGGCGATCGACCTGTCGCCCCCCTTCCGCGAGCGCACCTACCGGGATCTCGTGCGGGAGCGCATGGGCGCCGACTGGTTCGAGCTGCCTGTGGAGGCCGCGCGGACGCGCGCGCAGCAGGCCGGGCTTGACCTCGATCCGGCCTGGGACCACCTGCTGATCACGCACGAAGTTTATGAGAAGCTGATTGAGAAGACGCTGATCCAGCCCACCTTCGTGACGCGCCTGCCGAAAGCCCTGATTCCGCTGGCCAAGCGCTGCGAGGATGATCCCGATGCGGCGGATGTCTTCGAACTGGTGATCGGCGGCACGGAAGTGGCGCCGGCCTACAGCGAGCTGAACGATCCGCTCGAGCAGCGTGCCTGCTTCGAGGTCCAGGCGGCCGGCGAGAAGGAAAAGGTGGACGAGGATTTCCTAACCGCGCTCGAACACGGCATGCCGCCGGCGGGCGGCATGGGCGTGGGCATCGACCGGCTGGCGATGATCCTCTCCGGTGTCGATGCCATGCGCGACATCATCCTCTTTCCGCAGTTGCGTCAGACCTGACGCGCGGATCCCGGTTACCTCGCATCAGGGGTCGCCGCGGGCGGAGACGATGGGGCTCGGCTGCGCGGGTCGGCCGGGCCGGTTCGCTGTTGCAGCAACTGTTGCACGGCCATCTGCATGAACATCTCCTGCAAGGCGGCGCGCCCCTCTTTGAGCGCCTGCTGTGCGCGCGCAATCTCGTTGGCGGAGATGCGCAACGAGAGGCGCAGGCGGCCGGCCTCATCACGCTCGGCTGATGCCGCGATGCCGTCTCCCGGGTCCGGCAGCGAGGCCATACGTTCGGGGCTCATGCCGGGCAGCGACTCGGCAATCTGGTGGACCAGGGCAACGGGCTGCAGCAGGATCATGGCGCAGGTCGCAGCGTCGCTGGTTGGCAGCAGCTTGCGGCAACGTTCGGGCAGCGGCGTCGCATGGGGCGGCAGGTGGTTGATGTGGTTCAGCACGTGGTTGATGGCGTTGCTGGGGCCGATGGTCACGACCAGCAGATTGGATGTCGCCGCCAGACTCATGCCGCCGTCGCGCAGCATGAAGGCCGCCATGTCGACGGGATTATTGGTGACGCCGGCGCGCCGTGATTCGGTGAAGACCAGATCCATGACGGGGCAACCATCCACGCTACGCGTGCCATTGGTCGCCAAATTGAACGACGGCATGAACGGCACGAGCGTTTGGGGACTGGTCATCGCGTAGTGCCAGGCCTCGTCGCGATTGGTCGTGGCCAGCAGCGTGGCGTAATAGATGACTCCGGTTGGACTCGTGCGGTCGATGAAAGCCGCGGCGTCCCCGGTGAATCCGCCGACAGCCGCAGTCGGGTGCGGGGCGTGTGGCTCCTCATGCGGGTTGGCAGGAGCGTACGCGTCCAGCAACTCAAGCAGCGAGAGACCGCCACTGCTTGCGGCCAGCGATGCTTGCACAGGCGCCAGCTGCCAGAGCATGGGTGCGGGCGCATGCATGCGGGCGAGACGCGCGAAGAGGGGCGCATCCGGAATCGCGGTGATGGTCATCTGCACGCTGACACCGGCGCTGGAGGCCTCGATGATGAGCGACAAGGCACGCACCTCGCTCAGCAGGCGTTCCGGCGCGTCGCTGGCGGTGTCGGTCTGGACGCTGCCGTGCTGTTCGCGCAACGCCTTCAGGAGTGCAGCCAGGGTGACGGGCTGGATCTCGATACGGACCTGCCCGGCGATGGCCATGGCGGCTGCCACCGTGGGAGCGCGCGGATGCTTGGTGGCCCAGACCAGGGCATCGCGCGATGCGGAGACGACCAGGTCGTTCTCCTGGCTGGCGGCGTAGACGATGCCGGCGGAACCGGTGCGCAGGCCGTTGGTTGCAGGTCGGGAGAAGCGCCAGAGTTGGTGCTCGTCATCCCAGGTGCGCAACGGATAGGCCGCTGCCAGCGTTTGCAGGGCTGCAGCGGCCCGGTCAACCGTTGGCAGGATGGCCACGGTTGAGAAGCTGCGTGCTTGTCGGTTGGTCTGGTCGCTCATCAGCCAGAGCAGCCACATGTTGCTCTGGACGTCAATGCCGATGAGGTCGGGGACCAACAGGGTGTCGGCGGTTTGGGCGTTGATATCGGCCAGGACGAGAGGAAAGCCGGCAGCCTGGCAGAAGGCCGAGACGCCGTAAGAGAGCGAACGGTAGCTGTCGGTCGCGGCCGTCGCCAGAAGGCGCATCTCGGCATGTACGATCGAGGTCGTGACGGTCACCATCAGGACCAGCCAGGAGAGGCGTCGGATCATCTCATCATCCTTCCGTTTGCCGGGATAACCCGGCGCCGCCATGCAGATACCAAGAGCTTATCCAAGCCCGCGCCGAGCCGCCACCGGAAAAGGCGGTGGGCGGACGCTGATCATGTCTTGCCAGGTTTCGTCTGACCCGGCATGATAGCTAGATTATCTGGATGCGGGATATTCAATGGAACTTGAGCTTGGAAAACAGCAGGGCCTTTCCGCCGCAACCGCCGCCGCGCGGCAACGCGACGAGGGGTTCAACGAACTGCCGTCATCCAGGCCGCGCAGCCTGTTGGCCATCGCCTGGGGCGTGGTACGGGAGCCCATGTTTCTGCTGCTGGTCGCGTGCGGCGTGATCTACCTGTTGCTCGGCGATCCCGAGGAAGCGCTGATGCTCATGGGGTTTGTGGTCGTGGTGATGGGCATCACGCTCTATCAGGAACGCAAGACCGAACGGGCGCTCGAATCGCTGCGCGACCTTTCCAGCCCGCGGGCGTCAGTCATCCGCGACGGCCAGCAGACACGGATTGCCGGTCGGGACGTGGTGCGGGGGGATCTGCTCATCCTGCGCGAGGGCGATCGCGTGCCTGCGGACGCCTGGTTGCTGCAGAGCACGAACCTGTCGCTGGATGAATCGCTGCTGACCGGAGAATCCGTGCCGGTGCGCAAGCAGCCAGCGGAGACCCGCGAGCCGCCGCCCGGGAGCATGCGGCCTGGAGGCGAAGATACCCCGGGGCTCTTCTCTGGCTCGCTGGTGGTGCAGGGGCAGGGGGTTGCCGAGGTGGTCGCGATCGGCGCGCAGACCGAGCTGGGGCGGATCGGCAAGGCGCTGCAGTCGGTCGTGCCGGAAGACACACACCTGCAGATCGAGACGCGGCGCATGGTCAAGCGCCTGGCGATTGCGGGGCTCTCGCTCTGCGCGGCCGTGGTGGTGCTCTACGCCTTGCCGCACATGGTCTCGGATGGCGCGCGCAAGGCCTGGCTGGATGGACTGCTGGCCGGCATCACGCTGGCCATGGCCACGCTGCCGGAGGAGTTCCCGGTGGTGCTGACGATCTTCCTGGCGCTCGGAGCCTGGCGCATTTCGCGTCAACAGGTGCTGACCCGCCGCATCCCGGTCCTGGAGACGCTGGGTTCGGCCACGGTGCTCTGCACCGACAAGACCGGCACGCTCACCCGCAATCAGATGACTGTGGTGCGCCTGGCCAATCACGCGCAGGTCCTGTCTTTGGATGCCGATCGCACGCCGGCCGAACTGCCGGAGGCCTTTCATGAGCTGGTCGAGTTCGCCATTCTGGCCAGCCAGCGTGACCCGTTTGACCCCATGGAGAAGGCCATCCATGCCCTGGGGCAGAGCAGCCTGGCGCGAACCCATCATCTGCATGACAACTGGGACCTGATCCGTGAATACCCGCTGTCGCGCCAGTTGCTGGCGCTGTCGCATGTCTGGAAGGCCCGCAGCGGCAACGCCTACATGATTGCCGCCAAAGGCGCGCCGGAAGCCATTGCCGACCTGTGTCACTTCTCGCCGGAACAGACCCGCCTGCTGGCCGATCGCATCGATGCCTTGGCGCGCGATGGTTTGCGCGTGCTGGGCGTCGCACGCGCACGGTTCAACCGCAACAGCGAACTGCCCGGCGAGCAGCATGAGTTTGCCTTCGAATTTCTGGGCCTGCTTGGGCTTGCCGACCCCGTGCGTGCGACGGTGCCGGCCGCGATCCGCGAGTGCGCCGGCGCTGGCGTGCGCGTGGTGATGATTACTGGCGATTATCCGGTGACTGCCCAGCAGATCGCCCGCCAGATCGAACTGCCGCCGGGCGAGCTGATGACGGGCGCTGAACTGGCGGCGCTGGACGACAACCAGCTACGCGACCGCATCCGCGGCATCAACATCTTCGCGCGCGTCGTGCCCGAGCAGAAGCTGCGCATCGTCCAGGCACTCAAGTCCTGCGGCGAGATCGTCGCCATGACCGGCGATGGCGTCAACGACGCGCCGGCGCTCAAGGCGGCCCACATCGGCATCGCTATGGGGGGGCGCGGTACGGACGTGGCCCGCGAGGCGGCCGGTTTGGTGCTGCTGGACGATGACTTCGCCTCCATCGTGCAGGCCATCCGTCTCGGACGCCGCATCTTCAGCAACCTGCGCCAGGCCATCGCCTACATCTTCGCCATTCACGTGCCGATTGCCGGCATGTCGCTGCTGCCGGTGCTCTTCGGCTGGCCGTTGATCCTGCTGCCGGTGCATATCCTGTTCCTGGAGCTGATCATCGACCCGGCCTGCTCGACCATCTTCGAGGCCGAGCAGGAGGAGGCCGACATCATGCGCCGGCCGCCGCGCGATCCGCACGAACCGCTCTTCAGCCGCCGCACCGTGATCCTGAGCGTGCTGCAGGGCTTGAGCGTGCTGGCCGTCGTGGCCGCCGTCTTCTACGCGGGGCGGGTTTGGGGCTCGGAGCAAGGCGAGGACGAAGCCCGCGCGCTGGCCTACACCACGCTGATCGTCGCCAACATCGGCCTGATCCTGACCAACCGCTCGCGCACGCGCACGATCCTCGCCACCCTGCGGCAGCCCAATCGCGCGCTTTGGCTGGTGGTGGGTGGCGCGGCGGTTTTCCTCGTCCTGGTGCTCTCGATTCCCCGCCTGCGCCAGGCCTTCCACTTCGCGCCGCTGCATCTGAACGACATCGCCATCTGCCTGCTGGCCGCCGCCTGCAGTATCATGGCATTCGAACTGGCCAAGCGCTGGCAGCGGCCGCCGCCTGCTGATGCGCCTGGCGTGATTTAGTCGCACGGTGTCGCATGGCATCGACCCGTCAGGAGCTTGAGCACGCGGTCATGAACGTGGGATTGAGAGTGTTTCGGGCGTGCGGGGTGGCGGTTGGTTTCGCCTTCGCCGTGGTCCTGCTGTCGCCGCTGGCTGATGCGGCCGTCACGCGGCCAGCCGCGCCCACGGCGGATGGGGTCACTATTTTGGCGGACGGTGCGCGAGCCACCTATCGTTTCGACACGCCGCGTGCGACAACCGCTGCGGACGGTCTGGTAGACGTGGCGTTGCCCGGCTGCTTCATGGTGGAGCGACTGGGGGCGCCCATGCTGCCCGAGAGCGTGGCCGAGATTCCGCTGCCGGATGGCGTGCAGGTGACAGGCTGCCAGGTCGGCGCAGGCGATTCGTTGAGCATCGCTCTGGGCGGCCTGGTCCGCTACGGCCCGGCGCCGTCACCTTACTCGGTCGGCCCGGGACTGCCTGCGGCGCCGGACCCCGCCATCTACGCGTTGGCCACGCCCGTGCCCGCCTTGGATGCCACGCGCTGGAACATCGAACGCCGGGCGGGGCGCCGCATCCTCAAGGTGCGGCTGACGCCCGTACAATATATCCCGCGCGAGCAGCGGCTCTTGGCTCACCGACGGCTGGAGGTGGCCGTGTCATGGGCGCCCGTTCAGTTCGCCGTCGCGGCTGCGGCCCCCTCGTTCAAATCGCTGGCACTCAGCACACCCGTCCTGAGCGGCCGCGTGGATTACGTGGTGATCACCTCCTCGAACCTGCTGGCCACGCCGCCACCGGATAACTTCCAGTCCCTCTGCGCGGTGCGCAGCCGCGACGGTCTGGCGGCCACGAACGTGGCGGTGGAGTGGATCTGCGCCAACTACGCCGGCACGCGTCCGGACGGAGGAAGCGATGACGCCACCCGGATTCGCAATTTCATCATCGATGCCCACGACCACTGGGGCACGCGTTACGTCCTGCTGGGCGGCACGGCCTGCAGCCCCGTGATCGTGCCGACGCGCCTGCTGACCGCCAGCGTCGCCTTCACCTGGACCAGCCCGATCGCAGCCGATCTCTATTACGCCTGTCTTGACGGCAGCTTTGACAGCAACGGAAACGGCACCTACGGCGAACGGGTCGACGGCGAGAACGGCGGCGATGTCGACGTGCTGGCCGATGTCTATGTCGGGCGGTTTCCCGTGGCGGCCACCAACGAGGTCGCCAACATGGTCCGCAAAACGCTGGCCTACGAGAGCGCCACGCCCGCGCAGCTTCGCCGCATCAGTCACGTGGGGGAGTGGCTGGGTTTCGGTGGCGTGTCGGAGTATGCATCGAACGCCATGGAGCAGGTGCGGCTGGGCGGCAGCTATGACGGCTATACCACGACTGGTTTCAGCAACTCGGCCTATGCGGGTATTTTTGATTGCAGCGACTGTCTCTATGATGCCCCCGGCTATCGCTGGTCCGGCGCGGATGCGCTGGTCCGCTTCAACGCGGGGTTTCACGTCTTCAACCACCTTGGGCATGGAACGCCCGCCCTGGGGTTCAAGCTCAACGTCGAGGACGCCGCCGACCGGGCCGCCATCCTCGCGCTGACGAACACATCCTATTTTCTGGCCTACTCCCAGGCTTGCGAGTGCGGCCGTTTTGACGATGTCGCGGACTGCCTCGCGGAAACGCTGGTCAGCGCCGCCAACGGTCCGGCGGCCGTCATCATGAACAGCCGCCTGGGTTGGGGCAGCAACGGCAGCACGGACAGCGCCTCACAGCGCTTTCACCGCCAATTCTGGGACGTTCTGCTCAGCGGCCGCGCCAGCACGCTGGGAGAGGCCAACCAGAAAGCCAAGGAGGAACTGCGCTATCAGATCGACGGCGGCTCGGGCTCCATGCGCTGGTGCTACTACGAACTCACGCTCTTCGGCGATCCCGCATTGCCCTTCGGCGCCCGTGTTTCGCGGCACCCCCCGGAGATCAGTCACACGCAACTGGTCAACCAGACAACGTCCGCAGCACCCTTCCGTGTGACCTGCCAGTTGGGTCCCCCCGGACTCTATGATCCAGACTCGGCCTGCCTGCAGTGGCGTTCAAGCCTGACGCCGGACCAAGTGTCCACCGTGGCTCTGGCGCAGGTGGTGGGATCGGAGTATAGCGCCTGTATCCCGTTCCAGCCCGAGGGCGCCGTCATCTCCTATTCGCTGCACGTCACAACGCACGCGGGGCTGGACGGCGCGCTGCCTTCAGGCGGCACCAACGCCCTTGTCTTCACGGTCGCTCCGCCTCTCACGCTGGAGGTCGACGGCGACCCCGTGACGGCCGGGTCCGTCCTGCCGTCGTATGGCGCCACGACGGTCGTCTCCGGCAACGTCGTGCAGGCTGCAGCCGGTCTGCGCGACGTGCAGGAAGACGGACGCACCGCTTGGCGCTGCGTGGGCTGGCGCGGGGAAGGCAGCGTGCCCGCAAGCGGTTGCGCCACGCAGACGGCGTTCGTGGTGGACCAGCCGTCGCGCCTGGTCTGGTGCTGGACCAATGAAGTGCTCCTGTCGCAGCGGTCCTCACCCGCCGGCGTGCTGTCCGCCACCAGCGCCTGGTGCACCATCGGCACAACCGCCACCACGGTCATCGCTGCCGTGCGGGGCACGCTCAGCGGCACGAATTTCGCCTTTGCATGGTGGGACGTGGATGGCGCGCGACAACCCGCCAGTGGGCAAGCGGCCAACCCCGTCTACGGCATCGTCATGGATCAGCCCCATGACCTTTGTGCGCACTACATCCCGCTGACACAAGACTCGGATGGCGACTTGCTGCCAGACTGGTGGGAAATGTTCTGGTTTGGTTCGCTTTCCTACGGCGCGGCGGATGACACCGATGGCGACGGATTCGGCCTTCTCGACGAGTATCGCGATCAGACCGACCCGACCGATCCAGCCAGCTATCCCGCGCCACCGCAAATCGCTTTTGTTCCACTTCCCGTGATTCTCGACCAGCCTCCCCCCTATACGGTTACGGCTTCATTCTTCGACACGTCGCCGTTGGTCCGCACGCAACTCGTCTGGCGCCGGAACGGCGGCACGTGGTGCACGAACAACTTCATGGCGGTTTCCGGTTCGACCAACACCTGTCAGGCAGTGATCACCGGTGCGGGCCTCCCCGGCGACGTCTTCGAATATCACGTCGACGGGGTCGATTCCGATTTCCTTGCCGCGCGCAGCGTCACTTGCACCTCCCGGTTGCAGTATGCGGTGATCGCGCTGCTGCCGCCGCTCAGTTCTTGCTGGACCACGTCGCCGCCCGCTGTCGTCAGCGGATTCCTGAGCTTCTCAAACGCGGGCAATGCCGATCTGGTCTGGCAGGCCTATGCCGGCTATGGCGAGTCGGCCGATGCGCCGCCGGCGGACTGGAACCTCGCTGCCGGCGGGTTCGCCTGGACGTGGGCCACCAACCGCTGGGCGTCAGCCCCCGCGTCGCTGCATGCCACCATCACGTCGCCGCCCACGAACACCTTCGTCAGTCAGCACGCGCGGCTTGATGCGCCTCCACTGCGCCTGGGCCCGCATGCCGTGCTGGCCTTCAGCCATTGGATCGCGTCCGAAATCGACACGAGCGCGGCCGGGCACTGTTTTGATGGCGGCGTCGTCGAGATTTCCACCAACGGCGGCTTAAGCTTCACCAACCTGCCAGGCCCCTATACGCATCTCATCACCGGCTGGATGGCGTCGCCCTGGCCGGACGGCACCGCCTGCTTTGCCGGGAACGGCAGCGGGTGGACCAATGTCGAATTCGACCTCTCCGCCTATACCAATGTTGAAGTGCGTCTGAGATTCCACTACGGGGCCGACGACAATACGGATCGCGAAGGGTGGTACATCGACAACATCCGTGTGGCGCCGCTGGCTGGCGATGGTCTTCCCGGCACGGCCTTTGCACCCGCCGGCGACACCGTGCAGCCACAGGCCGCGGAATCGCTGGTTGCGGCGGTGGACACATCCGCTTTCCTGCGCCGCTGGCTGCGGGTTCCCGTGCTGATCCGCAGCAACGATCCGACGGCGACCAACTCCTGGTTTGATCTGGCCTGCCAATCGCGACGCTCGCCCGCACTGACACTCGCGGCAGCGCAGCTCACCAATGGCACCGGCCTGGTTGCGGTCAATGGCGCGTGTATCGACCCGGACGGCGAAAGCCGGACGCTCTCCTTCAGCTACTCGTGCGACGATGGTGCAACCTGGCTTGCACCGCCATTCGCCTCCTGCGCGTTCACGCACGGCACCGCCACGCTGCATGCTGCCCAGGCGACCATCGACCATGCGCCGGCCGCCGGCGAGGCGGCCTATGCCACCAATGGCTTCGCGCTCATGTGGAACACGCGCAATCCCAGCAACGCCGTCACGTTGGCCATGCGCACGCTGCTGCGCGCGTCCGTTACCGATCCGCTTTTCGACACAGTTTCCTCGATGGCGCCCGCGTTCGCCATCGACAATCAGCCTCCCGCGCCGCCTGCCATCCAGGTCTACTCGCATCAGCCGCGCGTTTGGTCCACGTCGCGACGAATGATCCTGGCCTGGAGTGCCTCCGATGGCGGCGGCAGCGGCGTGCAGTGGCATCGCGTCAGCCTGGCGCGGCCGGGCGAGGGCACGGCTGGCACCACCAATACAACCCTTGCAAGCGCGCCGCCGCTCATGACCCTCGATGCCGGCGCCGACTCGAGCAATTGGTGGCTGACGGTGGTGTCGTGCGACGCCATGGGCAACACGTCGACCAACAGTGCCGGGCCGTTCTGGATCGACGCCACACCGCCCGACGCATCCGCGGCCTCAGTTTCGACGGTCTGGGGGCTATGTGGACGCTATGTGGTGGGCACACCGTTGCCGTTGGTAGCAAATCGATTCACCGATGCGCTTTCCGGCGTGACCCGTTACACGTTCAGCAACGACAGCCGGCCTGATGTCGCGCCTGTCGTGACCGCAAGCACGAGCGTGACTTGGAGCGCCGTGACCTGGAATCTCACCAACACCTTCCGCGTCACGGCCGTTGATGCGGCTGGCAACCGCAGCGTCGCGGTGACGGCGTCCGTGCTGGTGCTCGATCCGCTATCCGATACGGACGGCGATGGCATCACCGCCGCCGACGAAGAGACGATGGGCTCGTCACCGCTCATTCCCTCATCGCGCTTCGCCCTCACGTCCGCCACCCCCGCGCCAGGCGGCGGGCTGGCGCTGACCTGGCCGTCGGTCGCTGGCCGGCTCTACACCGTCGAGACCGCGACGGCTCCCGCACCTGGCTCCGGTTGGTCGGCGCGCGCGGGGTTCGTCGCCATGCCTGGATCAAACGGTGTCATGTCCGTGACCGTTCCGCTGGGGTCGGCCCCCGCCTTTTTCCGCGTGCGGGTCGCGCGTCCGTAGCGTCAGGACGGTCGCGCACGTGCCAGCGGGCACCTAAAACCAGCCAAAGTGCCCGGCGGCATTTCCGGGTGTGAGAGCCTGATCCGATACCGTACCACGAGTTCGTGCTGCGCCGAATTGAATCTGGCCTGACCGCACAAGCGCGTGTTGCTGCCCAGCGACAGCGATCACCAGCGGCCGCCTGTCCAAGGCTGCCTACTATTCCACAACCGGCCGCGGATGCATCGCTTGGTTGGCCGAGTTTATGATGCCCATTTCAGGTGCAATTTGCGATCGGCCTGGACGCAGTCACGCAGGTAAAGGTTGATGAGATTCTGATAGGGTATGCCCGTTTCTTCCGCCATGCGCTTGAAGTGCTCGATGATGTCAAGACCCATGCGGATCACGTCTCCCCTTTTGCGAAGACAATGACAGATCATCAGTTCAGGATGCCTGTCTATGAAACGAGAAATCGGATGTTTTTCGGTGCGTCCTGCCTCCACCCTTCAACACAACGTCATGGCACGCTCCCCA
>Ga0316226_1004453_pt1 | contig 11175 bp, 11 predicted proteins | sample TBH18017metaG_FD_206009 | JGI IMG/M metagenome (GOLD analysis project Ga0316226, IMG submission 206009) | Freshwater microbial communities from Trout Bog Lake, Wisconsin, USA - TBH18017 | ecosystem: Environmental > Aquatic > Freshwater > Lake > Hypolimnion/Profundal zone | place: USA: Wisconsin... | reverse complement strand
GGCGTCCATCGGCTCGGTGTTCACGAGCATATCGAGCTTCACCATGTCGGATTCCAGGTATTCATCCGGTTCGTAATCCATGGAGCCAAAACCGCGCGTGATGCTTTTGATGCGGTCGTGGAAATCAATGAGGATTTCGTTCAGCGGAATCAGGCTGGTGAGCATGACGCGGCGGGAATCCAACGTCTCCGTGTGATCCACATTGCCGCGCTTCTCGGAAATCAGCGACATCATGTCGCCGATGTTTTCGTTGGGGCAGATGACAAAGGCTTTGACCATCGGCTCTTCAATCTTCGCGATGTAGGTCACGTCGGGCATGAAGGCCGGATTATCAATCTCCTTCAGCGTGCCGTCGGAGAGATGGACTTTATAGACCACGCTCGGATAGGTGGCAATGATGTCCATGTCGTATTCGCGGCGCAGCCGTTCCTGCACGATTTCCAAATGCAACAAGCCGAGGAAGCCGCAGCGGAAGCCGAAGCCGAGGGCGACGGATGTTTCCGACGAATAGACGAACGCGGAGTCGTTGAGCTTGAGCTTGCCCATGGACTGCTTCAACTGTTCGTAGTCAGCGGTGTTGATGGGATAAATGCCGCTGAACACCATCGGATGAATTTCCTTGAAGCCGGGCAGCACGGACGACGGATTGCGCGCGTCGGTGATGGTGTCGCCCATCTTCACTTCGGACGCGCTCTTGATGTTGGCGGTGAAATAGCCGGTCTCGCCGACTTCGAGTTTCTCGCGGATGTAAGGCTTGGGATTAAAGCTGCCGACTTCTTTGACTTCGACATTTTTGCCGGAGTGCAGCAGCTTCACCTGCTGGCCGGCTTTCAGTTCGCCGTTGAACACGCGGACGTGCGTGACGACGCCCTTGTAGGTGTCGAAATAAGAATCGAAAGCGAGCGCCTGCAAACTCGGTTCGCCCGTCGGCTTCGGCGGCGGCACCCGCTCAATGATGGCTTCGAGAATTTCCTGAATGCCGATGCCCTGCTTCGCGCTGCACGGAATCGCCCATTCGGATGGAATCGCCAACACGTCTTCGAGCTGCCGCTTCGCCTGCGGCACGTCCGCATGGCCGAGATCAATCTTGTTGATGACGGGAATGATCGTGAGATTCAATTTCGCCGCGAGATGATAATTGGCGACCGTCTGCGCCTCGACGCCTTGCGCGGCATCAATGACGAGCAACGCGCCTTCGCACGCGCTCAAGCTGCGCGAAACTTCGTAGGCAAAATCCACATGGCCGGGCGTGTCAATCAAGTTGAGCTCGTAAGTCTCGCCGTTCTTGGCAGTGTAAAGCATGGTGACCGGATGCGCCTTGATGGTGATGCCGCGTTCCTTTTCGAGATCCATCGCGTCGAGCAACTGCTCGGACATATCGCGCGTGGCGATGGTGCCGGTCATGTGCAGCAGCCGGTCGGAAAGCGTGGTCTTCCCGTGGTCAATGTGGGCGATGATGCTGAAATTGCGTATGTGTGCGCTGTCCATCTGTTCCTAATCGTAATCTTGATCTTGATCGTAATCTTAATCGCAAGGTTGGCTTGCAAACTGCGAATCCGAGCGCAGTAGGATAACTGGAAAACGAATGAAGAAAAGGAAATTTGAGGAGTGGTGCCGTTCGCGCCACCGGTCACGCGCTCGGCGCAATCGCCATCTGCCAGTGTTTGATGGCGTCAATCGGATGGACGAGCATAATGATATTGAGAACCAGATTATCGCGGATGACCAAGGCACAACCGATTTCCATGGCGAGCGCGGTGACGAGGGATAGCCACGGCTTGACGGCGCGGGCGTAGAGGAAACCGGCAGTCATCATCAGGATGTCGCTCATGGAATTCAGCACGCTGTCGCCGTCGTAGCCGAGCGAAATGGTGGCGGCGCGGTAGCGGTTGATGATGAACGGCGAGTTTTCGAGGATTTCCCAGCCCGCTTCCAGCCCCAACGCCAGCAGCAGCCGCTGGCGCACCGGGAGTTTCCGCGCGACCAGCCACAGCCCGCCGTAAAACAACATTCCGTGGACGAGATGCGAGAACGAATACGGATCGGCAAAGCGCTGGGAATTTTCCGAACTCCAGATGTTGCCTTCCCACCAGCCGAATTTTCCATCCGGCCCAAGCAGTGAACGCCCCAGCCACAGTTCGGTGCCGGCGGCGAACAACATCACCGCACTGAAGATGGCGAACGTGCGAAGTAGTAATTCGCCGTCCGCCGGAAATTTGAAACGCCACTGATTCATGCAACGCGGAGATTGTCGGCCAAGCGAACCGTGGCGAGGAGAAACGGCGGAGCTGGCTTCAATGGCCGTTCGCCGAATTGGGGCTATACCACAGATCATTCGGGGCAATGGTGTCATTGGCCCAAGTCGTGATGTCAGACCAGGCGACACGCGCCGCGCTGCCGTCCATCCGCCCCACTTGCGCGGATTTGCCGTGCCGGTCGGAAATGGACAGCTTGCCGGTTTCAATCGGGAAGTTGGAAAAATCATTCCATTCCCCGGTGGCGGTGTTGTTTTCATCATTCTCCCATTCCAGAATGTTGCTCGGCCTGAACTTGGACAGTTTGAAAGGCGTATAGACGACGGTGCCGGCAGGATAACCTTTTCCGAAAGCCACAATCGCGCCATCAAAAACATAGCTGCTGATCAATTCGTAGCGCGCATAATAGCGGGCATCAATCTTCTCTTCCGGGCAGCGTAACAGATTGACGTTTTTGAGATAGGGATAGAGCAAGGCGGGGTGTGCCATTGGCGGTATAGGTGCCGTCAAAATATTTTGCCTGGGTGTTGTAGTCGGCTTGCCAGGTGGCGGCTGTGTGGGCAGACATGGGCGTGATGCCGGGGCCGGCAGCCCAGCAGGGCAACGTCTTACCGTTCAAATCCGCCATCTGCCAGCCGGGCAACGGCAGCACATCCGTGTTGTCATTGCAATACATGGCGGTGCCCAGCATCGTCTGTTTGCAGTTGTTGATGTCATTGGCCGCATAGGCGCGGCTCTTGGCCTTGGACAAAGCCGGCAGCAGCATCGCGGCCAGAATGGCGATGATGGCGATGACCACCAGCAATTCAATCAGGGTAAAAGCGTTCCGGCGGGAGTGGTTTAGGTTCGGGCAATTCCGCTGGTTGCCCCACGGGTGAGGAGTGTTCATGGTGCTTAACCGGACTTTAATTCCAAGCCGGGGCATAAGCAAACAGTTTTTCCCGCAGCGGCAGAATCATTTTGAAACGCCCGTTTTGCCGGCACCGTCAAACGCCCTTGGCGGAAACGGCGGCGCGAACGAGGACGGCTTTGTTTTTCTTGAGAAACTTTTCGATGTTGGATTTGCTGCTCACGGAGTTGGCGATGCGCACGGCGTTGTGCTTGCCGAGTTTGTAGTGGACGAGCAGCTTGCCAACCATGTCCACCTGCAATTTATTTTCCTCCATGTGCCAGACCTGGCCATCCGCCAAAGGTTCCATGCGGGCGCGGGGTTTGGACTTGGGTTTAGGCACGCGTCAGTCTGGGGCATCAACCTCGGCTTATCCAGTTAAATCCCAGCCGCCGGTTGGTTGCCATTGACACGGCGCGCTTATTTTCGGAAATTTCAAAACTAATTTCACCATGCCATGAGCGACCAAACTATTTCGACTGAATCTTTACAACAAGTCGGCCGCACGTTCCCGCCGGCCCCGGAAGTTGTCCGGCGCGCGCACCTCAACGCCGCCCAATTTGACGCGCTGTATGCGCGCTCCGTGAATGAGCCGGAAAAATTCTGGCTCGAACAGGCGCAGACGCTCGAATGGTTCCAGCCGCCGACCGTCGCCGGCAAACATAACTGGGACACCGAGGCGCGGAAAATTGAGCATACGTTTTTTGAAGACGGCCAGCTCAACGTCACCGTCAACTGCCTCGACCGCCACCTTAAGACGCGTGGGAATCAGACCGCCATCATCTGGCAAGGCGAACCGGAAGAAGACGTGAAGCGCATCACCTACGCGGAACTGCACGCAGAAGTCTGCAAGTTCGCCAACGTGCTGAAATCGCTCGGCGTCCAAAAGGGCGACCGCGTGGCGATTTATATGCCGATGATTCCCGAAGCCGCGGTGGCCATGCTCGGCTGCGCGCGCATCGGCGCGATTCATTCGGTGGTGTTCGGCGGCTTCAGCTCGGATTCGCTCGCCGGGCGCATCAATGATTCCGAATGTAAATTGCTCATCACCGCCAATGTCTCCTTGCGCGCCGGCAAACACATCGCGCTCAAGTCGCTCGCCGACGCCGCGCTGGTGCATACGCCGAGCATCGAGAAAGTCATCGTCGTCAAACGCAACGCCGAACCGTGCGCCATGGTCGGTGGCCGCGACCTCTGGTATCACGAACTCATGGCGATTGCGCCCAAACATTGCCCCGCCGCGAAACTGAACGCCGAAGATTATCTTTTCATTCTTTACACCAGCGGTTCCACCGGCAAGCCGAAGGGCGTCGTCCACAGCACCGCCGGTTATCTACTCTGGTGCGCGCTGACGCACAAATACGTTTTCGATATCCATGAGGGCGACGTTTATTTCTGCACCGCCGACATTGGCTGGGTGACCGGCCACAGCTACGTGGTTTACGGCCCGCTCTGCAACGGCGGGACGACGCTGATGTTTGAAGGCGTGCCGACTTTTCCCGACGCGGGACGCTTCTGGAAAATTGTCGAGAAGTTCAAGGTGAATTCCTTTTACACCGCGCCCACCGCCATCCGCGCCCTCATCCGGCTCGGCGATGAATGGCCTGCGAAATATGATTTATCTTCGCTCCGCACGCTGGGCACCGTCGGCGAACCCATTAACCCCGAAGCGTGGCTGTGGTATCACAAACACATCGGCGGCAGCCGCTGCCCCATCGTGGACACTTGGTGGCAGACCGAGACCGGCGGACATTTGATTACCGCCCTGCCCGGCGTCAACACCTTGAAACCCGGCAGCGCCAGCCGCGCTTTCTTCGGCGTCGAGCCGGTGGTGTTGCGCGATGACAGCAGCGAGTGCAAGCCGAACGAAGGCGGCAAACTCTGCATCAAGAAACCGTGGCCCGGCATCATGCGGACGACGTGGGGCGATCATCACCGCTTCATCAACACTTACTTTTCGACTTACAAGGATATGTATTTCACCGGTGACGGCTGCCGCGTGGACGCTGACGGCGATTATTGGCTGATGGGCCGCGTGGATGATGTCGTCAATGTTTCCGGCCATCGCATCGGCACCGCCGAAGTGGAGAGCGCCCTCGTCAGTCATCCGCTGGTCGCCGAGGCCGCCGTCGCGCCGATGCCGCATGACATCAAAGGCCAGGCGCTCTATGCGTTCGTCACGCTGAAAGACGGCGTCGCCGAGAGTGAGGAATTAAAGAAGGACATCGCCGCGCACGTCCGCAAGGAAATCGGTGCGATTGCCATGCCGGATAAAATTCAATTTGCGCCCGGTCTGCCAAAAACGCGTTCCGGCAAAATCATGCGCCGCATCCTGCGCAAGATTGCCGAGAACCAGACCGACCAAATCGGCGACATCACCACCCTCGCCGACCCCGGCGTGGTGGATGCGCTCGTCAAAGGGAAGCAGTAACAAACACTCGACCGAACCTCGCAGACAAAGGTGAGTTGAGTATTTTCCCACTCACAACAGCAGCCCCGCCAGGCTCGCCGTCATGTAAGCCGCCAGCAAGCCGCCAATCATCGCGCGGAAGCCGACCTTCGCCATTTCGCTGCGGCGCTCCGGCGCGAGCGTGCCGATGCCGCCAATCTGGATGGCGATGCTCGAAAAATTTGCAAAGCCGCATAGCGCGTAAGTCGCGATGGTGAACGCGCGCGGCGACAAATTTAATTGCGCGGCATTGCCGGTGAGGTCGAGATAGCCGACAAATTCATTCAGCACAATGCGCTCGCCGAGAATTTGCCCGACGTTCAAACAATCCTGCGCCGGCACACCCATGAGCCACGCGAACGGCGCGTTCACCCAGCCGAAAACATTTTGCAGCGTCAGCGCGTGCGTCATGCCGAGATGCAGTTGCGTCCAGCCGAAAACATAATTCGCCAGCGAGATGATGGCGATGAAACCGATGAGCATGGCGCAAATGTTCAGCGAAAGCTGGAAGCCATCCCCTGCTCCGCGACAAATTGCGTCAATGGAATTGGCCGTGGTGCGCGGCGTCATGGCGGGCGCGCCGGCGGCGGTTTCGCTCTTCTCCGTTTCTGGCAGCATGATTTTGGCGATGAGCAAGGCGGCGGGACAATTCAGCACGGACGCGGTGAGCAAGTGTCCGGCGGTGTTCGGATAGCCGGCCTTCATACCCATCGCCGCATAAACCGCCGCGACGCCGCCGGCGATGTGCGCCATGCCGCAGACCATGATGGTCATGATTTCGCTCTTCGTCATGCGCGGGACGTAAGGCCGGATGACGAGCGGTGCCTCGGTCTGGCCCATGAAAATGTTCGCGGCGGCGGAAAGCGTTTCGCTACCGCTCGTGCCCATGATTTTGCGCATCACCCACGCGACGGCGCGCACGACGCGCTGCAAAATGCCCCAGTGATAAAACAGCGAGGACAGCGCGGCCACGATGACAACGGTGCCACAAACAAGGATGCCAAAGATAACGGAGTTGCCGGGGCCGAATTTTTCCGTGAGCAAATCGCCGTCCGCGAGGGGGCCGAAAACGAATTTAGTTCCCTCGTTGGAAAAGTGAATGAGCTTCTGGATAATCTTGCCGGCAAATTCAAACAGCAGCCCGCCCCACGGCGTTTTCAAAATGAGCAGCGCAAGCGTGAATTGCAGGCCGAGTCCCCAGATGACGGTGCGCCACGGAAAATTTTTGCGGTTGTAAGAAATCGCCCACGCGAACAGCAGCATCGTGGGCCAACCGAGCAGGCTGATGAATTTGAATTCGTTCATGGCGATGATTTATTTTTTGCTGGGTTCCTGATAAATGTGCGGGTGCAGCACGCCGACGAACGGCAGGTTGCGGTAACGCTCGGCGAAATCAAGGCCGTAGCCGATGACGAAAAAATCGGGAATCGCGAAGCCGACGTAATCCGCGTGAATGTTTTCCACGCGGCGCGCGGGCTTGTCGAGCAGCACGCAGGTCTTGATGCGGCGCGGCTTGAGCGCGCGAATTTTTGGCAACACGCGGCTCATCGTTTTGCCGGTGTCGAGAATGTCGTCCACCAGCAGCACATCGCGCCCACGCACGTCGAGGCGCAATTCCTTGGTGAAAACCAGTTCGCCGGATTCCGTGCCGCTGCCGTAACTGGAAACACCGATGAAATCGAGGCGCAGCGGCAAATTCAAATGCCGGACCAAATCCGCGAGAAACATCACCGTGCCGGACAACAGCGAGACGACCACCATTTCGCGCCCGCGAAAATCTTTTTCAATTTCCGCCGCCAAAATTTTCACGCGCCGCGCCAATTGCTCGTCGGTGATGAGAACGCGCTCGACCTCCTTGCGCCAGCGCAACGGCACGGAAGTTTTGAGTTTGGGATTTTTAGTTTTGAGTTGGGCGTTCACGATTTTTTATGCGCGGCGACCGAGCGCCTTGCTCATTTCCTGCACGAGCCAGTCGGCTTCGGGTTTGCTGGCGAGGCCGCCGGCGACGGTAAGTTTTTTGCCGGCGCGCGTGACGACTTGCAAATCCTGATATGCCTGATTGCCGCTGGTCATGCCGACTTTGGTTTCAATCCGCTCCACCTCAGCGGCGGCAAAATTCCGCGCGCGGGTGAACAGCAGCCAGCGGTTCACGGCGTGAATGCTAGTGGCATCCACCGTCACGCGACTGGATTTGAACCAGGCATTGAGCAAGCCCCACAAAATCAGGATGTCAAAAAACCCAAAAACAATGGGAAACATCACCGGCGCACCTTTCACGGTCATCAACCAGAGGAATCCGCTCCAGATGACAAAAATAACCGTGAGCATGAAAGCCATGCCCAGATTGCGCGCGGCGGGAAAATAAAATTCACGCCCGCGCGGGCCGTCGGTGATTTGGATTTTGGAATGTTCGTCGCGGCGCAGTTCCTCGACCGGCATTTGCAACGCGGCAGTCGGGTCGGTTTCTTCGGCGGCATCCTCGGCGATGGCCGCGCCGGCGACTTTGAAAACCGGCACGTCAAACCGCGCGGAAAAATTTGGGCCGGACATTTTGGCCTTGGCCTCCAGCCGCCAGAGAATGGATTCGTTGCCGCGCGCAAAACATTCCGGCTGGTCGGCGGGCAGTTTGAAGAAAACGGGAATGCCGCTGCGACCGGGTTCGGGTTCCGGCAAATCGGCGTTGGGCGCAAAAACTTTTTCATCCTGCCAGAGAATGTTTTCCTGAACATTCTGATTGTCGCCCACATTATTAACGATCCGACGGACGCAGGATAATTTCAGGTGCAGACCGTGTTCGAGCCGGAGACGCGCGCCGGTTTGAATCAAACCTTCCAGCGTGCCGCCGAGCGCGCCGGGAATGGCGGCCATTTCAAAGAAACAATCGCCGAAGCGCCGGCGCGCAAAAATTCCGCGCACGATGGCGATGACGAAGCCGAGGCCAATGGCCGGGAACAGCAGGATAAATAGCGCCTTGTCATTTCCGTTGTGCAACTCCTTTGGCAAAACCAAAAAAGTCATCAGCCCGCCGAAACCGCCGAAAGCCAAGGCGAAGATGACGAAAATTTTCGTCTGTGCGTTGGCGGAGGATTTGATTCTGCCCGCCGCCCAATCGGCGCGCTTGAGCCAGGGCTTTTCTTCACGCGGCGGCGCGGCGACATCCGGCTTTGATAGCTTCCGGACTCCTCGCACAACACTGATGACGGCGGCCAAAATCAGCACCAGAAAAAATCCGCCAAATGCAAGCAAAGTGATATTGTCGCCGTGGTTTCTGCGGGACAGTGCGGGACTGAAGTCCTTAAAGAACGACCAGAAAAAATTTCCCATGAACGCCAGCACCAACGCCGCGCCGACGAGCGCCATCACAATCTGCTTTTTCCGGTCGGACGGTTCCATGAATAATTCACTTCAGAATCACATCGAGATGGTCGAGGCAAAGCTGCGACCACGTTTCCATCTGGTCGCGCTTGGCCTTCAATTCCTCGATGGGCAGAAACTCGACCTGCGTAATAACCTGTTCTTTTTTCTGCACCTGGCCTGGCTGGCAGCGCAAAACGTGGATAACGCCGAAATGCACCGAGCCGACCTCGGTGGAATCATCGTTGATGAGGCCGACGGGAACCGCGTTGAACTCGCCCTGAATGGCAAGCTCCTCGCAGACCTCGCGCTTCACGGCGTCCTGAAACGCCTGCATCCCGAAGGCGAAGAGCGTGTGATCCTCGTCGTTGATGTGGCCGCCGATGCCGAGCGAGCCTTTCGCCACGAGCCGCTGCTCGCCGGCTTTCTTGCCGCGCACGTAATGGAGAATGCTTTTTCCATCCGTGATCAAAACGTAAGGAATGACCTGCTTGAATTGCGGATTCGTCTCCGCCGAGGCACGCGGCATGAAGCGGTTGTTCTTCGCGTCGAGAATCACCGGCAGGTAGCGGTTCACGTCCGGGCTGAACCCCTGGAAAATTCCAAGCTGTTCAAAGAGCGGGCGGGGAAAAACCAAAACGTTTTCGTCAGCGATTGCCATAATGGCGGCAGCATAGCGGAGGCGGAATGGGGAAGCCAGAATTTTGGGGCGAAAAACTTTGCGCTTTGAACTTCGCGCGCAAACGCCTTTAATGAGGCCATGTCAACGCTTTTAGCCAACGGCGGGCCGGTGATCTGGCTCATCCTCCTCGCCGCCGCCACCGCCGCCGTCGTCTTCATCGAACGCGCGCTGTATTGCCACCGCTCGCAGATCAACTCCGCCGAGTTTCTCAACGGCGTCCGCACCGTCATCAAGCGCGGCAACGTCGTCGAGGCCATCTCCATCTGCGACGCCACGCCCGGCCCGGTTTCGCGCCTCGTGAAATCGGCCATCCTGGCCCGCGATCTGGGCCGCGACCGCGTGCGCGAAGCCGTGGAGGAAGCCGGCCTCACGGAAGTTCCGCGCCTGGAGGAGAAGTTGAACCTGCTCGCCACCATCGCCCAAATCGCGCCGCTGCTCGGACTGTTCGGCACCATGCTCGGCTTCATTGACGTCTTCGGCCAACTCGAACAGGCCGGCTTGTATGCGCACATCCAACTCCTCTCGCACGGCGTCTGGAAGGCGCTGGTCTGCGCCGCCGGCGGCATCGCCGTGGCCATTCCCGCGCACGCCGGCTATAACTACCTCGTCAGCCGCGTGAACAAGATCGTCCTCGACATGGAACGCGCCGCCGCCGAGATCATCAACATCGTCAGCGAACCCGGCAAATGAAATTCCCGCGCTCCGCCAAGATCCTGCGCAGCCAGTTCGACGTCGCGCCGTTCGCCGCCGTCTTCTTTTCGCTGCTGATCTTCGTGCTGCTGGCCGCGCTGCTGCCCGTGCCGGGCCTGCGGATGAGTCTCACCCCGCCGTCCGCCGCCGATCTGCCCGGCGTGAGCGGGCCGATGATCGCGCTGGCCGTGGATGCCCAGAACCGCCTCTATCTGGATAATCAAATCGTGACCGAACCGATCCTGCGCACCTCGCTCGCCGCCGCCGCCAAAGCCGCGCGCGAACCCCTCACGCTCGTCATCCACGCCGACAAGGCCGTGAGCTACGACGAACTCGCGCACCTCGCCCTGCTCGCGCGGGAACCGGAAACCGGCAACACCAATCTCGCCATCCACAACATCCTGCTCGCCACGCTGCCGCCGGTCGCCGATTCCACGCACCAGCCATGAATCCCGGAACCGCCGAACCGCCGCCCTTCGCCGCCGCTCCGCCGGCGGATGGCTGGGGCTGGAAAAAATTCTTCCTAATCGTCCTGCTCGCGTTCGCCGCGCACCTGGCGTTCGTCGGGTTGCTGGGCGCGAAAAAAACCGCCCCGCCGCGCGCCGTGAGCAACGTCCCGGTCTTTCACCTGGCGGACAATGCCAGCGAACTGGTGCGGCTGACCGACCCGACGCTCTTCGCCTTGCCGCACGCGGAAGACTTTCCCGCCGCGTTCCGGAACGGAAGGCCCGCCGTGCCGACGCCGGATTTTCGGCGGACGGAGGCGCCCGCGTTCCTGACGCCGGACGCCGGCGACCTGGGCGCGACGTTCAGCGCGTTCCTGCGGACCAACCGGACGGAACGGATCGCGCTGCAC
>Ga0316226_1004452_pt1 | contig 11176 bp, 7 predicted proteins | sample TBH18017metaG_FD_206009 | JGI IMG/M metagenome (GOLD analysis project Ga0316226, IMG submission 206009) | Freshwater microbial communities from Trout Bog Lake, Wisconsin, USA - TBH18017 | ecosystem: Environmental > Aquatic > Freshwater > Lake > Hypolimnion/Profundal zone | place: USA: Wisconsin... | reverse complement strand
CCCCGTGCGGCTGGACGGCCCGGCGCAGGTGGCGTTGTTCGCGTATGACAACAACACCTTCATCGTGCAAAATTTTTCGGCCACGGCGGCGGACGTGAAAATTTCCACGCTGGGAAATTCCACCAAACTGAAGAACATCGTCACCGGCGAAACGTTGGAAGGCAAACTGCCGCCGCGTCGCGGCTGGAACTGGCGGAATGAAAACATCGAAGACCGCGTCTCATTCAGCACACAGTTGCCGCCGCACAGTTACGCGGTATTCACCACGGACAAGACCGCACAAGCCAGCGCCCATTGAACAGTTCAGCCCGGTCAGAAACCGGCTGCTCGTCTGTTTTGATGACAAGACGGGCGCGGGCAAAATGGCCAAGCTAGAGCATTCAATGACCACCATGAAATGTCGCAACTTAACTCTTGTTGTCGCCCTGCTGCTGGGTGCGCTTTCCGCCTTCGCCGAAAACAATCCGACGCGTGAAAAATTATTGATGGATTTCGGCTGGCGCTTCGCGTTTGACCACGCCACCGATCCGGCGAAAGATTTTGATCCCGCACCGGCAAGCGAGATGTTTAATTATCTCACCAAGTCTGGCAATGCCCAGGGCGCGGCAAAAGCAGACTTCGACGACAGCGGCTGGCGCAAATTGGATCTGCCCCACGACTGGGCGGTGGAAGCACCGTTCGACGAGCGCGGCAGCGGCAGCCACGGCTACAAGGCCATCGGCAAAAACTTTCCCGAGCGCAGCATCGGCTGGTATCGCAAGTCGTTCTCCATTCCCGCTTCCGATCTTGGCCGGCGCATCAGCGTGGATTTTGATGGCGTCTTCCGCGATTCGCAGGTGTGGGTCAATGGATTCTACCTCGGCCGCGAAGCGAGCGGCTATTCGTCCTTCAGCTACGACATCAGCGATTATCTCAACTATGGCGGCACAAACGTCATCGCCGTGCGCGTGGACGCGACCCTCGAAGAAGGCTGGTTTTACGAGGGCGCGGGCATTTACCGCCATGTCTGGCTCACCAAAACCGCGCCGCTGCACGTCGCCCGATGGGGAACGTTTGTGACGACCGAGGTGAAGAAAAATTCCGCCGATGTCACCGCGCGCGTGACGGTCAACAACGACCAGCCGACGAACGCCGCGTTTGAAATTCAACAGGTCATTTTGGACGCGGACGGAAAAACCGTCGCAACCGGTAAGTTCAAGAAACTTTCCCTCGCGGCCGGCGAGTCGCGGGAGATTTCCTCCTTGCTCGGCGTGCCGCACCCGAAACTTTGGTCGTGTGAGACGCCCTATCTGCACAGGCTTGTCACGACGATTTGCCAGAACGAAAAGATTGTTGACCGTTACGAGACGACTTTTGGCATTCGCACGTTGCGCTGGGACGCAAATGAGGGATTTTTTCTGAACGGCCAGCGCGTGCAGTTGAAGGGAACTTGCGATCATCAGGATCACGCCGGTGTCGGCGCGGCCATGCCCGACGGCGTGAACGAATTCCGCGTCGAGCAGTTGAAAAAAATGGGGTCGAACGCCATCCGCACCAGCCACAACGCGCCCACGCCGGAATTGCTCGATATGTGCGACCGGCTCGGCATGTTGGTGATGGACGAGAACCGCGCCTACGGCATCAACCCGCAGCAGCTCGACGGACTGAAGCGGCTGATGTTGCGCGACCGCAACCATCCCTGCGTCATCATCTGGTCCATCGGCAACGAGGAATGGAGCATCGAAGGCGCGGACAAGGGCACGCGCATCACGCAGACGATGCAAACGTTCGCGCAGCAGCTCGACTCGACGCGCCGCTTCACTGTCGCCATCAGCGGCGGCTGGGGAGGCGGCAGTTCCAAAAGCATTGATGTGATGGGCTTCAATTATTTCACGCACGGCAACACCGATCAATATCACCGGCAGTTTCCGAACAAGCCATCCGTCGCCACCGAGGACGGCAGCACCTTTTCCACGCGCGGGATTTACGTCCAAGACCGCGAACATCAGCACCTGACCGCCTACGATGTGAACAAGGCGGACTGGAGCACACTCGCGGAGGAATCATGGCCGCACTACGCCGCGCGGCCTTACGTCGCCGGACAATTTCAGTGGACGGGCTTTGACTATCGCGGCGAGGAAACGCCGTTCGGCTGGCCGGCCATCAGTTCGCAGTTCGGCATCCTCGACACCTGCGGTTTTCCCAAGGATAATTTTTATTATTATCAGGCGTGGTGGTCGGATCATCCGGTGTTGCACCTGCTGCCGCATTGGAACTGGCCGGGCAAGGAAGGCCAGGAAATTGACGTGTGGGCGCACAGCAACTGCGAGGAAGTGGAACTCTTCCTGAACGGCGTGAGCCAAGGCCGGAAAAAAATGCCAAAAAATTCCCATCTCGAATGGAAGGTGAAATACGCGCCCGGCGTTTTGCTCGCCCGTGGCTACAACGGCGGCAAGGAAATCCTCACGGAAAATATCGAGACCACCGGCGCGCCAACGGCAGTCCAACTCGCGCCCAATCACGCCACGGTCAAGGCTGACGGCGAGGATGTCGCCATCATCACCGTTTCCGTCGCGGACGCGCAAGGCCGCCCCGTGCCGGATGCGGCGAACAAAATCCATTTCGAGTTGGACGGGCCGGGCAAAATTCTTGGCGTCGGCAACGGCGACCCGTCGTCGCACGAGCCGGATTTTTTTCTGCCCGCGGGCAACAGCGCGCCTGACTGGCAGCGCAGTCTGTTCAGCGGCCTCGCGCAGGTCATCGTTCAATCCTCGAAGGAGCCGGGAGAAATCAAGCTCACCGCGCGTGCCGACGGTCTGACACCGGTTACGCTGACCATTCCATCGCAAGCCGCCACGCCACGCCCGGCGATTTATTAGACGACTTATTCAATCAACCGTTATGACAAACCATTCATTGACCCTCCATTCGCCACTTAAGTCACTCGCCGTTTGCTGCCTGCTCCTTGCTGCCGCTGTGAAGGCAATTTCCGGCACCACGACAAACAATCTGCCGGAACGAATTGTTTCCGCCGACCTGCAACAAACCAACGGCCCGCTCAACACGATGTTCAAATTCTGCGTCGGCGCGGGCCGCGCGAACGAGGGTTTGCGCGCGGACTGGCAGCGGCAACTGGCCGCCGCGCATCGCGAGTGCGGCTTTGAATACATCCGCATGCACGGTTTGTTCACCGACGACATGGGCGTCTATCGCGATTACAACGGCAAGCCGGAATACAACTGGCAATATATTGACGAGCTTTACGATTTTCTCCACAGCATCGGCATGAAGCCGTTTGTGGAACTGGGCTTCATGCCGAACGGACTGGCCAGCGGATCCAAGACGATCTTCTGGTGGAAGGGCAACGTGACGCCACCGCGCGACATGAACAAATGGGCGGATTTTATCAAAGCCTTTGTCGAGCATGAAAGGGATCGCTATGGCGACGCCGAGGTGAAGACGTGGTATTTCGAGGTCTGGAACGAACCGAACCTCACGGACGGATTCTGGGCCGGCACGCAGCAGCAGTATTTTGATCTCTACGCCGCGACGGCGCGCGCCATCAAAAGCGTTTCGCCGGATTACAAAGTGGGCGGCCCGGGAACGGCGGGCTGCGGCTGGATAAACGAGTTCCTTCATTTCTGCGACACGAACCACGCGCCGGTGGATTTCGTTTCCACGCACACCTACGGCGTGGAAAGCGGTTATCTGGATGAAACCGCCACCCACGGCACGGCGCTTTCCCGCAACCCAAACTCCATTTTTGGCGAAGTGAAAATGGTGCGGCAGGAGATCACCGACTCCGCGTTTCCCAAGGCGGAACTCCATTTCACCGAATGGAGCAGTTCCTACACGCCTGCCGATCCGTTTCACGACAGCTATCACAGTGCGGCCTACATTTTGGACAAGCTCAAGAACTGTGGCGACGCCGCGCAGTCCATGTCCTACTGGACGTTCACGGATATTTTTGAGGAATCCGGCCCGCGCTGGGAAGCCTTTCACGGCGGCTTTGGCTTGATGAATTATCAGGACATCAAAAAGCCGGCGTTTTACGCGTATCAATTTTTGAACCGGCTCGGAGCGACGGAACTGAAGAACAGCGATCCGTCGTCGTGGATTTGCGCCGACAACTCCGGCGGCGTGCAGGCGCTGGTCTGGGATTTCACCAACACGTTTCCGGGCAAAAACATGATCAACCAAGTCTTTTACAAACGCGATTTGCCATCGCAGCCCAAAAACAAAGTCATGCTCAACCTGTCCAACGTGCCGAAGGGCAAATACACGATGGAGACTTACAAGGTCGGCTACCACGTCAACGACGCCTACGACACCTATCGCGATTTAGGCTCGCCCGCGCAATTGACCAAGGCGCAGGTCGCTGAAATAAAATCCAAAAACAACGGCGCGTCGTTGGAAACGAAGACTGTGAAGATTGGCCGCGACGGAAACTTCGAGCAGCAGTTTGACCTCCATGAAAACGACGCCGTGCTGATCACGCTCAAGCCGCAGAAGTAACGGTTTTGCCGAATCGCAGCGGATTGGAAGGCGCGGGGAGCCCGCAGCGCTGATAATTTGGTTCATTCCGCCTCGCAACTGAACCAGCCGCAGGTCACCCAGCCGTGGCCGCGGACGATTTCGAAGCCGGCTTCGACCACGTCCAAATACATATCAACGCTGAAATTCGGCCGCCCGTCCAGCAGCCGGAAGAAATCCATCATGTCCACGTTCAAGCTGCCTTCGGCCGGCAGTTTGGTAGTTCTCTGTTGCGGCATAAATGAGTAAACGTAGTAGCCAGCGGGGGCGTTTGTGCCGGCCCAAAGGTCAAAGGAAACACCGTCAGCCACCGTGACGTTGGTCGCGATCAACTTGCCGATGGGCGTGGAATTGTTGCCCGCCCACACCATGACTTCGAGTTGCGATGTGGATTTTTTGTCGTCGTGCCGCAAAAAAAGATCGTAGGCGAAGTCGCCATGCAGGTCGTCCCCGCCGCAGTTGTAGGAAAACGCGCACGGAATGCTGGTGGTGTCCGAAAGCTTTTTTGGAAACAAATTGTCCCTGGTCGGATTCCAGCCGTAGTGCCAGCCGCGAATGCTCGCCGGATAGCCGTAAAGCCCGTCCGTCGAAAAATTGAAATTCGCCGTCCACTGCGGCGCGTCTTCCGTGCCCGGCTGCCAGCCGATTTCCTCGCGGCTGAAATTGTTGTTCCACGCGTAATAGGGCGGAAACAGGTTGAACACTTTTGCGGGATGTTGTTTTTGCGCCGGGGCGGATGCGTCCGGTTCGCCTTTGTCTTCGGGCGGCGACTTGCCGGTCAGCGCGCGGAAAATTTCCGCCGCCATCAGCTTCGCGCCTTCGTCGTTCGGGTGGACGGTGTCGGGAAACAAATCCGCCCTGCCCGCCAGCGCGGAATGCAGATCAATCACAGCCGCGCCGGTTTCTTCGGCGACGGTGCGGATCAGTGGAATCATCTCCTCGCGAATCGTTTTGTCGTTGATGCCCCAGCGGCCGGGAAAATCCGGCGTCGGATGGCAGATGAAGATTTTCGCCGCCGGATTGGCAGCGCGAAATGCGGCGATCAGTTCCTTGTAATCACCAATGAAATCGGCCTTGTGCTGCCAATTGTTGACGGCATTGGTCGCGTCGAGGCTGCCGTCGTTGGGATGTTTGCTGTCATTCGCGCCAAAATCTATGACGACGATGTCCGCCTTGAAATCCAGCGCGTTGGTGTAAGCCGGACGCCCGATGTAGGGAAAATCGCCGCGATGCAACAACGTCGTGGCGCTCACGCCGAAGTTGCGCACGTCGTAATTCGTCCCCAGCCAGTGTCCGAGTTGCGCCGGATACGTCCGCTGCAGACCGTAGCCAAACGTGATGCTATCGCCCACGCACGCCACGCGCATGACATCAGCGGCGGCAATGTGCCCGGCGAACAATATCGCCGCCAGGCCGGCACTCCTGAAAATGTTTTTTTTGAATGGAATCATGACATTTGAAGCGTCGTCATTATTTCTCCGCCAGCGTGAAATCATCGCGCAGCCGGATGTCGCGCGACGAGCCGCCAATTTGAATCTCAAAACTGTCCGGCTGCGCCACCCAGCTTTTCCGTGCCGGATCATAATACGCAAACGCGCTGCGCGTCAGCGGAATCAAAACGGTTTGCTTCCCGCCCGGCTGGAGAAAAATTTTCTTGAAGCCTTTCAACTCCTTTTCGGGGCGCGGCAGCGCCGGATTCTTTTCGTGAACGTAAAGCTGCGCGACTTCCGCGCCGGCGACCTTGCCGGTGTTTTCAATTTCAAACTGCGCGGTCACGACTTCATTCGTGCCGTCGCCGGAAATCAATTTCAAGTTGGAATACTTGAACGTCGTGTAGCTCAAACCAAAGCCGAACGGAAACTGCGGCTCGATGTTTTTCGTGTCGAACCAGCGGTAGCCGACCAGCAATCCTTCCGCATAAGTCACCATGCCGTTCGTGCCGGGATAATTGCCCAGCGCATGAGCCGGCGAGTCCGACATTTTTTTTGGAAACGTCGCGGGCAGCTTGCCGGAAGGATTCACGTCACCAAATATAATCTTGGCGAGTGCGTTGCCGCCTTCCATGCCGGGATACCACGCCTGCAACAGCGCGGGAACTTTGTCGAGCCATAAATCCATTTCCACCATCGTGCCTTCGAGCGCGACTACGGTTTTCGGATTTGCCGCGATGATTTTGGAAATCAACTCGTCCTGGCCGTAAGGCAGCTTCATGTCCCTGCGATCCGCGCCTTCGCAATCAAAACCCCGGTCGTGATTCAAACCGCCGATGTAAATCACCGCGTCCGCCGATTTCGCGGCGGCGATGGCACGTTCGCCCAGTTCAGCGCCGCCGTCTTTGCGATAGCCTTCGGAGTAAATTACGTTCACCTTGCCGCCCGCACGCTTCACGATGCCGTCGAGCGGGTTGATTTCGTAAAACGCCTTGATGCCGGAGCTGTCGCCGCCGTGCGCGTGCAGCCGCGTGGCATTTTCGCCAATGACAGCAATGGTTTTCAGCTTTGCCGCGTCGAGCGGCAGAGTTTGGTTTTCATTTTTCAGCAGGACAATTCCCTCCTCGGCAACCTGCCGCGCGACGGCCTGGTGCGCGGCGGTGTTAAGCGAACCTTTCTTCCGGTCGCCGTCCAAAACGTGCGTCGCGATCATCACGCGCAGGTTGCGCCGGACTTTTTCATCGAGACCGGCCGGCGGCAGTTCGCCGGACTTGAGCAGATTTAGATACGGCTGCGCGAGATAGAAGTCGTCGTATTTTTTGTCCGTGCCCATTTCGAGGTCGAGGCCGTTGAGCGCAGCTTGCCTCGTGTCGTGCGTGCCGTCCCAATCGGACATGACGAGACCTTTGAAACCCCATTCGTCCTTCAATATTTTATTGAGCAGATAATCGTTGTGGCAGCAGTGCTGGCCGCGCAGTTGATTGTAAGCGCCCATCACCGACCATGCGCCGCCGTCCTGCACGGCAGCTTTGAACGCGGGCAGATAAATTTCCCGCAATGCGCGTTCGTCCACCTCGACGTTGATCGTGCCGCGGTCGGTTTCCTGGTTGTTCAACGCAAAATGTTTTACGCACGAGGAAATATCCTGCGACTGCTCGCCACGAATGTAGCCGGAACACATCACGCCGGAGAGCAACGGGTCTTCGCCGAGATATTCAAAATTTCTGCCGCAGAGCGGAGTGCGCAGGATGTTCACGCCCGGCCCGAGCATGATGTCCTTGCCGCGCGCGCGGGCTTCCTGGCCGATGGCTTCGCCTTCCGCGTAGCCGAGTTCGGGATTCCACGTTGCAGCGAGACAGATGCCGGCGGGCATGGCGGTGGCAAAATCATCCGTGCGCCCGGCGGGATTCCAAGTGTCCGGCCCGATGTCCTCACGCACGCCGTGCGGACCGTCATCGAGCCAGCGGCGCGGAATGCCGAGACGCTGAATCGCGGCGGTGGTGAACTTGGAATCGGCGTGGATGAGCGAAATCTTTTCTTCCAACGTCAACCGAGACAGCAAATCGTCCACCCGAGTTTCGACTGGCTGGCTGGCATCCAGATAAACCGGCTGGTTCTCCGCACCGGGAATTGAAGCAGTTGACCATGCCAGTGCAAAACTGATCGCGCCGACCCGTAAAAGATGGATTTTCATGAACATTAATATAAATACAAACAACCTTCGGTCATGTCGTCAAAATTACTTATCTCGGAGCTTTGGCCTGGCTCAGCTCCAGCGCGGAGAAAATACTCGAGAAGGTGATCCGCCGCCGCCGGCGCGTGGAACAAGTTCAACCCGCTGGCTAAAGTGGCGCGGGCTCAGCGCAAACAACAGATGAAAGGTTGCGCCAACAAAACTGCCCCCACCCCGGAACAAATCCGCCAAGGCGCCCACGAAATCTATCTGGCGCGGGGCGGAGCATGACGGACGGCAAATTTCCGGCTTTGATGGCTAACAAAATGGCTAACAGACCTTATTAAACCCGAGGTTCCCAATAGTGACACAATCCGCTTGAATAGCCCGTAAAATCAGGCATGTTATCTCCGTCGTTCGCCACCTTTGACGCCCGATTCCGACCTCCGCATCCAACTCCAAGCTGTTAAAATACAGCTAGTTGCAGAAACCAGAGGAGGCCAGTGCCAGTGAAAGTGCCAGTGAAATTACTACCGGGGTAGAACCTTTGAACCACCCCGGAACCACCCGGCAACCACTGGGAATGACGGGATTATCCGCCCGTTTTGTGTAGCTGATACACCTCCAGCCACGCGTCTTCGCATAGCTTCGGACAAAAAAGTCTGAACCTATGAAACATCGTTTCGTCCTCTACCGCCGCAAGCGCGGCGGCGTGTTCTACCTCGAAGACACGCAATCCAAGAAGCAGGAAAGCCTGCGCACCAAGGATCGCGCCGATGCGGTTTCCGTGCTCAACGCCCGCAATGAATCCGTCCGCCAGCCGCAGCTGAATCTCCAAATCGCGAAGGCGTATCTGGCGGGGTCAGATTCTGGTGTGACCACCCGAACCTGGCAGAGCGCAATTGAAGCCCTCAGCAGCTCCAAGTCGGGTGCCAACCATGAGCGCTGGCAGCGAGCCGCCAAAGATGTTGCGTTTGTTCCGCTGCTGCCCAAGGTCATCATTGAGACGCCCGGCGAGCTGCTCCTGAAAGTGCTGCAATCGGGCACGGTGTCCACCAATGTTTTTCTGCGACGGCTGCATAATTTCTGCGTGGACATGAACTGGCTGCCGTGGCCGCTCGTTCCCAAACGGCAATGGCCCGCCGTCCGGTTCAAGGAAAAACGCGCCATCACACTGGAGGAACATCACCGCATCCTCGCCGCCGAGGTGAATCCCGAACGGAAAATATTTTACCAGATTTGCTGGCATCTGGGCGGGAGCCAGGGGGACATCGCCGGCCTGAAGGGCGAGGACGTGGACTGGCAGCACGGCACGGTGGGTTTCACCCGCAAAAAAACCGGCGTGCCCGTCATTGTCCATCTGGGCAGCGAGGCGCTGAATATATTCAAGGATCTGCCCGCTGAAGGCGTGCTGTTCCCCTACTTGTCCCGCGTGCGGGCCGGCGACCGCGCCACGGAATTCAAATCACGCTGCCGTCAGCTTGGCATCCAGGGCGTGTCACTGCACAGCTATCGCTACGCGTGGGCGGAACGCGCCAAGACCGTGGGCTATCCCGAACGGTTTGCCCAGGAGGCCTTGGGCCACAACAGCAAGGCGGTGCATCGCGCCTATGCCAAACGCGCCCTGATGAAAATTCCTTCGCTGGAAGATTACGAGCAACGCGCCGAATCAAAGGCCGAACCCATGGTGTCACTGCCACAAAACAGTAAGGACACACCATGAATTCAAATCCAATTGAAGTTTTGAAGCTGGAAGAGCAGGCCTTTCAGTTTCTGGACCGGCTGATTCAAGAACAGGGCGTTTATCTTTACATGGTTTGCGCGTGGCTATCGCCGCTGCTGATCCTCTGGATACTCAAGGGCGGGTTTTGGCGAAAACCAGAGCGCCCTTCCCACATTGGGATCGTAACGAAACCAAAGTCACCTCCGTTTCCACCCAAGCTGTCAGCGACGGTTACCAGAACGGGTCATTCGCCAACGAACAATGACGGGCAGTCATTCACGGCTTGATGGGACGGCGCTTATTTTTTCCGGCTGTCATTCTTGGCGTGCCAGTGCTGGCGAATAACATCGCTGGCGCGGGCGAGCCATTTCTCATCGCGCCGGATCTGCTGCAAGGTTTCGGTTGCGTAATGCTTGATGCAATTGCGGGTGGGGTTGCCGAGCGGCTTGAGCAACCCCGCCCCGGCCAGCACGGGAATGTCGTGGGGTTTGAAGCCCAGAAACCAGGCGGTTTCAAACACGTCGAGCCGTGCGGGCAAAATCTGCCGGCCCAGGAATTCAATCTGCCTTTCATGAAGATTCATGCGGCCATTTTACAGGGCGGCAACACCGTGGGGTGTATCTGATACACAAAAACAAACCGGCGAACGCACGGAATCCCGGTCAGGTTTGCCGCCTTGGTGATTCATATCTTCATGGCGGTCTTGGAATGGGAACGAACCGCCTTGGCCGGGGTTTGCCCCTCGGAATTCTGCTCGACGATTTGCTCGGCCTCGCCGGCCTCGGCCTGACTTGGCGCCTGGTTCTTGGTGAGATCCAGTTTCTCCTCAATCTCGCTTTGGCGGCGGGTCAATTCCTGAAAACGGTCCTCACGTTCAAATTTCGCACCAACTTTTTCGCCCAGTTCCTTGACGCGCTTGTGGGCATCGGTGATGTCCAACGCCAATCTTTCCGCGCGTTCATCAAATCCCTGCACCGTCGCCTCAAGTGAACGGATGGTGCCGAGCGCGGTGTCTGTGACCCGTGCGCCGTAGCTGTTTTGGCCGCGCACGACCATTTCCGTGGTGTCGTTAAAACTTGGCCGCAGATACAGATCAAACCCGGCAAATTTTCCCAGACGAACATCCTCCCCGAACCGCGCCTTGAGTTTTTCCGCCCGGCGCAGGATCAATTCGCCGGCGATGCCCCGGTTGTTGGTTTCCTGCCCATCAAGTTCAATGCGGAACTTGTCCCCAGAAGTATCCTGCCGGGCACCCAAATCCTGCCGCAAATTGGCGAGGCGGCCGGTAAAGATTTCGGCGTCCTCGTGTGAGCGGCGCAGATTTGAGCGGATGCGGTA
>Ga0316226_1004449_pt1 | contig 11183 bp, 6 predicted proteins | sample TBH18017metaG_FD_206009 | JGI IMG/M metagenome (GOLD analysis project Ga0316226, IMG submission 206009) | Freshwater microbial communities from Trout Bog Lake, Wisconsin, USA - TBH18017 | ecosystem: Environmental > Aquatic > Freshwater > Lake > Hypolimnion/Profundal zone | place: USA: Wisconsin... | reverse complement strand
GCGGGCAGAGCTCCTGCATGTCGCGGGCGATCTCCAGCAGCGCCGGGATGTGGCGCAGGGCGCGGAAGATGCCGCCCGGGTTCATGGTGTCGCCGATGCACTGGTCCACGCCGTAGCGCAACGGAATCTCATAGTCGGACTGGAAGACGTCCACGCCGCCAACCTGGATCATCACCACCACGTAATCGGCATCCCGCAGCGCGGCGCGGCGGTCGGTCGTGGCGACGACGGTCGCATCCACGCCGTTGTCGGCGATCATGCGCTGCACGAAGGCGTGCATGCGGTCGAGCCGCGTGTGGCTGGGCGCCATCAGGCGGTATTCGCTGCCCGCCAGTGCCGGCGTGGCCAGGAAGTCCGCCATCAGCGTCTTGCCGAACACCAGGCTGCCCGCGCCGATCAGTGCGATTTTCGCCATGGCACACGCTCCGATATGATTGTCGCAGATTGCGCAGCGAACGGGGCGTCCGTCGGCCGGCAGGACCCCGCCAGCAACCACCTTGCCTTTTGAATACAAGCCAAGTATCCTCCCCGGCGCCAACTGCGTCAACCGGCGCCGGTTGCCATTCTTTACCAGAAAGTGCGCCATGGCTTCGCTGCCAACCTGCATCAGTGTGGGGCATCTGCAGCCCGATCCGCATTGGCGCATGGCGTCACACGCCCATCCGCACCATGAGTTGATCATCGTCCTGGGCGGCCGCATGCGCGTGACCGCGGCGGGCGGCACGCAGACGGCGGCGGCGGGCGACGTGCTGCTCTATCCCGCGGGGCTGGCGCACGCCGAGGAGGCAGACGCTGCCGATCCGGTCGAAAGCCTCTTCTGCGGCTTCCGCGCGCCGGGCGTGACCGGACGGCGCGTGACCACGGTGCACGATCATGATGGCCGCATGCGGCAGATGGCGCGCTGGCTGCATGGCGATCAGGCCGAAGCCGCGTCGTCGGCCCGGGCGGCGCGGAGCGCGCTGTTCCGGGCTTTGCTGACGGAATTCCTGCGCGGCGACCGGCAGCCGGAGCCGCCGCTGCGCGCGCAGGTGCGCCACGCGGTGCGGCAGCACCTGGAGCAGCCGCTGACGGTGGCTGCGCTGGCGCGCGCGGCCGGGCTGAGCTGCTGGCACTTCATCCGGGTTTACCGTCGCCAGACCGGTCGCACGCCGATGGCCGACGTGCGGGGCGAGCGTTTGGACTGCGCCTGCGACTGGCTGCTGACGACGGCGCTGCCGCTCAAGGAGATTGCGCGCCGCAGCGGACTCGGCAGCGCCCAGGCCTTCTCGCGCGTTTTCGCCGCGCGCTACGGACAACCGCCGGCTGCCTTCCGCCATGCCCGGCATGGTGCGTGACCGCCGGCCTGGCGCTCCATCGCGACTCGCGCTTTTCCCGCGGCAGGAGATGGCGTATGATCGCGCCATGTTCTCGCTTGATGTCTATTTGCAGGAACGCAAGCAGTTGGTCGAGGCGCGGCTCCTGGCGGCGCTGCCGTCGACAGGCGAGCGGCCCGCCGTGCTGGTCGAGGCTATGCGACATGCCGTGCTGACCGGCGGCAAGCGCGTGCGGCCCATTCTCTGCCTGGCTGCCGCCGAGGCGGCTGGCGGCAGCATCGAGGACGCCTGGTGGCCGGCGCTGGCCTCTGAGCTCTTTCACACCTACACCCTGGTGCACGACGACCTGCCCTGCATGGACAACGATTTGCTGCGCCGCGGCAAGCCAACGGTGCACGCGCAGTACGGCGAGACCATCGGCGTTCTGGCCGGCGACGCGCTGCAGGGACTGGCCTTCGAGTGGTTGGGCCGCACACCCGAGAAGCGGTCGGGCGTGGTGGCCGCGCTGGTGACGGAACTGGGCCGCGCCGCTGGCGTGGCTGGCGTTGTCGGCGGGCAGGTGGAGGACATCCGCTTTGCCGGGCAGGCCGATATCGCGACGCTGACGTTCGTGCACCAGCACAAGACCGCCGACCTCTTCATGGCGGCGATGCGCATGGGTGCCTGCGCGGGCGGCGGCACGCCCGACGCGATCGAGCGCCTGGGCGCCTATGCCCGGCACATCGGCCTGGCCTTCCAGATTGTTGACGACCTGCTCGACGACGGCGATGCGCGGACAGGCAAGCCGCCGGAGCTATCCTGCCTTCAGCTCTGGTCCGCCGACGAGGCGCGCCGTCAGGCAGCCGCGCACACCGCTGCCGCCCGCGAGGCGCTGACCGCATTGCCAGGCCCCGTCGAGCCCCTGGCGGCGCTGGCGGTCAAGCTGCAGTCGAGGACGGTGTAGAGGAGAGTGACCAGTCATCAGTGATCGGTGATCCGTGGTTGTTGGTTACTGATCACTGGCCACTGATCACTGATGACTGTTTGCTGAGCCCGAGGTAAGCATGAGACAGGTGACCGTTACAGTCGAAGGGCAACCGCCGCGCAAGCTTCCTTCCGGAACCGCGGTGCGGCAGGTGTTGCCCGCCACGTCGGCCAATGGTCTGCCGACGATTGGCGCCATGGTCAACAACGAGGTTGTCTCGCTCAACTTCCTGCTGCGGATCAACGTCGCGGTGGCGCCCCTGACGCTGGCCGACGAAAACGGCTGGCGCATCTACCGCTGGTCGCTGACCTTTCTGCTGGCCTCCGCCATGCGCAGCGCCTCGCCCGATGCAATCCTGCGCGTGCGTCATTCCCTGGGCAACGGACTGTACTGCACGGTCGAATGGCCCGCTGCCGAAGCCGCCGAACCGCTGGCGGCGCGGGTGGCGCGCATCGAAGGGGCCATGCGCGACCTCGTGGTGCGCAACCTGCCGATCGAGATGGAGGTGGTATCGTACGCCGACGCCATGGCCATGTTCGAGGCGTCGGGGCAGGTCGATACGCTCAACCTGCTGCGCCACCGCAATCCGCCCCAGGTGCTGCTGATGCGCTGCGGCGCGTTCGTCGACCTGGCCCAGGAGCCCATGGTGGCCGGCACCGGGCTGTTGTCGCTCTTTCGCCTGACGCCCTGCGCGCCCGGCTTCGTGCTCGACATGCCCACGCCGGGGGCGCCCGACTGCATTCAGCCATTCGAACCCCAGCCGCATCTCTTCCAGATCTACCAGGAGCACATCGCCTGGGGGCGCATTCTGGGCGTCACCACGGTCGGCCAGCTCAATGAGGCCATTGTCGAGCGCAACATCGACGACATCGTCCTGACCGCCGAGGCGCTGCACGACAAGAAACTGGCCATGATCGCCGCCGCTGTCACGAGCCGCAAGCCGACCGTGCGCCTGATCCTGATCGCCGGGCCCTCGTCCGCAGGCAAGACCACCTTTGCCAAGCGCCTGCTGTCGCACTTGCGCGTCAACGGGCTGCGGCCGGTGCTGATCTCGACCGACGACTACTTCGTCGGCGACATCCAGAATCCGCGCGACGAACAGGGACGGCTCGACTACGAGCACATCGAAGCCATGGATCTGCCCCGCCTGAACGGCGATCTGCTGGCGCTGCTCGAAGGGCGAGACGTCCACCTGCGCGCATTCGATTTTATCACGAAGATCGGCCATGACCGCCCGGAGGTCACGCGCCTGGGACCGCAGGATGTGATCGTCATGGAGGGCATCCACAGCTTGAACCCGCAGCTGACCGCGCAGGTGCCCCGCGCCGTGAAGTTCCTGATCTACGTCAGTGCGCTGACGCAACTCGGCGTCGATGCGCACACGCGCATCTCGACGACGGACAACCGTCTGATCCGGCGTCTCGTCCGCGACAGCCAGTACCGTGGTTACTCGGCCCTGACCACGCTGCAGCGCTGGCCTTCGGTCAAGCGGGGCGAGCAGCGCTGGATCTTCCCGTACCAGCATCTGGCCGACGCGGTCTTCAACTCCGCCCTCGACTACGAACTGGCGGTGCTCAAGCCTTTCGCGGTGCCATTGCTCAATCAAGTCAAGCCCGTCAACCCCGAATACGCCGAGGCGCGCCGGCTGACCGGCTTCCTTCATAACTTCCTGGCCCTTCCCGCAACGGTTGTGCCCGGCAACTCGCTGCTGCGCGAGCACATCGGCGGCAGCCATCTCAAGTACTGAATAGGCATGGCCGTTCCCGGCAACAACCGATTTGGAGGACCAACATGGCTGAACTGATCGTGGCATTGGACGTGGCGACGGCGGACGAGGCACTGGCTGTGGTGACGCGTCTCGGCGTGACGGTGAGCTTCTATAAGATTGGCTTGGAGCTGTTCAGTGCGACCGGTCCCGACATCGTCGCCCGCGTCAAGGCGCAGGGCAAGCGCGTTTTCCTGGACCTGAAGCTGCACGACATTCCGCGCACCGTCGAGCGGGCGGTCATCTCCTGTGGGCGCCTGGGCGTGGACTTGCTGACCATTCACAGTTCGGGCGGAAGAGCCATGATCCAGGCGGCGCACGAGGCGGCTGCGACGTTCGGCACCGCCGCACCCAAGGTACTGGCGGTCACGGCGCTGACCAGCCTTGACCAGAGCGACCTGACAGACCTTGGCATTGGGCGGTCCATGGCTGCGCAGGTCGAGGCGCTGGGGACGCTCGCGCTGGCGTCGGGTGCCGATGGCATTGTCTGCTCGCCGCAGGAAGTGGCGGCCATGCGCCGGCGCCTCGGTCCACGCGCGCTGTTGGTCACGCCGGGTGTGCGTCCGGCGGGCGCAGATCTTGGCGATCAAAAGCGCGTGGCCACGCCCGGCCAGGCCGTGCGCGACGGTGCGACGCACCTGGTCGTGGGCCGGCCGATCCTTGCGGCTTCCGATCCCTGCGCGGCGGCGGCGGCCATTCAGGCTGAAATCAGCCGCTAGCAGGTGGTTGCGCATGACGACGCGCGACACGGTTACGGCCCGGTTTGACTGCATGGCCGGCACGCATCGCGCTGTTGACGTTTGGGGGCAATCGGGTACATTTCAAGGCGAACGGATTGGGCAGGTCAGGGCGCCGGCACGCGTGTGCGGCGCTGCGTGTTCAGGATCACCTGTCTTCTCCATTTCTCGATGATCCATGAAGGGAGGCGGGCTCACTTGACTCTCGCGATTCAGACCAGGATTTCCTTTCCGGTGCGGGTGAAGTTGTTTGCAGGTGTCCTGCGGCGGATGTTCCTGCAAACATTCCGGCGCGGCTATGTCCGCGCCAGTCTCGCTGCGCGGCAAGGCCAGTGTGCGCGCTGCGGCGCCTGCTGTCAGATGACTTGGCGGTGCCCTTTCTTCCACGCACCCGACGGGCAACCGGCGTGCAAATCATACAAAATCCACCGCCTTCCCAACTGCATCACCTTTCCCATCGATGCCCGCGACCTGGCCGATCGTGACCTCGTTGCGCCCGACAGTCGTTGCGGCTACTCATGGCCGCATGCGCACGGACAAGACAGGGCGTAGCTGCATTCCGGGGGCTGCCTGTTTTCATCGGGCATGCGATTCCGCGGTGTCCCGATGGCGTCATTTCCCGGGTGCGTCACCCGGCTCGTTGGCCGTCAGACGCCGCATTCGCCTCGCATCGTCTTGCAGGCAAGTTGATGTGGCGTGGCAGTCTTGTGCCTGCAAGCTTGACGGCTATGGAGTACACAAGGTAAAAAACACCCATGGCTGGCGTCCTACCGATAGGCTGGCTCTTTGGTCAGTCCGACTACTTGCTTTTTGCTGACGGTATCGCCTTGGCGATGCTGGCGGCTGTCGGTTTGACGCGCGTCCGCGGTTTGCGCAGCACGCCCTGGCTGGGGCTGGCGCTCTTCGGCACGCTGGCGAGTCTTGGGCGCATGGCGATGCTGATGGCTCAGGCGTCGACGCGCTACGCGGATCTGGCTGCGATCGGGGTGCTGCTGGAATGTCTCGCCGCCCTGCTTCTTTTGCCGTGCGTCTATGCGCGCGTCCGGCTTGCACCCCGGCTTCTGTGGCTTGGCACTCTGGCGCCGGCAGGCGTCGCCCTGGTTGTGGCGTTCTCTCCCATCCGCTGCGATGTCGATGTGCTGGCGCAGGCGTGTCTGCCGTGGCTGGCTTGCAACTGGGCTGCGGTCGCCGTGTTGGGCACGACACGACGCGTGCGCGAACCGGTGCCGTGGCGCATGCGTACGGCGGCGCTCATGCTGGTGCTGTACGGGGTGGCTGTGGCGCTGCCGGCGCTGGCGCAGCACACGCTGGCCGCGCCGGTTCCGGGCGTCTGGCTGCCGCTCCTGGCGGCACGGCCACTGCTGATGGTGGCGAGCGTCTGGCTGCTCGGATCCGGGCCGGCAGAGGGCGGACGCTGGCGGCCATCTTTCATCGATTGGGGTCTCGTAGCTGGCCTATTGATCCTGGCGGCGAGCTTCGTGCTGGTCAACCTGGCCGGGCGCAACGAGTATGCGGATCAGCGTCAGGGACTCCTGCGGCGCGCCCAGGCGGTAGCGGGGGCGCTGTCGCCCGCGTGGACAGGCATGCTGCGCGGGGTGCCGCAGGATGAGAGCGAGCAGGCGCCGGCCTATGTGCAGATGTGTGCGCGGCTGCGGGGGATTCAGCGTGCCAGCCCCGATGTGCGGTTCGTCTATCTGATGCGGCGCGAGGGTGCGCGGGTCCTCTTTTTGGCTGATTCCGAACCGTTGGGTTCGGCCGATCACTCGCCGCCGGGACAGGTCTACGATGAGGCCAGCGCCGAGTTTCGCGCGATGTTTGACACCGGCGAGCCGCTGCTGGAAGGCCCGGTGGTCGACCGTTGGGGGCGCTGGCTGAGCGCCTCGGTGGCCATTCGCGACGCAGCGGGCCAGCGGATTCTGGCTGTGTTGGGGATGGATGTCGACGCCCGGCAGGTGGATGCCGCCGTGGCGTGGCACCGGCTTCTGGCCATCTGGCTGGCGCAGTTGCTGAGCCTGCTGGTGCTGGGGCTGTTCGCCGGGCTGCATGCGAACCGCCTGGCGATGCTGGCTGCCTCCGTGTCGGAACGGCGCTTCCGCGCCGTGTTCGAGGGGGCGCCCGAACCGGTGTTCCTGTTTGACGCGGGAACGGGACAGGTGAGTCTGGCCAATCCCGCCTTCTGCGCCTGGCTGGGCTACGGGGCGGAGGAGATCACGAAACTGTCGGTGCCCGAGCTGGTGGGCGTGCCGCTTGCCAAGATTCGCAGCCAGTTGCTGGCGGCGCCCCGACATCTCGAAGAGTGGACGTTTCGCCGTCGGGACGGGACTGGCGCGCTGGCGGAGACGGCTGGCGCGGAGCTATCCGTGCACGACGATCTGCGCATTGTAGCCTTTGTGCGCGACATCACGGTGCGGAAGCAGAACGAGGTGGAGCGGCAGAAGGCACTCGCCGCGCTGGAGCGGTTCAACCGTCTGATGGTGGGGCGCGAGATCCGGGTGTTGGAGTTGAAGCGCGAAGTGAACGCCTTGCTGCAGGAACTGCACCGTCCGCCGGCATATGCGTCGGTGGACACACCGGCTACGGCTGCCGCCGATGGCGCCCCACATAAAGAGGGATGACCATGCATGCAACCATGGGGCGCTGGACAGAACAGAGCGGGTGGTGTTTTGAGGGCGGTCAGCCGCCGGCGGTCGCCGACTGGATCCTGTACTTCGGTGCGACCGCGCGGCTGGAGCAGGGGGCTCCGGCGGTTGCGGCGTTGCGCAGTCGCTATCCCAAGGCGGTGTGCAGCGGCTGCAGCACGGCGGGCGAGATCTACCAGAATGGTGTCAGCGACGATGCCGTCTGTGCGGCCCTGGTCACATTCGAGGAAACACGCGTATGCGGCTGCGCGGTCGATGTGGCGACCCCCGATGCGAGCCGCACCGCGGCGCGCGAATTGACGGCGCGGCTCGCGGCGCCGGACCTGCGGCACGTGCTGGTGCTCAGCGACGGGTTGCAGGTCAACGGCACCCTGCTTGCGGCCGGTCTGCGAGAAGGCCTGCCGGAGGCGGTCACCGTCACCGGCGGTCTGGCCGGAGACGGCACCCGTTTCGGGCGCACGGTGGTGGGATTGGGCGACCAGGTGCGCGGTGGCATGGTGGTGGCCGTGGGACTTTACGGCACGCGCCTGCGCGTGGGCTGTTGCTCGGCGGGCGGCTGGGAATCCTTCGGGCCACGGCGGCGCATCACGCGTGCGCGCGGCAGCGTGCTGTACGAACTCGATGGGCAGCCCGCGCTCGACCTGTACAAGCGCTATCTGGGCGACCGCGCGGCTGACCTGCCCGCCTCCGGGTTGCTCTTCCCCTTGGAGCTGCTGGCCCGCTCCGGCGACGAGCGCGGACTCGTGCGCACGATTCTGGCTGTCGACGAGGCCCAGCATTCGTTGACCTTTGCCGGCGACATGCCGGAGGATTCCTTTGTGCGGCTGATGCGCACGCGGCACGATGGCTTGCTGCTGGGGGCCGAACAGGCAGCCCGCGGGGCCGGATTGGCGTCTGGCAACGGACGACCCGAGTTCACGGTGCTGGTCAGTTGCGTCGGCCGCCGGCTGGTGCTTGGCGCCCGCGCCGACGAAGAGGTCGAAGCCGTCACGCGCGCGCTCGCGGGAGGCGGACCGGCACTGGGTTTCTACTCCTACGGCGAGATCTGTCCACCCGCCGGACTGCGCGCCTGCGAATTGCACAACCAGACCATGACCGTGACCACCTTTGCTGAGACCGGACCGACCGCATGAACGCCCTGTTGCAAAGGCAAATCCAACGGCATCTCGCCGGCATCGACCTCGACAATGCTCCCCGGCAGGCCTTCCTGGCGGCCGTCAGCGCGAGCTATGACGAGTTTGAGCGCCAGAGCCGGCTCAATGACCATACGCTCGAAGTGGCATCGGCCGAGCTGACCGAGGCCAACGAGAAACTGTGTCAGGAGGCGGAGTCGCGCGTGCGGCGCCTGAGCGATTTTTTCGAGCGGACGCTCGACCTGCTGCCGGGGCTGACCTTCCGTTGCAAGGAGAGCGGCGGGCGGTTTCTCTGCACCCTGTGCCGGGGCAAGTTGCTGGTGCGCGCCGGGCTGCGGGCCGATCAGGTTGAAGGCCATGACGCCGACGAGGCTTTGCCGTGGTGCGAACGGGAGAAGCTGCGCGACGCCCTGCAACGCGCGTGGCAGGGAAGTTCGGTTTCGCTGGAGCATGCCCATGTCGCCAGCGGCGCGACCTACCTGATGGGTCTGGAACCGTTGGTTGAGGAGGGGCGGGTGGTCGAGGTGCTGGGGTATCTGGCCGACATCACCGAATCCAAGATCGCCGAGCGCAAGCTACGCGAAAGCGAAAGCCGCCTGCGGACCGTCCTTGATTCGGTGCAGGCCGGCGTGATCCTCGTCGATGCCGAGACGCACGTGATCGAGGACATCAATCCCGCGGCCCTGCGCATGGTCGGCGCGGCGCGGACGGACGTGCTCGGAAGGGTCTGCCACACCTTCATCTGCCCGGCCGGGCAGGGGCAGTGCCCGGTCAGCGATCTGCACCAGCCGGTGGACAACTCGGAACGGGCCGTGTTGCGGCGCGATGGCAGCCGCATGGACGTGCTCAAGACGGTCGTGCCGATCCAGCTCGATGGCCACGCCTACCTGCTGGAAAGCTTCGTGGATATCAGCGAGCGCAAGCGCATGGAGGAGGACTTGCGCCATGCCAACGAGACCCTCAACCACCGGACCAAGGATCTGGAGCAGAACCACGCGCTGATGCTCAGCATGGTCGAGGATCTCGAGAACTCGCGGCGCAGCCTGGAGTCCTCGCACCGGGATCTGCAGGCAGCCGCCGCGGGCGCGAACAAGTTGGCGGTTGCGGCTGAAGCGGGCGCCCGGGCCAAGAGCGAGTTCCTGGCTAACATGAGCCACGAGATCCGCACGCCCATGAACGCGGTCATCGGCTTGACCGGCCTGTTGCTGCAGACACAGTTGACGGCCGAGCAGCGCGATTACGTGGAGACGATCAGTGGCAGCGGCGAGGCGCTCCTGTCGCTGATCAACGACATCCTCGACTACTCCAAGATTGAGGCCGGCAAGCTGGTGATCGAAACCGAGTGCATGGAGGTGATCGGCACCGTGGAGGGGGCGCTCGAGCTGCTCGCGGCGCAGGCTGCGGCCAAGCAGGTCGAGATCATGTGCAGCATTGATCCCGATGTTCCGGCCGGCTTTCGCGCCGACACCGGCCGCATGCGCCAGATCCTGCTCAACCTGCTCTCGAATGCGGTCAAGTTCACGGACCACGGCGACATCCTCGTGCGCGTGACGCGCGAACGCCAGGAGGGCAGCCGGGTCTGGCTGCGCTTCGCGGTGCGCGATTCGGGAATCGGCATTCCGCAGGAGAAGCTGTCGCTGCTCTTCAAGCCGTTCACCCAGGTTGACGGCTCGTCCGTCCGGCGCTATGGCGGCAGCGGCCTCGGGCTGGCCATCTGCCAGCGGCTGGTCACGCTGATGGGCGGCGAAATCGGCGTGGAAAGCCAGGCTGGCAGCGGGTCGACGTTCTGGTTTGTCGTGCCGGGGGAGCCATGCGATGTGGCGCGGCCGCATCGCGCGGCCGACGCCATGGCGCTCGACCGTCTGCGTGTGGCCATTGTGGATGACAACCAGACCAACCTGCTGATTCTGGAGCAGCAGCTCAAATCGTGGGGGCTGCAGTCCGACCGCTTCGACACCGCCGCCGCCGCGCTCGCCGCGCTTCGCGAGCGGGCCGCCGGCAAGATGCCGTATGACCTCCTGCTGACCGACTGGATGATGCCGGAGATGGACGGCGCCCAACTCGTGCGCGCCGTCCGGGACGATCCGGCGCTGGCCGGCCTGCGGATGGTGGTGATGAGCTCGTGGGGGCACGCGACCGAACACCTCGGCCTGCGGCAGCTCCCGGGCGTGCAGTTCCTGGTCAAGCCGGTCCGTCAGTCCCAGCTCTGGGATGCGCTCGTCACCGAGTTCGCTGGCGGACGGTCGTCAGACGGCTCGCCCACGCCCGACGATGGCGTGGCGACCGAAAGCGCGGCGCGGCTGCTCGTGGTGGAGGATAACGCCGTGAACCAGAAGGTGGCGCTCCGCCAGCTGCAACGGCTCGGGTATGTGCATGTGGACGCCGTGGCCAACGGCATCGAAGCCATGCGGGCGGTGGTCTCGGTGCCCTATGATGCCGTGATCATGGATTGTCAGATGCCGGAGATGGACGGTTATGAGGCTTCGCGGCGCATCCGGCGCTTGGAGGATTCCCGCCAGCTTGCGCGCCAGAACCGTCACCTGCCCATCATCGCCGTGACCGCACATGCACTCAAGGGGGATGATGCGAAGTGCCTGGCGGCGGGCATGGACGACTATCTGGCCAAGCCGAT
>Ga0316226_1004444_pt1 | contig 11188 bp, 2 predicted proteins | sample TBH18017metaG_FD_206009 | JGI IMG/M metagenome (GOLD analysis project Ga0316226, IMG submission 206009) | Freshwater microbial communities from Trout Bog Lake, Wisconsin, USA - TBH18017 | ecosystem: Environmental > Aquatic > Freshwater > Lake > Hypolimnion/Profundal zone | place: USA: Wisconsin... | reverse complement strand
GGCGGCCTTGCGCGAGCCCGGCAAGTCCAAGCGGGAATGGGATGCGAGTTTCATCGAGAACTTCCAGCAGGCCAAGGCCGGCGACCCCGTGATATTTGAGCTGACTGGCGGCGTGATGGCCGAGGGGAGCATTAAGATTCTTCAGCTTGATGGTGGCAAAGTGGCCTATGTTTCCGGCGAGTTGACGGCACCAGAAACAGGTAAGTTCTTCTTTCTGACGCCTCCCGCTGGTGGCAAGGCGGGCAAGGCGGTCGGCGTGATTGAGTTTCCGGCCAGCAAGACCGCCTATCGCATCGAGCCGACCGGGATCAACGGCGATCCAGAATTATGGCGGCGGCGGCTGGATGAAGTGATTTGCATGGACATGAAGGAAGCCGACCCGGCGACCTTGCAAGCGGCGGCCGAGGCGGCGGCCAGCCTGACGGAAAACATCACGCCGTTGCGCCCCGATTTGGCGCCGAATTATGTGCCGAGCTATAACAGCAACATAGTTTCTTTGCAGAGTTGTCCGGGTTCACCGGCGGTGTTGCTGCTGGATTTCGCCGGGGGCTATACGCCCACCTGGGGCGGCGTCACCTATGTGCGGCCGCTGGTGAGCAACGCCACGATTAAAGATGTTTGGAAGCGGGTGGCAGAAGACTATATGCCGTTCAACATCAACGTGACGACCGACCTCAAAGTTTTTCAGGCGGCCGCTCAAGGCGGCCGGCAGCGCTGTTGTTTCACTTCCACCCCGGTTACGGCGGCCGGGGTTGCCTATATCGGCTCGTGGAACTGGGGTGGCGACACGCCTTGCTGGTCGGTTTATTATGTCGGCAAACCGGCGGGGGAAGTTGGCGCGCATGAGCCGGGCCACACGCTAGGTTTGTCGCATCAGACTCAGGATGTTCCCAATGGCACGAACGCGCCTACTCATAATGAGTATTATGGCGGTCAGGGCAGCGGTCAGACGGGCTGGGCGCCCATCATGGGGGTTGGCTATTATCAGCCATTGAGCACCTGGGCCAAAGGGGAGTATCAGTATGCCGGACAAACTCAAGACGAGTTGCTGATCATCACCACGGCCAACAACAACGTGCATTACCGGACGGACGACACGGGCAGCACGCTGGCGACGTCGCGGTATCTGGAGGCTTATACTAACGCCATGGTATCGGCCGAAGGCGTGATCGAACAAACCGCCGACACGGATGCGTTTCAATTCACCACCGCAGGCGGGGTGATGACCTTGACGGCCAATCCGGTGGCGGTGGGCGATTGGGCCGACCTGGCCGTGATGGCTACTCTCGCGGATGCGACAGACACCGTCATTGCGAGTAACAATGTGCAGAACGTGACAACCGCCTCCATCACGACGAATCTGCCGGCGGGAACCTATACCTTCCGCGTCACGGGCGCAGGGAAGAATGATCCGCTGACCACTGGATTTTCGAGTTATGCCAGCCTGGGCTATTATTCCATCACCGGCAGCGTGGCGGGCGTGCGGCTGCCCACGCGGTTAAGCGTCTTATCCATGGCGACCAACGGCACGGTGGTCGGCCCGGTGCCGCCCATCGGGAGCGGCACGCTGGCGTATGCGATTGTCGGGGGCAACCTTGGTGGTGCCTTTGCCATAGATAACAGCGGCGTGCTGACCGTCGCCAACAATTCGCAGATCAACTACAACCAGCTGGTGACGAACGCGCAGTATTTTGTGGGGCTGGAAGTGTTCGTGAACATCACTAACCAGGGCAATCCGTCGTTGACGGAGTTGAACCGGCGCGTGGTGGTGAGTGTGCTGCCCACGCCGCCGGTATTGATCGGCTTCACCACCAGCCTGATGGAACATATACCGGCGGGATTGGTGGTCGGCTCGATGACCGTGAGCAATCTGGGGATTTACACGGCTCCGACGTTCAGTTTTGTCGCGGGCAATACCGGCGGGATGTTTGCCATAGACAATAATGGGGTCATCACCACGGTAGGCGATTTGAATGCGGCGACGCAGTCGGTTTATAACCTGTCGGCATTGTTAAACGATGGCGAACAGCCCACCTCCATGACCGCCACCGGGCAGGTGACCATCAACGTGGTTGGCAATACTCCGTTTGTTTGGAATGGTGCCGGCGGCAACAACAATTGGAGCAGCAGCGCCAATTGGTCCAGCCCGCTTTTGGGCGTGGGACCGCAGGTGACGTTTGGGGCCACGTTGCGCCAGGTGAATACCAACGACGCGGCCTCGTCCTTGACCTGGGCGCAGTTCACGGCCGGCGGTTTTTCGATTTATGGGAACCCGGTGTTGCTGCAATCCGGGATCACCAATGTGGGCAATAACACCTGGGGACTGGCCACGACCGTGCATGCGCCGCAGACCTGGTATGCCGCGAGCGGGACTTTGACGGTCGGCGGCACGGTGACTAACAACGGGTATGTGCTGACGGCCGGCGGGGCGGGCGGGATGGTGTTTAATGGTTACCTTACCGGCTCCGGCGGCCTGACAAAGATTGGCAACGGCACCCTGACGCTGGCCAATGCCGGCAATGACTATGCCGGTAATATGGTCATCTCCAATGGCACGGTGATGGCGACTGTGTCAAGCCCCGCTCAAAACCCCACGACCAGTGCGTTGGGGAATCCACAGGTGGCGCGGACGCTGACCGTGGCCAGCGGGGCGACGCTGGCGTTTGCGAACAATGACGTGCTGGGTCGCGCCCTGACGCAACCGCTGATGGCCATTGTGGTGGACGGCGGCACGGTGACGAACACCGGCAATTATGTTGATGCCTTGGGGCCGGTCACCTTGAAGAACGGGGCGGTGTTGACCGGCAACGGCGGGAACTCGGCAGGTTACCAGATGTATTCCCTGCAAGGCACGGTCACCGCCGCCGGGACGAACGCCTCCAGTATCACGAGCGGGCCGTTTGCCAACTCGGGCTACCACCTGTTTGCGCCGACGGTGTTTGACGTGGCGGATGTGACGGGCAACGCGAGTGTGGATTTGACGGTTTCCGGAACCTTGATAGATCGCAATGGGGATTGGTCGCCGACGACCGGCAGTTTGACGAAGATTGGAGCGGGGACACTGGCGTTGAATGCCGCGAACACCTATACCGGCCCGACGATCGTGAATAATGGCACGTTGCAGGTCAAAGGCTCGCTGTCCGCCGGCAGTGCCGTGACAGTCAATGGCGGAACGCTGGCGGGAACCGGAACCGTCAACGGCCCAACCACCATTCAGCCGGGAGGCATGCTGGCGCCGGGCACCAATGGCATCGGCACCTTGAAAGTAAATAACACGCTGACGCTCGGCGGGACGGTGCGAATGGAGATCAGCAAGAACGGGGCGGCGCTTGCCGGCGATCTTATCAATGGCATCAGCACCCTGACCTGCGGCGGCACGTTAGTTGTAACTAATCTTGGCCCCAGTGCGCTGGCGGCCGGCGACACGTTCACCTTTTTCAGCGCGTCCGGTTTTACCGGGGCATTCAACTCCATCGCGCTGCCCCTGCTAAGTTCGGGGCTGGCCTGGAATGTTACTAATGTGAACGTCAATGGGTCGGCCACGGTCATCACCGTGGGCAGCGGCAGTCCGCCGCCCGTGCCTTCAGGCGTGACCGTCAGCGTTGGCGGAGTGAACCAGATTAACGTGGACTGGTCGGCCTCCGCCGGGGCGATTAACTATGTCATCAACCGTGATGGCGCGGACATTTCCGCCGTGGCCGGAACCCATTTTTCCGACACCGGGCTGGCGGTCAATTCGTCGCATTGTTACACGCTGGTGGCGGTGGGCGGCGGCGGCAGTTCCTTGCCCAGCGCGTCGGTTTGCGGCAACCCGGCCCCGGTGGGCGGGACCTTGGCCTGGGATATGAACCTGACCACCTCCGGGGCGCAAGACGGCAGCGGTGTGTGGGGCGTCGCCGGCACGAACTGGTTATACGGGACGCAGGATTTGATCTGGTATGACAACAACATCGCCTCGTTCGGGGTTAGCACGACGACGAACTGCGCCATCACGCTGACCAACGACGTGGCGCCGGCGGGAATTATTTTCAATGCTGCCGGCGGCGGCAGTTACACGATCTCCGGATCGAACAGCATCTTGACGGACAACAGCCCGGTCATCACGACCGTCGGCAATGCGACCATCGCCACGCTCCTCACTGGCGCGGCGGGTTCCGTGACCAAGGCCGGAGCCGGCACCCTGACGCTGGCCAATGCCGCCAGTTCCTTCACCGGCAATGTGGCTCTGTCCAATGGCACGGTGCTGGTGAATGTTTCCAGTCCCGGCCCCAATCCGGTTAGTAGCGCCTTGGGCAATCCGCAGGTGGCGCGCACGGTGACCGTGACTGGCGGGGCGACCCTGGCCGTTGCGAACAATGACGTTTTCGGCAATGCGCTGACCTTGTCGGCGATGTCCATTGTGCTGGACGGCGGGGTGATGACTAATACCGGAAATTATTTTGTCACGCTCGGGCCGGTCACCTTGAAGAATGGCGCCCGGCTCACGGGCAATGGCGGAAACAGCGCCAATGTTCAGATGTATGCGTTGCAGGGGACGGTGACAGCGGCGGGGACAAACGCCTCGACCATCACCAGCGGCGGCGCGGCCAACTCGGGTTACAACCTGAGCGCGCCCACGATTTTTGACGTGGCGGATGTGACGGGCAATCCCGGCGTGGACCTGACGGTTTCGGGCGTCTTGATTGACCGGCCGAATGATTGGATTGCCTCGACCACGCTTGGCGCTTTGACCAAGATTGGGGCGGGCACGCTGGCGCTGAACGCGGCTAATGCTTATACCGGTTCGACGACCGTGAGCAATGGCACCCTATTAGTCATGGGTTCGCTGGCGGCGGGCAGCACAGTATCGGTTGCCGGCGGAACGCTGGCGGGAACCGGAACCGTCAATGGGCCAACCACCATTCAATCGGGAGGCGTGCTGGCACCGGGCACGAATGGCATCGGCACCTTGAAAATAAATAATACGCTGACCTTTTCGCCCAATAGCACCGCACTGATGGAAGTTAATCTCACGGGCGGGGTTGCGAACAGTGATTTTGTGACGGGATTAGCAGGTGTTGCTTACAACGGGTCACTAATCGTGACTAACACCGGCGCCAGCCCGCTGCCGGCTGGAGCAGTGTTTTGTTTGTTCAATTCTGCGGCGGCGGGCATTGGCAATTTTAGTTCGGTAACTATCTTGCCAACCGGCACCGGGAGTTTTAATCCCACCAACGGCCAGTTGACGATTGGTTCGCCCCAGACCAACAATCTGCTCTGTTACGAATCATTTCCTTATCCCACGGGCGTGAGCCTCGTTTCTCTCAATGGCGGCTATGGCTGGAACGGCGGCTGGCAGGCCATTGACAATACCGGCGCGCTGTTGGTCAATGGCGGCAGCCTGACGGCGGGCGGCAATGCCACGGGCGGATATGATGCGCTCTCCACCGGCAATGCCGCCCTGGCGAACACCACCAGCCGGGCGGGTCGGTGGTTGGATGTCTCCGCCACCGGCTCCTTTGGGGCGCGCGGCTTTATTGATGGCAACGGTCACATCGGCGCGGACGGCAAGGTCTTATATGTCAGCTTTCTCGAACAGCCGGGCACCCTGGTGGGCAACGCCTTTTATGAATTTGAATTTCATCGCGGCAACCTGGGCGATCCGGGCCGGATTGCGGGCGTCGGCAACGACACCGGCGTGGCCAACTCGGTGAACCTGCGGGCGCCCAACACGGTCAATAACCTTTCCCTCGGCACGGCCACGACGGGCGTGAACTTCTACGTGATGAAGATCGTCTATCATACGGGCAACGACGATATCTATGTCTATCGCAATCCTACCAATGCAACTGAAGCGGCCAATACGCCGACCTTGACCAAACTGGCGCAGGCGGACATGTCCTTTGATGGTCTTTCCATGGCCGCCTATAATGGCGGTGCGACAATCAAGGTCGATGAGATTCGCCTCGGAGAATCGTGGGCGAGCGTGGCTGTGAACAAGGTCTATACGCCGCACGTCAACTCCGTGGTCTTCTCCGGCGGCAATGTCATCCTGACCGGTTCGGGCGGCGCGCCGGGAGGCGGTTATACTTGGCTGACTTCCACGAACGTGGAAGCTCCATTGGCCGTCTGGACAACCAACAGCGCGGGACTGTTCGATGGCAGCGGCGCCTTGTCAAATTCCATCCCCGTCGCCCCGTCTGAATCAAGCCGCTATTTCCGGCTGAGAAGCCCTTGATTTTACCCGGCTATAGCAACCAGGCTCAAGACTGGTTAAGCGGTTTGGTTTTGAAATTTTTCGAGGGCAACTGGCAAAGGTGATCACGGCGATGGTTGAAACGGAACTCACGGGGCTTTGAACCCGTCACTGGCCGCCGGAAAATGTTCATTAAACTATCAGAGGTCTTTCACGTTGAACAAATAGGTCGCAATGGACCGGCCCGAAAGCGAAATCGGGGTCACGGTATTGAGGCTCTTCAAATTGAATCTGATCGCATCCTTGTTCCGGTTCTGCACGACGACCACCACCATGCCGTCAGGATTGATGCACGCCGTGACTTCAACCCCATAAGGAGCCGAACGGGTAAGTGTTTGCGATGAGGTGCACAGGATCCGTTTCGCACCGGGACGGATATAACGTGCAAAATGCCCCATGTAATAATAGGAGCTTTGGAACAGCAACTGGTCATTCTTGGTGTCGGCCAGGATCGGCGCGCTGCAAAAATTATTCGCGTGGTTGGGCCCGCCGCCTGCATCCAACAACAGATTCCAGTCCACCCAGCCGACCGACCAGCGGTTCAAATCGCTGATGATGGCGGAGCCGTAGCGCTCGCCCGGCTCCCATTCCCCGACGTGCGGCCCATTGTCCTGGCATGCTTCCGTCGACAACATCGGTTTCTCCGGCCACGCATCGTGATGCATCGCCATGTTTTGGAAAGCGCCGTCACCATACCAATGATAGGCGGTTCCCCAAATGTAACGGCTCGCCACCGGGTCGGCATAAATCACGTCGGCATTTTCCACCATGTCGTCGCGGTTATGATCCCAAGCCATGATCTTTACCTCCTGCATCCGCGCCCGCTTCATCGTCGGTCCAAGGTAGTCGCGGATGAAATCGCGCTGCTCCGCCGGGGTGTAAAGGCAGTTGTCCCACGGCGAGCTGGCCTCCGGCTCGTTTTGCATGGTCAGCCCCCAGAGGCTGACCCCCTGCTTTTTATATTCCTGGACATACCGGACGAAGTAATCCGCCCACGCCTGGCGATACTCCGGCTTCAACTTGCCGCCGTGGTTCATCTCACCATTGGTTTTCATCCAGGCGGGCGGACTCCACGGCGTGGCGAACAGTTTGAACGGCGTTTTGCTGGCCGCGAGCGCCGCCTGGATCATCGGCAGCAAGGCCTTTTGATCCCGTTCAATGGAAAAATGTTTCAGTTCCGTGTCGTCCGCCACCTCGTCATAGGCATAGTTGCTCTCGGAAAAATCACAGCTGTTGATGTGCGTCCGGCAGAGCGTATAGCCATGACCAGTGGCGGAATCAAAATAGGCGTTGATGATGGCCTGCTGGTTGGTGGCGCTAAGCTTCCGCCAAGTGACCGCCGCCGCCTCGGTGAAGGCGCCGCCAAAACCTTCTATCGTTTGAAACTGCTTGGCGGCGTCAATGAAGACGGTGCTGAACGTGTGATTGGCCGCCTTCCCGATGGCGGTGACCGGCTGCTCCGACAAGCGCGCTTGAGAATCTTTTCCGGTCAAGATGGTGCGGAAAAAACCTGGTGGAACCCCGTTGCTGGCTGCGGTGGCTGCCTGGCTGTGGGCTGTGGACGTTCCCAACTGAAACCATACCAACATGGCACCAATGCCGACCAGACAGCGTTTCATTAACCAGAGGTTGCACGCACACCTGCCAGCATGGGGTGATAAAACAACAGGCATGAGATATAATAAGCGCATAAAACTAAAAATAGTCTGTTAAGTGAATCGGAAGCATTTCCTGTTTAATACAAAACCATTAATAATAGCGAAAGCATCAGACACGGAAACATTATAATTTACGGGGCTTTCTTCAACCCTTCCCACTTCACCACCCAGTTGCCGTCATCCGGAAAACCGGGCGCATGTTTGCCGGCGGGCGCGCCATCCCAGCCGGCGGCCATCATAGCTGTGACATAGAGCAAGCCGCCGTTGCCGGGCAGATATGAGGGCAGAGTTGGTCCCATTTGCGGGTTATGGCCGTTGGGCAGATAACCGTTCTTGGGGCTGTCGATCAGGAGCGCGTTGATGGCAGTTTCACCTTCGCCTAGTCGCGCCGCCGTCATGGCAATCATGGGATAGTCCCAGCCCCAGGTATCGTTCCATGACCAAGTAGTCATCACCTTGTGCAAAGTCCGCCGCATGGTTTCGCGGTCCACCATGCTGCCATCAAGCATTCCGAACGGAGCCAGCATGCAAGGATGTCCGGTGTTCCGCCCCGGCGCGGTGAACGTGTCCGAGGCGGTTTCGCCGGAGACGTAGAGTCCATCGTGCGTGGTAAGCGGCGGCAGGTGGGCGATGACATCATCCCATTTCTGCTCACGCGGCATTCCCAATCGTTCGCGCCATTTTTGGGCGGTTTCCAAATTCTCCCGCCAATACGCGGTCTCAAAGTTTGGGTTCCACTGGTGATCGTGATCGGCAAAATACATTTCCGCCGCATCCGAAAAAGGCGGCCCGATGCGGTATTGGTTGCGGTTCGTGTCCCACGCGGCAAACGAGGCCATGAACTTGGCCGTTTCAAAGACCAGCTCCTGATATTTTTTGAGGGTCGCCTTATTGGGATGATCGCGGTAACACAGCTCCGCATAGGAAATCGGGTGCGGCTCCTGCCAGATCAAATAGCATTCCAGATAAGTAGGCGCAGGATCACCCGAAGGCCCGACGCACTTGGGCCAGCGGGCGCCTTCATAGCCCTGGTTCCTGGCCGTGGCTTCAGCCTTGGGCAGAATGCGCTGGTAGAAAGGCAGGCTGCGCTCCAACAACTCACTGCGGCCCCACAGCCCAAAATGCGCGGCGTGCCACCAGTGCATCTCCAGATGAAATTTGCCAAACCAGCTGTTGCCGGTAAGTCCGGTTTCCTGCGGCGGCAAGGAACCGCAGCTTTGAATCCGGGTAAGATACTGCGAGAGGACGATGCGCCGCTCCAATTCCTGCCAGCGCGGATCCTTGCTCTGTGAAAGATCAATCGCTCCGCCGGTGCTCCAGAAATTTTTCCACATCTTTGCCGCCATCGTTTTGGTTGATGCCGCATCCGCCAATTTTGCGGGGAGCGGCGATTGCGAGAAGGCCGCGACAAATTCAATCGCTTGTGAATTTGTATTTCCCGTCAGCAGATACCGATGGACGCCGTTGGTCGTAAGTTGGTTTCCTTTGATCCAACTCAAAGCCGCATAGTAGCGATCATTGTCGAGCGTCCGAACAAAGTCAGCGCGCCGGTCGCCGTGGCGGGTCATGATGGTCTGGTGCGCATTTGGCCGCCCCCAATCCGCACCACTGCCGCTAAAACCGCCTGCGCCATAAGGAAAGGCCAGCAACACCGACAGGCGGCCCTGGGCAATCAGGGCGGAATGAATTTGAACCGCCACCTGTTCGCGATCCGGATGACAGGAGGTCGAGACATCCACCGGCTCGCCCTCAAAACTGAAATGGCTGCGCAATTCGCCCGTCCACAAATCCAGCACCTGATGTATGTCTTTAAGATCGTCAATCAGGGTTTCGTGTCCGTCGGCGGATTTGAGAACCATGGCAATGCGACCGAGGTGCAGGCGGCCGGGATTGGCATAGAGGTAATTCGCGGCCTCGTGCCATGCGCCCGGGGTCTTGCCATTTTCGTCATACAAATAGCCGACGGGCCGGCCGCTGGTATAGTTCGTCGTTAGCGGGAATTTTTCCAGCGCATAGCCGTGGGGATCGGGCATGGTATGAAATCCCCATTGCGACATGGTGGTGAGCGGAATGCTGCCGTATCTCGCGTCAAAGGTTTGCAGCCCGGTCACGTCGGCGGTGAAAGCAAACTCACCGTTGCCCACCGACAGCGGCGAATACACGTCCGCATTGGTCAACACCACGTTGTGCCGCGTCACCAGTGCGTGACGGTCAATGGGAGTCTTATCCGGCGGCGTCACGGCGCTGTCGGCGGCCCGGTTGATCATGGGTGTCAAGGCCAGGATGAAAACGATGGCGGACGTGCAACAAATGGATTTCTGGGGGATCATGTTTTTGGTTTATAATTAAGCGTTAGATTAGTTGCTCACTGGGACAATGCCTGCAGGCGGTAGAACCGCTGGGGGCTTGCGGTGAAGCTGTCAAAGGCAGAGCAGGGTGAACCGATGCCGGACACGATCCCGCCGAGCGTTGACCAGGTGGCATCGGTCAGGTTGGACTTGAATTGAATCTGGTAATTCTGCCCCGGCAGCGTGTTGAACGCGATTTGAATCTGGCCGTTGGTTCCGGCCGTGACCCCGGTAAATTGCGGCGGGCCGGAAATAAAGACGGAAAAGGTCTTCGTATCGCCCAGCGGTGGCGTGCCGTTGTCCGTTGCTTGAACGGTCACGGAGTTGGTGCCCGGCGCGGCGGCATTGGTGGCCGTCCACGAGAAAGCGCCGTTGGTCGGATTGATAAATGCGTCCGCCGGCGCATTGCTTAAGCTGAACGTCAGGCTCTGGTAGGCGCTCTGCGCGTCCGTCGCGGTGGCGGTGAACTGCACCGACTGGCCGACATGAATATATTTATCGCCGATCACCCCCAGCACCGGGGCGCTGTTCGTCGGCGCGGGATCGAAAAAGATTCCACTTAACACGGCGTTGTCGCCGCGCACATGGTCAATGCGAAATTTGGCCGATTTGTTATAGGTGTAAACCAGATACTCGCCCCCGGAAAAATTTGTTATCACATTGACTGGCGCCACCAGATCCAAAGTGCCGGCATCATGCACCTCCACCGCCAGCCGCCGTCCTTTATAATCCCAATCAACGAAGTAGAGCGCGATCTGGTAATAGTTGGTGCCGGTGCAATTGACCGTGAACGTCATGGTGTTCTGAGTGCCCAGGTAATAGGCGGTATTTAATGCGGTGGCATTCCTCGGAAACTGATTGCTCGAACTCGGCGCCAGCGCCCGGCTATCGCTGGTGCCAGTCGTCCAGACGCCTCTTAGCGGGCCGCCGAGCATGAAATATGACAC
>Ga0316226_1004442_pt1 | contig 11195 bp, 6 predicted proteins | sample TBH18017metaG_FD_206009 | JGI IMG/M metagenome (GOLD analysis project Ga0316226, IMG submission 206009) | Freshwater microbial communities from Trout Bog Lake, Wisconsin, USA - TBH18017 | ecosystem: Environmental > Aquatic > Freshwater > Lake > Hypolimnion/Profundal zone | place: USA: Wisconsin... | reverse complement strand
ACAATCCCACTGTCCTAGGATTCTGGTCTGAATTTCTTGACACCGCACCGGATACAGATGTGGTGACGGCTGACGCTTCTTTTTCACTGGTTCAGGTGCTCAGCAGAAAGGCCTTCACCTTTAATGACTATCTGAGCCACAGCTACATCCCCCAGTTGCAGGCGGCTGGCGTCAGCCCGGACATGCATGCTGCGCTCAACCTGATCTCAACGTGGAACCTGGGCAGCAAGAGCAGTTTCTACATGGCGCAGCGCATCCTCGCCCTTGATCCGTCAGGCAAGAAGGTGCACATCTACTATGCGCGCGACTATATGCCGTCGTTGATTCGCCGCGACAACGTGATACTGCTAGGCAGCCCTATCGCCAATCCCTGGGTGCAGTTGTTCGCCGGCAGCCTGAACTTCACCGAGAAGTTCGACATCCATGACCCGGCCGCGCCCATCTCAATTGCAAACCGCACGCCAGCCGCAGGTGAAAAGCCCATCTATACGCCCAGTGGCTCCGACGAGTATTGCGCTGTCGCTTACCTGCCCAATCCCGAGCACAGCGGCAAGGTTCTGCTGATTGTGGGCACCGACTCTGGGGCAACCGAGGCGGTGGGAGACTTCCTGCTATCAGAAGAGCAGATGTCCAACTTCGAGAAGATGCTCCACGTGACCAAGCTCCCCTATTTTGAAGTGCTACTGAAGACATCTGAAGTAAGAGGCACGCCGCTCACCGCAACAGTCGAGGCTTACCGCACCTATCCCAACCTGCACTAGAGCGAATCTCGAACTACCCCCACATCCAATCATTGTCTCGGCATGACTCTTGTGCTGCATCCTCTATTTCGATTCGCGGACTCTCCATCGCGTTGCGAAGTATAATTCGGTGACTCTCAAGAACCAAAGGAGCGAGCATGAACGAGAAGCCTGGGCTTGATCGCCGAGATTTTCTTAAGCAGGCGGCAGGCGCCGTCGGCGCCGTCACGCAGACAAAGCATTGGAGTGCGCAGGCTCCTGGTTCGCATGTGCAAGGGGGCGATGAGCCAAGGCATACTCATCAGGAAGTGGATTATCCGCGTCGCTTTAGTGGGCGCCAGTTGCGCATGATCTCTTTTCCGCTGGGCGGAGTAGCCGCCGGGAGCCTTGGGCTCGGTGGCCGCGGGCAGTTACACAACTGGGAGATATTCAATCGTCCCAACAAGGGCTTCCGGCCTCCTTATGCGTTTCCATCGATCTGGGCGCAAGTTGGCAGCGGCAAGGCGGTTGCACGAGTTCTTGAGTCGCGCATCCAGCCACCTTATGAAGGGCAGGAAGGCCTCAGCTCCAGCAACGTCCCCGGACTGAGCCGGCTTGAGTCGGCCACGTTTACCGGCGAATACCCGCTGGCGCATATCGATTTTGAAGACCACACCCTGCCAGTAAAGGTGCAACTCGACGCCTTCTCGCCCTTCATTCCGCATGATCCGGACGACTCAGGATTGCCGGTTGCCATCCTGCGCTATCGGGTCACCAACAGCGGCCATTCGCCCGCGAGTGTGGGCATCGCATTCTCCATTGAGAACCCGGTCACCACCCGGCAAGACAATCGGGGCGCTGCGGGGCTCAAGGAGAACGCGGGACGCCGCAACGACTATCGCAGCGGCAACGGCCTGGCTGGATATGTAATGAGCAATCCCAGCCTGGCGGCGGACGATCCAATGGCAGGCGAGTTTGTGCTGGCGGCAACGCCCGAGGCTGGCGCGGCGGTGTCCCACTGGGAAGGATGGCCCGAGGGCCGCTGGTGGAACTCACCGCTCCAATTCTGGGACCAGTTCTCAAAGACCGGGGATCTAGGCGCGACGCCGGAGAAGCACAATTCCGTTGCCGTGGTTTGCCTCAAGAAGACCATTGCACCCGGACAGTCGGCGATCTTTGAGTTCCTGCTGGGCTGGCGATTCCCCAACCGCACCGCGGACTGGTGCGGCTGGTCCGCGCCTCCCGATGAGGGCAAGACCATCCTCGGAAACTTTTACTCCGCCCGCTTCAAGAGTGCGTGGGATGCAGTGAACTATACGGCAACGCACCTTGGTGACCTGGAAGCGCGCACCCGCATGTTTGCCGCCGCGCTGCACTCGAGCACGCTGCCGGCGGTTGCCAAAGAAGCGGCCAGCGCCAACCTTTCCACCCTCGCCACCACCACCTGCTTCCGCACCGCCGATGGAGAATTCCACGGCTTTGAGGGGAGCAACGACAACCGCGGCTGCTGCTTTGGCAACTGCACCCACGTCTGGAACTACGAGACCACGACTCCGTTTCTCTTCCCCTCCTTTGCCCAGTCACTGCGGAAGAGCGCCTTTGGCTACTCCATGGACGAAGCCGGCGCGATCCACTTTCGGCAGATGCTGCCGGACGGGAAGGCGCGATCCGGCTTTGCAGCGGCAGACGGCCAGATGGGACAGATACTGCATGCCTGGCTTGACTGGAAGATCTCCGGCGACGACGCTCTGCTGCGCGCTACCTGGCCAAAGGCCAAGAAGGCCCTCGAATTCGCGTGGGTGCCCGGCGGATGGGACGGAGACCGCGACGGCGTATTGGAGGGAGTGCAGCACAACACCTATGACGTGGAGTTCTATGGCCCGAACCCCATGTGCGGCATCTATTATCTGGGCGCGCTGCGTGCAGGCGAAGAGATGGCACGCGCGGCCGGCGACAACGTCTCGGCCGCCGAATACCGCCGGCTGTTTGAGCAGGGCAGCCGATGGATTGACGCCAACCTCTTCAACGGCGAGTTCTACATCCAGAAGATTCGCGGATTCCGCAAGGATGAAATCGCCAATAACCTGCGCAGCGATATGGGCTCTGGCAATACCGAAGCGCCGGAGTACCAGGTTGGGGCCGGGTGCCTTGTGGATCAGCTTGTGGGGCAGTACCTGGCTGACGTCTGCGGCCTAGGCGCGCTCGTGTCTCCAGAGAAGATTCGCGCCACCCTCAAGTCCATCTACCGCTACAACTACAAGCGCAGCCTGGCAGACCACGACACCGTGCAGCGCACCTTCGCCCTCAACGACGAGGCCTCGATAGTAATCTGCGACTACGGCAAGGCCGAGCGCCCGCATGTTCCCTTCCCTTATTTTGCCGAGACCATGACCGGCTTTGAATACACCGCTGCCGTGCTGATGCTCAACTGGGGTCTGGTGCCTGAAGGCCTGGAGTGCATACGCAATATCCGCCTCCGCTACGATGGCGAAAAGCGCAATCCATGGGACGAGGCCGAGTGCGGCCACCACTATGCGCGTGCCATGGCCGCGTGGTCTGGCTTGCTGGCCCTCAGCGGATTCAGTTACACCGCCGCCGGTGCTGCCGTGGTGGCCGCGCCTCTTGTTGCTCACGAAAACTTCCAGTGTTTCTGGTCCACCGGCACCGGTTGGGGCACATTCTCATTGCGCACCCAGGGCGGCGCCACCGTGTTTGAGATCAAGGTGCTGGCAGGCACACTCGCATGCCACTCCTGCGAGATTCCAGCCCCCGGCGCAGCAGCCAAAGTGGAGACTGGCGGCACTCCAGTCCCGAGCCACCTTACCAGGCGCGGCGGGCGGGCGATCGTCACATTCAGTGAGACCCTGCACCTCCGCGACAAAAGCGGTATTCGCATTGAGGTTCGCGGATGAGCGCGACGCCGCCCGGACACAGGCCGTGCATCGTCGTCGTTGGCGGCTTTCTGGGCGCGGGCAAGACCAGCCTGATTCTGGCAGCGGCTCGCGTGCTGCAGCAGCGTGGCCTGCGCTGCGCCGTGGTGCTCAATGACCAGGGCATGGAACTGGTGGACACGCGCCTTGCGGAGGAGTCAGGCTTGCACTCCGGAGAGGTAACCGGTGGATGCTTCTGCTGCAGATTCTCCGCTTTGATATCGGCAATCGAGGAGTTGCGCGAGTTGGAGCCGGAGGTGATCTTTACCGAGCCTGTTGGCAGTTGCACGGATATCTCTGCCACTGTAATCGCTCCGCTGCTGGAAGAGTTCGCGCGTTACCGGGTTGCGCCGTTCACGGTGGTGGTTGACCCGACACGCGCCGCAGAGTTGCTCAGCGCTGAAGCAGATGAGGACATGAGTTTCCTGTTCAAGAAGCAGTTGCAGGAGGCTGATCTAGTTTGCTTCAGCAAGGCCGATCTCTCAACCGAGGCAGCCGAATTGCCCGGCGTTGATGCGCGGCGACTGAGCGCTAGAACCGGCCAAGGCGTACAGGAGTGGCTGGATGAGATTCTGGGCGGGACTCTGGCGGTAGGCAGGACCAGGCTGGATATCGACTACGAGCGCTACGCGCAGGCCGAGGCGGCGCTGGCGTGGATGAATCTGAGCTTCGAGTTTGATCCAGCCACACCGCTTTCTCCGGCGCAGGCGGTTGGGCCGTTTCTGGATGGGCTGGACACAGCCCTGACGACGGCAGGCATTTCAGTGGTGCATTTGAAGATCTTTTGCAACTCGCCTACCGGCTGGCTGAAGGCTGCGGTCTGCTCGAACGGCGCGGAGCCTGCGGTGGAAGGCCACCTGGACGCCTCGCCCGCGGACCGGCATGAGTTGCTGGTGAATCTCCGCGCCAAGGGCTCTCCGGCGGAAGTACGGCAGATTGTTGAAGAGCAGTTGCGGCATTTGGATGGAGCCACGCGCAATGTGCGCCTCGACTGCTTCAGCCCCTCAGCGCCAAGACCGGAGCGGCGCATCGTGAAGAAGCAATCGCCCGCAGAGCCCCTGTGAAGGTGAAAATCCCAACTTGCGCAAGGGTTCTTTTGCACGCTGCCCAGGAGTTTTCAACAGGTCCGCACCCACAAATTACGTTTTGAACCAAATCAAGCACCACTTATCCACGATTTTTTTGTTGCGACGGTAGTTGTGGTCTGCTTATCCACTCATACTCTTGTCATAATCGCAGCATGAGCGGTTTCTTCTTAACTGTTCGCAGAACTGCAAGCGGAACCTGAGACCGGGATTTTTGTTCAGGGATCGAAATTGGAACAGGAGTCCAAAACCCGAGGCAGTGCCTTACTACCTGTGGGAGTGCTCAAGAGTGACCAGCTATAGCCGTCAGGACGTATTGCGGATTTTGCAAATTAGCGCTCACCAGTTGCAAGGGTGGGAGCGAGCTGAACTGATTCCGCAACAGCAGAGCTATACATTTCAGGATTTGGGGCAGTTGCGCACGCTGCGCGCCCTGCGTGAGGAAGATGTCTCCGCGGCGTGCATACGCGACTCCATTCTGGCCATGAAGGCAGTGGCAGGGATGGCGAATCCACTGCTTGAGGCTCGGCTTGTGCGTACCGGCACGCGTATCGCGTTCCGCCACCACGGAGCCATGGTTGACCCCATCCGGCGGCAACTGCTGTTCGACTTCGAGCGCGTCGGCGGGCTTGAGCATCCTTCGGCCACCTCAGAGCCTTCTCCACTTCGACGCCCCGGCGCTGTGAGACCGAGCGGGATACAAGATAGATTTCTGGCCGCTGTGCAGGCCGAAGAGGCGGGCGAGAAGCAGCGCGCCATTTCACTTTACGAAGAGATTCTGGAGATTGATCCCGCGTACGCACCAGCATCAATCAACCTGGGAACGCTGCACTTCCACTTGCGCCAGTATGCCCGCGCTGAAGAACTGTATCGGCACGCGGCACAAGCCGACCCCGGTTACGTGCTGGCCTTCTTTGACCTTGGCAACGTGCTTGATGAATTGGATCGGCCCGAAGAGTCCATTGCCGCCTACAAGCAGGCGGTTGCACTGTCTCCACGCTATGCTGACGCCCACTACAACCTGGCCCTTGCATACGAGCGCAAAGCGCAGCACCGCCCCGCGCTGCGCCACTGGCAGGCTTATGTTCGACTGGACAACCGTGGTCCCTGGGCCGACCATGCCCGTGGGCAGATTCGCAAGTTGCTGAGCCGTGAAAAGCTCACGATCGCCTGGCGCGCTGACCGCTTTATTGTGCCGCGCAAGGGCCTGGCGGCGCTGGCGCTGGTGGTTTAGAACTTCCTTTCGTCGAGACCCCGTTCTGATTCTTATGTTTTGCGATGCGCTGCGTCGCCTCTGCCCCCTTGCGCTCTGGCGGCGGCTTTGATGGGGTACGAATTTTGGCGATTTCGAGAGATATTTGGGGCGAAAAGCGGTCTTTTGGGGTGGTTATTTGACGGAAAAGTATAGTGAGGTGTTACTAGTTCGTTACTGGAGCGATTAAATAACGTGTTTACAATGAGCGTTTTATCGGGTCAGGCTGGCTGAAAAAGTAGGGTTTTGGGGGTAGGGGTAGGGGGTATCTGTTTTTTGGGGGGGTACGGACCGGGCGCATGCCAGACAGATTGAACCGGGTTGCAGTGGCAGCAGGCTGGATTGGATGAGGTTGAACATAGAACCAGTATGCGCCGGAGCGGGGTAATAGTACGCAAAGGCTGGTATCCCACCCTAACCACAAGTACAAAAGCGTGGCAAGGATGGGGCACCCGGTTTCCAAGCTAGTTGGCGGAGTCTTTTTGCCGCGTCGCCTTCACTGCGGAGAGAATCCCGATGCCGACCATGACTACCGCGCCCGCGATGATCCAGTGCATGGGCATGCGGACCAGGTGTGCGGCATAAGCGAGTCCGGCGATGACAATTGCGAATCCAGTGGCATAAAGTCCGAACGACATTTGTTCTCCTTGGGCAGTAAGCAGGCGGGTTTGCGTCCGGTGTTTCGGGCGGAGGATGAGGCCTGCAACTCAAACAAGCTTTGATCGCCGCGCGTTCCGTTTTGCGCTGGGCGGAGGGTCGAGGAGCACCGGCCTTTGCGCGTTCTCCTCGGGCAGCGAGTCGTGCAGCACCATATTGAGCAGGGAGGTATTCACTCGAATGCGCCCGTTGAGGCTGATATAGCCGAGCTTTTTGAAGCGACTCAGGAAGAAGCTGATGCGGGCCCTGGTGGTGCCCACCATCTCAGCAAGCGCCTCGTACGTGACTTCAGGAATGAGGGGATTCGGTTCGCCGGGCTTGCCAAAGTCCGCCATCAAGAGCAGCGTCCTCGCCAGCCGCCTTTCGCTGGAGTTGAAGAGCTGATCCACCAGATCCGCCTGGGTTCTTACGCCCCTGACGAGGATGAACTGCATGAAGAAATCAGAGAACTCATGATAGTCATGCAGGGTGCTGAGCATGCGCGCGCGCTCGATCTTGAGGACAACGCAAACTGTAACCGCTGTAGCGGTAGCGGTGCGAAGGCCGCCCTCTTCAGCCATGGCCTCTTCACCAAAGAAGTCCCCGGCTGCAAGCAGGGTGACAGTGGCTTCTTTTCCACGCTGGGAGACTACGGTGAGCTTTGCGTTGCCACTTTGCAGATAGAAGACGGCATCTGCTACGCCGCCCTGGGCGAAGATACCCTGCCTTGCCTTGTGCTTGAGAATACTGCGCCCTGGGCCTTCAGTGGCGAGGAAATTGGCTGTGTTGAATGCCCTTCTTGTGTGGCTGTCCATCGGATCGGCCTCCTGCTGCATGCGATTCTGCTGGGGAAGAAGTTCTTCCACGCAGCGCGCGCGGAGACGGGTCGTGACTTTAGATAGCGCGCACAACCACGCATACAAATACAGGCTTACACCGCCACAGCGAATAGTCTGAGCAGTTCAGACCATTTACCGCGGCGATCTATCAGGGAACTGCGCAGGCACTGCGCACCGTATAGGAGTGGCAAGTATACGCTGTGGGGAGCCTGGCGCGGAGGGCTGGATTGATTGCTTATAACTTCTGGGTGCGCTGCACGGCCCGGACGCCGCCGACGCGCCGCAGTCCCAGCACCATTTTGTTGAGGTGGCGCACATCTTGCGCTTCCACAACAAACTCGACAATCGCCTCGCCGTCCTCGTCTTCGCGCGCTTCAACACCGCGGATATTTGTATTGTCGTCGGAGATGACGGCGGTGAGTTCCTTGAGCATGCCGGCGCGGTTGTCACAGAACACGGTGATCTTGACGGGGTAGCGCTGCGGCTTGCTGGCTGACTGATCGCCCACAAGAGACCACTCGACGGCGATGCGGCGGTCGCTCTCATAGAGTAGGTTTTGCACGTTGGGGCAACTGCGGGCATGGACCGCGACACCCTTGCCGCGGGTAACGTAGCCGACAATTTCTTCGCCACGGATGGGATTGCAACATCGCGCGCGGTAGACGAGGAGATCGTTCTGGCCTTCAACCTGGAGCGAGTCAGAGCCGGTAAGGTGCAGCTTGCGCACCGCATCAGACATGGCCGACTCAATGCTGCCCGTCTTGGTCTCAGTGGTCGCTTCAGTTTCTGCCTGGTTGGCGTAACCGGGGGCGAGCTTGTTAAGAATCTGGTGCGCGGAGTGCTTGCCTGAGCCCATGGTGGCCAGGAGGTCAGCAGCGGTGGCCACGCCGTATTCATTGGCGATGCGGCTCAGGTCCTGGTCGCCAATCTGGGCCATGGGCACCTTGAACTTGCGCGCCTCGCGTTCAAGCAGCTTGCGTCCAATTTCGACGGCGCGGCGGCGCTGATCTTCATTGAGCCAGTGCTTGATTTTGTTGCGGGCACGCGGGCTTTTGACGAAGGTAAGCCAGTCGCGGCTGGGCTTGTGATCTTTCTGGGTGACGATCTCAATAATGTCGCCGGTGCGAAGCTTGGTGCGGAGGGGCACCATGCGGCCGTTGACCTTTGCCCCTACGCAGGTGTGGCCGACCTCGGTGTGAATGGTATAGGCAAAGTCGATTGCGGTGGCGTCTGCCGGAACCACGACCACCTTCCCCTTGGGCGTGAAGGTGTATACCTCGTCGGGGTAGAGGTCCATCTTCAGGCTGGAGAGGAATTCGTTGGGGTCGGTCATCTCCTTTTGCCACTCGACGAGCTGCCTGATCCAATTGAGGCGCTCCTCGTCGCGGGCGGTGACGACGGTTTCGCCGGCCTTGTACTTCCAGTGCGCCGCGATGCCTTCTTCCGCGATGCGGTGCATCTCTTCCGTGCGTATCTGCACCTCAAACTGGTGGCCGCTCGGGCTCATCACGGTGGTGTGCAGGGACTGGTAGCGGTTGGCGCGCGGCATGGCGATAAAGTCTTTGATGCGCCCCGGCACCGGCCGCCATAGCGTATGGATGAGCCCGAAGACCGCATAGCAGGCGGCTACATCCTGCGTAATGACGCGAACGGCGAGCAGATCGTAGACCTGGTCAAAGGAAACCTTCGAGCGCTCAATCTTCTGAAAGATGGAGTAGAGGCGCTTGATGCGCCACTCGACGCGCGCCTCAATGCCGTTCTCACGCAACTGCTCGATCAGTGTGTCTTCAACACCGCGCAGAAACTGCTCGCCCTCTGTGCGGCGTGACTCGACGGCTGCTTCAACCTTCTCGTAGCTGACCGGGTCTGTATAGCGGAAGGCCAGATCTTCCAACTCTCCGCGCACTTTGCCCATGCCGAGGCGGTGAGCCAGGGGAGCGTAAATATCCTGGGTTTCGCGGGCGATGGCCTCCTGGCGATCGGGCTTGAGGTGCTCAAGGGTGCGCATGTTGTGGAGCCGGTCAGCCAGCTTGATGAGCACCACGCGCACGTCTGAGACCATGGCCAGCAGCATTTTGCGAACGTTCTCGGCCTGACGGTCTTCGCGATTGGCGAACTGAATCTTGTCGATTTTGGTGACGCCCTCGACAATGTGGGCCACCTGGTCGCCAAAGCCGGAGGCAATCTCTTCATTGGTGGCGGGGGTGTCTTCTACGGCGTCGTGCAAAAGGCCGGCGGCGATGGCGGTTGAGTCCATCTTTAGCTCCGCCAGCACCTCAGCCACTTCAAGGGGGTGGATGATGTAGGGCTCGCCGGAGGCGCGCATTTGGCCATCGTGGTGCTTGACGCAGAACTCCCACGCCTTGCGGATGAGAGTGATGTCTTCAGTGGGGCGGTTGGCCTGTACCTGCCGGAGGAGGGCCTCAAATCGCTGGTCGATTGGGCGCGCTTCACCCGCGCGCACCGCTCGAGGTGGTTCCCCTGTGGATGTGGGGAGCGCGCTGGGAACTACTTCCGGTGTGCTTTGCCGGACCGTCGCCATGCTTCATTATAGGCCGGGGCGTTTGGATGCGTGCGAAAGGGCGGGCCACAGATACACGCAAACCCGCGCACAGAGCCAACCTTGTTAAGATGAGCAGGCAGGTACCGGCGGCCAAGTTCGCTCCCGGCTGGAGGAATTCTATGAGCAAGCCGCGCAGCCCCAAGCCCCAATCCACTTCCAAAACCCGTAAAAGCGCCCCCGCGCCGGTGGCTCCCTGGTCACGGCCCGATGCCAAGCGAGGCCCGGCAAATCCGCGCCCGGCAGAGCGCAAGTCAGAGCGCAGCGCCAATGCTGAATATGGCTCGAAGCCGGTGCGTAGCGGCAAGCCTGCGTTGGGCGGCAAACCGGAGCGCGCTTCCAAGGCTGATTTCAGCCGCAAGCCGGAGGGTAGTTCCAGGCCAAAAGCGCCCGCGCAAAGTAATGCGGCCAGACCCGCGGTACGCAAAGGCCCCGTGCAAGGCGAGCGCAAGAGTGGCGGGCCAACCGCACCGGGAGCACTGATCAATCGCCGCGCGGCTGACCGCCTGCGCAGCGGTTACCTGTGGGTGTATTCCTCAGATATCGAGTCCATCGGACTGCCCAAAAACAGCGCGGAGAATCCGCCCGCACTGCTGCCGGTGGCCGACAGCCGGGGTCTGCTGCTGGGCACAGCGCTCTATAGCCCCACCTCGCAGATTGCTCTGCGGATGATTTCTCGCGACGCGATTGAAGAGCCCGCCTGGCTGGAGTTGCTGGCCGCCCGGCTGCGGCGCTCCATTGAGCGGCGCGCGCTGCTGCTGGACGACGATAACGACGCCTGCCGGCTGTGCTTCAGCGAGGCCGACGAACTGCCGGGGCTGGTAGTGGACAAGTACGGCGACCTGATCATCCTGCAGTTGCTCGCCAAGGGCCTGGATTCGGAGGCGGTGCGCGAGACATGCGTCCGCGTGCTGTGCGAAGAGTTGTCGCCCGCAGCCATTCTGGAACGGCCTGACCCGCGCATGCGCGAGCTTGAGGCAATGGCAGCGCCCAATCTTGAGCCGCTCTACATCCGGGGAGATTCGGTTCCGTCAACCGCAACCAAGTTCTATCTGAACGGCCTGGTGTTTCGGTACGACGCCAACTCCGGCCAAAAGACGGGCGCATTCCTTGACCAGCGGACCAACTATGCCGCCGCCGCCCAGTGGGCGCAGCGGATGGGCGCGACGGGACG
>Ga0316226_1004436_pt1 | contig 11206 bp, 7 predicted proteins | sample TBH18017metaG_FD_206009 | JGI IMG/M metagenome (GOLD analysis project Ga0316226, IMG submission 206009) | Freshwater microbial communities from Trout Bog Lake, Wisconsin, USA - TBH18017 | ecosystem: Environmental > Aquatic > Freshwater > Lake > Hypolimnion/Profundal zone | place: USA: Wisconsin... | reverse complement strand
CTCCTCGATAATCTTTCCCCACCGGTGCATACTGGCGACGGCACATGGCCCGACTGGGTACCGTTGGAGACGGAACGCATCGTCGGCGATGTCAGGAACCGGGACGACTGGATGAAGGCACTTCGTGGGGTGGACGGCGTGATTCATTTGGCGGCGTACCAGGATTTACTGCCAAACTTTTCGCATTTCTTTCACGTCAATAGCGTTGGCACGGCCTTGCTCTACGAACTGATCGTGGAGCAGAAATTGCCGGTGAAAAAAGTTGTTGTCGCCAGCTCGCAGTTCGTCTACGGCGAAGGCCGATATCAGTGTCCGCAAGATGGCGAAGTTTTTCCGGTCAATCGGGAGCCGGCGCAGCTTTCCAAAAGCCAGTGGGATCCGCAGTGTCCGAAATGCGGGGGTGCGATTGCGCCATTGCCACTGCTGGAAACCCACGCCAACCCGCGCAATCAGTATTCCATTGCCAAATATTCACAGGAATTAATGGCCGTTGCGCTTGGAAAAAATTACGGCATCCCGAGTGTTGCGCTCCGGTATTCGATCGTGCAAGGCCCGCACCAATCGTTTCGGAATGCCTATTCCGGTGTGCTCCGCGTGTTTACATTGCAAATGCTGGCCGGTCGGCAGCCGAGTGTGTTTGAGGATGGCCGGCAGCTTCGCGATTATGTCAATGTCGACGATGTCGCGCGGGCCAACCGGTTGGCGCTGGAAAGCGCCGCGGCAAACTATGAGGTCTTTAATGTCGGCGGCGGCAAAGGGTACACGGTTTTGGAATTTGCGCAGATTGTGGCGGCAGCAACTGGGAACCATCTGCCGGTGACGCCCGGTGGCGAATACCGGGTCGGTGACACCCGCCACAGTATTTCTGAGATCGCCAAACTGCAACGGCTCGGCTGGCAGCCCACGAAGACGCCTCAGGATAGTGTCCGCGATTACGTGGCCTGGATTCGCCGGCAAACGCTGGATAAAGATTACGCGGCGGAAGCGCTGACCAAGATGCGTGAGCTGGGCGCGCTGCGCAAGGCCAGCAGATGAACCACAGGGACACAGAGAACGCAGAGCAGCAAACCTCTGAGACCTCGGTGTCTCTGTGGTTAAGTGTCGTGATCCCCGCCTACAACGAGGAGGAACGCCTGAAGAAACATATCCCGGCCATTCAGGCGCATCTGGCCGGTAAGAGATTTGAGATTATCGTGGTCAATGACGGCAGCCGGGATGGCACGGCGACCGTGGCCCGATCGTTTCCCGGCGTTCGGCTGATTGATCTAAATCCGAACCGCGGCAAAGGTGGCGCCGTGAAAGCCGGGATGCTCGCGGCCCAGGGCCAGGTGGTTTTGTTTACCGACGCCGACCAGAGCACGCCAATTTCTGAAGTCGATAAGCTCCTGGCGAAACTTGTGGCTGGCTACGATCTGGCCATCGGGTCGCGGGCGATGCCGGGGGCAGAAGTCGAACAGCCGCAAGCCTGGTATCGAATGTTGGCAGGGAAACTGTTCGGCATTGGCACCCGATTGTTTTGTATCCGCGGGATTCATGATACCCAATGCGGGTTCAAAGCGATGACGCGCGTGGTGGTGCAAAAGATTTTTCCACAAATCACTTCCAACACCGCAATTTTCGATATTGAGATGTTGGTGGTGGCGACCCGGGCGGGCTACCGGGTGGCCGAGGTGCCGGTGCATTGGGTGCACGATCCCGATACGCGAATCCCCTATAATTTCCGGCGGGCGCTGAAAATTTGGGGTGAGCTCTTTCGGATTAACCGGGCGCAACGGGTCTGGTGGCCATTGCGGGTGCACTCATGACGCGGCGGAATGAATGGCTTGGTTTGGCAGCCATTGTGGCGCTGGCAGCGGGGCTCCGGTATGCGTATTTTGGATTGCTTGAATTTCAGGGGGACGAAGCCTACGCAGCGAATCTGGCGCTGCAATTCGTCAAGACCGGCAAGCTGCCGTTGGCCGGGTTGATGTCGAGTGTGGGCGTCACCAATCCGCCGTTGTTTATTTATCTGCTCATTCCGATGTTTGCCCTCAACGCCAGTCCGGTCTTTGTGTCCGGCTGCATTGCCCTGCTGGGCTTGGCGGCAGTGGTGCTGACGTGGCACATCGGCCGGAAATATTACGGACCGGTGGCGGGGTTGGTGGCGGGCTTGTTTTTCGCCGTGTCGCCGTGGGCGGTGATTTATTCCCGAAAAATATGGGCCCAGGACTTTGTGCCGGTGTTTGCGACGGCGACGATGTGGGCGGTGCATGCTTTGGTGCTGGGGAAAAAACCGAAGGCGATTTTCTGGTGCGTGCTCCTCCCGTTGTGCGTTGTGCAAATTCATTTTTCCGGCCTGGCTTTGACGGCGGCGGTCGTTGTGATCGTCGCCTGGTTGCGGCCGAAGATTGACTGGCGATTTGCGGCAGCCGGTCTCGCTGCCGCAGTTGTCATGCTGGCCCCGTATTTGTATTTACAGCAGAAAACCAACTGGGGCGATTTCCGGCAGGCCATGAATACCGTTGGCGGCGGCCAGCAGTGGGAACAACTTCACGGTGTGACGACACATCCGGTCAGCGGCTACCGGCTGCCGAGCAAACAGAATGTGTCCTATTCGCTGGCGATTATGAACGGCGGTCGAATTGAAGACGTGCTTGGCATTGCGGCGGATGCGGAGTTCGACCGGGCGCAAATCTGGTCGCGCAAAGCGGCGTATTTCACGCGAATGACCACGCTGGGCGACTGGCCGTTGTTGTTGCAACGCCTGGCGTTTGTCGTTGCGCTTGGTTGGTTGCTGGTGATTGCCGTCAAAGGAGTGCGCGCTGGCAAAGTGACGGAGGACCCGGTGCGAACGGCGTGGATCTTAGTGTTGTGGGTGGTGGTACCGGTGGTGGTCTTTACCGGGGCCGGCTTGTGGACGTACCTGACCTATTTTGCGATACTCTTTCCGGTCCATTTTCTGGCGTGTGGTGCGGCGGCCCAACGACTCAAGCCGGTGGCAGTGTGGAGTCTCGCCGGGTTGTTAGCGGCCGGCAATGTGGTGTTCATGCTGGACTATTACCGGTTCGTGGACCACAACGGCGGTGCCCAAGGGAGTGCCGGGACAGCACTCGGTCACAAGTTGGCAGCCGCGCATTTCTTGGCGGAGCAGGGGGGGGCAAAGTTACGTGCGGAATGCGACTTGCAGCTGGCTCAGACACCCACCCGTCAGCCGCAGTTGATTGAATTCAACCACGACGGTAAACCGGAGTTGCCCCAACTGGAATGGCCGCTCTTGATTGCGCAGCAGCCGGCCGGTGCGGGGACTTGGCCAACGAATGTGACAGTGTTACTGGTGGATGGGAATCGGGAAGCCTTCCCACCCCAGTTGTGGCAGCAGCTCGGCCAGTTGCCGGGAACGAATTTCGGGCCCATCAAACTTTACTTTGTGAAACGATGAAGAAAATCGAACACTGGCTGCTGATCGGATTGGTGGCGCTCTGGGCGCTGCTGTTCCTGCCCAATTTGCGCACGAACCCGAATTGGTACGGCGATGAAGGTGAGTGGATGGAAAAATGTTGGCAGCTCGCCCATGGGCACGCCCACATTGGGCCGGTGAGCAATGATTTCATCTACCCGTATCCGTATCCGCCGGTCTACATGTGGGTGAACGGTGCGGCGCTGCGTCTCTTTGGAAATGATGTTGGTGTCGGCCGCGCGGTGGGTGCCCTGACCGCTCTGGCCGCCGCTGGTATTTTGTTTTGGATCGGGCGCCGCCTCAAAGATGAATGGCTGGGCTTCCTCGGGGCGGCGGCCTTGCTCGTTTACGAAAATGCCGATGTCAACTTCCGGTGGGTTCGCTCGCATCCCTTGACCGGCACGCTGGCGCTGGCTTCGGCAGGATTCCTGATCCAATATCTGCAGACCAAACGCTTGCGGGATTTAGCCTGGGCCGGTGGGTTCACAGCTTTGGCAACCGGCTGTAACTATTATGCAGTGGGCATGATTCCCGGCGTGATCGCAGTGGCGGTTTGGGTGAACTGGCAACGGTGGCGAGAGGGCGCCGCCTGGCGCGCCATTGGATTGGCTGCCGTGACGGCGGGCGCGTTTGGGTTGGTGTTCGCCGGTTGGTATCTGACCACGCAAGGGAATGTTTCCCATTTGCGCGAGCAGGTCCGGCTGATGAGCGGGATGGCGGAGCCGACCCCCGTCAGTGAAATTCTGACCCGGATTGGCAAATTCCTATTCGATACGCCGACCGCCTTGGGCGCGGGTGGACCCACCGGAAAAGATTGGTGGTTGTGTGTGGCTGGTCTTGGGTTGGTCCTATTTCCGGTCCGCCGCTTGCGGGCGTGGTTGGTGGTCTGGGTGTTGTTGTTGATGTGGCCGATTTTCAAGAAGCAGGATAATGTCTCCTGGTTTTTCTACCCGGCCATGATTTTCCTACCGCTGCTGGCGCTGGGGGTCGGTGGCGCGTTGGACCAAGCCGGCCAGTGGGTGGCGCGGATCCTGCGAACAGAAACGCTGGCGGCGCGGTTGGCGCCGGGGCTGATCGCGCTGGTGCTCTGGTGCGGGCCAACCGCGACCGGGGCCTGGGGTCATTTCAACACGTTGATCGACGGGTTTACGCAACACTCCATCCCCGATGCGGAAGCGGCCATGACCTTTGTGAATGACCACACGACCGCGGATGATTTTGTGCTGGTCCCGAAACAGATTTACTGGCTTGTGAAACAAGCGCGGCGGAGTATGCTTTCCCACTGTGGGCCATACCTCGGCCAGCCGAACGGGGCGTGGCCGGCACCGATCCCGCGCACGGCGTACTGGTTTGATTGCCGGTGGCAGAATGCCAAATACGCCGTCCTCGCCTCCGGTGCGGACCGGCAGGGCCGTGCGTTTGGGATTGATTTGAATTATACGCGGGGGGCGGCCGGTGGTCAGGAGGTTGTGGCTGGCATGGTGGCGGAACACTGGCCGGTTGTGTTTCCCCAACCGGCGCAGGTGGTGTACCCGCCCCAATTATCCGGGCGGTGGCCGGTGTTGTTGGACGGGGAATATCTCGTCCTGGCCAATCCGCGATTTATCAAGGACGTGAAATGAGCAAAACACTCGTCATTATTCCGACGTACAACGAAAAAGAAAATATTCGCGACATTATTCCGGCGGTCCTGAGCCAGTCGCCAACCGTCGAAGTGTTAATTGTCGACGATGGTTCCCCCGATGGCACGGGGGAAATTGTGGCCGAACTCGCCACGTGCGAATCGCGGATTCATTTGCTGCGCCGGGCCGGCAAGTTGGGGTTGGGCACCGCGTACATTGCCGGTTTTAAATGGGCGTTGGAACGCGACTTTGCCTTTATGATGGAAATGGATGCCGACTTTTCACACAACCCGGGCGAGATTCCAAAATTCCTGAAAGCGATCGATCAGGCCGACCTGGTCCTCGGATCCCGGTACACGGGCGGCGTGGCGCGGGTGGTCAACTGGCCGTTGAAGCGGTTGCTGTTGAGCAAAGGCGCGGCCATTTATGTGCGGTTGATCACCGGCTTACCGGTGATGGATCCGACCGGGGGCTTCAAATGTTTTCGACGACAGGTATTGGAGACCATTCCCCTCGACACCATCCGGTGCAATGGCTACGCGTTTCAAATTGAATTGTCGTATCAGGCCTGGCTGCGCGGGTTCCGCGTCCGCGAGATTCCGATCACGTTTTCGGATCGGGAAGCCGGCCATTCGAAAATGTCGGGTCAAATTGTCCGCGAAGCCCTCTGGATGGTGTGGCGCATGGCTGCCCAACACGGTTTTCGGCGCCGGCCATTCGTTGCCCACCCGTCCTAATGTCAAGTGCGACCGCTACAACTCCGGAGCAGTCCCGACCGCGTTTTTACGCGGCACGCGATTGGTGGGTGGCGATCTTTACCGCCGCCGTGGCGCTGGTTGGCTACGTTCGCACGCTGGCTCCGAGTGTCACGCTGGGGAAAGCCGGCGCGTTAACCACTGCCGCTTTTCAACGCGGCGTCCCGCAGCCGCCGGGAGCTCCGCTCTGGACCCTCGGGGCTTGGGTGTGGTGTCACGCGCTGCCGATTGGCAACATCGCGTGGCGCTTGAACCTGCTCTCGGCTGTCACCAGCGCGGCGGCGTGCGGAGTGGTCGCCTTATTGATTTCTAAAAGCGGCCGGATGTTGGGATTGCGGGCCGGGTTCTTCACGAGCGCGGAGGACCGGGTCGTGCTGGATGTGTTCGTTCCGGCGTGTGCCAGCAGTGCGGGGCTCCTGCTGGCCTTCAGTCCGGTTTTGTGGGCGCAGTCGGTCGTCACCGAAGTCGCGGGATTGAATGCCTTGGGATTTCTGGCAACGTTGGCGGTGCTCTACCGGTGGTGTTCCCAGCCGGACGATCGGCGGTGGTTATGGGGTGCGGCATTTTTGTGGGGGACCAGTGTCACCACCAATGCCACGCTGGCGTTGCTGGCCGTGGCGTTGCCGGCGCTGGTGTGGCTGACGGATCGACCGTTGGGACGGGTCCTGCTCGGGCCGGTGCTGTTGGGAATTCTCGGTGTAATTGGGGCTTGGATATTAATGCCGGACAGTCTGTTCCACGAGGGATTGTTTTCTGCGGAGATCTTGCTGGTGATCGCAGCCGTGGCCGCCTTTGGATTGCACGCCCTCTGGCGGCAGGGGCCCGGGTGGCTGGCCGAGTGGCCCAAGGCTCTGGCCGTGGTGGTGGCGGCCGGACTCGGGTTGGCTTGGTCAGGCTATGTCTACGTGGCGGCCTGCACGAATCCGCCGATGAATTGGGGGGATTGCAGCCACTGGGCCAATTGGCTGAACCATGTGACCGGTGGCTTGGCGGACCGGCTGCAAACCGGTCGCACATTTGCCCAGGGGTGGCGGCAATTGAATGTGTTTTTTGCGGATGTGCTCCACCAGTTCAATATTGTGAATGCGTTGCTGGTGTTGCCGGTGTTGTTCTTTTACCGTGATTTGGCGGAACGCGACCGGCACTGGCTCAAGTTTTTGTTGGGGGCTTTCCTGGGCCTGGGCCTGGGCTATCTGTTTCTGGCAAATCCACCGCTCGACCAATCAGCCGAGTTCACCGTCCGCGATAGTTTCCTGCCGGGACACTGCTTGTATGCCATCTGGATTGGCTATGGATGGCTGGTGGGGCTGGGGTACCTATTAAAAGCGCGGCCGCGGTTGCGGGGGCTGGTCATCCCGCTGGCAGCGACCGTGATCTTGTTGCCGGTGATTTCAATTTGGCGCAATCACTCCAGCGCCGATCAACACGGTCATGACTTTGGCTACCGGTTGGGTCGACTGCTGTTCCAGCCCGGCGGCGACTATCCGGACATGGAACACGAGGCTGTGCTGTTTGCCGGTTCCGATGCGGGTCGGTTCCTCGCGGCTCACATGATTTTTGTCGAGAGTCGGGTGCCGGCGAGTGTCCGCACGCGAATCCAAGTGGGCGCGGAGCCGGCCGTGTTCCACCGCCCGGATGTTTATCTGATCAATCAGGGATTATTGACGGACACGACGTATTTACCGAATCTGCGGGATCAGTATGGCTCCGACCGTCCGCACCGGAAAGATTCTGCGACTGGGTCCACTCGCAGTGTCATTTCGCGGATCATCTTTGGCAGGGCGGGCCGGGAAGCGATTTATCCGGCTGACCCACTTTGGTTGCCGGGGGAAGCCGATGTGCAAAAGGCGTACGATTTATATCTCAGCGATTTAAAAAAACGCACACCGGTGGCCGGGGAAGAAGTCGCGGTGGATAAAACCGGCCAGCTGCACGTCAAGGGTGTCGTCGGGAAGTTGGCGGTCAACGCGTTCCTGGTACGCGACATCTTCGAGCATAACAAAAACGCCCATGCGTTTTACGTGGAGGAAAGTTTTGTGATTCCGTGGATGAACCCGTATCTGGAACCGGCGGGCCTGATTTTTAAACTCAACCCGACACCGCTCACGTCGCTGGCAGCGCCAGTGGTGGCCCGGGACACGGCGTATTGGGATGCGCTGTGTGAGGATTTGCTGGGCGATATGAAGTTTCGCCGCGATCACCTGGCGCGGAAAACTTTTTCTCAGTTGCGGCTGGCCACGGCCGGGCTCTACATCCACTGGCAGATGAAGCGGGAAGCCGAGTACGCTTTTTTGCAGGCCGTGGCACTGTGCCCGGATAATCCGGACGCGAATTATCGGTTTGCCCAGTTCTACGTCGACCAGCAACGCTGCAACGCGGCCCTCGAATTACTGGAGGCCTATCGGCACATCGATCCGCGCGATGCCCTGCTTCAGGACGCGATGGACCGCGTGATCCGCCGGCGGACCGACCTCGATCGGGTCGCCAATCTGGAGCGGCAACACGCGCTGTACCCCGAGAAACTCGACCTGGCGATGCAGCTCGCCCGCGGTTACGTGGCCACGCAGCGCTTGGAGCAATTTGATGCAGTTGTGAGCGAACTCCTCAAGCGACCGGAATTAGCGGAGGCCGATCTGTTCAGTTTGATCGATTTGAACGCGCAATTGAAACGGGCGGATCCGATGTTGGACTTACTCGGTAAATTCACGGAACGCTTTCCGAAAAATTCCCTGGGCTGGTTTAATCTTGCGCTGATGCAGGGGGTGCGCGGTAACTGCACTGCGGCCTTGCCGGCCTTGGAACGCGCGCTGGCGATCGACCCGCAACTGGCGGCAGCGGCCCAGCGGGACCGGCGGCTGGAGGGCTGTCGGGGCATCCTCCAATCGCTACGGATTTCGATGCCGGCTCCGCCGCCCAAACTCGGTCGCTAACCAGGCTGTTGAAAAAAATCTGAATCCGCTGTCTTGTGGCGTTTCCTTCTGTCTCAGCATGCGTCATCAAGTCGTTTACCTCCAACGAGATAACAGAATTTAACTCACCATGATTTATTATTATAGATTTGATGACGAACCGCCCAAGGATCGTGTGGTTGATTCGGTTCAAATGGTGATAGGAACATCAGCCGACTGGTTGCGCGTTTCTGCATTTCCAGTAAAAGTCCTTCCATTTCCGGAAGAATTGCCAGTTAGGGATTCATGCCCCGTTTTTCGCGCTTCACGTTCACCAACCTTCCCCATTCCGCCCACGCTGGCCAACTGAGCTTCACGGCGCGACCAAGGAAACACACGGGCGGCTGCCGCCCCAGTTTTTCCCTGGACCCTTTTCCCCCACCCGGGATTTTTTTACGCAGCCTGCCCCGAAGAATTTCGGGGATGGCCCGCCCTGGACTCCGCGAACGGTGCTACACACCAGCACCAACCGCTCCGCCATGTCGAGCAATTGCGCCATTTCCATGGTGGTTCCGCCGAAACCACCAAAACCAAGAATAATTTGACAGCCACGCGGTCGTTGGGTTATTGGAACCGACAGTTACCTTGTATGGAGAAGTTCAGGCAATCACGATGTTGCCCAGTTGTGTCGATTCTGTCTGGTCAAGTTGCGCAGACGGAGTGTCCCCACGACAAGGATTGCGCTTGGCTTTTTTCTCCCCCGTCTAACGTTTTGCGCGGAGCATCATCGAACCGTCTCATTCCAGGGTGAATCTCATGAATCATCATCTGGACAGTACACAATGCAATTGGAATGGCGATCGGCCACTACTACCACACTGGCCATCAATGTCTACGACGCGGCGCCTAAACATAATGCTAATGCTTCTGCAAACACAGGTGGCACTGATTATCTAACAGATTCGCAAACGGCAAATGATCAGGCGCTTTATCAGTACTCCACATCTCGCGGAACCGCAACCGCAGGATCGCCGTTAACTCTGTCTGTGCTGTATTCGACATTTACTCAACCGACCGATAAATCTTCCAACATATATCTCCTGTTCGAAGGGGCTGGGCGCGGGCAAGGCCGATTGGTTGTTTGCATCTACCAAGGCACCACCAAGATTGCTGAGAGCGCTGTCGGGGTTGATATGGACTTGAAGAACATCAAAGAACTCTATGAACGCTGGACGGTTGGCGAGGGCAACGGTGGTACACCAAGTGTACCGGCGCAGATTTCAGGAGCTCGTCTGCCTTACGGCGTGCCAGTGGGATTAGACTATAGCGCTTCTGGCGATCCAGGCTTATCGGTTCCCGGTGATCCGCAGGGAAATGCCTACATCCTTTTCGTTCACGGTTGGAACATGCAACCATGGGAAAAGGATACATTTGCCGAAACCGCATTCAAGCGGTTGTACTGGCAGGGCTACAAAGGTAAATTCGGTGCCTTCCAATGGCCCACGACTCTTTTTAATTCGCTAAAGGCTTACGATAATGGTGAATTTACGGCTTGGCAGGCGGCGGTTCCGTTGGAAGCAAAGCTGCATGATTTATCCAGCCAATATATTGGCGTGTATGTTTTGGCGCATAGCATGGGTAACGTGGTTGTAGGTGAAGCATTGCGGCGGGCAAAACAAGATGGTTATGGGACCGTGGTTAATACGTATGTGGCAACTCAGGCGGCGGTTCCTGGCAATTGCTATGATCCAAACCTGACCGGTAGCGATCTTATCTCAGGTTTTGGTCTCATTGGAGGCGAGCTCCCAATAACGCCAAACATTTATAACAGTTGGATGGCTGTCAACGCAGCAGGAAAACTGGCTAACTACTACAACATAAACGATTACGCATTGAGCAAGTGGCAAATTGATCAGCGGACAAAACCTGATAATGTTGCTGGGGATAATAGCCCATATGGATACTGTGGTAGTCTAACTGCTCCACCTGCACCAAACGGATTCTTTGCAAATTACTCTCCTGATAATGCCTTTAGTAGTTGTGGAGGGACACAATTACAACTGGGGAATGCTGCCAATGTTCTAAACCGTTACGAAATCATGGCGTTCGCGGCCCAGCCACGCAGTAAAGCGCTGGGCGGCATATCGAACGTTGCCGGATTTAGTCCACAAAATTTGGCGACGACCGCAATATGGCCTGCTGATACGTACCCTCAGCCGTCAGGTCCTTATAGTGCTCATCTGTGGCATAGTGCTCAGTTCGAATTCACCAACGCAGGTATGCAAGGTTACTGGTTGGCGTTGATGGTCCGATTCGGAATGGCACCAATAGTTCCCTAATGTTTATGAAAACCCAAACCTCCATTTGGTTAGCTGTTATCGTAGTATTGCTATTGGCAGCTGTGTGTTGGCTGAGGAACAGCAAGCGTGTTATGCCGGAGAAGATGGTCAACACTGCCACATCAACGGATGTCACAACAAGAACTTTATCCGTGCCAATAGAAGT
>Ga0316226_1004434_pt1 | contig 11210 bp, 10 predicted proteins | sample TBH18017metaG_FD_206009 | JGI IMG/M metagenome (GOLD analysis project Ga0316226, IMG submission 206009) | Freshwater microbial communities from Trout Bog Lake, Wisconsin, USA - TBH18017 | ecosystem: Environmental > Aquatic > Freshwater > Lake > Hypolimnion/Profundal zone | place: USA: Wisconsin... | reverse complement strand
GAACCGAGAACGCTTCAAAACCGACATCTTTTTCCACTTCGGTGGCTTGGACCTCTATCCCGTCCAATGAAAAACTACCAGAAGATCCCGGAAGAGGCCATATTTTTAGGTTATATTGGCGTTAGTCAACCGTGTTCATTGTCGGTGGCAGGTTTCGATCCTATCCAAGGCACTCACTTGCTGTTCACAGGTCAAGCCGGATTTAATTATAAAATCCAGGCTTCAAAGGACCTGATAAATTGGGCGGACATGGCGCTGTTAGTTAATTCAAACGGCGTGGTCCTGTTCGTTGATCCATATTCCACTAATCTTCAGCAACGGTTTTACAGAACTGTCATACCTTATTAGGGCTACTTCGCTACATTTAGGTTGTCCGTGCGGGCTTTGCGTCTGGTTTTTACAGATCTATGGAGTAACCACACTAAGGAACCTATCATAAGTGAAAGCACAATACTGGCAGGCAGCAGAATAGTAGTGATCACCAGTGAGGACTCCGGCATCAGTTGTAAAAGTTGTTGAAGCACAAGCAATGACAGTAATATTGACACTAACCCCATTGGGCTGATGCAAATAACAAGAAGCCAAAGATAGGTGCCATCTCCAAACCTTAATAGGGTTGGAAGATCCAGATCCGCTCCTATCGCCGCTGCAATGATTCCTGCTCGTACCCAACCTGGTAGATGTGTCCAATGCTTAAACGTAAGTGTAGCATGCCGCTTGACTGTTTCACGCGTATTTATTTCCAGGTAATTGCTCTATACTATTGCTGACGAATCTGTGCGGTGTCGCGGTGAAATACATGGCTATGCGCTGCTAAATATGTCTTTAGGGAAGGCTCCTTGCATTGGAATGTTTGGAGCGGTGTTCGTGGTTGTTTTCGCAGCGCGAAGTGGATCGTTTTTCGGCTTGCTTTGTTTCAGGCGCGAAGAAAACATGGTGGCGTGTCGTAATCGCAAGACTTAATGACCATGAACGAACCACCAGGTAACGACCTTCAAATTGGCCGACTCGCCGGCAGCAATGCTGCCCTCCTCTTCCCCCGCACCGAGCGCGACAAACATCTTTACGTCTGTGGCGGCACCGGGACGGGCAAGAGCAAATTCCTGGAGAACCTGATTCGGCAGGACATAAAACACTGGCACCAGAGCAAATGTGGCCTGCTCGTGCTCGATCCTCACGGATCGCTGTACGACAACCTCATTGAGTGGCTGGCGTGGAACGATGATATTCTCCAAGTCCCGATTATCCCCATCGACTTGCGTCAGGACGACTGGGTCGTGTCGTACAACTTGGTCCGCCAGCGACAAATGGCTGACCCAGCGGTGCTGGTGGACAATTTGATCGATGCTATGGCGTATGTTTGGGGCCAGGGCGGAACCAACCAAACCCCGCTCTTCGCCCGCTGGGCCGGCAACGTGATTCGCCCATTGTATGAAAAGAAGCTGACCTTGATCGAAGCCGAATATTTGGTTGACCGAGTCGCGAAGCAGGTCCGCAACGCCATGACTTCCGACCTGGAGGACAAGCAGTCCCGTCAGGACTGGCAATTTGCCGACACGCTGAGCGCCAAGGATTTCGAGTCGCAAATCGGGAGCACCGTGAACCGCCTTCAGCGGTTCATCCGAAACCAGAGCATGAGACGGATGTTCGGCCAGCCCGAGGTGTCCCTGGATCTGGGCAAGGCGATTGAAGACGGCAGCATTATTTTGGTCTCCCTGGCGACCGAGCGTGCCAAGGTCTCCAAGGAGAACGCGGAATTGTTCGCGACGCTTCTCTTGAGCGACCTGTGGACGGCCGCCCAGGAGCGAGGCAAGCGAGACGGAATGAAACCGTTTTACGTCTATCTCGACGAGTTCCAACGATTCGTCACGCCGACAATTTCTGACAACCTCGACGAGGCGCGCGGTTTCGGTTTGCACCTCACCATGGCGCATCAGTTTCCAAATCAGTTGCTCGACCGCGGCGACAACGGGCGCCGGGTTTACAACTCCATCATGGAGAATGCCTCCAGCAAGGTGGTTTTCCGCCTCTCCCACGAGGAGAACCTGAAGGTCATGGCCCAATGGCTGTTCATGGGGGTCATGAACCCGGAAGAGGTAAAGCACGAACTGTATTCCACCAAAGTGATGGAATACCGGGAGGAAATGCGCACGACGCGCTCGCACGGCAGCGGACGGAGCAGCGGGTCCGGCATGTTTTCTGGCACAACCGGCAGTGCCGGTACGGGCGGACGGGTGTCAGGACTTGAGCACCTCGACCCCGACGCCTGGAACGAGTCGCTCGCAAATTCCTCTGGCGACAGCAGCACCTGGACTGAATCCGAGACCGAGAGCGAGACGGAAGCCTCTGTCCTCATCCCGGTTATCGGCAAGGAATTGGCGCACGTCCAATTCCGGTCGCTTGACGAACAGCTTTTCCGCGCGATGGCCGTGTTGTTTGACCAAAAGCAACGGCATGGCGTGGCGCGATTGGTCGGCATGAACGCTCCCGTTTCCCTGGTGACGCCGACGGTTGATAAAGTGCCGTCATCAGCGGAGGCCACGAAGAAGTTTCTCACCCGCGCTTATGAACAACTCCCGTTCGCCATCTCGGGTGAGCAGGCTCAGAAGCAGCTCGACGACCGGGCGAAGAACTTCGCCGATGATATTCTCAAGGCGGCGTCCGATGAGCCGGTCACCAGCAAGCGAAGGATACGGTGATCAGGCACTCGCTCGCTTGCTTCAAGTGATCACGGAGGTGTATAATCCGCTCAATGCAATCTGGGAACAACGAAGCTTTTTCGCGAATCCTCATTGATAAGGCCCTTGAATTCAGTGGTTGGAATTTGCTGGACCCTCATCAGGTTCGCTTCGAGTTGAACAGCGCGACGGGCCGGGCCGATTATGTGCTTGGCGGCAGTCGCGGCCCCCTTTGCGTCTTGGAAGCCAAGCGCGAAGAACTTGATCCATACGACGCGAAGGAACAGGCGCGCGGCTACGCCGATAATCTCAAAGCGCCGTTCATCATTCTCTCAAACGGGCGTGAGCATTGGTTTTGGAATTACACCCGAAAGGATTCCGACGCCTACCGCATCGAACGCCTTCCGTCGCTCGCGGATTTGGAGCGGTTGCGGCTCAAGAATCTGCAACCGCCGCGGCCGTTGATGAGCGAGGTCGTGACCTTGCGTTACCTCGACAAATTCCGTCCTGGCCTAGTGGTTCGCCAGTATCAGATCGGAGCCATGAACACCATCGGACGCCTTTTCGACGAAAAGGCCATGCGGAAATTCCTTTTGGAAATGGCCACGGGCACCGGCAAGACGCTTTTGTGCGCGGCAATCATCCGCCGGTTCCTCACGACACGAAACGCCGAGCGTGTTCTTTTCATTGTTGACCGGATCGAGTTGGCCAAGCAGACCCTCGAAGACTTCGCCGTGTTTCTCCCGGAATACAAACCCGTTCTCTACAAAACCGCTCGCCGCAGACCCGGCGAACTGCTCGGCTCGTCTGTCGTTGTCGCCACCCTGCAATCGCTCATGGTCGACCGCCGCTATCGTGAGGAGTTCACCCCGTTCTACTTCGATCTTGTGGTGAACGACGAGGCGCACCGTTCCATTTATGGCGACGCCCGCGAGGTGGTCCAGTTTTTCCAAGCGACGCGCATCGGGTTGACCGCGACCCCGAGGGCATACCTGAAGAACGTCAACGTCGAGGACCTCCAAAGGGAAAACCCGAAGGCCCTCGAACTGCGTTTGCTGCGCGACACCTACAATTATTTCGGTTGCAAGCCGGGGTTCCCCACTTTCCGTTACGACATCATCGACGCGGTCAAAGATCCCCAAGGCCCATTTCTCTGTTTGCCGAAAATCATTGACCTACGTTCCGATATCACGACCAAGGCCCTGGATGAATCTGGCTGGGCTGTCGTAATCAACGAGGACGAGGAGACGTTCAAGATCCAGGATTTGGAGCGCAAGATATTTACGCCCGCCCGTAATCGGCTTATGTGCGAGGCGTTTCTCAAAGAAGCTCAGACTGATCCTGCCGGGAAGCTCGGCAAGTCCATCGTCTTTGCCGTGAACCAAAAGCACGCGACGGAGCTCACCAAGGTTTTTAACGCGCTCCAGCCGGGCATCGCTGTTACCATCACCAGCCGAATACCGGACGCCTCATCTATCGCGAAAGAGTTCCGGGACGGCAAGCGTCCCGAACGCATCGCCGTCTCTGTGGACATGCTGTCCACGGGTTACAATTGCCAAGACCTCCTCAACATCGGCTTGATGCGCCCGATATTTTCGCCAACCGAATACATCCAAATCAAGGGACGCGGCACGCGGTTGTTCACATTCAAGATCGGGAACACGGAGTACAAAAAGCAGAACTTTTTCATGCTCGATTTCTGCGCAGTCGCCGAGTACTTCGAGGAGAAATACGACTACACCGTACCCCTTAAACTTCCCCGCGAAAAAAAGGAACACGAACCGCAACCGCCATATCCCCCCGGCGAAGCGGGTGGCCATGTCGTCCATGATGGCGATGGAGGCACTACAGAGCCCAGCCCCCAGCCACCGCGGATCATCCCGACCTGGGAGGGTGTGGATACCCTCATCAGCCGCGAGATAAAGATCGTTGGCCCAGACGGCGAGAAGGTCGACGTCATGACCTTCAGGGGTGGCTATGAGCGGGACATCCGCGAATTCGTTCAGGCGACTCCCGACTTGAAAGCCGCCGTGGAAGCGGAGGATGACGAGGCGATAGAGACCATCGTCAACGAGCGCTTCTATAACCGACCGACGATGTTTTATTCCCCGGACAAGCTCATCGTCTCCTACGGTGTTCCCGCCAGCACGCCGGCCTTCGTTTATAACGCGGTCGGCAGGAAACCTCTGCCGACTCGCGACGCGATTATTTCCGACGCGGTCGATTCGATAGCGGCGAGATTCAATTTGCGCTATCATGAACAGAAGTGGCTGGACGCGACGGCACAACTGATCGCGGAGGACTCCGGCTCGCTTCACAAATTCATGGACGGAGACCTGACCATTTTCACCGCCAGCCAATTCAACCGGCTGGGCGGCATCAGCGCGCTGTCGCAATTTGAACAACGGGAAAATGTTTTCGAGGCGCTACGGCAATCCAGCTTGGTCCGGCAATCCTTGCTTGCCAGCTCTCTCGCAGCTTAAATTATTATCATGGCTTCAGACACACAAACCACAACCAACGGATCAAATTTCTTTTCTTCCGGCCTGCGCCAGAAGGTGGATCAGCTCATGAACATCCTATGGGCCGGCGGGGTTAACAACCCGATGGATTCCATCGAGCAATGTTCCTACCTGATTTTTCTCCGCTTGCTGACTGAAAAGGATGAAACGCTGGCCAGCCTGGACAAGAAATACACGCGCATCTTTTCCGGCAAATGGTCACGCTTCGCTTGGGGTAATTTCGTGACGCTCGCCGGCGACGAGCTTTTTGATGCGGTCCGAAACGCCATTGAGAGCCTCCACGAATTACCAGGGCTCACCGATACCGGCAGATTGCTGTTTAGTCGCGCCACGCTCAAAATCTATGACCGCCCAACTTTGCGAGCCGTGGTCCAGGGCATTCAGGACTTGGACCTAGCGGCGCACGATGGTCACGATTTGAAAGGCGACATGTATGAGTACCTCCTTTCCAAACTCTCGGCATCCGGCACAAACGGGCAATTCCGCACACCGCGCCACATAATTGATCTCATAGTCGAATTGGTAGATCCTCAGCCCGGCCAGCGGATATGCGATCCCGCATGCGGCACGGTGGGATTTCTCATTTCCTCCTTCACCCACATTCTACGCAAGCACACCAAGGCCGCCGACCTCAAGCGAGGAAACCTCGACGGCTCGATGTTGCGGCCAGCGCAATGGAAGTTCCTTGAGGAACAGGCGTTCACGGGTTTTGATAACGATGCGAACATGGTGAAGATAGGCATCCTCAACCTGTATTTGCACCAGTTGGAACACGCCAGGATCGAACATTTCAATCCGCTGACCACAAGCTTTGGTGGAATCTATCCTGGTCAGCGCTTCGATGTCATTCTCGCCAACCCGCCTTTCGCAGGCAAGGTACAGGAAGAAAGCATTCTCGCGGATCTCAATTACAAACTTGATACCCGCGCCACCGAATTGCTCTTCCTAAAATGGTTCATTGACCATCTCACACTGGGCGGACGTGCAGGCGTCATTGTGCCCAACGGCGTTCTTTTCGGATCGACGAACGCGGCGACAAAGTTGCGCGAACTGCTTTTGAACGACTGTGACCTCCAAGCCGTAATAAGTCTGCCGAGTGGCGTTTTCAAACCTTACGCCGGGGTTGCCACTGCCGCGCTAATATTCCAGAAAGCCACGCCGACAAAATCCGTTTGGTTCTATGACCTTACTGCCGACGGCTTCAGCCTCGACGACAAGCGCACACCGATTGAGGCAAATGACATTCCCGACGTGTTGAGCAAGTGGCCGAACCGCGAGGAAGGCCCGAACAGCTACCGTGTGCCGATCGAGAAGATCAAAGAAAACGACTGGAGTCTTGCGGCCGGCCGCTATAAGCCGGTGGTTGCTACGGCTACCAATCACGATGCGCCTGTCGACATTTTGCACGCTGTTATTAAGGCCGAACACGACATTATCAGTGGTGCCGATGCTTTACTAGGCAAACTAAGCTCCAGAAAATGAAAAACTGGCCAATAAAACCGCTTGAGGAGATCGCAGACGTATATGGTGGCAGCACGCCTTCGCGGGATAACCCGTCGTTTTGGGGAGGCGACATCCACTGGGCGACGCCGACCGATCTCCCTATGCCAGACCAAGGTATTTCCGTCGTCTCATCCACAAAGGATACGCTCACTCAAGCTGGCCTGGACGACAGTTCCGCTACCATTATGCCCATTGGAACGGTTCTGTTTTCGTCGCGTGCTACAATCGGCAAGGTTGCCGTGGCAGCTATTCCGCTCGCTACCAATCAAGGGTTTGCTAACTTTGTCCCACGCTCAGGAATGTCCCCTCGTTTCTTGGCGTATTCACTTTGGGGACGCCGCTATGACATTGCTCGGCTTTCGGGCTCGACAACATTTAAGGAAGTCAGTCGCAGCACCATCCGTAAATACCAGATTCCTGTTCCCCCCATTGCCGACCAGGTCCACATCGTCACTTTGTTGGATGAGGCCGATAGGTTGCGCACCTTACGCGCCGAAGCCGACCGCCGCACTGCCGCGCTCATACCCGCCCTTTTCCATGAGATGTTTGGAGACCCAATCGCTAATCCGCGAGGTTGGCGAAAGAAAGAATTGCGTGAGCTCGGGCGCGTTGTAACTGGCGGCACACCGCCGAGTGCTAAACCAGCAATGTTCAATGGTCGAATTCCGTTCATCACCCCTGGTGATCTTGAAAACAATACACGCGAAACAATGCGCTATGTGACCGAGGCGGGAGCGGCAGAGGTGCGCACCCTTCGCCCAGGAGCCACACTAGTGTGTTGCATCGGTGCGACTATCGGGAAAACTGATCGCACTTGGACATGGTCCACATTTAATCAGCAAATCAATGCCGTGGAATGGGGGGATGAAATTGACGACGACTTCGGTGTCGTATGCATGAAGGAGTCCGCGAAGGTAGTCATACAACAAGGAAGCCAGACAGCCTTGCCAATTCTTAAGAAATCGCTTTTCGAGCAAATTCAAATTCCTGTTCCACCAGTTCCGTTACAAAAGGAGTTCGCTCACAGGGTGACAGAAATCCACACTCTTGAAGCCGGACAAGCCACGAGCCGCACGAGCTTGGACACCCTCTTTGAATCGATGTTGCACCGTGCATTCGCCGGCGAGCTCTAATCATTGTAACCAAACGCAATATGACTCTCGCAATCGTAACCCTCACATCCTCTGGCATCGTAATGACTGCCGACAGTAGGCAGACCTACAAAAATAGCGCCGGGGCTATACGAATCGGTTCGGACAACGCCATGAAGCTTTTTAAGCTAACTGATTCATGTGGGGTTGTTATCTCCGGCAGGGCCTTTTTAAATGAGAATAGCTCTTCGAAGGATGTGGGTTATTTTATCAAGCGCTTCGCGAAAACTGAAAACCTCACAGGTTTGAAGGTAAAGGACATTGCCCAAAAACTGGATACATGCCTTGGTGACATGTTTGTAGCCAAGGAACTCGCTGATCTGAGAAAGCAAATCGAGGATATGGTGAAACGTAACAACTACTCTGATTTAGTGTTTTCGCCAGTTGACGGTACACAGCTTCCGTATACCTTCACGGACAACTCTGGCAAGCAAACCTCAACTGTTGCATGGATAGAATCCATAAGTATGATTGTTGCGGGCGTTGACGATGACAAGATTGGGCGGGCTTACAGCGTCTTTGTTTCTAAGGGGATCGTTGGCGAAAACAACACACTGCAATGCGGGGCCTTTTGGGTGGGTCAAACGGATGTGCTAATGCGCATTGTAAAGGGCTATGCTCCAGAGATTGTAAATCTTGATCTTGCAAAGGAAGCTATGACGAAAAACCCGACAACAGTGCAAGAACAGTTGAGCAAGCTGGAATACATCATTAATTGGGGAACGATTACTCTTCAAGACGCAGTGGATTTCTGCGTTTTGATGACGCGAACAACCGAAAGTATTCAGAGGTTTTCCGATGGAACTCTTTTGACTCCAGGCGGGGTACCTGGAGTCGGCGGAGACATTGACGTGGCAGTAATTACACCGAACGAGGGATTTCGATGGTTGAAGCAAAAGACGCTTAAAGCGGAAGGTTCTGAAATTGATTTAGAGGCATAATCTTGTTCGATGCCTCATCTGGTAATAAACTGATATACTTTCTAAATGTTTAGCCCAAAGAACGCGGCACCTTTAGAACTGCAGGCGCGGGATCTTGATCTCCTTCGTGGTCTTTTTGAAGACCGCGTGTTGACGGCCGGCCACATTGCTACACTTTATTTTGACTGTAAACGGGAGGCTGCCAAGAAGCGGCTTCAAAAACTAAAAGCAGCCGGCCTCATTGGTGAGCGAACCCGGCGCGCCAATGAGCCGGCCATTCTCTTTTTGACCCGCTTCGCCTTTAAGGTACTCCATGACCGCGGTTCCCTTTTGCGATACCCGCAATTCAGTTCCGCGTCTTTGGAAAGGCGAGTTCAAGTCAGCGACCTCACCCTCCGCCACGAACTGGAGGTAATGGACGTGAAGGCCGCCGTCCACTCCGCCGTCAGGCAGACCCAGCAATTCACCGTCATGGAATTCTGCACCTGGCCGTTGTTGTATCAGTTCGAGGCCCGCCGCACTGGCCAGGGCGGTGCGGCGGTTTTGGTGAAGCCAGACGGTTTCATCCGAATCCACGAGCGCGAACGTGACGACGCCGTCTCGGAGCACACTTTCTTCCTCGAACTCGACCGCTCCACTGAAACTGTGGACACGTTGGTCGCGCGCGCTGGCTGCTACCTGGAGTACTATAAGTCCGGGGATTTTGCCATACGAAATGGCGCCGACCGCTCGGCCTACAAGGATTACCCTTTCCGGGTGCTCATGGTGTTCAAGAATGCAGAGAGGCGGAACAACATGGCAGAACGTCTCTTGCAGAATAATCCGCCCATTTTGAAGCAGGCATATCTCTCCACGCTCGCCGAGGTCACCGAGAACCCACTTGACGCCATTTGGATTCGCCCACTGGATTATCGCGAAGCGACGAAAGGCACGCGGTTTGAACCGCGCCAAACCCCTACCAAGGGTGCGTATCGTCGGGAATCCGCCCGCGAGCTTTTTGTCGAGCGACAAGTCAGGAAACATCGGGTGCTGAGCGACACCCCTGACGCGTGACCCTAATTCGTCGCGCGCTCGACGAACGTCACGAATTCTATATCTTGATACGGCTTGAGCTTGTTCCAGACCAGCCGCGGGATGGGCAACGATAGAAAGTAATTGACGTCTTTGTGCAACCCGCCGATTTCCACAAACACCCCCGCCTGCTTGGCACGGAAAACCGTGTCGAGGTGCAGAATTAGTTGCTTGACGAACAACTCTTCTTCATCGGTCAGCGGGTCCCTTTTAACGTCCACGTCGGCCTTGAGAATGCGGAACAATTTCGGGCGGTTGTAAAGCTCCTGCCAGATCTCCCGGTATTGTTGGTTGATGGCGATGGCGTTGCCGATAGCCCGGGCGCGTTCGTCGCGCCGGGCGATGACGCCAGTGAAAACCAACCCACCAACGATTCCGGCGGTTTGAAGAAGATCGAACCAGTGCGCGGTTATCCAGGACAATGACTCCATTGCCCTGAATTATACCGCAGGATGCCCGAGCCGAACAATACCCCTAGACCTTGTCGGGGATGTCCGACTTCACGTTGACCAGCAAGTTGCGCGGAATGCGGACGATTCGTTCGTCGGGACCACAACCGGCGGACGGCGGCAGATTTGGCGCGGCGGCCGCGGTGATATCGATGCCGATCACGGCGAAGTCCCCAGACGCGAGCTCGAAGACGTCCGGGCAGTTGCAGAGTGCAATGGTTTGCGCGCCGTTGGCGTGCGGGTCCGGCCCAAGCCGCCGGAGGAACACATGGTGCGGATTCATATAGCGATGATTCGATTACGGTTCTTTCTGCCCTTCTGCCCCTCGACACATTCGAGCGGACACCCTTCCGAAAAGCGCCGGACAGGACCAGACCGGGCGAGGCATTTTCCCCGTCCGAGAATCACCCGTGGCAGCCGAATTTCGGTTTAAGAGCATCCCCAAATATGTACCCCCCCCCCCCCTGCACATCGTCAACAACAATATTCCATTGCGCCAGTGACACTTACGTAAGATCGAGGTCGAATTTCGCGGAGTTTTTGCCACCGAACCGCCATGGTCAGAAAAAAAGCAACCCTCACGGGTCGCTTGATGTCAAAAAGGCAGACGGACTTCCAGGTCCCGAGCGGACAGATCAGTCGGCTGTTGCCCTTTTTCCAGTTTCGCCCAGCGCACGAGGCGGTGGGGTGAGATGAGAGCCAGCAGCGAAGCGGCATGTCGTTCCCCGGCATCGTCACCATCGGGCATGATCCATACACGGCCGGTAGGCTGAACCAGGGAAACAATTAATTCGGCTTGGCGCTCCGAGCAATCGGCGCCCATGGTCGCGACGGCGAGGGGCATTCCGTTTTGGTGCAACCACCAAACCGAGGTAAACCCCTCAACCACCACCAGGTCGTCACACAAGTCTTTGAT
>Ga0316226_1004425_pt1 | contig 11227 bp, 2 predicted proteins | sample TBH18017metaG_FD_206009 | JGI IMG/M metagenome (GOLD analysis project Ga0316226, IMG submission 206009) | Freshwater microbial communities from Trout Bog Lake, Wisconsin, USA - TBH18017 | ecosystem: Environmental > Aquatic > Freshwater > Lake > Hypolimnion/Profundal zone | place: USA: Wisconsin... | reverse complement strand
CCCACGGCCGGCTGCTCCAGCAGCCGGACAACATTGACAGCTTTGCCGAGGACGCCGAGGGCGAACTCTACGCCCTCATGTCCGACGGGAAAATCTTCCAGCTCACCGCGCCGTAAAATGGGGCGCGACCCGTTTCGTTTCTCGGTGCCGGGAAATCATTTTTCGAGCGCCCCAAACGGTTTTCCGACGCCGTAAAATCATTGGGGGCGCACCCCGTTTCATTTTTGCATCTCCAAAAACGGTTTTTGCATCTCCAAAAACCATTTTCCCATCGCCCCGTTTCATTTTCGCGTCTCCAAAAACGGTTTTTGCATCTCCAAATTTCATTTTTGCGTCCCCAAATTTCATTTTTGCGTCTCCAAAAACGGTTTTTGCGTCTCCAAAAACGGTTTTTGCGTCTCCAAATTTCATTTTTGCATCTCCAAAAACGATTTTTGCGTCCCCAAAAACCATTTTCCCATCGCCCCGTTTCATTTTTGCATCTCCAGAAACGGTTTTTGCATCTCCAAATTTCATTTTTGTGTCTCCAAAAACGGCTTTCCGATGCCGGAAAATCGTTTTTCCATCGCCAAATTTCATTTGGGGCGACCCGGATTTCGCGGAAAAGCGCCGGTTTTCGTCAAAAACCGCCATTTTTGCTAAAAAAAGACGCTTAATCGGCCGGAAGCGCCCGGCGGGCGGCGTTCCGGGAAAAAGCGGCAGAGGACGGCCGCTCTTTTATGCGCTGAAGGCGCAACGGAAATTAGCCAACCACACCGTGGCTGGTAATGCCCCGCGATCATCACCCGTCCTGAAGGGACGGCGGATGCCACCGTCCCTTCAGGACGGATTCCGTTTGACCCGTAAACCAGACACGGCGTGTCTGGCTAATTTCCGGTTGTCCCGTGGGGACGAAAAGAGCCGCGGCAAAAACCGGCGGGCAGCGGACTGGCCGCCCTGCCCAATAAAAACGGCTGGACTTCCGGCGGCGACCGGCGCAGCCTCGGTTTCATGAAAACGGATAAGCCACAAAAACTGGGGTCTAATTAGATTTTAGGCCTATACGCACGACGATATGAATTTTAAGCATCCACGTAGGCTAGCGATTCTATTCCCGCTGGGATTGATAGCTGTTGGCTGCTTCGGATTGCTTGTTTGTGCGTATTTGAATCACCTTTTTCCTCCAAGCAATCCCAAAGATTTATTTGGTGGATTTATGACGCCCGCCATTTTATTTATCTTTTCGATTATTATTGGATTACTTTGTTTAGCAATTTGCTGCTTGGGACTTTTAATTGCAGCTATCGTTTTTGCTTTTCGCCGGAAACATCCAAAACAGATTTGAGATATGACGATTTTGCCGCCTATCAGCCGGACAGTCTGCCAAACAGTTTAATTCCCAAAACAAAACGGCCGGAACCTAAAAGTTCCGGCCGTTGTCGTTTTTCAAAGCTGGTTCACCAGCCGTAGCTCACGCCCACCGTGATGAACAGGGACTGGGACAGGTCTATCAGCGCATGGCGCCCGCCAAAGCTGTGGTCGTAGGTGCCGAGATCCTGGAACTGCAGGCCGGCGTCAATCCCCCAATGCCTGTCCAGCCGGTAGTCGGCGCTCGCGCCGACATACCAGCCCCAGAGCAGGCTGGTGTCGCTGCCGCCGCCGGAGGTGGTGCTGGAGCCGCCGCCGCCGGCGAGGGTGAGGGTCTGCTTCCACGATTCGCTGGCGCTGATGACGCCCAGGGCGAGGCCGCCGGACAGCGCGAGGGTGAACTGCTCCTGCTTGCCGAAGGGCAGCTCGATATACGGCCCGAGCCGCCCGCCAAAGAGGTCGGCGTCAAAGCTGTCGTGCGTCTGGAGGAAGGCGTTGACGTTCGCGCCGGGGGTGCCGCCGGCCACGAGGACGGGGCTGCCGGGATCGCCGTTGTAATGGCCGCGGTAGCCGGGCGACGGAATCTGCCCCGGGATGCCGCCGAAGAGGTAGTTCTCCGTGGTGGCGCTGGTGTTGTAGCCGCTGCTGCTCTCCTCGGAAATCTTCATGTAGTTGAACGCGCCCTCGATGCCGTAGCGGAGGCGGTGCCAGTCCTCCTTGACGCCGAGCTGGCGGTCGGCCTTGACCTCGAAGCCGAGATTGGGGTTGTCGCCGGACGAGGGCGAGGTGGACTTCGCCGAGGCGACGGGGTTGTGGAAGGAAAAGGAGTTCGGGGGCTGGTTGGCGTTGCCGAGCTGGCTGTATTGGCCGGCGTTGTTGTAGCCCCAGTTGGAGGTGTAGCCCAGGTAGTTGCCGGTGGAGTCGGCCAGCACATAGCCGTCGGCGTAATGGCCGGGGCCGCCCGCCGAGCCGACGCCATGGAACTTGGTGCTGATGTTCAGGCCGAACCGCAGGGACAGGGTCACGCGGTTGGTGGCGTCCAGGGACGGGTATTCCAGCCCGGGATATTGCGCGGGCTGCGCGGAGGCGGAGGCGCCGAGCAGCAGCACGCCGGTCAGCGGAACGGCCCAGTGGTGATGGTGGTTTTTCTTCATGAATGATTATGGGTTGAGCAGCACGCGGTAAAAGCGGCCGGAATTGGGATAGGGCGGCGGCGCCAGCGTCTCCGGCGGGCCGTCGTCATACCAGAAGGTGGAGGCCGTGCTGGCGACGATGGACGGCACGGCGAGCTGCCAGGTGGCCATGTCGTCGTCGCTGTATTCCACGGTGTAGGTCCGGCCCGGGATGCTGGTGAACTCGACCAGGAAGCGGGGATTGGACGGGTTGCGCACGTCGTGGAAGCCGGACTGGACGATGACGGCCCCGTTGGTGCTGTTCAGCGGCGCGACGACCGGCGCAAGGATGGCCGTGGCCGTCAGGCTGTTGGTGAACGGCCGGCGGTCCGTCACGAAGAACTCCAGCGTGAAGGTGACGCTGCTCATCAGGTTGGCGGGCGCGGGATACGGATACAGCCATTGGTTGGTCGCATTGACCGGCGGGTCGTATTCCACATAAGGCACGCCGTTGTTGGTGCCGGTGGCGTTGTAAAGTGTCACGCGGCTCGGCAGGCCGCCGATGGACAGCCGCAGCGCGCGGACGGGCGCCTGCCCGATGTTCGTCACCGAGACAAATTCCTCGTAGAGCTGCGTCTGGGGATTGAACGCGTTGGTGCCGGCGATGAACAGGCCGGTGCCGATGGGGATGACGGTGTAGGCGGGATTGACGTTGGTCGGATAGGTGTTCGTCGCGACGAAGATGCTGAACACGCCCGGCACGATGAGCGTCTGCGCCTGCGCGTTCGTGTAGAAGAGCGAGGCGGTGTTGTTCGTCAGGTCCGGGTCGAACGTCGCCGCCAAGGCCGAGGCGCGGTTGGTCGCGGTGGCGGCCGTGGGCGGGCTGTTCGTCAGGATGAAGTTATACGGGTTCGCGGTGGGCGAGGTGGTCGAGCCGCCGACCGCCGTCTTGACCGTGACCGTCAGGTTGGTCGCCTGCCCGTTCGCCAGCAGCGGGAACACCGGCCAGGTCACCACGCCGTTGTTGGAGATTCCGCCGCCCGACACGCCGGCCACCGTCAGGTTCGCCGACAGCGCGTTGGTCACAAAGGTGTTCGTCGCCGTCAACGGCCCGGCGTTCGACACCGTGGTGGTGAAGGTGAAGGCGTCGCCCACGGTCACCATGGCCGGGCCGGCCAGGACCACCTGCACGTCCGCCCCGGCGGCCGCGATGATGTTCGTCACCAGCACCGTCACCAGCGTGCTGTTCGTCCCGCCCACGTTGTCAATGATCGTGTAGCCGATGGTCGCCGTGCCGACAAAGTTCGCCGTCGGGGTGAACACCACGTTCGTCCCGTTCTGGATGGTCGCCGTGCCGTTCGTCGGGCTCACGCTGATCACCGTCAGGTGGCCGCCCGGCGTCTGCACCAGGTCGTTCACCGTCACGTTGAATGTGTTCGTCGTGTTCTTGCTGACGGTGTAGCTGTCCGGGTTCGCAATCGGCGGCACATTGGTCACCAGCACCGTGATGAGCGTGCTGTTCGTCCCGCCCACATTGTCAATCACCGTGTAGCCGATGGTCGTCGTGCCGAGGAAATTGTTCGTCGGCGTGAACACCACGTTCGTCCCGTTCAGGATGCTCGCGATGCCGTTCGTCGGGCTGACGCTGATGACCGTCAGGTGGCCGCCCGGCGTCCGCAACTGGTCGTTCGTCGTCACGTTAAACGTGTTCGTCGTGTTCTCGCTGATGACATAGCTGTCCGGGTTGGCGACTGGCGGAATGTTCGTGATGGCCGTCACCGCCGGCGGGCTCGTGTTGTTCGTCGGGTTCGGGTCGGCGTTGGTCGAAGCCACGCGCGCCACGTTCGTGATGCTTCCGCGCAGCGTCGAATTGACGGTAAGGGTCAGATTGGTCGCGGCATTGGCAAGCAAGGTGAAATTGGTCCACACCACCACGCCGGCGTTGGTGCTGGCGGCGGCCGGGACGGCGCCCACAAAGACCAACCCCGCCGGCAAGGCGTCCGTCACGGAAATGCCCGAGGCGACGGACGGCCCAAAGTTCGTCACCGAAATCGTGTAGTTGAAGTTGGTGCCGAAAACAATTCCCGCCGGGCCGGTTTTACCAATTGCAACGTCCGCCGACAGCGTCACCGCCGTCACCAGCACATTCGTGTTGTTCACCAAATTAGGATCGCTCGTCCCCGGCGTCGCCACCGCCACGTTCGTCAGCGGCCCCGCGCCCGGCGCCGTGTAGCTCACCATGAAATTCGTCGAGCCGCCCGCCGGCAGGATCGGATATGTGTTCGTCACGGTCGAACCGTCCGGCCGCGTGTCAATCACCACCACGTTCGTCGCCGCCGACGGCCCGAGGTTCGTCACCGTCACCGTGTTCGTATACACCGTCCCCGCCACCACGCTCCCCGGCCCCGCCACCGCCACCGCCACGTCCGCCGACAACGTCACCGCCGTCACCAGCACATTCGTGTTGTTCACCAGGTTCGGGTCAAAGGTTCCCGGCGTCGCGATGGCCGCGTTCGTCAGCGGCCCCGCGCCGGGCGCCGTGTAAGTCACCATGAAATTCGTCGAGCCGCCCGCCGGCAGGATCGGATACGTGTTCGTCACCGTCGTCCCGTCCGGCCGCGTGTCAATCACCACCACGTTCGTCGCCACCGAGGGCCCGAGGTTCGTCACCGTCACCGTGTTCGTATACACCGTCCCCGCCACCACGCTCCCCGGCCCCGCCGCCAGCACCGCCACGTCCGCCGACAGCACCACCGCCGTCACCAGCACATTCGTGTTGTTCACCAAATTCGGGTCAAACGTCCCCGGCGTCGCCACCACCACGTTCGTCAGCGGCCCCGCGCCCGGCGCCGTGTAAGTCACCATGAAATTCGTCGAGCCGCCCGCCGCCAGGGTCGGATACGTGTTCGTCACGGTCGATCCGTCCGGCCGCGTGTCGATGACCACCACGTTCGTCGCCGTGCTGGGGCCGTTGTTCGTCACGCTCACCGTGTTCGTGTAAACCGTCCCCGCCACCACGCTCCCCGGCCCCGCCACCGCCACCGCCACGTCCGCCGACAGCGTCACCGCCGTCACCAGCACATTCGTGTTGTTCACCAAATTAGGATCGCTCGTCCCCGGCGTCGCCACCGCCACGTTCGTCAGCGGCCCCGCGCCCGGCGCCGTGTAAGTCACCATGAAATTCGTCGAGCCGCCCGCCGGCAGGATCGGATACGTGTTCGTCACCGTCGTCCCGTCCGGCCGCGTGTCAATCACCACCACGTTCGTCGCCACCGAGGGCCCGAGGTTCGTCACCGTCACCGTGTTCGTATACACCGTCCCCGCCACCACGCTCCCCACCGCGATGTCCGTCACTGGCGTCACGCTGGTCACCACCGGCGGCGTCACGTTGTTGGTCGGGGTCGGGTCGTTCGTCAGCGGCCCCACGTTTGCCGTGTTCGTGATGCCGCCGCCCGCCGGGGCGGTCACCACCACGGTCAGGTTCGTCACCTGGTTGTTCGTCAGCGCGCCCAAATTCCATGTCACCAGGCCGCCGTTCGTCGCGCCCCCGCCCGTCGCGCCCACAAAACTCACGTTCGCCGGCAGCGTGTCCGTCACCACCACGCTGCTGGCCAGCGACGGCCCGAGGTTCGTCACGCTGATGGTGTAGCTCAGGTTGCTTGTCGCATACACCGCGTTCGTCGCGCTCTTCCCAATCGCCAGATCCGTCACCGGCGTCACCGCCGTCACCACCGGCGGACTCGTGTTGTTGGTCGGGTTCGGGTCGCCGGTCGGCGTGCTCACGCTCGCCACGTTCGTCAGGCTCCCGCCCGCCGGCGCCGTCACAGTCAAGGTCACATTGGTGACCTGATTGTTGGTCAACGCGCCCAGGCTCCACGTCACCAGCCCGCCGTTCGTCGCGCCCCCGCCCGTCGCGCTAACAAAAACCACGCCCGCCGGCAGCGTGTCCGTCACCACCACGCTGCTGGCGCTTGACGGCCCGAAGTTCGTCACGCTCACCGTGTAGACCAGGTTGCTCGTCGCATACACCGCGTTCGTCGCGCTCTTCCCGATCCCCACATTCGCCGAGGGCGTCACCGCCGTCACCGCCACGATGTTCGTGTTGTTGCCGGGGTTCGGGTCATACGTCCCCGACGTGCCGGTGGCGCTGTTCGTCAGCGGCCCGCCGCCCGGGGCCGTGTAGGTCACAATAAAGTTGGTTCCCGTGCCCGCCGACAGCACCGGATAAGTGTTCGTCACCGTCACGCCGTTCGGCAAGGTGTCGATCACCACCACGTTCGTCGCCGTGCTCGGCCCCGCGTTCGTCACCGAAATCGTGTTCGTGTAAACCGTCCCGGCAATCACGTTCGTCGGCCCCGCGTTCAGCACCACCACGTCCGTCACCGGCGTCACGCTGGTCACCACCGGCGGCGTCACATTGTTGGTCGGGGTCGGATCCGGCGTGGGCGAACCCACATTGGCGGTGTTGGTGAGCGTGCCGCCAACGGGAGCCGTCACGGTCAAATTCAAATTGGTGATTTGATTGTTCGTCAATGCGCCCAGGCTCCACACCACCGCGTTGTTGTTGCTCACGCCGCCGCCGCTGGCGCTGACAAAGCTCACGCCCGCCGGCAAGGCGTCGGTCACCACCACGCTGCTGGCCGGCGAGGCGCCGAGGTTCGTCACCGCAATCGTGTAGAGCAGGTTGCTCGTCGCATAGACCGTGGACGCGGCCGTCTTGCCAATCGCCAGGTCCGCCAGCGCGGCGACGTTGACGGTGATGACGGCGGTGGACGTGCCGCCATGCCCGTCGCTGATGGTGTAGGTGATGGTGGTGACGCCGAGGTTGGTGGGCGTGAACGTCAGGTTGGTGCTGCCCGGATTGATGACCACTAGGCCGTTGGTGCTGGTGGCGTTGGTGATGGTCAGGGTGTCGCCGTTGGGACTGAGGTCGTTGGTCAGCGGATAAATGTTGGTGGAGACAAAATACAGCGCCGCAACGCTGTCGTTGACGGCGACGGGCGACAGGCGGTCGAAGAAGCTGTTGTTCGCGGAGACGATGCCATTGGTCGAGACAAAGACCATCTGGCTGTTGGTCGTCCCCTGCGAATCGCCGGTGCTGTAATAGCCGTAGGGCAGCACCTGGCGGATGACGTAATGGCCGGGCGTGATGTTGGGCATGGAATAGTTTCCATTGGCGTCGGTCGGGGTGCTGCTGACCACCGGTTCGCCGGCATCGGCAATGCCGTTGCTGTTCACATCCTGCACCAGGTCGATCTCCACATTGGCGATGTTGGTCTCGCCGGCATTGTTGGTGCCATTGCCGTTCGCGTCATACCAGACCGCGCCGCTGATGGTGGAATACACCGACGGCGCGGGGATATACTGGAAGAAATTGTTGTTCGTGCTGGCCGTCAGCGTCGTCAGGTTGAACGCCAGTTTGTTGTTGGGCGGCGCACTGCCGACGTAGCCGGGCAGGATCGTTTCCACCGCGACATATTTGCCGATGGCGAGGTTCAGCAGCTCATAATAGCCATTGCCGTCCGTGGTGGTGATTTGCACGAGCGTGCCCGGCGTGCCGGTGCCGGTCGGGTCGGTGTAGAGCTGGAGCGTGACATTGTCCAGGCCGGCGTCGCCATTGGTATAGACGCCGCTGTGGTTGGTGTCGTTATAGACATGGCCGTTGATGGAGGCCGCAGCGGTGTTGACGCCGATGGTGCTGGTGGTCGTCGGCACCGGGGTGCCGTTGGTGTCCGTGGCGTAATCCACCGTGGCGGTGTTGTTCGCCGGCGTGCCCTGGCCGACCACGGTCATCGTCACGTCATTCGTGATGGTCGCGCCCGCGACGAGCGCGGCCGGGCTGGCGAGGTTCGTCCAGATCAAACTGCCCGCGCCGGAGCCGTTGTTCGTGATGGTCGAGGAGACAAACTGGTAATACGCCGCGCTGAAGGTGTCTTCGAGCGGCAGATAATTCACGGTGACGTTGCCGGTGTTCTGCACGGTGATGCGGAACACCACGTTGCTGCCGACCGCCACCGGCGTGTTCGTCGGGCTCAACAGGATTTTTTTGACGTTCAGCGCGGTGTTGTTGATGGCGAACGGCACGAAGCCGGTGTTGGTCGCCAGGCCGCCGTTGGCCGTGGCAAAATTCGTCGTCGCGCCCGTCGCGAGCGTGAGGAAGGTGACGGAAATGTTCGTGGCCTGGTTCGGCGTGAAGATGCCCAAGTTGGTCCACGTCAGCAGGCCGGCGTTGGTGGCGCTGGGCGCGAGGCTGGCGGAAACAAAGCTCAATTTGCCGGTCGGGAACGTGTCGCTGATGGCCAGGTTCGTCAGGTTGATCGTGCCCACATTGACGGCCTGCAGGTTGAACGTGATGTTGTTGCTCACGCCGATCTGCCCGCCGGACGGCGACACAATGGTCTTGTTCATCACCACGGCGGCCACGCTGCCCGAGGGCAGGATGGTGGCGGTGGCGCTGGAGCTGTAGCTCGCATTGTTCGGGTTGGTATAGCTCGCGGTCAGGATGGAGCTGGCCGGGGCATACAGGATGCCGTCGTTGTTCGTGCCGGAGCCGGAAGTGCTCGTGACGAGGCTGTTGGTGTAGATGCCGGTGCCGGGACCCGTCTCGGTCAAAATGATGTTCTCCAAATCGCCCGCGCTGCTGGTGATGGTGGCCGGGATGGTCTGCACGACGGAAGCGTTGGTGATGCTGTCCAGGGCCGTCACCCGGATCGAGACCACGCTTCCAACAATATAACTGTTGGTCGCGACCCCGTTCGGGCCGGCGGTGAACTCCGTGGTGCTCGGCACGCCCAGGTCGTTGAACGTCGTGGTGATGCTCGTCGCGGTGGAAACATGGACGCCCTCCGTGCCCTCGTTCGCGGTGACGGCGAGGTTATAAGTGCCCGTGTTCGGGCCGGTGGTCACGGCGAACTGGTAAATCTTGACCGCCCCGTTGTTGAACACCGCGTTCGCATCGGTGAGGTTGGTGCTGAAACCCACCGGCCCGGTCACGACCAGGCCGAGGCTGGTGATGTCGTAAGAGCCGAACGGGTCGCTGACCGTGGTGCGGAGATAGACCGTGGAGCCGGCGACGGGCGTATTGACCAGGTTGCCGCCGGGATAGGGCGCATCATAGACGCCATTGGTGATAATGCTGATGACGGTGGACGCGGGCAGGACAATTTGCGACGGCACGTTGGTCGCGTCAAAGTTCACATGGAAAGTCGCCGTGGACTGGAAATTGGAAATGATGTAGGTGATAAACTGGTTCGTGGGAATGGTGATGCCGGCCGGCAAAATTCCCGTCCACACCAGGTTCGTGTTCACGCCTGCGCCGCTGGAATAAACCGGGTTGGCCAACGTCAGGAAATTTGTGCCGTTGGCCTGCAACGTGGCGGTGATGTTCGGACTAGCCGGCAACGAACCATTGGTGATGGTGATGAAGTTCGTGATGCTGACCGTGCCGCCGGCGGGCATCGTGAACGCCGAGGCAAAGTAATTCGTCTGCGTAAAACTCGTCACGTTCGTGCCGCCACCAACGCCGGCCGCCGGCTTGATGGAAACGGCGATGGAACTCCACAACACGCCGCCGGTCACACCAGTCCACAAATTGGTGATGTTGCCACCGGCACTGGACGCAAGGCTGCCGGCGCTATAAGTATTTCCGATTACATTCCCCCAAATTTTAACCTGGCCGGCACCACCGACCGTCGCCGCAGTCCCCGATCGGCTGGTAAAGAAGCTGTAGGCCTGTTCCCCGAGAGGCGAGGCAATTATGTTGGTTATCGAAGTGCCGGAGCCGTCGGCGTTATTGGTCCGGGTAACCGGGGTGGTTTGGTCAACCCCGGTGAAAACCGAGGCGACCGCAATGGTGTCCCCCTGGGCGGCACTGAATTTAATGACGACATTCGTGGTGCCGCTGGTTGGATTGACCAGCTGCCACAATTCCGAGCGGGCCTGGTTGCCGGCGTTGGCGCTATCCCGCCACGCACTGACCAGCGACATGGTCTGCGCGCCATAAGTCATGTTCGTGACGCCGGCCGAGCCGGTCGGATCACAAGAAACCGCCACCAGCAAAAGCCGGTTGGTAACGCTGGTGACCACCACGTTGGAAATCGTAAGGGTGATGACACCCGTAGACGTAACAACATTGGTCGAGGCCAATACCGCCGCCGGACTGACCGTGCCCAAATTCACACTGATGTTGGTCGTGGCATAACCAGGATACGCACCCGGGTTCTTGCGGTTCATGAGCTGGTTGCCGGGCGAACCATTGGCGCTCAGGTAAAGCTGCTTGTTCGGCGTGGGAATGCTGATGGTGGCGCTGGCGCTGGCGCTGTCGTAATAGACCGGGTCGGTGTAGCTCACGCTGATGACATCGCCGGGCGCCACATACAAGGGGCAATCCAAGCCTTCGCGCGATTGGAAATTGCTCAGGGTGCCATTGCCCTGAACGTCGATGCAGAGAGGCGCGCCGACTGAGGCGCCTATATTATCTCGTAAAGGTCTGAACGCCGATCTTGCTTCATTCTATTGCAAGTTTGAGAAGGTTCTATTTCAGAAATTGAATATTGTAAACGCGCTGGTCACGAGGCAACTGTAACGGGCCATTCCGGGACTTGCCGTCTACTACGATTCTGGTCCAGCCTGATTGCACTTTGATGGTGAAACGTGTGCCGGCCAGTTCAACCTTGTTCAGGGCGAAATCAATGCTCGTGAAGGGTTTCAAATAGAAGTTTTGCGCATCCATTTTCAGGCCCAGGATGGCCGTGAGATATTCCCAGCAC
>Ga0316226_1004410_pt1 | contig 11258 bp, 9 predicted proteins | sample TBH18017metaG_FD_206009 | JGI IMG/M metagenome (GOLD analysis project Ga0316226, IMG submission 206009) | Freshwater microbial communities from Trout Bog Lake, Wisconsin, USA - TBH18017 | ecosystem: Environmental > Aquatic > Freshwater > Lake > Hypolimnion/Profundal zone | place: USA: Wisconsin... | reverse complement strand
GACGCGGCCGCACACTCGGATCAGCCCACCGAAGTTTCCCCCGTAGCTGTAACTAAGCCATGAACGATCAATCCGATACCGAAGCCCTGCTCAAACTGCTGCCCCCTTTTCGGTCGACCAACTTCACCAACGTCGCCGGCTGGAAGAACCTGCTGGTGGACGCGGGCCTGGACCTTTGGTCGCTGGGTCAGCGGCACGGCGTGACCCTCACCTGTCTGGCGGCCATGGGCGAGGCGGGCAGGCTGCAACTCTCCTTCGACCGTCCGCCGCCGCGGCTGAGCGCGGAGTTGGAGGCAATCAAAAACGAGTTGGCCGAAGCCTCGGGCAAGTGCTGCCAGGATTGCGGCAAACCGGCCACGACCACGACCAACGGCCGCGGCGAGAAACATACCCGATGCCTTTCCTGCCTGGCCGCCGACCGCAAAAAAACCTCATGATCAAACCGCTTCCAATCCGTTCCAACTGCCGCGGGGACGCCGGCTGCCTAGGGTTGCTGGTTTGTATGGCGCTCTTCTTCGTGCTGCTGACGTGGCTGGAACGCCTCACCCAAGTCCACGACCCGCTCACCCTGATCATCATGGGAGTGGCTACAGTGGCCGGCGCGATAGGCGGGTTGAAACTGGTGATGTACTGGCGGTGCCTTGCGGAAGAGCGCAGGCAGGCCGAACGCGTCGCCCGGTGGCGGGCGAGCCAGCAAGCCAAAGCCCGGCAGGTTCAGGCCGAACAAGCCGCACCGTCCGAAGCCAAGCCCGAACCGCCCGCTCCGAAGCGGCGGGGGCCGGAAGTTTTGGAGCGGTTCGACGAATAGGCTTAGTCCAACTCTGGCAGGTGGCCCAAGGCGTCCGGCAGCAGTTCGCCCCACAGCGTGTAAATCCACCGCATCAGCCGGACGTGTTCGCGGAAGCCGTCGCCGGCCAGGGTGAGATAGCCGTCCCGATCCGTGCCGTTCGCAACCGGGATAGGCGTCCCGAACCGGATTCTCGCCTCGCCGTGCGAAAGGAGCGTCACTTCGGCGTAGGGCTGCGGACTAAGCCCCCGCGGCGCCTCCGGGCCGTCGCCCTTCCGCATCGCCTCGCCGTTCACGCGCTCCACGATCAAACTCACGGCCCTGGGTTCGTGCCGCTCCACCGTCGCCAGAAAGGCGTAGCGGGTGCCGGCCTGATTTTTGAGCCAGAACCGTTTCGGGGTGGCGGGAAGTTCGGGGGAAGGTTGGGGGTCCATAAGGCTTAAGTGCGGGATCCGCCCCCTTCCGTCAACCCGCCGACGCGATTATTTTTCGGAGCCCGGCCGCAAGCCTATTTCCAGCCTTGCTGCTCGATGATTTTCTGAAGGGTCGCAAGCCGGGCCGCGGCCTCGTCGGTGAACTCCGCCTCGAACAGTTTCTTTTCGTCCAACCCCTCCAGGCGTTGCGCTTTGACGGTCAACGTCGGAACTCCGCGCTCCTGCGAAACCTTGCCCCACTCGCTGAACATGTTCGGGCTGAGTTTGAACCTCTGCACTTCCCCGGGCTTCATCCCGCCCTTGATGGTATAGTTGAACTCCTCGTTCACCAACGGCGTCGCCCGGCCAGGCACGGAAAGCACGCCGCGGGCGTGGAAGCGGGTCACCACCTGGTCGGTGTTGTTGCGAACCACCAAATCCAGGACCGGCTCCTTGATGAACCCGTTCTGCTCCATGTAGTAGGCCGCCCGTTCAAATGCGAACTTGGCAAGTTGGGCTTTCGCCGCGGCGGCTTCGGTCTGCTGTTTCAGCAAACCGTCCCGTTCCGCAATCGCCGCCCGCGCGACCGCGGTCTTCCGCCAATCCGCCTCGGCCTTCGCCCTGGCGTCGAGTTTCGAGGTCACCTTGGCTTCATCCTCATACTGGACCAAGGTCATGAGTTGCCGGAGCCGTTGCGCTTCGGCTTCGCTCAGCGGCTCGCCGGTGAAGCATTTCCCGTTCGCCCCGTCCAGCCGGACGGGCCGGACGATGAGAATCGTGTCGGTTCGCTCGGTGGGGGCCTTGGCCCAATCGCCGAACATGTTCGGGGTCAGTTTCCAAGCCGCGGTCTCGCCCGCCTCCAGGCCCCCGGAAATCTCGTAATTGAAAGTAGAGTCCACCCACGGGATTTCACGGCCGGGGGTGAGGAGCACGCCCTGGAAATAGGCGCGGGACACCGCCTTGCCGGTTCCGTTTCGGACGCTCAACTCAATGCAGTTCTCGCGGATAAAGCCGGCGGTGGATTTCCCGAACGCGGCCCGCTCGATCACGAAGCTGGAAAGCAGGTCCGGCGATTCGTCGTCCAACTTCGCCCTCAATCCGGCTATTTCCGCCAAATTCCGCTCCCGTTCCTGTTGTTGGCGCAGTTCGTCCGCTTTTTTCTGCCGTTCCAGTTTCTCAGCCGCCACACGGCGGGCTTCGGTGATGATTTCCAAGCCCGTTTTGCCGTTCAGTTGGGCTTTGGCCTGCTGCTCCAAGGCTCCGGTCTGGGCCAAGGTGAACAGGTCGCCCAGGCCGTCCACGTTGGCGAAGGCCAGGGTTTTTACGGATTCGTCCAATTCCGCCCGCTGGGTTTCCGGCAGGGATGCCCGCACTTTTTCCAAAGACGATTTCAACTTTTCGTCGGTGCTGGTGTCCACTTTCGGCTTTCCGCAGCCGGTCAGCATCATGGCGATTGGGACGAGGAGGAGAAGGAGGGAGCGTGATTTCATATTCCGTATGGCCGTGGGTTGTGACAATTGGTAGGCAAGGCCCGCTGCAGGGTCAACTGCGAAAAAATTCCGATTCGGCGCGTATCTGGTTATATGCCGACCAGACCTAACTTCCGAACCTGGACTGCGTTGGATACGTTGCCCCCCGCCTGCCAGGCCGCGGCCCTCGATCAGTTGCGCCGCTTGGCGGAGGGGCGGCTTCGCGAATATGGCGAACTGAGACCGCCAGGCTGGGCTGAATGGCTTGCCCCGCTACTCACCTGGCGGCTGAGGGACGGAACGTGGCCAGTCTGGCGCGAGGCTTGGGGCGTCGTTGAGCGGGACGGGCTGGTTCGCAATCCCTCGATGCGGTTCGAGCAACTTCGCCGCTACGAGACGGCCAATTCGGATTTATCGCGTAGCTGAACAATATGGATTACCTCATCGAACACTATCCGATCGCGCTCAAAGTCCTCACTTTCCTTATGGTTCTGCTCAACCTCGCCTGCAGCGGGGCGTTGAACACCCTATTGGATCCGGCTTGGGATCACGGCCAGGCGCGGGGCTCGTCCTGGGTTCAAGCCGTTGTGCTCTGGCGTCTTCGGCCGCTGATTATGGGAACGGCGGCCCTGCCGTCGCTGCTCGCCTCGTTCGGGCAACTTGCAACCTGTTATGAACTTTGGGCGGGCAATTTGCCGAACGCGCTGCTGCTTGCTTTGTCGCCCTTGGTTGCCTTGCTGCTCCATTTACTGAGCCTGGGTGCTTGCTGGCTGCTGCTGGGGGTGGCGGAATAGACGCTCACCGGGCGTCCGCCATTCCGCCGCGGCTGGTGAAGGTTCCGTATCGGGTTATGATGCGGTCGGGGGCGTAATAGCAGGAGGAGGTGGGGGAGTGGGTCCGGCTGGCCGGGATCGGGGCGGGGCCGCTGAAGTGGGCGGTGACGTCGAGCACCCACAACTCCCCGTCGCACCACCATTCCAGCCAGGCGTGGCGGCTGGAGGCGTTATCGAAGCGGCCCTCCACGAACATCACGGACGGGTCGTTGATTTTGGAGGCGAGCCAAAGGGCCATATCTTTGCAATCCCCGGCCCGGCGGGCCTCGGTGACCGCGGGGCGTTGCGGGTTCAGATGATCGATCCCGTCATACCGGAACTCCCCGCCTTCCTTCATCCATTCGCAAACCTGGGCGAACGTCGCCCCGCCGTTCATCCGCGCGAGTTGCCCCGAAAGGCGAGGCTCATACCCGCCGACGTTCAGCAGCCAGGCGGCCGCTGCCAACAGGCAGAGCGCGCATGCGGCGGCCAGCGAAACGCTTGCAAGACGGAGGGTGGAGGCAGGAGTTTTCATGGGTGCGCCAGGTTAAGTTCGCTCAGCCGGTGGTCGGAAATCGCGCCGCTGGCGGTGAACGTGCCGCGGCTCGTGATGAGCCGTTCGGGGGCGTAATACCAAAGCGAGTCCGCGTCGTGCGATTTGCTGGCGGGCTGCGGGACGGAGCCGTGGAGGCCGGTAAGGTCGAGAATCCACAACTGGCCGTCGCACCACCATTCGAGCCACGCATGGCGCACGGGGCTGTGGTCGAAATGGCCTTCCACGAACATCACGGAGGGATCGTTCATCCTCTTCGCGAGCCACATCGCCAAATCCTTGCAATCCCCGGCCCGCAGGGTTTCTGTGTCGTCCGGCCGCTGCGGATTGAAATGGTAGGAGTATCTGTATTGGAACTCTGCCCCCTCTTTCATCAAGGCGCACACCTGGGCGAAGGTGGCTTTTCCGTTCATCCGTGCGAGGGCTCCCGAAATGCGGCGCTCATACCCACCCACGGTCACGAGCAGGGCGGCCGTGTAAAACAGGGCGAAGGCGTAGAGCCACAAGGCGAGCAGGGTTGCGGTGCGGCGGGGGGGAGGGTTTTCGGTCATGTTAATGCTATATGTGTTACCTCTCGGAATCAAATTTTCGGCGGGGTCAGTCGGGTTTGACGATTGCGGCCAGGCGCGTTTCCCGGACGGCTTGGGGTCGGGCCGCGCCCTTGGCAAAACTCTCCCCGCTCCAGACCTGGCGGGCGAGATATTGCTGCCCCTCCAGCGAGACCTTGAGCCGCGGCTGCGGGTCGGCGGGATCGAAAATCCATTCCACCCCGCGCTCGTCGGGGCTTTCCACCCAGGCCCGGTCGTCCGCGGCCACGAGGCGCGCCTTCGAGTTGTCCAGGCGGGCCAGCAGCCAAAGGGCCTTGTCCAGCGGGGTTCCCGCCCGCAGGGCCTCCGTCACGGACGGCGGGGCCGGCGCGAGAGTCGGACGGCTCACCGTCCCGAACCCGCCGACTTCCTTGAGCAGGGCCGCGCCGCGGGCTTTGGAAACCGGCTCCGAACGCAGCCCGGCGAACACGTCCCGGATGGCGGGCTGGTCCCGGTGATAGGCGAGGACGGTCAGCAGGCCCGAACCGCGCACGTCCAGGATGGCGAGCGAGAAAGCGGTCACTCCCAAGAGCACCACCAGCCGCGAGAGCGTCAGCGCGTCCCGCCAGGTCGTGAACGACCGCTTCAGCCGGCGGAAGGAAGTGACGCAGTGGACGAGGAGCAGGAGGGAGAGGGCGGACATCAGGACGCCCTGCGGACAGGTCAGGAGGATGCTCATGTAATCCTATACGTGTTAGCCTGCCCCGAATCAAGCTGGCGGCGGTGGAAAGTTCGAAGTTTTTAAGGCCGCGGCAACGCTGCCTCCCCAGCGGCGAAGCCGGCCCGTCGCACCCCCCCGGGATCGATGCGGGCCGGCTCGCCTTGGCTTACAAGGTCGTGACAGACATGTAGGTGCCGTTGATGGAGCCGAGCGCGTTCACGGCGAGCACCCGGTAGAAGTATTTGGTCCCGGAAGCCATACCAGATTTGTTCACAGTCGAGCCGGAGGTCAGGCCGGTGGTGTCCGTGACCCAGGTTCCGCCGCTCATGACCTGAAGCGTCAGGGAGGTGGCCCCCGCGGGTTTCGCCGGCATGGTCAAGGTGAAGGAGGATGAGGTTATGTTGGAAGCGCTGGCGGAGGCGGGCGTGGCGGGGCCGCCCGCAACGACCGCGATGGCGCTGCTGGCCGTGGAGCCGGCCGCATTCACGGCGAGCACGCGGTAGTAGTAAGTCGCGCCGTTTGTCAGCCCTGTCTTGCTCACGGTCGCCACCCCGGCGAGGCCGGTGTTCGCATTGCTCCAGGTGCTGCCGCCGTCGGTCGAGGTCTGCAGCGTGAGCGAGGTAGCGCCGCTCGTCAGCGAGGGCATTATCAGGTTGAACGAGGTCGACGAGGTTGGAGACACGGTAATTCCGGATCCTGCGAAATTGCCAGGCATGGTGGGAGCGCCGGCCACAGCGGTAAAGGTCGCCCCGGCGGTGGAGCCGTAGGTGTTGACCGCCAGCAGCCGGTAGGTGTAGGTCGCGCCGCTCGTCAGCCCGGTCTTGCTCGCCACCGCGCTCGCAGCCAGCCCGGTGTTCTGGGTGTTCCAGGTGGTCCCCCCGTCAGGCGAGTTCTGAACAGTGAAGGAGGTCGCGTTGGAGGGCAGCCACGGCGGCATAGTCAGGGTGAGCGAGGTTGAGGACGTGTAGTTGGTCCAGCCAACATCGGGAACGCCCGGCAAGGCACCCGTGGTCGCCGTGAAGGTTGCCCCCGCAGTGGCGCCGCCGGTGTTGACCGCCAGCAGCCGGTAGGTGTAGGCCGTGCCAGCGGTTAGACCGCTCTTCGCGACGCCCGCGCCCCCGGCCAGCCCGGTATTCTGGGTGTTCCAGGTGGTTCCCCCGTCAGTCGAGTTCTGCAGGGTCAGCGAGTCCGTGTTCGCGGGCAGGGAGGGCATGGTCAGGTTGAACGAGGACATGGTAATCCCGGACACCGCGGCGACCCCCGGCGTGCTCGGCAGCGCGCTCGTGGTCACGGTGAACTGCGTTCCAGCGGTGGAGCCGTAAGCGTTCACGGCGAGCACGCGGTAGTAATAAGTGGTGCCCGCGGTCAGGCCGGTTTTGGAAACGGGCTGCCCCGAAGAGAGCCCGGTGTTTGCGTCGGTCCAGGTGGCGCCGGAGTCGGACGAGGTTTGCAGCGTCAGCGAGGTCGTGTTGGCAGGCTTGCTCGGCATGGTCAGCGTGAACGAGGTCGGGGTCAGGGCGGACGACGTGGCGACGCCGGGCACACCCGGCAGCGAGGCCGTCGTCACCGTGAACTGGGAACCGGCCGTGGAGCCATTCGCGTTCACCGCAACCAAATGGTAGTAGTAGGTGGTGCCCGCGGTCAGGCCGGTTTTGGAAACGGTCGCCCCGCCGGCCAGGCCGGTGTTCGCATCGGTCCAATTGAAGCCGCCATCGGTCGAAGTCCGCAGCGTCAGGGTGGCCGCGTTGGCGGGCAAGGCCGGCATCGTGAGCGTGAAGGAGGTGGCGGTCACCGCGGACGACGTGGCGACGCCCGGGGTGCCAGGCAACGCCAGCGTGGTCACCGTGAACTGCGGCCCGGCGGTGGAACCGAAGGAATTGACGGCAAGGAGACGGTAGTAGTAAGTCGCGCCGTTCGTCAGACCGATCTTGCTCACGGACGCGCCCGCGGCCAGGCCGGGATTCGCATCGGTCCAGGTGGCGCCGGCGTCAGCCGAGGTCTGGAGCGTGAGGTAGGTCGTGTTGGCTGGCAAAGCCGGCATGGTCAGGGCGAACGAGGTGGTCGCCAGGCTGGAAACCGTAGCCACGTCGGGGGCGCTCGGCAGCGAGGCCGTGGTCACCGCAATGGAACTGCCGGACATCGCGCTGTAGGAGTTCACCGCGACGGCGCGGTAGTAATAGGTGGTGCCCGCGGTCAGGCCGCCTTGGGGCGCGGTCGAGCCGTGCGTCAGGCCGGTGCCGGTGACCCAGGTGGAACCGCTGGTCCAGACCTTGCCCGTGGCCCAAGTGCTGCCGTCAAGCGAGGCTTCCAGGGTCAGTGAGGTCGCCCCGGGCGGCAACCCCGGCATGGTAAGCGTGAGGCTGTTCGATCCCACGTTGGAAGCCGCAATCACGCCGGGCGCGGTCGGCAACGGAGGCATGGTCACGGCGAAGGTGTTGCCGGGCGTGGAGCCGCCGGAGTTCACGGCGAGCGCGCGGCAGTAGTATTTCGCCTCCGGGGTAAGCCCGCTGATGGTCGTCGTTGCGCCCGCGGCCAGGCTGTCGGCGCCCGTGGTCCAGGCGGAGCCGTCAGTCGAGAGTTGCACGCTCAGCGAAGTCGCGCCGGTCGGCAGGGCCGGCATACCCAGAGTGAAAGAGGTCGGGGTCTGGCTGAGGCCCATCGGGTTCTCGGGAGCGGAGGGAGCGGCCACGTTCGTCATCACGGCGAAAGACAGGCCGGCCGTGGACCCCCAGGCGTTGTTCGCAAGCAGTTGGTATTGGTAGGTCGTGCCCGCGGTCTTCCCGCTTTCCTGAATCACGGCGTTGCCGGCCACGTTCGCGTTCGTTCCGTCCGTAATCCAGTTCCCGCCGCTCAGCACTTCGAGCGTGAGGGAGGTCGCGCCGCTCGGCAGCCCGGGCAGCGTGAAGGCGAAGGAGGAGGTCGTCACCCCGCTCACGGCAATTTCGCCGGGGGCGGCGGGCGGGCCGGCGGTCGTCACGGAGAACCCGGTGCCGGGCGTTTCGCCCCATTGATTGACGGCCTGCACGCGGTAGGAATAGGTCGTGTTCGGGGTCAGTCCGCTCTCGATGACCGTCGCCCCGCCAGCCAGCGGGTCGTGGCCCGCTTCCGGCTGCCAGGTAAGGCCGTTGTCGGAAGTGGTCTCAAGTTTGAGCGTGTCCGCGCCGGACGGCAGGGACGGCATAAGCAACCGGAACCCGGTGTCGGTAAGACTGTTCAGGGTCACGTTGCCGGGGGCCGCGGGGGTTTGGGGTGTGGTGACCGTGAAGGAGGAGCCGGGGGTCTCGCCCCAGGCGTTCACGGACTTAAGACGGAAGTTGTAGGTGGAGCCGGGCTGGGCGGCTTCGCTCACGACGGCCAGACCCGCCAGGCCGGTTTCCCCGTCCTGCCAAGCCGAACCGTCGGCGGAGGTTTCAAGCGTGAACGAGGCGGCGCCTGTCGGCAGGGCCGGCAGGCGGAGGTTGAAGGAGGTTGCGCCCAGGTTGGCGACGGCCGGGGTGGACGGGGCCGCGGGAATTCCGCCCGTGGTGGCGAAGAAGGGCGAGCCGGGCGCGTAGCCGTACTGGTTGACGGCGAGCAGGAGGTAGGGGGTGCTGGAGTTCGGGGCCAGGCCAGTTTCGGCCACGACCGCTCCGCTGCCAAGGCCGGAACTGATGGTGGTCCAGGTGAGTCCGTTGTAGGAGGTCTGCAGCGTGAAACTGGTCGCCGCGTTCGGGAGTTGCGGAAGCGTGAACGTGTAGGAACTGGTCGTCACGTCTCCGATCACCACGGCGCCGGGCACCGAGGGCAATCCGCCGAGAGTGACGACCGATTTCGGGGTGCCCTGCGTCGAGCCGAAGGCGTTGACCGCGCAGACGCAATAGGCGTAGTAAGTCGCCGACGTGAGGCCGGTTTGCGGCACCACTTCGTTTTCTCCCAAGCCGGTCGCAACCGTGACCCAGCTGTTGCCGCCGTCGGTCGAGGCTTCGAGCATGAGCGAGGTGGCACGATCCGGAAGGGTTGGCATCGTGAGGTTGACCGAGGTTTGGGAAAGATTGGAAACGGAGACCTGGCCCGGCGCGGCGGGGGCGTTGGGGGAGACGGGCGATTCGGCGACGGCGCCCGGCGTGGTGATGCTGATCACCTTGCCATACACGTGCAGCCCCGCGGTGTCACTGCCGACGAGTTGGTAGTAGTAAGTCGTGCCCGGGGTGGCGTCGAAAACCATGGGGGACGGATTTTCGACCCAATCGCCGGTGCCCTGGCAGGTCCAACCAAACCCCGTCTTCGTGGCGGGTGGGCCGAGGGTGGAGCGCCACTCGCAGTTGGCGGGATAGGTCCAATTCTTGCCGTCAGTCGAAGAGCACAAAATCCAGTTGTAAGCGAAATCGTAAATGCGTCCGTTCTCGTCCACCAGATCGTGTGGAAGGGTCGGCAGGGTCAGGGTGTAGTTGGTCGAGGTCACATTGCTGAACGTGATGGCGCCGGGAGGGGAAAGCGGGGTCGAGGTAACCGCCCCGCCGGCGGGATAGGGCGAATTGCCGGTGCCGGAGAGCAGCCATTGCCAGCCGCCCAAATCCAAGCCGGCGCTGGGACCCGAATTCCCCTGGTTCGGCACTGCGGGCAAGGTGTAGGTCAAAGGCGCGGGCGGCGGAGGGTTGGTGGAAGTGCCGGTGACGGTTCCCAAAACCACGGAAAGGGAGTTGGGGGCGGCAAGCGGCGGGGCCGTGGTGGCCGTGGTGGTCGGGCCGGGCGTGCGGCCCGAATTGCTCACCGCGACCACCCGGTAATAGCGGGTCGTGTTCGGATCAAAGGGGCCGTCCGTGAAAGTGTCCGTGACGTTGGACGCGACGACGGTCCAGTTCACGCCGTCCGTCGACCCTTCCAGATCGAGGGTTTGGGCGCCGGTGGGCGTGGCCGGCAGCGAGAGTTGAATGTAGCGGGTGTTCCACCACAACGCCGCGGTGGGGCCGGGCGTGAGGGAGGACGCGTCGCCCGCAAACACGGGGGCGTTGGGATTGCCGTTGGTGCAGTCCGTGAACCCGATATCCCCGAAGTCGCTCAGCGAAAGTTTCGAGACATCCACGAGGCCGGGCTGGATGTAGCCGTTCGCCTGATACCAGGTGACGATATCCCCCAGCGTGCCGCGGCTGCTTTCGGGAACGGCCGCGCCGGCCAGGCCCGCCCGGGAGCAGGCTTGCGACAAAAGGCTGGCGGTGGCGCGCAGGCGATCCTGCGCGACGCTGGATTGCCAGGTCATCAGGGAGGGGGCGAGCAGGGCGGCGACAATCGCAATCATGGCGAGAACCACCAGGGTTTCGGCGAGCGCGAAAGCGCCTTTGGAGCGGGTTGGGGAGGTTTTCATAGGGGGGGAGGACTACAGGCATCCGTGCTGCCATCCCTTTTGAATTGGGGATTTTTTCCGCGTTCGGCCGAAAAACTTTCAGCAAACAGCGAAATTCTTCAAAAAAGGGCCTAACTTCGCCCAAAAGACGGTTGATCCGCCCCCTCATCACAACTCACAACCCATAAAACACCCCCGCCCGGCCATGCGAAGTATTACGACCGTTGACGCTTGGCGCAACAAGACCATCCTGGCGAAGCCCGAGAAAGGCAACCGCTCCCGCTGCGGCGGAACAGGTTCAGGCCGCGGGTTGGAACGGGAAAAACCAGACCGGCTGCGGGGTTCGCTTTGGACGGAGTTTGCGCTTGGCCCGGATGGGATTGGCGAGCAACCAATGGTAGTTCCGCTCTCCCATTTTTTTGCAGCCCACGACTTCAACCGACCCGACAATCACCCCCGTCGAATAGGTTCCGGGCTCCACCTTGATTTTCCGATACACGTCCTTCCGCTCCCGTTTCGAGGCGTAGATATAGACGCGCTCCCCTTTCAGTTTGGTGGGGATGGTTCGGTATTCAATCCGCTTCTCGCCGGTCAGGATTTGCTCGGCGAAGGGCTGGCAGACGCTCAAGGCTCGCATCGGGCGGCTCATTCGGGGG
>Ga0316226_1004408_pt1 | contig 11264 bp, 10 predicted proteins | sample TBH18017metaG_FD_206009 | JGI IMG/M metagenome (GOLD analysis project Ga0316226, IMG submission 206009) | Freshwater microbial communities from Trout Bog Lake, Wisconsin, USA - TBH18017 | ecosystem: Environmental > Aquatic > Freshwater > Lake > Hypolimnion/Profundal zone | place: USA: Wisconsin... | reverse complement strand
CGCTGTCAAGTTTCTTTTGTTCAAGTTCAGCCTGTGCGTCGAGTACCGCCTGCTGTGATGCCTTCACTTCCTGTTCGCGAGTGCCGGCCAGCGTCAGTGCGAGATTTGTCTCGCGCACGTGTACATTGGCCTCGTCGATTCGCACCTTCTGGTTATAGTCAGCATCTTCAAGCCGCGCAAGCAAAGCGCCTTGCTGCACCTCCTGGCCCTCTTCAACAGGCAAGGCAACAATGCGCCCGCCGACCTTGAAACTCACCAGGCTCTCATGCGCCTCAATGTTCCCTGAGAGCGTGACTTGATTCACAAGCTCAGGTTTCTTGGTGAGTCGCGGATAATAGTACACGCAAGCGGCAATAGCAGCGGCCAGCAGAACAAGAATCGGTATAACTCGCTTCATAACATCAAACCTCGCAAACTGAGACGACGGCTACAATCCAAACCTATATTCCATCTATGGATTTCCCATATACTGCGCGATGTTCTTTTGTGTATCACCCATGGCGCGAGCAAGCGCGAACTTAGCGTCCACATGGCTGGAGACGGCAACAATGTAATTCTCCTCAGCGCGCGCCAACTCGTCCTGCGCGGTTACCACTTCAACATTATTGGCCGTGCCTGCCTGAAAGCGATCCTGCGCAAGCACTAGTTCGCGCTCGGCAAGCTTCTGTCCTTCTAGAGCAACCGTCACCTGCTCGGCCGCCGAATCCAGATTGAGCAATGCCTCCCGGATCTCCTCTTCCACGCCACGCTGAAGATCCGCAATCTGTTCATCTACTCGCTTCATACGGCTGGCAATCTCCTGCGCCTCGCCGTTGCGGTCGCGATCAAATACCGTAAAGTCGATCTGACCTTGAATCGCGCCAGTGGTCTTTACGCCCCCAATACTACGGCCAATTTCACCCAGGTTTCCATTTACGCTCAACTTTGGATACGAACGGGCATGGCTGGCGCGCTGCTGCTCGGCCAGGCTCTGGCGCTGACTGGCGAGCGAGAGATAATCGGCACGAGTCAACAGGGCTGCCGGTAAAAGTATCTGCGGCGAAGGCTGTTCCAGCGCTTGATACTGAAGCTGCTCAGCGAGTTCCAGGGCCGTTCCCGGACTCATGCCGAGATTGCGCGCCAGCGCCAGCAGCGACTTCTTCAAGTGATTCTCGGCTACCAGCAGCGCCTGCTTGTCGTTGGCTAGTTGCACTTGTGCACGCAGTACGTCTACACCAGTTGCTGTCCCCGCATCATGCTTGTCCTTCGCCAGTTTAAGCAGCGCACTCGCGTCCATGACCCGCGACTGAGCGGCTTTTACGCGCGCCTCGGAAGACTGCGCCTCCAGGTAGAGTGCGGCAACAGAACGAACAATCAGATCGCGCGCCTCACGTTCGTCCATTCTCGCGGCGTCAAGTGTATGCTCGCTAGCCTTCAAAGTTCGTAAGCTGCCCAAATCGACAATGTTCTGCTGCGCGTAGATCCTGAAGTCATAGTTCGAGAACGGCCCCACGACCTCAGGCGATCCCGGCAACGAAATACCGAATGCCCTCAGATCGCGGTTCTGCACGTTGGAGTAGGCCTGCGCATTCACGCGCGGAAGCAGTGCCGCCGACAGGCGCCGCATCCGCGTGCCCTCGGCTTCGTCAACGCGCGTGCCAGCCACCAGCACATTAAGGTTAGCCTGAAGCGCTCTCTGAATCGCATCCTGCAGCGATAGCCGGTAAGGCGCTGCCGGTTGCCCCGCACACAGCGCGGCCGCACCAAGGCCCCCAGCCATGGCCAGCAATGAAATATAGAGCGCGTTGCGAAAATCCAGTTTCATAGTTCCTGCCCTTTGCCGCCAGCGGCAATCGATCTCCAGAAGTGCGCAAAGCTGTCTTCGATCCACACGCTGAGCGCGGGTTCTTCATGCAGCGACCAGAAGAGAACAGTACCCATGAACGCCTGCAATACCTGGATCGCTACCTTTTCCTTCTTCAAGGTCGCGTTGATCTCTCCGCGCTTCTGGCCCGCGGCTACAACCTCCGCGATCATCCTCCGGCCCTCTTGCATATTGCGGGCAATCAGTTTACGCACTCCCTCACTGGCCAAAAATGAGGAGATGAGTGCGCGAGCCAGGTCCGGACTCCGACCAGGCTCCTCCGCAGCGCGCAGGAACAGATGATGCAGCACAGAGTGAATCGTCTGCTTATCATCCGCTGCCAGCGCCAGCGCCTCGCCCACTTTGCCAAGCTGAATCTCTGCCATCACGCCCAGAACGTGATCTTTGGTTTCGAAGTAGTTGAAAAAGGTTCCCTTGCCCACATCCGCGGCTTCAGTAATGTCCTCAACAGTGACGTTTGGGAATCCGCGCTCGGCAAAGAGCTGAAGCGCGCAGCGGAACAGCCGCAGACGCGTCTCTGCCGCACGTCGCTCACGACGCCCCATCCCCGCCGCGTAGTTCTGTGGCATGGCGCCTGCATCTGAGCTGCTAACCGTACCAGTGGCTTGAACCATATGACTTCTACCCATAATCGACGTACAACCGTTTTTGACTCGCAGTCATACTTTGCCCTACTTTGCCCCATATGTCAAGAGAGAACCTGGCTCAATCTTGGCCGTTGGATCAGGGGCAACCCTCCATCTTTGTTAACCAGGGAGGCCGATCCAGGCGGTCGCCATTGCAACCGCTCCGGTGTTGCCGGTAAACTGATTTTGCGAGGGTTGTATCTCGCACTGCCCTTTCGCACCCGGCGGCTTGTCATCAAAATCAGCATCCACCCCTGAACGGTATGGACTGAGCCTTATATTGCGGTATTGATAGGCACAGTTCAGATTCAAGGAGTGTTTGATGGCCAAGGGAGAATGAGGCAGTTACAAAGCGGAGAGGTGGCAGAGCCCGGTTGAATGCACCTGACTCGAAATCAGACATAGTCGCAAGGCTATCGGGGGTTCGAATCCCTCCCTCTCCGCCATAAGATCAGTAGAATCAACATAATGGGGGCCTTCCAAGGCCCCCATTCTATTTGGTGGCAATCTTGCTTTTTGTGGAAAAGTGGCACCGAAAGGCACAGATCGGCACCGATTACCGATTCCAACTGACACCAAAACTGACACCGAAAAGGCCAAACCGGTTGAATCCGGTTAAACTGAATTCATGGAGCTTACGCCAAAGAACCTGGTCAACCTGATCCAGGTTCTTCCCGACACGAAATGCTGGCAGTTCACCGGTTCTCTCGATGCCTACGGATACGGCCGCCTATACTCCGGCAACAAGGAAGTGAAAGCCCACCGGGCCTTCTATGAGGCCTATGAGGGGCCAATCCCGGTTGGCATGTACCTTCGGCACCACCTGCCCCCGGATCGATGCATCGGCTATGCCTGCTGCAATCCAGACCATCAGCAGCTCAACAACTCGCCAAGGCGCAAGATTCCAAGTTGAACGCAAAACGGCCCTAAGGAGGGCATCCTTAGGGCCGTTGTCAACTGTGAGCGAGGAACCCCGCTTGGAATCCTACATGGCGGCCGACGTTCCCGGGGGTCGACGGGTTCCACGAAGATAACGGCGTTTCAGGGATCTATCCTGGGTGGCGCAGTTTAGGCAGACAGCCGCCTCTCGATCACTGTGCCTCTGCTCGAATTGATACTCTGCGATTTTGCGCCAACCGAGGATCCGTTCCGCTCGGAGTTTATGGACGAAGTCGCGAGTGTCTCAGTTTTTCACCCAGCCAGTCCCCAAGATCCGGGACATCTTCATGGTGCAAATGGTCACATATAGAAGCTGTATCGCGGCTCCACGCGTTGGCCCTCTGTGCAGTGCTTCAGGACTTTTCCGACGCCCGACGCTGCCGTAATGGTCAATGGCATGGAACCGTCAAACTGTGTGCTGTTCCAGTTCATCTTGGTGAGCGCGAGAATCTCCTTGGCAATTGAGAGTGGTGTCTCCTCACCCGCAGCAGTGGTGACCTCGATGGGGCGCGGGACATAGAGGCCCGGATAGGTCTCGAAAAATGGGACACTGCCCCTTGTGTAAAGGCAGAATCTCTTTGAGCTCGTTTGCAGGAATGTCCCACGCAGCGGCGGATATACGCCATCGCGGTACAGTCGGATATCGGAATTGGTGATGTGGAGAAGATCGTAAATCTCAACTCCCGCCCCGAGAATTGCGGCCTTCGCTCCCACCTGCTCTTCTGCTGAGAATGCAGAACTCTTGTGAACGACGACTCTCGCCGGGAGGTTTTTGTGTACTTCGCGGTACCGGGCCAAGGCGTTTCTTAGTAGCTCCTCGCAATCTTCTTTCCCCAGATGGGGCTGACGATCCTCTTTTGAAAGTGCAGCGGCTCCGCCGCGCACAACGACACCTTCACCAAGTTCGTTGAAGACCTGGGCCATGCTAGTGGTCAGGCGCGACTGGTCCAGAGCCTCGAAGAAGCTGATGCCAACGAAGCACGCGTCGAGTTGATACGGGTCTCGCTGAAGCCTCCACGGCGTACCGCCAGCCTTGTAGTAGAGGGCGGAGAAGAAATTCCACGCCCTCGTTGCCGCATCCTGGAGCGGCCGCGGTGTTCCTGCGCGTTTCTGCTTCTTGGCCTTTGACTCATCGTAGGTTCCTGGCAGAATTAGCTGGATCGGTGTGCGGAACTGCATTGAGCGCGCCTTAAGAAGGTGGTGCAGGTCCATCCTTCCCGGGAAACGTCGTTCCTCAAAGAGGATCTCCAGCAATTCAAGGGGAAGGGCGCAGACTATCACGTCCGGTTTCGCGTTCTCGCAGAGGACTTCGATTTCACCGAGAAAGAGTTGAGCCGCAGCTTCAATTCGAGGGTTCATCTCGGCCACCGTCGCTAAACTCGAGATCGAGCTTCCGGCGATGTTTCTCGTTAATGCTCGCGCGGTCTCAAAGAGGCAACAAAAGGAGCTTGATGTGGACACTGGAGGAAATGCCGGGAACAGGTTCGGCTGCTTACTCTCCTTCCGCTCAATGCCAAGCTTGCATCTCTCCAGCCACAGAGAGGCCGCCTCCGTTGTCTCAGGCGTTCCAATCAGTCCGATCTGAATTTGCTTCGGCGACCGCGGCGAGCCCAGATCGAAGGGGCCGTAATCACGAATGCCGAACCGAATGTCGACATGCCTACTGTTCCCACCGAACTCCAGCTCTGGCTCTTCCAATATCGACAGGTTCATAAACCGAGGTCCCCCTGTTCCAGATCCTGTGCCTCCTCATCCTCCATGCTCATTTGCTTTTCTTCATCCTCTCGCTTGAGCCAGTCAGAGTCATCGAATCCGCTTTCCGTCTCAAATCTCATGAGAGGCAGAAACTTCAGCATATTGCCCTGGTTGAATAAGTTTTCTGCTTGCAGAAGGGCGCCCCACATCACAACTTGCCCATGAACCGCCTGGTTTTTCTCAAGACGCTTGATACCGCTTAGAGCGTCGGCGCTGAATCGACTGTCGTTTCTGCCGTCGTGCGTGAAACGATACGTTGGCGTGATCTGCAGGAACCAGTTCCCGTCCAATTGAAGGAACTGACCGACAAAGGCCGAGTGCCGGTAGTAGGAGGTCTTGTCCGGGTCAAGCTTCGATTGATAACGCTTAAAGACGTCACGACTCGCCTCATTCCGCCTGCTCATGTAACTCCGGCGGACATCCGAGAGGTCATCGCTTGCACGGTGGTAAAAGAACTCGTTCAGTTTCGAGAAGAGGATGCCGTCCTCTTGAAGCTGCGCCTGAAGCGTCACATTTAGTAGTTCGACAAATAGATTCCGTCGGACAGGGTTGGTATCGATCGACCATTCGAAAGTGAGATCGCTCTCTACTGTTCCTCTCTCAGCGACCGTTGCCCACCACCTTTCAGAAAGGTCCAGGAATGAGAAGATCGTCTCGTCATGGATGATGAAGGCCTTTGCGACTAGCCCTTCTGGGTAGGCGGCGTAGAGAGCATGCAGAGCTTCCTTGCGCGACGAATGAAAAGCCCGAGCTCGGTAAAAACGATTCGGAAACTCGCGGACGGGCAACAAATCCGAGAAGAGAGTTTCTCGGCGCGGCTGCAAACCCAAATAAAACCCACCGTCGCTCGGAACGGCGATCTGCTTGATTCGTTCCTTGGCTGACAGGTCAAACGCGTCGTCAGCCTTGGAGAACCGAATTGTCTTGCTGGCCTTTCGTTGCGGCTCAGCAAAATAGTCGCGGATCGAAACCCAGTAGGCTTCATCCGCTCTTGGCCGTGAGCAGACCAATATCACCGGGAGGTTTCCTCGAAGCCAGTATTGGAGATCCCTGTCGCTGCAGCCGAAGCTGAAATGGGTCAGTGTTTCTGCTTGAAATGGGCCGTCGGTCGCCTTGCTTTGTACCGAAACCACCAGATTGGTTACTTCGCCGGACTCCACGCGGATTTCGAGCCGACCGTCGATGCCGGCTTCGACGCCGCCGGAGGGATACCAGAGATAACCCATCTCCAAAAGGCGGCGCTCAATGATGTTGACGCCAAGAGCGCCCGTAATGTCGCCCTTACCGATCTTTTTGGGTCCACCGACGCGCTGGGTCATAGAATGTCCGATTGCCGTTGCTGCATCAATTCTAGTGCATTATCAGGAACGAGATTTGCGTTTCCATTGGTCTGTAGGGCGAAACGTATTTCTGCTTTAGCCGCACATTTCTTCCATGCCAACCGATAGCCTCAGTGTGAGGGGAGCGAATTGGGCGGAGGAGCGTATTCGGCTTTCGTCGCATTATGCTCTCGTTTAGCGATAACAGGCCAAACCGCGTTTCCACGTCCGCTCGCCCTCGAAGCACAGTTTGGGAATCTTGTGTAAATCCACTGTCCCTTCCGGCTACATGGGCCGTCACTAATGCTTCCCCGTTGGCGGCAATTGTGCGTAAAAAGCCCGTGCTGATTCGAAGTCTTGAAACTTCTCCCTTCGCTTCTCAGTGAGCTGCATTTCACCTGCTGTGTTGCGATCGGTCCAGTAGTGCCCTTCGAGCATTTGCGTGGGAGTGTCGATCACTCGCAGCCAGAGGGCTCCGAAATGAATCTGGCTGTGGGTGCGATCCTGGTAGCGTGGCTCATTTCGATAAACACCACTCACGCAGTAGAGACCGTCCAAAGCGCAGACGATTTCTGTCCCGACTAGATGGGATGCGGACTCTTTGGTCATGAGCCGCATGCTCAAGTTCAGGAGGGTCTGACGGATGACGACATATCCTTCTATCGGCGGAATGGCGGCGCCGCTGGCATCCTTCCAGTTTGAGCGGAGTTGAGCTCGCCAGGTTCCCTCGATGACCGGCCGCTTCACGAACCATCCGTGCAGCAGCGGAAGCTTCCAGAGCCAGAGCTCGAATGCCATGCTCAGCAGCAAAACTGCGCTTGTGACCGTTGATAACGGGCGCAACCATCCCAGCGAGAGGTGTTGGCCAGTGGCCAGCAGAACTGTCGCCCATATGGCTACAGTCGAGTAAATGATCGCCTTGAGATATGTTGTCATCTTATTTGAATCCTATGTAGTTCCAAGCGGCATAGAGAAACTTGTTTATTTGCTCCCGGCTCCACGGTTGCCCAGCCCAGAAGAGGTACTTCAGGTCGTTGATTTCTCCCCAGTCCCCACATGCACCGTCGCTGAGAGTTTCCTTCCAAAGGAAGGCGATGGCAGATCGTACGTCGTCGCGGAACTCATTGCCACCGAATCTCGCATCGGGAACGTTCCAGACCAAGCATTCAATCAGGTAGGACGGGATCGGCGCGGCCACGTCGTGCCCGTTTTCCACCATCTCGTTTCGCAGACTCTTGAGGATTCGAGTGACGGCCTTAAACCGACGGCCTGTGGCATTGTTCTTTACAACACCATTGCCGTAGTTTTGCCGCGGCCAGTTGACGATTGCCCCGCCACTATCCGGGTGAAGTTCTGTTCCGGATTCTTACCGGTTGTTCCACAAGTCGCCCAGGTACCGCCTGTGTTCGAAGCACGGCACCACATCCGCGTCGATGCGATAGGTATTTGCATGCACATCAAAAGCTTTCTTTCCGCGCGTAACAGAAGCTGCGCCGAAGTAGGACTTGAGGGCCGCTTCCACATCGTTCTTGAACTCCGTGTAGAGGTAGCGGCCGTCGGGGAAACCGAGCAGCGCGCCGGTTAACCCTTGGCTCATGCTGTAGTCGGGGAAAAACGCGCCCTTATATAACACGCAGACATCGACGTCGCTGTCCTGACGGACGTTGGTCCGGTTGGCATAGGAGCCTTGCACGAAGACTTCGATATCTTTCGCACTGAGCTTCTGGCTGGCGTTGACCGCCTTGACGATGGCCCGCTCTGCGTTTTCGTATTTCGTCTGTGCGCTCGCGCTTGGAGCTCCGCCCCAGGTGCAGAAGACGTCTTCCCAGTTGCGGTTTGAAGAGGGTAAGCTTGCCATGTCTAGCTCCTCGCCAGCGTGAGGCCTGACCATGCGCGACTCGTCGCTTCCGTTACAAGGACGGAATTTGTCTTGCCGGTGGTATTGGCGACGTCGTGTGCAATGTCGCGAATTTCGCTGCTTGAAAGGTTCGCCGTGCCGTTGTATTCGGCCCAAGGGAGTTGATAGACGCCGCCGTTGTCGCCGGTGATGAGCCTGGAGAAGCCCCTGCGTTCCATGGCGGCGTGCAGCGTTTCGTAGTCGGCCCGTTGGGCCTCGTGGAGTTCGATCCTGACTGTGAATTGAGCCATAAGGAAATCCTCTTTGCATTTACTTGTTATTGACTCTGCCCCCTCAACCTATGCGCTCCGCGACGGCTTCCGGTGCAGGCTGAAGATCGAGTTGGGCGTTCAGTGTCAGCACCTTTTCCAAGGTCTTCAACATCGCCTCGCGCGTCTGCCGGGCGTTGCGCAGCGTAAAGGCCTTTTGGCCGCCTTTCTTTGTGGACGGAACGAGGATGCCAATCTGCTCCCACACTGGGTTGTCCCGCGAGAACAGGTCTATTTCCCGCTGCTCCTCGCCGGCGGCGCTCTTGACGGTCACGTTGACTGGTTTGCCAAGCCGCTCTAGTCGAGCGAGATCGATTTGCTGATCCTGCATCTTGCGCGCGATCGCCACATAGGCGGAGATCGCCAGGGCGGAATCGACTAGCAGCGTTTCTCGCACGCGCTTGCGGCGGGCGATGTCGAGTCTGGCTAGCTCAGGCCTGACTGCGGCCAGCTTATTCCAGAACTGGATCACGTAGTCGACGGATGCCTTGAAGGTTTCCTCTTCTTCGGGGTTGCAATCTGCCCAGTAGATTTCAAATGCGACGCTGAGCGTGTTAAAGGCACACAGGCGGTTGTTCCTTTTGCTGAGGCGGTCGCGGATGGTATCCACGTTGTCTTTGAGCGATGGGCACTGCTCCGCCAATGCTCCTGCGATCTTGGTGGCGCCCAGCCGGTGCAGCCATTTAGAGCGGGTTGGGTCAGACTTCTTGCCTTCTTGGTTCATGGCGTAGAAGATGCGATTCTCCTCGGCGGCGGGGACGTTGTAGATTCGCACGCTGACCTTGCGGTCTAGGCGGAAAGAGCTGCCGCGGTTGACACTTTCGGCGGCTTTCAGCAGAGCCATATGACGGTGGCTCGAATCCGGGATCGTGGCTGCACCTGCGCCGATCTTCAGTGATCGCTTTTCTTCGTCGTATTCAAGGGTGGTCTCGTCTTTCCGGAAGTTCCAGCTCAGTTGGCCGAGATAGGCTTCGCCTTTGAGGAGCTGCTCGGCCCATCGCTCGACCTTCTCATCGTCCCGGACCTGTTTTCCGGTTACCGAGTCAATGCCGCGCTGGCGCTCGTCATCCACCTTCAGGAATCCTGTTTTGAAGAGCTGCGAGATGTCGTGGGCCGTCATGACGGCGTCATAGCACGTATACGGACCGTCCTCTGTACGAGATACATTCTCGATTGATGTCTGCAAACCCATGTTGTTCTCCCTAATTCTGACGAGTACGACTTGCAGTACGAGTTCTTATTGAACAAAAACAGGATCTCATACTCGTACCACCTTGTCAAATCCATACGGGCAGTCGCAGGGAAAAGCGGTGTAGAGACCTCTCAAGGACAGGGATTGGTAACCTAATCCCCGTCGCCCTAGCTAGACTTTCGTATTTTATTCGCCTATCCTGTTCCCATGCCCCGTCAAGATGATCGCCGCCGGGTTTACATGTCCTTCATGGATCGCAAGGGCTGGCAGGTCCAGTTCCTGGAAAAGGACTTGAAGACTCCCCTGCCCAGGAAACTGCACTTCGCGTCGCCAGACAAGGTCGTTGAGTTGGTTGAGCGGGGCGGTGGGTTGTCGAACTTGGAAAGCCGGCAGGCGCTGGATCAGGCGATCGAGATTGGCAGAGGCGGGGTATTCCTGAATCTGACTGAGGAGCAGTACGCCAGGCTGAAGACGCTACGCTCCTAGCCCTCTACCACCCCGGTCACGTTGGAACAGCTCTGCCAGGATCGAGAATTCCGCTACCCGTCCTTGCCAAACGGTGCTTCATGGAGCGAATGGCTTTTCCGGGGTCTTTTCTTTTGTCGAGGATGAGCTCCATCTGTTCGGTATTGTCCAATTCAAATTCGTGCTTGTTGTCCATACCCGAGGCCATATTCGAAGGCCACACGGTTGAATTGTGCCTCCCCTGCACAGACGAAATCATGCAGACCTACGAACGCGCCGTTGGAAGCTCTAAGCAACTGAACGATCTATACTTTTCTATAGTCCTTGGATCAGGTTGGTAAGCAATGAAGCTGGTTAAGAACACAGGCTCAGACCGTGTGATCGACGAATTGCGCAGATCGCTGGTAGCCCCGTCCTGTCTCGATTTTGCCTCTTCCGAATTCTCCTTATTCGCCTACGCGGAGCTGCGCGATTTGCTGGACAAACTCGACGCTTGCCGCATCGTGCTCCCGAATGCCGAAAGCGAGGAGCTTGGGCTGACCGGGTCGAATGCCGACCGCGCATTCCGGAATCGCCTCCAACTCCGCTGGCTGGCCCGTGAGTGTGGTACGTGGATTAGGCGGAAGGCCGAGTTGCGCATTGCGCCGGGCCGGCTTCCACAATCCATCCTGATCGGTGGAGTGCCCGAGTCGGAGAAACAGCGTGTCATCACGGGAAACTGCGCCTTCACAACCGAAGGGTTGGGGATCACTCCGGGCAATCAATTCGGCCTAATCCAGTGTTCGGAGAAGCCGGAGGAATCCGCCGTCCTTGGTTCCTGGTTCACGAGCCTCTGGAGTGCCCTGCCGGCCTCAGATCAGCAGAAGACCGCCTTTCTCTCACTTCTTCAGGAACTGGCCGACTCGAAGGCGCCGTCGCTGGTCTACTACCTGACGCTA
>Ga0316226_1004399_pt1 | contig 11283 bp, 8 predicted proteins | sample TBH18017metaG_FD_206009 | JGI IMG/M metagenome (GOLD analysis project Ga0316226, IMG submission 206009) | Freshwater microbial communities from Trout Bog Lake, Wisconsin, USA - TBH18017 | ecosystem: Environmental > Aquatic > Freshwater > Lake > Hypolimnion/Profundal zone | place: USA: Wisconsin... | reverse complement strand
TCCCATTTTAACATGGTATTTTGCCATCGTAAAAGGCGCCCAAGCGCCCGCTCTTTGACATTTTGCGAAGGGAAAATGGGGAAAATCGCCATCGGCCCGGCAAGCTGGCCGCGCCGTTGCGCGCCGCGACGGCGCGGGCCTGCCATCCGTCGCGCTTTGTTTTCCCATCCTGTACATCCAATTTTCAGTGCTTGAATGGAACCCATCCGAGTTTATGAGAGCGTGTTCTGGCGGCAATTCCCATTGAAAAAGACCCAAAAATATCCAAGCTAATACAACCTGGTACAAGCTACTAACACTTTGCGCTTTTTTTTGGTTTTCTCTGCGCCCTCCTTGTCCGCCAAAGCGCGCAGCGCGACGGCGGATGCGCGAGAAAGGTTTGCCCTACTTCTTCGGCGCCCAGTACCGGCAGTCCAGGCGCGGAAAAATGTTGTCCGCCTGCTCGATTTCCCCCAGCCACGCCTCATCAATCTGGCCGCCCGTCAATTGCCGGTAAAGCTCAAGAAAACGCCACAAATGGTCTTTCACTCGCCGCGCGGCGTAATCCGGGCTGGTGCCGGTGCGCAGGATGAACGGCCAGTCGCTCGATTGCGCCAGCAGCAACTCCCGCCCCGCCTGCCGAAGCGCGCGCCCCGCCGTTCCCCTGGCGTCCGAATACCGCGCGGCCAATTCGCTCATGCGCGCTTGCGCCACCCGCAGGTGTGGATATATCCACTCATTCGATTCGTTCAGCCACACGCGCCAATACCCCTCCTCGCCCCAACTCGACGCGGCGGGCGTGGCGACTTGCTGCGTCGGATGCCGCCTCAAATACTCGCCCGGCGTGATAAAGGTGAAAGCCTTCTGGTCGTAATAAGCCTTGCGGACGAAAAAATTCAAAAACTCCGGCCCTTCATACCACCAATGCCCGAACAATTCGGCGTCATAAGGCGAAACGAGAATCGGCGGCCTGTCCATGATCGCCCCCAATTTCTCGAATTGCTCCACGCGCCCCCGCAAAAAATGGCTCGCGTGCTCATCGGCCGCCCGCACCGCGGCGGCGCGGTCATAAACCTCCTTGTCGGGCGTCGGTCCCGTGATGCGGTGGTATTTGATACCCGTGAACCCGCGCGTGTCGGGGGCCGGCAAATAAGGTTTGACGTAATCCAAATCCAGATCGAAGCCGATGTCGCGGTAAAAATCACGGTAACGGACATCGCCGGGGTAGCCTTGTTGTTTACTCCAGACCTGCCGGGCCGAGTCGAAATCCCGCCCGAACGCCGCCGGACCGGCGGGCGTGAACACGGGCGCGAACACGCCGTAGCGCGGACGGGGCCGCGCTTGGAGCAGGCCGTGCGTGTCGGTCACGAACCAGCGGAGATTGGCCTCCTGCAACATGTCTTCAATCCCGCTGCCATACGCGCATTCCGGCAGCCAGATGCCGCGCGGATCGCGCCCAAAACATTCCCGGTAATGATCCCGCGCGACCAAAATCTGTGCGCGCTGCGACGGCGGATCCCCCGCCATCAACGGCAGCAGCGCGTGCGTCGCCGCGCAGGTGGCGATCTCCAGCAACCCGTCCTCCTGAAACCGTCGGAATGCGCCGGCCAGGTTCCGTCCGTAGTTATCATAGGTTTCCCGCAAACCGGTGAACCGGTGGTGGTACATCCACGCCAGCTCGCGAAAAGCGGCGTCCCAGTGCGTGCGTTGAATCTCGCTCTCCGCCAATTCAATCAATCCCTTGATGTGCCGCGCGTAGCGCTCCTGCAGCATCGGGTCCATCAACATGGAGCACAAAGGCGGCGAGAGCGAGAGGGTCAGGCGGGTTTGCATCCCGTCCTTCCGCCACCCTTCCATGATCTGGATCAGCGGGAGATAGGACTCCGTGATGGCCTCGAAAAGCCAGTTCTCCTCCAGAAACTTCTCGTATTCGGGATGCCTCACGAACGGCAGATGCGCGTGCAATATCAGGGCGAAGTATCCTTGCATGGCAGGTTAAAACTTGTCCTTCCGTTAATCCTGGGTGACAACAATAAAATATGCGGGCCGAACCGTCCCCCCCGTCATATCCCCGCGCCTCCCGGCGGCGGCTTGAGATTCTTGTCCTGGGGATGCGTCCCAACCTTCCCGTCATAGACCGTGTCGCGGCTGAATTTCAGGTCCGCCCGCCGCGTCTCCACGCCATCGGACGAACTCGCCGCCGCCGCCAGGGCATACTGGCCGTCCGGCAGCGCGAAGCGAAAGCTGAAGGAACCGTCGGGACGCAGTTTAATGGGACGCCCGGCCAAAGTGACATGCGCGTCCGGCTCCGTCGCCCCGTAAAGGACCAGCTCCGCGTTGACATTGAACCAGAAACCACGCCCGCGCGGCGCGCCGCCGAACGGGCTGGAAACGCTGGAAAACGCGCCGGAAGGCGAAGTGGGCAGGCTGAATGCCGCCGCGGCGATGGAAGATGCCTCCTGGGAAATCTGGCGGCGGATCAACTCGGTGATTTCCAGCGAGCCGATCCATATCCGCCGGACATGGTCTATCGAGATGACATCCGCCAGGGCCTTTTCCTGCGCGGGAGTCCAGGAACTTTTGACCTCTTCGGGCGTCGGAAGATTTCGGAACCCTTGCGCGCGCATCTCCTGCATCGCCTCCACCAGCGGCACATGCTCGCGCACGGCTTCCTTGACCATCGCCAGCAATTGGCCAAACGGGACCTCCGGCGGTATGGTGGCGAATCGAATCGAAATGTCATCCGAAAGACTGTCCGGCGGCGTGAACGTTGCCCCGGAGCGGACGAGCGAAACCCATTTGTTGGCCTTATCGTGGTAGCCAAGCTCCGCCACGTATTGGGCGCCCGCGTCGGGAACCGGGGCAAACCAGGAGCGGGATTCGGGATGAAGATGAATTTGCGACAACGGTTCGCCTCCCGCCGCCCCGCGATAAACCCGCAACAACAAATGTCCATCGGCTGACAGCGCGTTGTATTTCTTGAGTTCCTCACGGCTGAAATCCCAGTGCGCGTAAAGCCAGTGAGGATCGCGCGCCGCCAAAAAAAGTTGCCGCGTCCCGTAGGACTGGGGCAATTCCACGCCGGCCGGGACGACGCGCGCGGCGGCGGGCGTTGGTCCCAGCGCGTAGCGCCGGCCCGGACCGCTGACAGCCGGGGCTGGCGGCGCATCGCCCTCCAGGAGAATCGGCGGAATTTTCAGGCGCTTGACTCCGCTGGTCCGTTTCACCCTGGCAGGAGCCTTGCGGGCTGGGGCAGACTTGGCCGTCTTGCGCGCGGCGGCGGTGGAGACGGTCCGGGTCTTCGCGGACTTGGGCGCGGTTTTTCGCGGCCTCTTGGAATCTTTCGCTTTCATAAGCACAAGCGTATCCGGCTTGATAAAATAAACCAAGAACAGACCGGCACAAATAGAAAATGGAAAACAGCGCGCACGGTCGCGATTTCCCGCTCCTACTCCTACTCCTACTCGTAATCCTACTCCTAATCCTGGAAGCGCCGTCACGGAGATGCGCCCGTCTCGCGGAACGGGGAACCGGCCTGATAGCAACGGAGTTGCGCTTGAATGGCCGCAACCATCGCGGCGTTGTCCAAACGGGAGGCCAACTGCAAAGCGCGCCGGCCGGCCGCGACGGCTTGCGGATACTGTCCCGCCTCGGCGCAAGCGGCCGCCAATATCGCCGCCATCATCGGGTCGTTGCCACCGGCAAGGCGGTCCGTTTGCAGGGCCAATTCCATCGCCTTGGCGCCGTTGCGCTGGGAGGGATTGGGCGAAGTCGCCAGCCGCCAGGCGATCCCGGCCAGGGTTCTTTGAACTTCCACAAAACCGGGCTGGTTGGCCGGCAACTTTTGGAACTCGATAATGGCTTCGTCTTCCCGCCCTTTTTGAAGCAGGGCGTTGCCCAGATTGTAATGAGCCTGGGCATAGTCAGGCTGTATTTCCAGCGCCTTCCTCAAATGCGCGACCGCTTCATCCACCCGCCCCTTTTGGAGAAGGGCGTTGCCCAGATTGTTTTGCGCTTCCGCGAAGCCGGGCCGGAACGTCGCCGCCTTTTGAAACTCAAGGATCGCCTCGTCCTTTTGTCCTTTTTCGCGCAGGGCAAGGCCCAGATTGTAATGAGCCTGGTCATCGTCAGGATGCCGTTCCAGCGTCTTTTGAAACTCAAGAGCCGCCTCGTCCACCCGCCCTTTTTGCAACAGGGCCGTGCCAAGAAGATTATGAATTCGGGCCAGGTCAGGCCGGATGGCCTCCGCCTTTTGCAACGCAAGGATGCCCTCGTCCACCCGCCCGGTTCGAAGAAGGCAGTTGCCCAGATTGCCATAAGCTTCGGCAAAGCCGGGCCGGAGGGCTGCCGCCTTTTCAAACCGCGTGATGGCCTCGTTTTCCTGCCCTATTTTGTCAAGCGCGGCGCCGAGATTGTTCTGGGCTTCGGCATTGCCCGGCTGGATCGCCAGCGAGCTTCGGAACCGGATGATGGCTTGTTCCACCTGCCCTCTTTCATAATAAACGGCGCCAAGATCGTTTTGAGCCAGCCAGCAGTCGGGATTCCGCGCAATGGTTGTCTCCCAGAGTGTTTCAATATCGGCGTACATCCGGCTTTGCCGCCAAGTCAGCACCCCCAGCGCCGCCAGCAACGCAACGCCAAACGCCCTTTCCCAAAACTGCCTCCGCTGTCTAAACCGGCGAAACAGCATGTGAATGCCGGCGCTGGCCGCCACGATGGGGCCGCAGCTTGCAAGATACTGAAAATGATCCGCCACGAAGGAATACCTGAATGGGAACACATCAAAAAAACCCAGCGCCGGAAAGAGCGTCCCAACGAAGAAAAGCATCGCCGCCAGAGGCCCGCGCGCGCGCCGCCTCAGAACCCATAACGCCCCCATCAGCAGCACCGCCGCCGCCGGATACAAGTACTGCCACGCCGCTGTCGGGCTGATCTTCCAGCGGGGGTAGGAAAAAATCAAATTCCCCGGCCAAAAAAGTTTGCCCAGGTAAAACCAAACGGCCCGCCCGGCAATGAGAAATCGCTCAAGAATGGAAAAATGGAAGTCCGACCCCTGGGCGCCGTTGAAATTCCGCTCCATCCACGAGGTGAACAACCCCGCCGTTATCCCCGCGGCAAAAAAAGGAATCAACGGCAGCACGTCTTGTTTCCAGCACAACTTGCCCCGTTGCCACCAGAACACGACCAGCAACGCCGCCGGCAAGGTCGCAATGACGGTTTTGGCCATCAACCCCGCCACGAATAGCGCCAGCGCGCCCGCATACGCCCCCTTGTTCCGCGTCCGATCAAACCGCAAGAACGCCAGGGCCGATCCGAAATAAAAAACCGCCGAGAGCGTGTTCTTAAGTTCCGAAATCCATGCCACCGATTCCACTTCAACCGGGTGCAAGGCGAAAATGGCCGCCGCCAGCCCCGCGGCCGGCATCTGCCACGTTCGCAGTATTTTCAGCAACAACAACGCCGCCGCGGCATGAAGCAAAATGTTGACCAGATGATAACCCAGGGTTGCATCGCCCCAGAGCTTGTGCTCCACCCAGAACACGCTCGAAACCATGGGATAATACTGTTGCGTCACCCCCGGTTCGGTCCAGAGGCGTGCCAGCCCCTTCAACGAACGAAGATGCGGATAAGTCAGATGCGCCGCGTCGTCCCAGATCGGTTTGCCATTCCAAGCAGGCTGGTAAGCCGCAAAAATGGCGGCGGCCAGGAACACGCACCACAGCCATTTTGCCAGCTTCATATCAAACAGGATTATGATTAAGAACGGGGAACCGCAACCCCAAAACAGTGACACGCGCCCGGTGAAACGCGCCCGCCGCTTTCCGGCTTGTGTCCGCGCGGCGCTCTCGCACACTAATCCCGTTATGAATGAAATCCCCGGCGCGGGCGCAACGACGCGAAACAAGACCGCCGCCGCCATCGGCTTGCTGTTGGCGCTGACGACCTTCGCCCTTTACGCGCCCGCGCTCGGACATGCGTTCATTGATTTTGATGACAACGATTACGTGACGGACAATTCGCTTGTGCGGCAGGGATGGACCTGGCGCGGGGTCGCCTGGGCGTGGACAACGGGCCACGCGGCCAACTGGCACCCGCTGACCTGGATGTCGCACATGAACGACTGTGCCATCTTTGGACTCGAACCGGCGGGGCACCACGCGACCAGCGCGCTCCTGCACGCCGCCAACACGGTCCTGCTTTTTTTTCTGTTGCGAAGGATGACCGGGACGCTCTGGCGCGCCGCCGCGGTGGCCGCGCTCTTCGGATGGCATCCCCTGCGCGTGGAATCCGTCGCCTGGGTGGCGGAGCGCAAAGACGTGTTGAGCGCATTTTTCTTTTTTTTGACGCTCTGGTTTTACGCCGGATTTGTCCGGGACAAACGGGCCTCCGGCTACTGGCTGGCGCTGCTGAGTTTCACGGCGGGACTGTTGTGCAAGCCGATGCTGGTGACGCTGCCCTTTGTGTTGTTGCTGCTGGATTACTGGCCGCTCGAGCGCTTTGGCCCGGGCGCGGGAATGCGGTTGGCCCTGGAAAAAACACCCTTCTTCGCGTTGTCCGCGGCGGCAAGCGTTGTCACTTACTTCGTGCAGAAAAGCGCCGGCAGCGTGTCGAATGCCGTGCCATTCCTGATTCGCGTGATGAACGCCATGTTGTCGTACGGACGATATTTGGGCCGGATGCTTTGGCCGGCAAACCTGGCGGTCATTTATCCTTTGAACATTGTTTCGATGCTGGAATGGTTCATCAGCTTGCTGCTCCTGGCTGGCTTGACATGGCTCGCGCTCAAGCGCCGTTCGCAGCGATACCTGGCAATGGGCTGGTGTTGGTATCTCGGAACGCTCGTGCCGGTGATCGGGTTGGTCCAGGTGGGATCGCAATCTTCCGCCGACCGTTACACTTACATCCCCTTGATCGGCATCTTCGTGATGATCGTTTGGGGCGGCGCGGACCTGGCCCGGAAATGGCGGATTCCCGCGTCGGCGCTGGCTCTGGCTTCGGCCTGCGTCCTGGCCGCCTGCGCCGCAGTCACCGAGCTGCAACTGCGTTACTGGACTGACAGTGGAACATTGTTTCAGCGCGCCCTTGCCGTAACGACGGACAATCACATGGCTTGGAATAGTCTGGGCGCCTATTTGTACTCCCAAGGAGACGATGCGGCCGCGTTCCGCTGTTTCAACAAGGCCGTGACCGTGGCCAGGGACAATGACGCGGCTTGGGATAATCTGGGGGAATACTACCGAAGGCATGGCAGATGCCAGGAGGCGTTGCGCTGCTTCAAGGAGTCCCTGCTTCTGCGTCAACGGCCCTCCACTTTTTGTCACATGGGCCTCGCACTCAAGGCCCTCCACCGCCCCGCAGAGGCGATCCCCTTCTTTGCCAAGGCTCTGGCGTTGGACCCGGATTACATCCCCGCCCACATGAATTTGGCCGACAGCCTGGCCGATGAGGGGAAGAACGACGAGGCGGCGCGGGAATACCGCATGACGTTGCAATTGGACCCCCGCCAAGTGGACGCGCACTGCAACCTGGCCTGCGTTCTGGCCGCGCAAGGCCGGACCAGCGAGGCGATGGCGGAATTGCGCCTGGCCCTTCGCCTTCGGCCTTCCGACGCTTCTTCTCATTGCAACCTGGGCAATCTCCTGATGGACCAGGGAAAATGGGACGAAGCCGCCGCCGAATATCGCGCCGCCCTTGCCTCCAAGCCTGGCAGCCCCGAAATTCACTCCAATCTTGGCGCGGTTCTCGCCCTCCAAGGCCGCCGCGATGAAGCCATGAATGAGTTCAACGAAGCCTTGCGTCTCGCCCCGGATTTCACCCAGGCCAAAGATCGCCTCAAGGCTCTGAATCGCCAGTAACTTGATGGCGCTTTCCTGCTTGTGTCCGCGCGGCTCTGTCGCAAACTAAGTCCCCTGTGAGCGTCGCTTCCAACATCATCGTCACCGGCGGCGCCGGTTTCATCGGGTCTCATTTGGTCGAACGCCTCCTGGCCGAAGGCCATGCGGTCACGGTGCTGGATGATCTTTCCACCGGACGCCTCGAGAACCTGGCGGCTGTGCGCTCCCATCCGCATTTGACCCTTCTCATTTCGAAAGTTTCCCAATGCCGCGATTTGAAAAATGCGGTTGTCCGTTCCCAGTTTGTTTTTCATCTGGCCGCCGCGGTGGGCGTGGAGTTGGTGATGACATCGGGTCTTCGTTCCATTCAAACCAACTTGCGCGAGACCGAGGCGATCCTGGAGGCGGCCAGCGCCGCCTGCGCGCCGATTTTGCTGGCATCCACGTCCGAGGTCTATGGCAAGAGCCAGCAGGAGGCCTTTTCGGAGGAGGATGACCTGCTGATCGGGCCGCCGCATTTGAGCCGGTGGAGCTACGCTTGCTCCAAATTAATGGATGAATTTCTGGCCCTCGCCCATGCCAGGGAATATGGCGCCCCGGTCATCATCACCCGCCTCTTTAACACGGTCGGACCGCGTCAGAGCGGCCAATATGGAATGGTGTTGCCGCGCTTTATCCAAGCCGCCAAACGCGGCAATACGCTCCAGGTTTACGGCGACGGCAGCCAGACGCGCTGCTTTTGCGCCGTCCAGGACACGGTCGAAGCGCTCGTCCGGCTTCAGAATTGCCCCGCCGCCCGCGGTCAAATCTTCAATGTAGGCTCAACCGAGGAAGTCAGCATGGCGCGTCTGGCGGAAATGGTGATCACCCATCTCCAGTCGCCATCGGGCATCGAATTTGTGCCTTACCAAAAGGCCTGCCCGCCGGGATTTCAAGACATGATGCGGCGCAAACCGGTTGTCGCCAAGCTGGCCAGATATGTCGGGTTTAAACCTGCCACGCCGTTGGCGGAAATCATCCGGCAAACGGCTGCTTCTGGTGAATAAAAAAAGGCACCCTTTCGGATGCCTTTTTGCAAAATGGAACGTTGGAACTGGCTGTTATGGGAAAAGCAGCCGAACGTAGCCGTTGGCGGAGGTATAGCTTGATCCAGAATAGCTTCCCCCGAAATTTCCCTGATCCGCCGCGTTCTTGAGCCAGTTCTGGCGGAATCCGCCCGACGTGACCTGCTGCGCGCTGCCGTCTCCCAGCATGATATTGCCCGCTCCCGCCAGATTTTGGGCGGAATGCAGCTTGGCCGACCATCCCGCCAAACCGCTGCTCGGAGTCATGCCGCTGGCTCCGCTAATATACCATCCGTTGGTGTTCAACAGGACATCGGCACCGGTCGTGGTGGTCACTGCCGGCGATACACCATAGTTGGGGTCTTGAGAGTTCCCGTTCGGGCCGGTAGCCCCCATGTTGCGATCCCCGCCCAAAAGCGATTGCGGATACGTGTCGTTCGCGCCCACGCCCACCCAGTAGGAAAGAAACTGATTGTTGAACGAGCCTGAGGTCACCTGCTGCGCCACTGTTGCGCCATTGATCGTTGAAGGGGTGATCGCATATTGACTGCTGCCAGCATAAAAGTTGGTGTTCGCAGTCCGGTCGTCAGCGGGGCACACCACCACTTTGGGCGACTGGCCCATCTCGTTTTGCATGATGCAATAGTTGTAGTAAGTGAACTGCGGATACGAAGTGGAAGAGGCCACAAAGTCGCTCCATCCGCCCAAGGCCACGGCTTGCTGGGCTGGAAACTTGTCGCCGTTGTCGTTGGCCCAAATGCGATACGCCGTGCCAACCTGTTTGAGGTTGTTGATGCACGAAATGCGCTGGGCCTTTTGCTTGGCTTTCGCCAGCGCCGGCAAAAGCATGCTGGCCAGAATGGCGATGATGGCGATCACAACCAGCAACTCAATTAGAGTGAAGGCTCCGATTTTTCTGTTCCTTAATTGTTTCATATTTGTTCGTTGTTCGTCTGGCTTTGGAGCCGCACTGGATTTTCTTCTTTATCCGCGCTGACTCAATGCCTCTTTTTAAGCAAAGACAGTGCCACCTCCATGAAATCCGCAAAATGCCCTGTTTTTCTGCTTCTTTCGCCCTCTTTTGCCCTCTTTTGCCTCTTTTTTTTATTTTTTTACACCAATTCAACCCGGTGCGTGAATTTTTCACGCAAAATGCGTGAAAAAAACTCGTGAATTTTGCGTGTCCTTCCCGCTTTTCGCGTTAAATTTTTACCACCCTATGAATTCCACAGTATGATCCCAATGACAAATATCCCCGTCACGGCTATCGCCGCCAGCCACCAAAACAAATGTATCCCGCGTGGAATAGGTTTCTTTCTGGAAGCCAACTCTCGTTCCACGAACTCGTCGTAGTCGAACGAATCATCCGGCAAATTAAGGCTGCTGGCATAAGCTTCCTCAGACCAGCCGGTATGCTCGTCTGCCCCGCATTCCGGGCAAGACTTCGCCCCGGCGGGCACGTCGGCCCCGCAATGAGGGCATGTCTCCGGTGCGCTCATGGCAGCGGGCCTGTTCCCGCGCGTCTTCTCATCATGGCCAAATCCGTTCTCATGCGGCTATGCAAATCTCTCACGTTTCCAGAAAAAACACAACCGGGCGGCGCGCGCCACCCGGTTGTTATGAATCAATGGACCGTGATCCGCCGCGGTTTGATCTCCTCCGCCTTGGGCAGGGTCAGGGTCAAAATCCCCTGCTCCATCCGGGCGCTGATTTTTCCGGCTTCAATGCCGGGATCCAATTCAAAGACCCGGCGGTAATCAGCCGGATTGGATTCCCGGTAAAGCAAGCTGGCGGATGGATCAGCCTGGCGCCGGCCCGTGATGGTCAGCATGTTGTTTTCCATACTGATATCCAGACCCTCTTTGCCCACTCCCGGCATGTCAGCCTCCAACACGTAGCCCTCTTTGGTCTCGATAATGTTGACATTGGGCGGAATGCACGGGCGCTCTTTGTCCGCCGGCTGCGCTCGAACGGGTCTTTCCTGTTGTTGTGTCACTGCGTTCATATTTCCTTTCGTTGATGCGGTATTGGCGGGGCAACTTCGATTGCCCGCAGCCGGGCGTTATTTGATTGTAATCGGAATTTGTTTTGGTTTCGATTCCTCCGCCTTCGGCAGGGTCACGGTCAGAACCCCTTCGTTGTAGATGGCCTTGATCTTCTCCGCGTCCACCCGGCACGGCAGGCTGATGGCGCGATGAAACCGTCCCTCCCATCTCTCCGAACGATACACGTCGGCCTCTTTGCGCTCCTCCTCATGCTTGCGTTCGCCGGAAAGCGTCAAGTAGCCTTCCTGAAGCGAAATTTCAATGTCTTCCTTCTTCAGGCCGGGCAATTCCGCCTTGACCAGCACGTTTTCCTTGTCCTCGTAAATGTCAACCGGCGGAAACCAGCCCTCCAGCAATTGC
>Ga0316226_1004386_pt1 | contig 11303 bp, 14 predicted proteins | sample TBH18017metaG_FD_206009 | JGI IMG/M metagenome (GOLD analysis project Ga0316226, IMG submission 206009) | Freshwater microbial communities from Trout Bog Lake, Wisconsin, USA - TBH18017 | ecosystem: Environmental > Aquatic > Freshwater > Lake > Hypolimnion/Profundal zone | place: USA: Wisconsin... | reverse complement strand
TGGTGGACGGCACCGACGCCATTGACCAATCGCCGCTTAACGTCGGTTACGGGTTTCAGGTCCGCATCGTCTGGGATGGCTACCTCCTGATGGACCGGATCAAGCTCTGGTCCAAGCCCGTGCCCGAGACCGATTATTCCGAGCAGGGGGACATGGTGGCGAGCGGTCTCCAAAATGTCGTGACAAACAACGATATTTCCTACTCCATCCCCGTCGGCGGCCTCGGCAGCGCCTACACTGACCAGAACGGCAACGGATATGTGGACCAAAACGGAATCCCGTATACGAAACAGCCGTAAATCGGAGTAGCGCATCCTCATGGCACGTTTTTCAGGAAATCCGCAGAAGTCACCCCTCGCCGGCAATGAGGACATTGCGGCGACCGACCCGTCCACGGGAAACGACATTGCGATCACGCCGCTTGTCATCACGCAGTTTGTGGCGACGAATATGGCGCTGGCGTCAGGCTCGACCAACGGCCTGATCGACGCAGCAAGCTATGCGAAGCTCCTTGCGCTGGATACGCAGGCGCAGACCAACGTGCGCGTCGGGCAACTGGCCGAGATGCCCTTCCCGATTTTCTTCTCCACGCCGGCCAATGGCACTTTTGTCATCTACCAGCACGTCCTCGACATCGCCATCCAGCTTCAGCTCGGCTGGTTCTTCTGCTCGGCCGGTTCCACGAACATCACCATCCTGAAGAATGGCGCGGCGATCCCCGGCTTCACGAGCGTGCCGGCGACGACGGTTCCGGCCCAGTATTCCGTGTCGGGCGGCTCGACCAACTGGACCTTCAACCTTGGGGACATCCTCTCCATCAACTTCGCGGGCACGACGGGCAATTGCGCCAACGTCGGGGCTTCGCTCAGGGCCAATGGACAAATCTCCCCATGATGGCGGCGGCAATCATTGCGGGCGGTGCGCTCTCGGGCGGCGGGGCCGCGCCGGGCGCCCCCGTGGCGGCCATCGCCGTGGACGACCCGTTTTCAAATGTCGGGCAAACCTCCCTTTTCACGGACAATTCCACCGGGCATCCGACTTCATGGGTTTGGTCCATGAACGGCTCGCTGTTCTCGACGGCGCAAAACCCGACGTTCTATTGGAGCAGCCCCGGCAGTTACATCATCACGATGACCGCAACCAACTCCTTCGGCAGCAGCACGTCGTCGCCGCTCACCGTCACCGTGTATAACTACGCCCCGTAAACCATGTCCGGCCTGACCCTATTTCTCTCTCCCGGCACCGTTCCAGCGAATGATCCGCTGCCGTCCAGCGCGCAGGCGTTGGTCAATTACATTTCGGCGTACACGAATATCGCGGGCGCGACCGGATTCAATGGGATAAACTTCGGGCCAAATACTCCGGCTCCCCAAAATCGCAGCCTCCCTTGGTTCAAGACCGACACGAGCGGAAACCCCATCGGGCTTTTCTCGTGGAACGGGACCGCATGGACTACGATTCCGACGCAGGTTTCGACCGGCCCGACCAGTTCGCGTCCGGCCACCCCCAGCGACGGATCGGAGTATTACGATACGACGATTCGATGCCTCATTATCTGGAACGCGGCGGCCTCCAACTGGACCACGGCCGCGGGGAGCATCGGCGACCTGAAGGAAGTCACGGCGACAACCTTGGCGGCGGCGCTCACGGCCAATCCCGGCTGGCAGCAGCATACCGCATCGAGCGGGTGCGTGATCGGCGGGGCCGACGTGAACACGAACGGCCCGGCAAGCGCCCATGCGGCCGGAACGCTGATTGGCGAGGAGAGCCACCTGCAGGCGGTATCCGAACTGCCGGCGCATACGCATCCCGAAATTTACGGCACGAACACCGGGTCGTTCCAAAACGGCCCGCAGGCGAGCGGCGTTTATCCGGCGGTGACGCCCGGTTCGACCTCGATCCCCGTGGCGAGCACCGGCAGCACGGGCAGCGGCACGGCGTTCAATGTGATCCAACCCACGGCGTATTTTTATCGTTTATACAAAGCATATTGAAATGGTCGCCGAAGAAAACTTTTCCGAAAAGCTGAAGCGCCTCGACGGGGCGGTGGCGCAGCTTCCCCAGCTTACGATGAAGCTCTCGCACAGTTTCATCCGCGATTCGGACACGGGGCTTATTCTGTACGTCCGCGAAGTCATGCTGCCGGCATTGCCTTTTCCTGATGCGGCCATTTACACGACGCGGACACATCGCAAGGAATCGCCCTTCACGATTTTGCGCGGTCGCGTCATCGTGGTGGACGACAAGGGCAACCAGACGGAAATGCGGGCTGGGCATCGCGGGGTAAATCTGGCCGGCACCAAGCGGGCCATCATCGTCTTGGAGGACACTGTTTGGGCGACCTATCACATCACGCGCCACACAAACGTCGCCGAGATTGAGCGCGAACTTGCCATTGAGCCCGAAGCCATCCGCGGGCCGGACGGGTCATGCTGCATTCCCGATGAGCAGCCGTTTCTTTTTGTGTCCGATTCCATCACCGCAATCCCGCAACTAAAATGAGCGAGGAATGGCCACTTCAACAGCAGGAGGAGCAGCAGCAAAAAACGCTGGGGCTGGGCGCGGCGGCGTTTGCCGGCTTGGCTGGAACCGCCCTGACTGCCGGGGCGAAGGTTTATAGCGCGTCGCAAAACAAGACGCAGGCCCCCGCCACGGTTCCCTACCAAAACGTCGATCCCACGCAGGTCCAGAACAATTCGATTCAGGGGGATTTGGGCAGCCTCGCATCGGCCTCGCAGTTGTCGGGGTCGGTGAACACGACGACAGCGCAACAGGCCCTTGCGGCGCGGAATATCACCCAGCCCGGCTACTCGAATCTAGCGGGAGCCCTCAGCTCGCAGGCGACCTCGCTGGCCCAGAATCCCTATCAGGTGCCGCAGAGCGTCGTGGACCAGCTTTCGCAGTATGCCGCCGAGAACAACATCGGAGAGGGCACCGGGGCGAGCAGCGGGTTCTCGCAGAGCAATCTGCTCCGCAGCCTTGGCATCAACGCGCTGCAATATGGGCAAACCAATCTAAGCGCCGCGACCTCGGCACTTTCGACCCTTTCAGGCACCGCCCCGAACGTGAACCCCACTTCACCGCTTTCGTTCCTGCTCACGCCCTCGCAGGCGTTGCAGACCCAGACGACAAACAACACTAACAACCAGCAGATCGGTCAGGGCGCGGCCAACGCCGCTGCAGCGGCCGCGAACTCGAATAGCAACAATTTGTGGGACTCGATCACGAGCCAGATCAGCCCGCTTTCAAGCGCGATCCAAAACGCGATTACGCCTAGTGGCGGCGGAAACAGTGGCGGCGGAAACAGTGGCGGCGGAAACACCGGTCCGGGTTCCACCAATGGAATGCTTGCTGCTGGCGCACCGAACTCCCTTGCGCTCAGGTCTGGAACCTCATGCTGGGTGGCGCGGGCGGTGTTTGGCGAACGTGACCCACGCTGGCGCCGTTGGCGCAAATGGTTTTTCTCATCGGCGCCGCGTTGGTTCCTTCGTATCTATATGCGCTACGGGCGGACTTGGGCTGCGTTTATCAACCGCCACCCTGCTCTGAAGCCGATCCTCGCCGTTTGGATGAATCGCTGCATTGCCACAATCAAGTGGAAACCTGATTGCGTGGCCACCCCCGCCTGACATGCCCGTCCTCTCCCCAGAATTTCAAGACCCGACCGCGCAGGCGCAGACGACCCTTGCCGCCGAGCAGCAGGGGAACAACAACGTCACGGCGCAGCAGAACTGGATGACGCAGGCGGCGCAGCGGGCGCAGATCGGAGCCAATACCGCCGAAACGCAGCAAAACACGCAACAACAGGCTGCTCAATTTGCCGCGTTGCTGCCGGTGCTTCAGGCGAAAAGCCAAGCCGATGTGATAACGCAGCAAAATGACCTTGCCGCCGCAATTGCGATCCAAAATATGCGGGCCAGTTTTCAGTCAATGAAACCGGATGTCGTTAAAGACATCGCTCAGATCAACGATCCGAAGAATGTCCCAAAAGAGCCCGATGGAACGCCTGATTGGAATGCAATCTCTAACAAATACGAGAATCTGCAGGCCAAATACGCGGGCTTGGCGCTGCTGCCCGAGAGCAAGCAATATTACGACATGATCGAGCAGGGGAAGAAGAACGCTTACGATTTGGCGGCGCGTCATACGCAAGCGCAGCTCACGCTCAATCAAATGAAGCTGGGCGCGCAATATCGCGTGCAGGGCCAAGAGGCCGTGCAGGGCAACAAGGCGGCGCTCGACGCCCAAACCAAGCCCGCCGTCGCCCAGACCGAGGCCATCAACAAGGAGCGCAATCAGGACTTCAATGACATCTCGAACCAGCGTGATGCGCTGGGACAAATGAACTTTTACATTTCCAAGCTGGGCGACGATTTGAAGGCTGAGCAGGCTTCCCCCGTCGCCGCCGGAGCCTCGCGGATTCTCGGTCCGGGCTTGGTCGGCAAGGTGAGCGATCCTGTGCGCCAAGTGCAGCAGGACATCGGCGACTTCGCGACGAACATCATGTCGAAGGTGAAGAACATCCGAAACATCAATGAATTTAACGCGGTGACGGCGTCCCTGCCGCATGCGGATGACCAACCCTCCGTCCAGAACCAGAAACTGGAAAAGCTGCAGCAGGTGAATCAGGTCTTGAGCCAGCGGAACGACTACATGGAAAAGGCGCTGCGCGGCAACCCGAGCATCACCCGCGACCAAGCGGACCTGCAGGCGACGCAGCAATACCCGTTCCCGAACAAAATCCTTGCGCCGGCCATTTTCGCCAATCCGCCTAAAAGCATGACCGACCAAGACCGGACGGCGCTGGAGTATGCGAAAAGCAACCCGAACGACCCGAAGTCGGCCCTCATCATCCAGCATTTGAGCACGCTTCAATGAAATGGCCAACTTTGACCCGGATGCCTACCTAGCGAGTGTCCAAGCCCCCGCGCCCGTCCAAGCGCCGGCGGGGGCGGCGGCGCAGCCTTCGGCTCCGACCCAGACCACTTCCAGCGCACAGGCGCAGCCGGCCTCGGCATCCAGTGGGAATTTCGACCCTGACGCCTACCTTCACGGCGCATTTCAAGCCCAGCAGGCCCAATCGGCGCAGGCCATGCCGACCAGCCGTATTCCGACCCTGAGCGCCGTTCCCGAGCAGGGCACTTGGGACAAGATCAAGACCGAGTTGCGGAACGCCATCAGCCCGATCATCGGAGAAACGGACGATCAGCGGCTTGCCCGCGAGCAAAGTCTGTCCCAATTGCGGGACATCAGCCCGACGCTGGCCGCCGCCGCTGAAAGCGCCATCAGTCCCGAACAGAAGGAGGTTCAGGCGCACGGCGCAGTCGGAGCCTTCGGCAGGGGTATTGACATGGCCCTGCAGGGCGGGGGCGCCACCGCGGGGGCAACGCTTGGCGCGGCAACCGGCCCGGCCGCTCCCGTCATGGTTCCGCTTCTCGCGGGTTTGGGCTCGGCGGGCGGCGACTACCTCGCCCAGCGCCGCAGAATCGCGCAGGATGAGCAGGACAAGGTTCATCCGGGCGAATTGGCGGCCGCTGGCATCGTTGGGGCCATCCCCGGGGGCTCTTTATCGGGAACCAGCACAGCAAGTCGAGCACTTGAAGAATTTGGCGTGAGTAAAGCCGGAAGTTCATTAATAACGGAAGGTGCGAAACAGGGTTTAGGAGGTCTTGCCGCCGAAACGACCCGCTCCGTCATTGATGACGACCAGCTTCCGACGATCCGCAATGCCGCATGGTCGGCCATCCTGCCGGCGTTGTTCGGCTCCGTGTCCGAGCACGTCCAGCAGACCAATCCCGAAATCATGGCGGCGCGGGCGGCGGCCGAGGGCAAGATTGCATCAAAGGTGGCAACCCTGCAGGCCGGTCAGGATCTCGGCATGGTGGTCCAGCCCTCGAAGGTCAACCCCTCGATGGCCAACAAGGCGATTGATAGCCTTGCGGGCGGTCCCTCCATCCGGCAGGCGGCCACGCACATCAATCAGGACGTGGCTAACGACGTAGCGCGGCGCGTCTTGAGCCCCACAAACCCCGACGTGGACCTGACTTCCGACTTGGCCAAGGCGGTGCGCCAGCAGGCATATCAGGCCGGCTACGCCCCCGTCGCGGCGGCCGGCACGATCCCGACCGATGCCCAATTTCATACTGCGCTGGACGGCCTCACCGCCAAATATCGAGGTGCGGCCCGGTCGTTCCCCGGCGCCACCAACCCGCAGGTCGAGTTGTTGGTCAAGGGGGTGGACGTGAACAATTTCGATGCCGGCGACGCCATCAGCCAGATCCAAATTCTGCGCGACCAGGCATCGGATGCCTTTCAGCAGGGCAATACCAGCGTGGGGCAGGCCGCCCGCGGCGCCGCCAAGGCGATCGAGGATCAGATTGAGCGCCACCTGACCAACCAAGCCGGCGAAGGCTACGGCGCTTCGCAAACCCTGCAGGATTTCCGCGACGCCCGCACGCTCATGGCCCAATCGCATGCCATCGAGGATGCCATCCGCGAGGGCGGCAGCTCGGTGATCCCGTCCGTGCTCGCCCGGAAAGCCCAGAATCAGGCCCCCTTCACCGGCCCGCTGAAAACCATTGCTGACTTCGCCAACAATTTTTCGTCCACGACGCGGGAAGGGGCCAAGACGCCCGTTCCGGGCACGACCGTCACGGGCAACGCCGGCCGCGTGGTCATGGGCACGCTTTTGGGCGGCGCGACTGCCACGACCACGCACAGCCCCGTGGCGGCGACACTGGCGGCGGCGGCTGGAGTCCTACTTCCGAGCGTCCGCGGATTGGTGCGGTCCATGGTCCTGTCGAAGCCCTACCAGCGCATCATGGCCAAGCTTCCCGTCAACGTGGAAGCGAATCCTGATTTGGGCTCGCTGATTATCCGGCAGGGCGGTCAGGCCGCCGCGCTGCAGGGCAATTCTAACGCGGCACCAGCGACTCCAGCTTCAGGCGAATAGTCTCGGGCTTGATCGCGGCCAGTTCCGTGCAGATGCCGGTCTTGTTGCACGGGCCATCCGGCGGGAAAAGTGGCAGGCCGGTGTGGTGCGTATGGAAGCAGGGTGCCAGCCTGCAGCCGCCCTCCGCAATCAACGCGAACACGCTCTCATAGTAGGCGGTGCGCAGCTTGTAGGGGAATGGTCCGAACAGGGCGACGCAGGGAATATCCAGCGTCCCGGCGGCGTGCATCATCGAACTGTCGGGGGCCAGCACGGCATCGCAGGTCGTCAGAAAGGCGCAGGTCTGTCGGAACGTCAGGCCGAGCCGCGTCGTGTCGATCATGCCCTTGGGCAATTCGGAATCGACGCGGAACTCGCCCGGACTGCCGACAAGGCAGATTTCCCACCCGTCGATAATCATTTCGTTGAGCATCGAGGGACGCTTGCCGTTCACTTTCCCCTCCCTCGGTGCGGACAACTGCGAGATGGGATAGGATCGGGCGCGCACGCCGGCCTGAACCTGCAGCGCCAACCGGCGGACACCCTTTTCCTTGGTGAAGGTTTTCTCGGCCCATTCGCGTTCGTCGCCGGACAGGGCCAATTCGGGCTTCTTGTTGTCCGTCCACTCCTCGCCTTTCCGGAAAAGCCCAAGGTGCTGCGCGAAACGGTCGGTCATGTGCATCGCCCTCGCCATCAGGTTGAACTCGACGGAGTGCTCCAGCGTGAGCACCTGCCCGAAGTCCTGCAGCACTTCAAGGCGCGGCGGGTAGTCCACGAACCCGTCAACGTAAGGCAGATTGAAGAAAACCTGCCGTGTCGGCTCGAAGCAGGAAAGGTTGATTTCCACTTCGGGGACGCGCCGCTTCATCTCCCGCAAGACCGGGATCAGCATGAAGGCGTCCCCGAAGCCCATTGGATAAATGATAAGGATGCGGTCGTTGACGGCGTGCAATCCCGCCTTGTAGGGCGTCACCGTCGGGCGCAATGCCTGAAAGGCCAGCGCCATTTCGTGCGCGTTGGAGTCGGTGCAGACGAGGCTGCCGGGCTTGACGCCGCCGTGGGCTCCGACTTCGGGGGAGTCGGGAAAGGTTAGGATGTGCATTATTCTCCGGTCTCCGAGGGCAGACGTTTCATGGCGGTAAATTCCTTGTAACCGAACTTCCGGTACAAATCGTGGGCGTCCCGCGTGGCCAGCATACAGGCCCGCGGTTTCACGTCGGGATGCTGGTGCAAATGCCACATCAGGAACTTGCCGAGGCCCTTCCCCTGATGCTCTTTCGCAATCAGCACGTCGCAAATCCACGCGAAGGTCGTGTAGTCGGTGACGACGCGGGCGAAACCAACCTGAATGTCCTTCGGCTTCTGTTCATCCTTCTTCTCCCAGACGGCGTGCTTGAACACCCCGGCGCAGATCGAATAGTCCATCGACTTGAGGATGGTCATGGGCGTGCGCCAGCTTCCCCAGTAGGAATGCTGGATTTCGCGGATCACAAAGGTTGGGTCGATCAGCGCCTTGTCGAAGCTGATGTAGTAATCTTTTCCGGGGGGCGTGGCGTCGAAGTCTTTCATAGGGAAATTCCGGCCAGTTTCAGGACTTCCGCAACCGTGGGCGTCGGCTCATCGCGGAACTTCCACGCGAAGAAGGCGCCCAACGCGGCTTCACCAGAGAAGATATGATAGCGGCGATAGACGAGACATTCCCAATTCAACCCGCTGAACTCGCCGGGCATCCATGACGACTTGTGCGCGTCGGGATGCGTCGCATTCGGCTGCTCGTGGTACGGCCCAAGCGGCGTGAAGATGAACCGCGCCTTGCAGAGCGCGTCCATGTCGGCGAGCAGCCGCCGCGCCGGCTGCTTCGGCAGGTGCTCGATCACGTCCGACATAATCATCAGGTTGTAGTTGAACTGCGCGAGAATTTTCGGGGCGTCGAGAATGTCGGCCTTCATCGTCTTGCCCGGCGCCGTCGGGCGCACCACGAGGTCCATGTAAACGCCGTCCCATTCTTTCGTGACGTGCCCCTCGCCGACGCCAAGGTCCACGATGGGGTTGCCGCCGGCCATCTTGTAGATCGCGGTCAGGATCGCCTTGTATTCCTCAAAGCAACCGGGGCGGTCGGTATAGACGGGTTCCCTCATTTGATGAAGCGGCCCTTGGAATCCCGAAGCCGGAGGAGTCCATCCTTGACCCCCAGTTCATAATTCATGTCCAGCATAGCACGATGGGTTTCCTTCGTTTGTATCACGAGGTCAGACTTCGGCTTGAGCCAAAGGATGAGGCGGTCGCGGAGTTTCATGGGCGTGCTTTCCAACCGCGCTCCTTGATCCATTCGTTGACGTAATCGGGCCAATCGTAGGCCACGCCAAGCAGCGGACGGTTTTCGGGAAACGGGGAAAGTTTGTACCACTCGCGGCCGGTGCGCTCGGATTCGCGCAGGCGCGGGTCGAAGGTATTGTGGATCATCCCTTGGACGATTCTGGACTTGCGCAGGAACGCCTGTTTGTCGCGCAGGAAGCCGAGATGGTAAATTTTTAGCCGGTCGCCGTCGTCATTGACAGCCAACCGGCGAATCTCGGGCTCGCCTTCGGGGCACGGCTCATCGGAGTGCATCGGATAGGCGGTCGGACCCATCCGAACGACGCGCTCGCCGCAGACCGTGCCGTGCGGGGCCTCCATGATGGAGTCGTCAACCCAGCTCGGCCAGAGGTTGATGCGGCGAAACCAGCGGGGGGCACGATCCGCAATGGCCTGCTTGATGACCTCGGCCCCGATGGGGGCAAGCGTCTCGTCGGCGTCGAGCGTGATTTGCGTATTGAAGCGGCAAGCGGCGCGGCCGGCGTTGAGCCACGGGATCAGCATGACAGGATTGCCGGGGGGGCGAGTCAGGTCATCGCGCTCGACCTCATCGGGCGTCGGCAAGCGCGGCAGGTCATAGTGAACGATGCGCAACTTCGGCTCCCATTGCGCCCATTCCTCGAAGAACGCCAGCGTCTTGTCGGTCGAGCCTGCATCCACGACGATGACCTCATCACAGACCGGCAGGAGCGAACGGACGCCAAGCTGGGCGCAATAATCCAACTCGAAGTTGTTTTTGATCGGGATGTAACCCGAGAGGCCCGGCAGAAGATCACTCATAGTAGTTGGCCCCGAGCGGGTCGGCGCGTTTCGTAAATTGGGTTGGCGGACGGCAGAGTGCCATCGTGCCGAAAATGGCAACGGGGATCAGGCCGCATTCCTCGACAGCTTGGACGACGCCGGGACCGTGGTGCCAGTCGTAGTCGTCCATCAAAATATAGGGGAAACGCAGCTCAAGCGCATGGTTTATATCTCTCATCACAAATTCCTTGTCGTGGCTTCCGTCGATGAAAATTAGGTCGAATTCCCCAATGTTAAACGTCGCCTCGTCGCTCCCAAAGTAGAGCATATGCCTTTCGGGATAGCGGGTTATTATCGCAGCCGCCGCCTTCCTCACCTTGGCGTCGTCGCGGACCTCAATACTGGCGACATACTTCGCGCCCAGCATCAGCCACATCACCGCGCTGTGCCCAAGGTTGAACCCGATTTCCAGCACCGTCTTGGGCCGCACGAGTTCATAGACCATGCGAAACCGTTGCAGATTGTGCGGGCCGGAATGATACGGCTCATCTGTCCGGCGCGGCAGAAAGTCGGTCGCGGACTTGAACAAGTCCCAGTCCGCTTTGGTGCAACGGTATAAGCTGTCGAGGCAATAGGGCGAAAGATTCATAGCGGCTTTTTTAGCACACCAAGGATGCTGTAGTCCCTCCAATCCAGTTTCGTCAGGCGGTCCTCGACGACTTCAAGGGCGCAATCCTTGGCGACTTTGCTGATGTCCCCGACCGAGGGCTCTGGGGCGAAATGGCTGCAGTTTGGTATCTGGCCGCGTGCGATTGCGGCCGCCCAAAGCTCGCAGTCCGGCACGAGGATCACCATGACCCCGCCCGGCTTCAGGCACCGCTTCCACTCGCGGAACAGTTTGTGCCAAGTAATCGGATACTTGTCCGTGTCCTCGCGGCAGAAATCTTCGATGAGGTGCGACGAATAGACGAAATCTAAAACGCCGTCCTTGAATGGCAGGTCCGTGATGTCGCCCAGCCATTCGATGTCGGGCGGCATCGGCCGGTGATTCGTGTAATGATCGAACGCCTCGGCGGGCTGCTCAATTTGGATCGCCCATGGCACAACGGGCCAACCGCCGCTGCCGATGTCCACGCCGTTGCCGACGAGGTATGGCACGGTCAGTGCGAGATACTTCGACGACTCGCTCTTGTGGAATGCTCCGTTTAGGCGGGGGTCTTGCATAGAACCTCCTTCAGTTGGGCGATGACCGCATCAACGCTGATATGGTCCATCG
>Ga0316226_1004385_pt1 | contig 11305 bp, 9 predicted proteins | sample TBH18017metaG_FD_206009 | JGI IMG/M metagenome (GOLD analysis project Ga0316226, IMG submission 206009) | Freshwater microbial communities from Trout Bog Lake, Wisconsin, USA - TBH18017 | ecosystem: Environmental > Aquatic > Freshwater > Lake > Hypolimnion/Profundal zone | place: USA: Wisconsin... | reverse complement strand
CCGCTTGTTCGACATCGCCATCGGGATCGTCTACTTCTGTACGTCCTGGGCGGACAAGGACGACGGCGAACTCCGGCTCGACAAGGCCGAGATCTTCCTGAAGGCCTACCAGGACGAAGCGTCCCGCGCCGATGTCCCCGGCCCCGTCACCGACGGCGAGCTCGCGGCGCTGCCGCGCATGCTGGCGATCGCCGCGCTCTACGTGGTCAGCTGGGACATCGTCGCGTACTACATCGATCGCGACCCGAACGAGGACGAGTACCTCTTCTTCCTCGAGCACAATGTGGCGTTCGTCGACTTCATCGAGGCTCACCTCGATGACCTCGCTGCCATGGCCGCAGGCGCCAAGGTGCCGGCGGCCGCACCCGGGGTCGCAAGGGGAGAGGAGGCATGACCGCATGAGGTACACCGAGCTGCTCACACAGGCGGAGGTCAAGCGTACGCACGAGGCTTCACTCGAGGTCCTCGAGACGGTGGGCATCCTCGCCCACTACGCGGGCGCGCGTGAGGTGTTCAAGAAGCACGGATGCCATGTCGACGAGTCCACCGGCCTCGTCAAGTTCCCGGCCGATGTGGTGGAGAAGTACGTCGCCATGGCGCCGTCCAGCTTCACGTTCCGCGGGCGGGACCCGCAGTTCGACCGGACGATCCCGGACGACGGCCCGATCGTCGTCACCGGCTCGTCGGCGCCCAACGTCGTGGACCCGGTGACGAACGTCGAGCGCCGGGCGACGTCCACCGACATCGCCAACATCGCTCATCTGATCAACGAGCTGCCGGGCTTCGACATCTTCAGCATCTCGACGCTCGCCGACGACGCGCCGGCCGGCCAGTTCAGCCTGAGCCGCTTCTACCCGGCGCTCAAGAACTGCCTCAAGCCCGTGCGCAGCAACACGCCCAACATGGACGACCTGCGCCAGGTCGTCGAGCTCGGCGAGCTCATCGCCGGCGGCAAGGGCGCGTACGCAGAGCGGCCGATCATCAACCACCACTACTGTCCGATGGTGAGCCCGCTCACGATGGACGTGGACTCCACCGAAGCCGTGATGTGGCTCACCGAGCGCGGCCTGCCGGTCTACACGACCGTCGTGCCCAACGCCGGCCTCACGGCGCCGATGACGATGATGGGCTGCCTGGTCGTAGGCAACGCCGAGTTCCTCGCCATCACGGCCTTCCAGCAGATGGTCAGGGAGCACACGCCGGTCATCTACGCGAGCCTGCCCACGGTCGCCGACATGCGCACCGGCGCCTACGCTCCCGGCGCCATCGAGACCGGCATCCTGCTCGCCGGCCAGGCCCAGCTGGCGCGGTTCTACGACGTGCCCGCGGGCGGCTACATCGGCCTCACCAACGCGCACTCCAACGACGCGCAGTCCGGCTTCGAGACCGGCATGAACACGGTGCTCGGCGTCTCGGCCGGCGCGACGCTGCTCAACATGGGCGGGCTGTTCAGCTCGCTGATGGCGTTCGACTTCGCCAAGGCGGTCGTCGACAACGAGATCGCGCTCATGGACAAGCGTGTCTATCGCGGCCTCGAGTTCAGCGAGGACAACCTGGCGCTCGACCAGATCGCCGCGATCGGCCCGGGCGGCAGCTACATGGGCAGCAAGCACACCAAGCAGCGCATGAAGACGACGGCGGTGCTGCCCAAGCTCGCCGCGCGCGACATGCGCGCTCAGTGGGAGGGCGCCGGGCGCCCCGACATCCACGTCCGGGCGCTCGCCGAAGCGCGCCGCATCCTGTCGCAGCCCAATCCGGCCGTGTGGGACGCAGGCCTGGACGCGACGATCAGAGACCACTTCGCCGGCCTCGTGGCTGGCGACGCGACACCGCTGGAGGCGCTGGAGGAATAGCACACAGGCGTTCGCACAAGACCGCCCGGCGACGCCCGGGTGGCCTGCTACCATCACATCAACCGAGAGGTGCGCCCCATGGGTGACGAAGGGATCTTCGAGCAACTCAAGCAGTCGATCGTCGACCAGGACGAAGACGCCGTCCTCGAGGCCGTGAACAAGGCCCTCGCCGACGGAGTGGACCCCAAGACGATCATCGACAAGGGCCTGTTGCCGGGCCTCAACGTCATCGGCGAGCAGTTCGAGAACGAGGACATCTTCCTGCCGGAGCTCATGCAAGCGGCGAAGGCCTTCCAGGCGGCGATGGCGATCCTCGAGCCCAAGATCAAGGAGGCCGGCGGCGACGGCCAGAAGAAGGGCATCATCGTCCTCGGGACGGTCAAGGGCGACCTTCACTCGATCGGCAAGAACATCCTCAAGCTCCTCTTCGAGACCTCCGGGTTCGAGGTGCACGACCTGGGCATCGACGTCGACCTCTTCAAGTTCATCGACAAGGCCGGCGAGGTGAACGCCGACATCATCGCCATCTCGGCGCTCCTCACCACGACGCTCATCGGTCAGCGCGACGTCATCGACGCGCTCAAGGACCAGGGCACCCGCGAGAAGTACAAGGTCATCGTCGGCGGTGGCGCGACGACCGAGGAATGGGCCGACACGATCGGCGCCGACGGCTGGGCAGGCACTGCCTACGAGGCCGTCAATCTGGCCAACAGGCTGGTGTCGTGAGCTCGATCCTCGGCACTGACGCCGGAACGGCGGCCGTCACCGCGACCCGCCGTCCTGCCCTCGCGAACCCGACTCCCAGGAGCACGACATGATCGACTTGGTAGAGGTCTTCGAGCGCGCCGAGACAGGCCCGCTCACCTCAGAGACCGATTACTACATGAAGCGCTACGTCCCCAAGCTCGCTGAGCTGATCACGCGCCACAAGATCAAGTGGGACAAAGAGACCATCATCAACGCCGACGACGATCTGACCGATCGCGTCTTCCAGGCCGCCGTGGACCTGCTCGCCGAGGCCGGTGCCTACTGCCCCGAGACCAACCGCGTGATGGAGTTCACGCGCGAGGAGATCCTGCTCGCCTGTTCGCAGGCGCCCAAGGGCGCTACCTTCGGCGAGCGGCGCGAGCGTAAGACGATGTATGGCCGCCGCCCGGACACCACGGACGACCGTCCGTGGGTGCACGTCGGCGGCGGGATCTACACGACCGACGAGCAGATCTTCGTGGACACGGTCGAGAAGATGGCCTCGTTCAACATCGTCGACTCGGTCAGCGTGCCCTCGATCCTGCATCTGCGCGGCAAGGACGCCCGCGTGCGCTCGCCGCAGGAGATCCTCTCGGCCTGCAAGACGGTGCGTCTCGCCCGCGAGGGCATCCGCCGCTCCGGCCGCGCCGGCATGCCGATCATCAACGGCATCTCCGCAGCCTCCCAGCCGGCCTCCATGTTCGCGGCCACGTATCCCGAGTTCGGCCTGCGCCCCAGCGACGGCTTCCTCATCGACTTCCTCTCCGAGATGGTCGTGGGGTACGAGGCGCTGCAGAAGGTCGCTTTCTACAACAGCATCAGCGCCAACATCGGCTCCACCTCGACGCCGCTCTTCGGCGGCTACGCGGGCGGCGCCGAGGGCGTGGCCGTCACGGCCACCTGCTACATGATCATGGGCAACCTGATCATGCGCGGCAGCTACCACTACAACGCGCCGCTGCACAGCAAGCTGCACCTCTCGTCGACCAAGCCGCTCATCTGGGCGATCGCCATGTCCAACGCGGCGATCGGCCGCAACATGGGCTATCCGATGGTCAACCTGCCGTATCTCGGCGGCGGCTCGGGCACAAAGCAGTACCACTACGAAATGGCCTGCTATATGCTCGCCGTTGTGACATCGGGTGGAAACGTCTTCTCCGGTCATCCGGCCATGGCGGTGCAGTCCGACTCGCTGGTCCCCGACGACCACAAGTTCCACGCGGAGATCGGTCTGGCGGCTGCCAAGCTTACGCGCGCGCAGGCTGAACCCCTCGCGCAGAAGCTCTTCCCGCTGTTCGGCGACAAGCTCAAGGACCCGGACAAGGGCTTCACGTTCCAGGAGGTCTACGACATGAAGACCAAGCGGATCGTGAACAAGGACTACCAGCGCGCCATGGACGAGGTCCGCGACGAGCTGGCCGGCATGGGCCTCGAGGTGCCGGTCTCGTGACCTCGCCAGTCCGCGTCGTCCAACAAGAGGGGAGGTGGGTCACATGCCGCATCTGACGCCTGAAGCGGCCGTCGCCCGCATCACCGATTGGGACGGCCTGGACGTGTCGTGTGAGGTCCTCGGAGGCGGGATCACGAATCACAACTACCTGCTCTCCGTGACCGGCCGGCCCGATATCCCCTGGGGCGGCAAGTACGTCATGCGCATCCCCGGCGACGGTACGGACACGTTCATCGACCGCGAGCGCGAGCACAAGAACCACGTCGCGGCGGCGGAGGCGGGCGTCACGCCGCCGGTGCTGTACACCCTCGAGCCCGAGAAGTGCACCGTGGTGCCCTTCATCGAGGGCGAGACGATGCACCCGGAGACGCTCGCCGGCGACCGCGGACGGCTCGGCAAGGTGGTCGACGTCATCCGCACGTACCACGACAAGGCGGCGTTCGAGAACGAGATCCACGTCTTCGACATGATCCGCCACTACATGCAGATGGCGCGCGACGCCGACGCCCCGTTCCCGGACGACATCGACTGGATGCTGGACATCGGCGGTCAGATCGAGCAGGCGATGGGGCGCGACCCACAGCGCCCCGTCGCCTGCCACAACGACCTGCTCTCCGAGAACTTCATCCTCGACCAGAGCGGCAAGATGTGGGTCATCGACTGGGAGTACGGCGGGATGACCGACCCGTACTTCGACCTCGGTGACTTCTGCGTCGAACACCCGCTGACGGACGAGGAGGAGAGGTTCGTGATCGCTCGTTACTGCGGCGGGATGGACGAAAGCCGGTACGCGAGGATGTTCCTCTACAAGCTCGTCGCCGACCTCTGGTGGAGCATCTGGGCCATGATCCAGGTGCGCCTCTCCAAGATCGACTTCGACTTCTTTGAGTACGGCATGAACCGCGTGGCGAGGTTTCACGCGAACGCGGAGAGGCCAGAGTTCGCGACCTGGCTCGCGATGGTATGACCGCAGATCCTCAAACCGGACAGGGGAGTAGCGCATGACAGACGATGGGACGCGGCCGGCGGGCGAGGTAGGCCCCGACGTCGGCATGGGCAAGGTCGACGCGGGTCTCGCCAAGGTGTTCCAGGACGAGGCGCTGCGCGTCGTGCAAGCCGGCGACGAGAAGGGCGTCACGCTGCGCGTGATCGGCGCGCTCGCTTTCTTCCACCACTGCCCCGAGTTCGGCTTCATCCAGGCCAAGCTCAACCGTGTCTACACCGACATCGACTTCGCCGGCTACGGCAAGCAGAACGACGCCATCCGCAAGTTCTTCGTCTCCATCGGCTATGACGAGGACCTCGAGATCAACGCCTTCCACGCCGAGGGCGGCCGGCTGATCTTCAACAACCCCACGAACCACATCCATGTGGACGTCTTCATGGACAAGCTCGACTTCTGCCACCCGATCCCCTGGAAGGGCAGGCTCGAGGTCGACTCGCCGACCATCCCCCTGGCGGAGCTCCTGCTCGAGAAGATGCAGATCGTGAAGATCAACGAGAAGGACATCATCGACACGATCATGCTGCTGCGCGAGCACGAGATCGGCGCCAACGACGACGACCGCATCAACGGCCAGCACGTGGCCAAGCTCTGCGCCGCGGAGTGGGGCCTGTGGCGGACGACCAGCATGAACCTCGAGAAGGTACGCGACTACCTGCCGCACCTCGACCTCGAGGAAGCCGACAAGTCGGTGGTGGCGCAGCGCGTGGCCGAGCTGCTGAGCGCCATGGAGGACTACCCCAAGGGCACGAAGTGGAAGCTCCGCGCCCGGGTGGGCGACAAGGTCCGCTGGTACAACGTCATCGACTGAGAGGACGGGCACCGACAGATGGGACTCTTCAAGAAGAAGGAGGGCGGCGACTCGAAGCGTGTCCGCCTGTTCTACGCCACGGACGTCCACGGTTCCGAGCGCACGTTCCGCAAGTTCGTCAACGGCGCCAAGTTCTACAAGGTCGACCACCTCGTCATGGGCGGCGACATCATGGGCAAGTTCATGGTGCCGATCGTCGACGAGGGCGGGGGGCACTACCGCGTGACGTTGCAGGAGGAACTCTCGCACCTCGACGGCGAGTCCGCCGTCCAGGAGGTGCGCGAGCGCATCGAGACGCTGGGCTTCTACCACATCACCGTGACCGAGGACGAGCTGCACGAGATGCAGAGCGACCAGGCCAACATCGACGGCGCCTTCAAGAAGCTCGCGCACGAGCGGCTGGAGCGATGGATCGCGATGGCGGACGAGCGCCTCGCCGGCACGAATGTCATGTGCTACGTGACCGGTGGCAACGACGACCCGCAGGATCTCCTGGATCTGCTCGACAGCATCCACAGCGAGCACGTCGTGAACTGCGAAGAGAAGGTCGTCACGCTCGAGGGCGCGTACCCGATGGCCAACTGCGGCTACAGCAATCCGACACCCTGGCAGACGCCCAGAGAGACGGACGAGGAGACTCTCGAGAAGTTGCTCGAGAACGCCGTCGTCGGCGTCGAGGACTTCACGAGCGCCATCTTCAACATGCACGTGCCGCCGTACGATTGCACGCTCGACGACTGCCCCAAGCTGGACTGGTCCACTGACCCGCCGACGCCGATCGTGGTCGCGGGCGTGGCGCAGTCGGCTCCGGCGGGCAGCACGGCGGTCAGGAAGATCGTCGAGAAATACCAGCCTCTCATGCTGCTCACCGGGCATATCCACGAATCGCGCGGTCTTGTCAAAGTCGGGAGGACGACGGTGATCAACCCAGGCAGCGAGTACGGTGAGGGCGTCCTGCGCGGATGCATCATCACGCTCGAGCCGGGCAAGGTGGTCGGCTACCAGATGACATCTGGGTGAGACGCGCGGGGCGGAGCGCGAGCGTGTGCGTGAGGGTCTCAGCAGGTCTATGACAGGGGGTTGAGATGGCAACAGCAGCAAAGCCGGAAGTCTTCAGTCGCAAGGCGTCGGGCCTGTCCAGGGTGATGTCGCCCTGGTCGGCGTTCATGTACAACTTCCTGACCATGGGCGTGATCTTCCCGTGGACGATCGTCTGGGCGCCGGCGGCGTTCCCGGGCGTCTCCGTGTGGAAGGCATGCCTGCTCGCGATCTTCCTTGAGCTTCCGATCGCGCTCGCCTACGTGTGGATGGCGACCGCCATGCCGCGCAGTGGTGGCGACTACGTGTTCCAAAGCCGTGTGCTCGGAGGCGCGATCGGGTTCCCGGTCGTGATGAGCGGGTTCGTGATCTGGATCCTGCAGTGGGTCGCGCTCGCCGGCTGGCTGCTCGCCACCCTCGGCGTCGCACCGCTCTTCATGGGCCTCGGCGTCTACTACAAGAGCACGAGCCTCATCAACGCCGCCGTCTGGTGTCAATCGGCGCAGGGCCACTTGATCATCGGCGTCGTGGGCGCGGCGGCGATGGCGATCCTGCTGGTCACGGGCTTCAAGAACTACGTGCGCCTGCAGTACTTCATGTTCGCCGCCACCGGCATCCTGATGGTGATCCTGGTCGTGCAGTTCCTGCGCACGACGCCGGCGCACTTCGCGACGGCGATGAACCATTTCAGCTTCGTCGTCGACGGCCGCACGGACTACTACCACTGGCTCATCAAGGACGTCTCCAGCGCCGGCGTCAATCTGTCGCCGAAGTTCGCCCTTACAGCGACCCTCCTCGCCATCCCGATCGTCTGGACGAGCCTGCAGTGGGCCACGTACAGCGTGGAGCAGGGCGGCGAGATCAAGGGCGCGCGCGTCTTCAAGAACCAGATGTTCATCATCGTGGGTTCCATGATCGCGATGGGCATCGCCCTCGCCCTCATCGCCTGGTCCGAGGAGCGGGCGGTGGGTACGGCCTTCTTCAACGCCGTATCGCACTCCTACTACTACGGGGTGAGTGCCTCCGGTGACGGGATAGGCAGCGTCCTGCCCTTCCCGGGCATGTTCGCGATCGTGATCTCGCCCAACCCGATCATCACGGTGTTGGTGTCGGTCTGCTTCATGCTCGCCTCGTTGCAGATCACCTGCAACTGCTACATCGGCATGACCCGCGTCATGGTCGGCATGTCGCTCGACCGAATGCTGCCGGCCTGGTTCTCCAAGGTGAGCCCGCGCTTCCGGTCCCCGGCGAACGCGCACCTCATCTACTTCCTGCTCGGGTGCGTCGCGATCTACGGCTACAACTACTGGACCAGCTGGTACAAGATGACCCTGGGCGTGACGTTCGCCTGCGGCTACGTGTTCGTGATCAGCTGTCTTGCGGCTGCGCTGCTGCCATACCGGGCCAAGGCGCTCTACGACGCGTCTCCGGGCGCCAAGTACACGCTCGGCGGTTTCCCGCTGGTCACGGTCTTCGGCGTCATCGGCTTCGTCTTCGGCCTGGCCGCCGAGATCGCGTTCCTCGCGCACGCTGGCTACGGCCTCAAGGGCACGACCCCATACATCGTCGTGGGCGCCATCTTCGTCGTCTGCCTGGTCTTCTACTGGATCGGCCGGCAGTACAACAAGGGCAAGGGCATCGACGTCAATTACGCATTCCTGGAGGTCCCGCCTGAGTGAGGCAGGAGTCCACGCCCGGAGGACGCCGGCCCGCCCGCCAGAGGGTGAGGCCGGCGTCCTGAAGGCGATGCAGACATCGGGGTGCGGGCCGGTCGCCCGCAGCGACGACCGGCCCGCACACCGCACGGAAAGGCACGGCACATGGCAGCAGGCTCGCATCTGACACCAGAAGAGATCATCGCCCGCATCGACGACTGGAAGGGCAAGGACGTCCGCTACGAGGAGCTCGGCGGTGGCATCACCAACCACAACTACATCGTGTGGGTGGACGGCGGCCCTGAGAAGGGCGGCGAGAAGTACGTCATGCGCGTCCCGGGCGTGGGCACCGACATGTTCATCGACCGCAACGTCGAGCGTGACTGCATGATCCAGGCCGCCAAGGCAGGCGTTGGGCCTGAGGTCATCTACCAGATCGATCCGGAGGGCGCTCTCGTCATCGCCTTCGTCGAGGGCGAGGTCATGCACCCGGATACCATCTCCGGGCATCCCGACCGCCTCAAGCAAGTCGTGGAGACCGTCAAGATCTTCCACGAGAAGTCCGTCTTCCAGCACAAGATCACGCTGTTCGACATGCTGCGCCACTACCAGAAGATCGCCGCCGACATCAACGCTCCGATGCCGGACGAGCTCGCCGCGACCGTGAAGGTCCTCGGCGATATCGAGGCCGTCATGAAGCGCGAGCCGGTGCCCGACGTGGCCTGCCACAACGACCTGCTGAGCGAGAACTTCATCATCGACGCCGATGGCAGGATGTGGGTGATCGACTGGGAGTACGGGGGGATGACCGACCCGTACTTCGACCTTGGCGACTTCGTCATGGAGCACCCGTTCTCGCGCGAGGAGCAGCGGCTCATCATCTCCACCTACTGCGGGGAGATGAACGAGCGGTTCTTCGCGCGCATGATGCTCTACAGGATGGTCTCCGGCATCTGGTGGGCCATCTGGGCGATGATCCAGCACACCGTCTCGCAGATCGACTTCGACTACATGGAATGGGGCCTGGAACGCGGCGTCAGGCGCGCGCACGAGGTCCTCGACGACCCCGACTACTCCAAGTGGCTGGCCGAGGCCTGATCACTTCCACGAGATGCCGCACGGCGAAAGGAGCGAAGAAGAGATGGACAAGCACCAGATCACGCCGGAAGGAGGTTTGACGTGAAGGTACGACTCTTCTTCGCCACGGACGTGCACGGCTCGGAGGTCTGCTGGCGCAAGTTCATCAACTCGGCCAAGCACTACGAGGTCGACGTGCTGATCCTCGGCGGAGACATGACCGGCAAGGCCATCGTCCCGATCGTCGACGAGGGTGGCGGGCGCTGGCAGTTCAGCATGCAGGACCAGGTCCACAGCATGCAGGGCGAGGACGAGCTCGTCGCCAGCGAGCGGCTCGTCGCCGATCACGGCTACTACCCGGTGCGCATGACGCACGAACAGGTGCAGGACTTCACGGCGCATCCGGAAAAGCTCGACGATCTGTTCACGCGGGAGATGCGGGGCACGGTCGAGCGCTGGGTCCAGTTCGCCGACGAGCGTCTGGCCGGGAGCAAGATCCAGTGTATCGTGTGCCCCGGCAACGACGACCACGACGACATCGACGAGATCCTCGCCACGTCCAAGGCGATCACGGTGGGCGAGGGCAACGTGATCGACATGCCCGAAGGCTTCCAGCTCGCCTCCAGCGGCTGGACCAATCTCACGCCTTGGGATACTCCGCGTGAAGAGGATGAGCCGGCGCTCAAGGCTCGCCTCAAGTCGGTGATGGCCCAGGCGACGGCGCCCCCGGAGCGCCTGGTGATGGGTCTCCACGCTCCGCCCTACGACACGCAGCTCGACGTGGCCCCCAAGATCGACTGGGAGACGCTCACGGTGCAGGGCCAGGACACGGCTCATGTGGGTTCCTCGGCGGTCAAGGAGATCATCGAGGAAGTGCAGCCGATCCTCTCGCTGCATGGCCACATCCACGAGAGCCGCGCCGCCGAACGCATCGGGCGCACGCTGGCGATCAACCCGGGCAGCTCCTACGTCGAGGGCACTCTGTCCGGCGTCGTCGTGGAACTGGACGGCAAGAGCAAGGTCAAGCGCTACCGCCTGACTCTGGGGTGAACGTGATCAGGATGGAAGACAGGGGGGTACGGCGCGCCGCGCCGTCCACAACAGGCTTGTCACAGGAGGTCCACTAGATGGCGACAAACGCCGGAGCACCGCAGGAACAGACACTGTTCGTGCGCAAGGCGAGCGGTCTGGTCAAAGGCTGGTCGACGACCGACGGCTTCAGGTATTCGTTCTTCTCGACCAACATCTTCCTGGGGATCTGGGGCTTTCTCTATGCGGTCTTCATCCCGGGAGGCAGCGTCTTCTGGAGCATCATCATCACGACGGCGTTCGTGCTGCTTGAGGTCGTGGTCTACGCCGGCCTGATCTCGGCGATGCCGCGCGCCGGCGGTGACTACGTCTGGCAATCGCGCATCTTCCACAGCTCGGTCGGGTTCGTGTTCGGAGCGACGGGATGGTGGTTCATCCTCTGGCTCTGGATCCCGATCTACGCCGCCCTCTGCGTCAACTCGTTCATCAAGCCGATCTTCCGCATCCTGGGCTGGGGCGGCGCTGCGGATTGGCTCGGCACGCACAACGGTGTCTTCGTGGCTTCCCTTGCCACGATCGCCCTTGCGACCTACCTGGTCGCCGTCGGCATGAAGGCCTACGCCAACTTCCAGAAGTGGGCCC
>Ga0316226_1004384_pt1 | contig 11306 bp, 10 predicted proteins | sample TBH18017metaG_FD_206009 | JGI IMG/M metagenome (GOLD analysis project Ga0316226, IMG submission 206009) | Freshwater microbial communities from Trout Bog Lake, Wisconsin, USA - TBH18017 | ecosystem: Environmental > Aquatic > Freshwater > Lake > Hypolimnion/Profundal zone | place: USA: Wisconsin... | reverse complement strand
GATGAGCTCCATCTTTTAAATATTACGGTTTCAGCGCCATTGCGTGGTCATGGGCTTGCTACCCGGATGATGGAGGCAATTGAAGGGGTGGCGATAGCCCAAGGCATGCCTCGGATTATTTTAGAGGTGAGGCCATCGAACGACAGCGCAGTGGCTTTGTATCGAAAGATGGGATATGAGCAAATTGGTATTCGCAAGCAATATTATCCAGTCAACCCACAAACTGGCCTGCGTGAGGATGCAATCGTCATGGCTAAATCGATTAAGCTAGAGCCATGAATATCGCCACACGCTCAAGCTTCTTAAAAGAAATGGGAATTACGGAGTGGACTTCCCGTGATGCGCCTGATTTGGTCGAGCCAATTGCGGAGATCTCAGGACGCGAGCGGGCAGCAGCATTGCCTCCAGTGCAGATGGCAGCAGATAATAGTGCCACCCCCAACGGGCGGCCAGGGTTATGGTGGTTCTTTGGAAGCGCACCACAAGGCGATGCGCTGGTGCTCTTTCAGAATATCATTCGGGTGTTGGGTTTATCTAGCCATGAGTGGGTATGGAAGGGTGGCCCAGAGGCTGCATTCACTAGCGATCACGAGCCAGTTTCCACCCCAGTTATTGCTGTGGCTTTTGGTGGCCCGGTCGCACAAAAACTCTCTGGTGAGCGGGATTCGCTTGCGCAGTTGCGGCAAACCGTTTTGGGCTTTCAGGAGGAAAGTTGTGAAGAGATCCCATTAATCGCTTCATTTGACCTCAATCAGTTGCTCTCTAGGCCAAAAGATAAGGCGCTGCTTTGGGAGGATTTGCTACTAGCACGCTCAGTACTCCACAGCCTCTAAATTTAATGCTTGTGTTCGCCAATGAGGTGCATGGAGTCATATTCAGCTTGATTGGCTGCATGGCGCCGAATAACCAGCCACATCAAGAAGCTGACGGTTAGGCCAAAGCCGATGATCACATATTGAACAGGAAGGTCTAGCCAGATCAAGAGTGAGTAAATCATCAGCATAATCAGCACAGAGATGTTTTCATTAAAATTCTGAACCGCAATGGAATGGCCTGCCGACATCAGCACGTGGCCTCGATGTTGTAGCAAAGCATTCATTGGCACCACAAAGTATCCGGCCAGCCAGCCTACCAAAATTAATAAGAAATACGCCGGCAATAAATTGAGGGCGATTTTTAATTGGCCGACTGTAATAAGCGCGGTGTCGGGCAACATATCTGAGTTATAGATAGCCATCACGCACACCACTAAACCCATGACAATCCCATAAGGCAGTACTGAAAGGGATTTGCGGAGTGGTACACGCCAAGCAGCCCAAACGGCGCCAATGGCCACACCAACAGCTGAGATCGCTTGAAGGATCGCCCCTTGGGATAGGTTCATGTGCAGAGCCACCTGAGCCCATTTAATCACAATAAATTGCAGCGTTGCTCCAGCGCCCCAGAATAAGGTAGTCACAGCTAGAGAAATCTGACCCAATCGATCATTCCACAGGGTCTTAAAACAATTAGCAAAGTCTTTAATCAGCTCTATGGGATTAGTCTTTTGCGAAACATAGCGCGCGCCTGTATCAGGGATGCGAAGATTAATGAGAGCTGCCACGACATAAATCATCATGATGATCAGAATGGCTGATTCTGCTGGCGTATCAATGCTGGTGGTAATTAACGGGGCATCAAAGCTCAGCAGACTTTGGGAGACGGTGTTGCTAATGAGCACTCCGCCCAATACAGTTCCGAGAATAATTGAGCTAACCGTCAAGCCTTCAATCCAACCATTGGCAGCAACCAATTTTTCCGGAGGGAGTAATTCTGTGAGAATGCCGTATTTTGCGGGAGAGTACGCGGCAGCCCCCAAGCCAACAATCGCATAGGAAAGTAGGGGGTGGGTGCCAAATAACATCACTACGCAACCCAGGAACTTGACTGTGTTGGTAATGAACATGACATTCCCCTTGGGTCGGGAGTCAGCAAAGGCCCCTACAAAAGCCGCCAACAGGACATAGGACACCACAAAGAATAATTTGAGTAACGGCGTCATCCAGGCCGGAGCGTTGAGCTGGGCCAAAAGTGCAATGGCAGCAATCAATAGCGCATTGTCAGCAAGCGACGAAAAAAATTGCGCCGCCATAATGGTGTAAAAACTGCGGTTCATTCGTACAATCTAGTCATTCGTACAATTAAAGCATGAAAGGAGGGGTGGGTATGGCTGGTTTAGCTAATCGCTTGATTAATCGACCAATTTTGGCTTCTATTCGCACCGAGGCCTTTCGTCATAATTTAAATCGGGTTCGGGAGCTGGCCCCAGAGTCCAAGATTTGGTCTGTCATTAAGGCAAAGGCATATGGCCATGGCTTAGAGGGGGCCTTCAGTGGGCTGGAGTCAAGTGATGGGTTTGCCTTGTTGGATATTGAGGATGCTCAGTGGTTGCGTACTCATGGCTGGCAGGGCCGGATTTTGCTCTTAGAGGGCTTATTTCATGAAGATGAGGTGCCCATTGCCGCTGAATTGAGGTGTGACCTGGTAGTTCATTGTGAGACCCAGTTGCGCTGGCTAGAGGCATTTACCCCCCACTCTGGTCACCCTATGAATGTCTTTTTAAAGCTTAATTCCGGCATGAATCGATTGGGCTTTACACCAGAGCAGTATCGAACTGCATTTCATCGGCTGCATGCTACCGGGTATCGTATGCACCATATGACCCATTTTGCTAATGCAGACCAAGTTGATGGCTTGCCTTCGGTGGGGGCTCAAATGGAATGCTTTATGACAAGCACTGAGGGGCTAGAGGCTCCGTGTTCAATGGGTAACTCTGCAGCGATTTTGTGGCATCGCAATGCCATTGGGGACTGGGCTCGTCCTGGCATCATGTTGTATGGTGCATCTCCTACTGGGCAGCACGCAGACATTGCCCATGCTCAGCTTGAGCCGGTAATGCAACTTTGCAGTGAAATTATCGATATTCAGGACATTAAAAAGGGTGAGCGAGTAGGTTATGGTGGTCGTTATCAAGCCCCCGAAAATATGCGTATTGGGGTGGTTGCGTGCGGCTATGCCGATGGTTATCCGCGCCATGCTCAGGACGGTACACCAGTGTGGGTTCAGGTTGCCGATGGCGCCCTCGGAGTGGTTTGCCCACTGGTAGGTCAGGTCTCGATGGATATGCTGACGATTGATTTACGCGCAGTGCCGGCTGCTACCGTAGGTAGTCGAGTTGAGCTTTGGGGATGTCATGTGCCAGTAGATGATGTGGCGCAAAACAGTGGCACTATCGGCTACGAGCTTTTATGCGCGCTGGCGCCACGTGTACCCGTTCGGATTGAGTAATTTCACGCTCGATTATTTATTCCAGAGCTGCCACCACTTACGCTGCTTTTTAGGTGGTTGACCGGTTACTAAAATTTGACTGTCTGGGAAGTTGAGTTGCAATACCCGCAAAGCATCGTTACTCAATTCGGGCATGTTCAATTTCTCATAAGACTTATAGAGAAGGTAGAGCGCCTCTTCCACAGCCGGTGCGCGATCGTAATCGCGGATTACTAACTGGGCTCGATTGGCAGAAGCTAAGTACGCACCTTGTTGATAGTAGTAACGTGCAATACGTACATCCGACTCCGCTAGCGAGTTGACGATATAGCGCATACGATCCAAGGAGTCTGGAGCATATTTGCTATTAGGGAAGCGCTCGACAACGGTTTTGAATGACTCAAATGCTTCTTTTGCAGCCTTTGGGTCACGCTCACTTAAATCTTGTCCGGTAAATTCTCCTAACCAACCTAGATCATCATTAAATGTAATGAGGCCTTTTAAGTAGTAGGCGTAGTCTAGGCTTTCGCTTCCTTGATGTAGTTTAATGAAGCGGTCAATGGCACCCAATGCTTGATCTTTTTCTTCTGCTTTCCAATAACAATAAGCAGCATTGATTTGCGCTTGCTGAGAGTATGGGCCAAAGGGGAAGCGCGCTTCGAGTTTGTCAAAGTATTTTCCGCACTTGGCATAGTCGGCATCATTGAGTTTGTCTGTTGCCTCTGAATACAGCTTGGATTCTGACCAGAGATCGGTGTCGTCTTTTTGGCCGTCGCTTCCGGCGCAACCGGTCAGGAGCAGAAAGGAGGCGCTAAAGGTGAGTAGTAGGGCAAGGGGAATGAGTTTGAATGGTTGATGGCTTTTTGGAAGAGATGCCTTCACAATAGCCGCAAGCCTTAAACTGGCGTTTGATATCACGTCCGACATAACTGAAAGGCTCTTTAAGCGTGGCATTGCCGCAAACTCCTGATTCGAATCCCATTGATTATATCGATGATGAGGATTTCATTACTGTAGAAGTGCCCCAAGAGGTCTCGGGGGAGCGCTTAGACAAGATTTTGGCCGGCGCTTTGCCCGATTATTCCCGTAATCGGTTAAAAGCATGGGTTGAGGCTGGCGCCGTTACGGTGGACGGAAAAGTCACCAAAGCCCGATATCTATTGCGTGGTGGGGAGAGCATCAAGGTCTACCCCCAAGAAATGCCAGAGCAATTTGCTTTTCAGTCAGAAAACATTCCTTTGGATGTGGTTTATGAAGACCAATCCATTATTGTGATCAATAAACCCCCTGGCTTGGTGGTCCATCCCGCGGCTGGAAATTGGTCGGGAACGCTGCTAAATGGCCTCTTATTCCATTATCCAGAGCTAAAACACTTGCCCAGGGCGGGAATCGTGCATCGTCTGGACAAGGATACGTCAGGTTTAATGGTCGTGGCGCGTACTGCCCAAGCGCAAACAGCCTTGGTTCGACAACTTCAAGATCGAACAGTTGGCAGGCGCTACCTAGCATGGGTTTGGGGGGATGCCCCCAGTCAAGGGAGGGTGCTGGCTTCAGTGGGCCGTGATCAGCGTGATCGCTTACGAATGGCAGCTGGTTCTCCTCAAGGAAAGCCGGCAGCAACCGTTTTTCGTCGACTGGCCAAAGGTCAATTTGCTGCCAGTCCAGTCGCCTTGCTGGAGTGCCGTCTGGAGACGGGTAGAACCCATCAGATTCGTGTGCATCTCGAGTCTTTAGGGTTTCCCTTGCTTGGTGACCCGGTGTACCGCAAAAAAACTCCCGGGGCTGCCAAGTTCTTGCCATTTGAACGTCAAGCATTGCACGCCTACGCACTCAGCTTGCAACATCCTGAAACCACACAAACAATGACTTGGTTTCGATTGCCCCCAGCAGATTTGATGACGCTCTTGTCTGAAGTGGGCATGGGTGCAGAAGTGTTGCCTACTGAAGCTGGGTTGCTTGCTTCGATCAACAACGTTCACCATTAGACTGATAAAAGCGACTTGAAATGGCTTTGACGACTCTCAATTGGATTGCTCCAGATGCCGTCCAGGCTCGCTATAGCACCCGTCTTGGAGGCGTGAGTAATCCTCCATATGCTTCCCTGAACTTGGGTGATCATGTTGGTGACGATGGGCAAAGTGTATTGCGTAATCGTCAGATTGTGAGAGAGTGGTTACCTGCAAATCCAATTTGGTTGCGTCAAGTACATGGCACTCGCGTTAGCACACCCGCATCGAGAATTGAATTTGCTGGCGCAGAGATTGAGGCGGATGCTGCTGTTAGCAATGCGCCGAATGAGGTGCTTGCGGTCATGACTGCTGATTGTTTGCCCGTATTGTTTACCACCAAGCAAGGAAATGCTATTGGCGTAGCCCATGCGGGTTGGCGCGGCTTGTGTGCAGGTGTTTTGGAGTGCACCATCGCTGAGCTCCTCAAGCTTGCCCCTGAACAAGGACCGGAGGATGTATTGGTTTGGCTAGGACCAGCAATTGGTCCGGACTCTTTTGAGGTTGGCGAGGACGTTCGGAGTGCATTTATGCAGGCTCAGGGCATGGAATTTCCGGATACCTTTATTCCGATTGTAGGACGCCCTGGTAAATATTGGGCCAATTTGTATCTGCTGGCACGTCATCGACTAGCCGCGCTGGGGGTTGTTTGTATCGATGGTGGGGTGGAGTGCACCTATCGCGATAAAGATCGTTTTTTCTCCTATCGACGTGATGGAGAGACTGGAAGATTTGCCTCCTTTATTTGGATATCCCCATAGGGCACTTTATTTCCGGGCTGCGAGCTAGGTGTTTTCTCTTGGGGTTATTACTAGATTTACTGCCTGGCTAGGGTTAGTGCGTATAACCCTAGGGGGTATATAGAAGGAGAATGCATTTATTCATCCTATCGAGATCACTATGTTTGCTGGTTTACATTCGAGCACCACGCCATCGTTAGCGCCGCATCATATGGCCTTAATTCCGCAGGAACGTTTGGCGGAAATTCAAAAGGAATATTTCACTCAATTAGCGCATCTTGCAACGAATCCAGAGGCGATTGAAATTAAGGATCGGCGTTTCGCAGGTAAGGCATGGCATTCCTCATGGAGCAAGGTAATTGCGGCAACCTATTTATTAAATTCAAAGCACTTGCTGGAATTGGCAAAAGCCGTTGAGACTGACGATAAGACTAAGCAAAAAATTCTTTTTACGACAGAGCAGATGATCGATGCGCTATCGCCTTCGAATTTCATTGCCACGAATCCTGAGGTGCTTGAAAACATCATTAGTTCTCAAGGTCAATCCATTCAAAATGGCATCACCAATTTACTAGGTGACATGAAGAAAGGGCGCGTGTCGTTGACCGACGAAAGTGCTTTTGAACTGGGAAAAAATATTGCCATTACAGAAGGGCAGGTTGTCTTTCGTTGCCCTTTATTTGAGTTAATTCAATACAAGCCATTAACTGAGACAGTTTTTCAGCGCCCCTACCTGATGGTGCCACCCTGTATCAATAAGTATTACATTTTGGATTTGCAACCAGATAATTCGGTAGTGCGTTATATGGTTGATCAAGGACATACCGTCTTTTTGGTTTCCTGGAAAAATCCGGATGCCTCGATGGCAAAGGTCAGCTGGGAAGATTATGTTGGCGATGGCGTCATTCAAGCCATCAATGTTGTTAAAGATATTAGTGCTTCTCAGCAAATTAATATTCTGGGATTTTGTGTTGGAGGAACTTTAACTGCATCAGCCCTAGCGGTGCTAGCGGCTCGCAATGAGCACCCGGTGGCTAGCCTGACGCTTCTGACTACCTTGTTGGATTTCACGAATACTGGAATTTTAGATGTCTTCATCGATGAGGCAATGGTGAAGATGCGCGAGACCACCATTGGGGGCGACGGTGGCAATTTTGGCATGATGTCCGGGATAGATTTGGGCAATACATTCTCATTCTTGCGACCCAATGATTTGGTTTGGAACTATGTTGTTGAGAATTACCTGAAAGGCAATTCACCTCCGCCATTTGATCTTCTGTATTGGAATGGCGATGGCACGAATTTGCCTGGCGCAATGTTCTGCTGGTATTTGCGCCACACCTATCTGCAGAATGATTTAGTGAAAGCCAATACAGTGACTTTATGCGGCGAAAAAATCGATTTAGGAAAAATTGATTGCCCTGCTTATATTTATGCCTCACAAGAAGATCACATTGTGCCTTGGCAATCAGCCTATAAATCAACTCATATTTTGAGGGGTAAAAATCGTTTTGTCTTGGGGGCATCCGGACATATTGCTGGGGTGATAAACCCACCCGCCAAAAATAAGCGCTATTACTTTGAAAACAACAAGATTGAAAAAACCGCTGACGAATGGTTGGCTGGCGCTAAAGAGATCAAAGGAAGTTGGTGGCCAAACTATACAAAATGGTTAGAGCAGTTTGGTGGGGAACGGGTTCCTGCCAAAAAGACATTTGGTAACGCAAAGTATAAAAAACTAGAAGCTGCACCGGGTCAGTACGTGAAAGAAAAAATAGGTCCAGCGGTTTAATTTATAAAACTCTATTACAACAAGGGGAAAGCCATGTCTCAAAAAGTCGCATATGTAACGGGTGGTATGGGTGGCATTGGTACCGCCATTTGTCAGCGCTTGGCAAAGGACGGTTTTAAAGTGATTGCGGGTTGCGGCCCAAATTCGCCGCGCAAGGACCGTTGGCTTGGGGAGCAAAAAGCCTTGGGTTATGACTTCATTGCATCTGAGGGCAACGTGTCCGATTGGGATAGCACGGTCGCCGCATTTGATAAGGTAAAAGCAGAGGTCGGTCGAGTTGACGTCTTGGTCAATAACGCCGGCATCACCCGCGATAGCGTCTTTCGTAAAATGACTCCAGATGCTTGGAAAGCAGTCATTGATACCAACTTAAATTCCTTGTTCAATGTCACCAAACAAGTGGTGGACGGGATGGCTGATAACGGCTGGGGTCGAATTATCAATATTTCCTCGGTTAATGGTCAAAAAGGGCAATTTGGGCAATCCAATTACTCCACAGCCAAGGCTGGACTTCATGGCTTTACCATGGCTCTATCTCAAGAATTGGCATCCAAGGGGGTGACGGTCAACACGGTTTCTCCAGGCTATATTGGCACTGATATGGTTAAGGCAATTCGAGAAGATGTTTTAGAAAAGATTGTGGCCGGTATTCCAGTTAAGCGTTTAGGTACTCCGGAGGAGATTGCCTCAATCTGCTGTTGGATTGCATCAGAAGATGGTGGTTATGCCACAGGAGCTGATTTCTCCTTAAATGGTGGTTTGCATACCGGTTAAGCCGTATTTCTGATTGACGTGTTGTACCCAGCATCGGCATATTTACCTAAAGTTCAAACTAGGGATAAACTATGCCGATGTTGCGTTGCAGTAAGAAAGGTTTAGGAAAACACAGATGGCTACCCGTTCAAAAAATACTAGCGATGAGCGCTTGATTAAGAAGTACCCAAATCGACGACTTTACGATACCCAAACTAGCGCTTATGTCACCTTGGCGGATATTAAGAATTTGGTGATGACAGGTGACGCGTTTAAGGTGGTTGATGCAAAAACAGAGGACGACTTAACGCGCAATATTCTTCTGCAGATTATTTTGGAGGAGGAGGCCGGTGGCGCCCCGGTTTTCTCGAGTCAAATGCTCTCCCAAATCATTCGCTTTTACGGCAACTCCATGCAAGGCCTGATGGGTAATTATCTGGAAAAGACCATGCAATCTTTTGTCGATATTCACAATAAATTGGGCGATCAATCCAAGGGCTTGGGTGCTGGCAGTAGCCCCGAAGCCTGGGCACAAATGTTGAGCCTGAATAATCCATTGATGCAGGGGCTTATGGGAAGTTATATGGAGCAAAGCAAGGATCTCTTTGTGAAAATGCAGGAGCAGATGCAGGGATCGCAAAATATGTTTACTGGCTTTCCTTTTGCGCAGCAGGCTGCTAAAGCCGATAAAGCGAATAAAGAATAATTGTGGCGGGGAAAGTAGGTTTTGTTTCCTTGGGTTGTCCCAAGGCGCTAGTGGATTCTGAGCTCATTCTGACGCAATTGAGTGCAGAAGGGTATGAGACTTCAAAGGATTACGCTGGAGCCGATCTGGTGGTGGTCAATACCTGTGGCTTCATTGATTCAGCTGTACAAGAAAGCCTATCCGCCATCGGTGAGGCGCTGACCGAGAATGGCAAGGTCATCGTGACCGGTTGCTTGGGTGCTCGAAAAAATGCCGACGGTAGTGATCTGATTCAGAGTGTTCACCCTAAGGTATTGGCGGTTACTGGGCCTCACGCCACCGATGAAGTTATGTTGGCAATTCACCAGCACTTGCCTAAGCCACACGACCCATTTATTGATTTACTGCCGCCTATTGGGGTGAAGTTAACGCCCAAGCACTACGCTTACCTCAAGATTTCTGAAGGCTGCAATCACCGTTGTACTTTTTGCATCATCCCTAATTTACGGGGTGATTTGGTGTCTAGGCCAATTGGCGAGGTATTGCTGGAGGCAAAGCGACTGTTTGAGTCTGGCGTAAAAGAGTTGCTGGTAGTTTCTCAGGATACCAGCGCTTACGGCGTGGATGTCCAATACCGCACTGGCTTTTGGGACGGTAAGCCAGTGAAAACGCGAATGTTGGATCTCGTGAATGCGCTCAATCAGATTGCGCGGGAACATCAGGCTTGGGTGCGCCTGCATTATGTGTACCCCTATCCACATGTCGATGCAATTTTGCCTTTGATGGCAGAATTTTCCGAGTATGGATATGGCGTCCTGCCGTATTTGGATATTCCTTTGCAGCATGCTCACCCAGATGTACTTAAACGCATGAAGCGTCCGGCGAGCGGGGAAAGGAATCTGGAGCGCATTTTGGCTTGGCGCGAAATTTGTCCTGATTTAGTAATTCGCAGCACATTCATAGCTGGCTTTCCCGGGGAGACCGAAGAGGAGTTTGCATATTTGTTGAACTTCCTCGAAGAAGCGCAGATAGATCGCGCAGGGTGTTTTGCCTATTCCCCGGTTGAGGGAGCTTTAGCAAATGCTTTAGATAATCCCGTGCCAGATGAGATACGAGAAGAGCGGCGGGCGCGTTTTATGGCTAAAGCGGAAGAGATCTCCATCAAACGTTTGGCTAAAAAGATTGGCAAGCGTCTGCCAGTATTGATTGATCGAGTTGATGACTCCGGTGGTATTGCCCGCACAGTCGGTGATGCCCCTGAAATTGATGGTTTGGTACGGGTTTTGCCTCCGCATAAACCCTCAAAGCGTTACCGAGTCGGTGACATTGTGCGGGTAAATGTCATTAGCTCCCAAGGGCATGACCTAATAGCCGAAACTTGACTATTGGATAAAACTTCAAATTGCATTACTAATTTAGCCTCATCAGGGGCTTTGCTAAGGGGATTGATATGAGTCGTGATGTCGTTGTCTTAAGTGCTGTTCGTTCCGCTATTGGCACCTTTAATGGTTCTTTGAGTAGTTTTGAGCCCTCCGAGCTTGGTGGCATTGTGATGAAGGAGGCGGTAGCTCGCTCTGGTGTTAATCCAGCGCTCATTAATTACGTGACAGTTGGTAACACTATTCCAACAGATAGTCGCTATGCCTACGTTGCACGGGTTGCCTCAATTCAGGCTGGTCTCCCAATGGAATCAGTGGCGATGGCATTGAATCGCTTGTGTAGTTCTGGTTTGCAAGCCATTGTGACTACGGCTCAGCAAATTATGTTGGGTGATTGTGATTACGGTATTGGCGGTGGTGTGGAAGTTATGTCCCGTGGCATGTATGGCTCGCCTGCTATGCGTAGCGGTGCACGTATGGGCGACACTAAGATGCTCGATTTGATGGTTGCTGTTCTAACGGATCCATTTGGCGTTGGTCATATGGGCGTGACAGCAGAAAACTTGGTTGAAAAATGGAAGTTAACTCGTGAAGAGCAGGATGCATTAGCGGTGGAGTCGCATCGTCGTGCCGCCGTGGCCATTA
>Ga0316226_1004383_pt1 | contig 11307 bp, 11 predicted proteins | sample TBH18017metaG_FD_206009 | JGI IMG/M metagenome (GOLD analysis project Ga0316226, IMG submission 206009) | Freshwater microbial communities from Trout Bog Lake, Wisconsin, USA - TBH18017 | ecosystem: Environmental > Aquatic > Freshwater > Lake > Hypolimnion/Profundal zone | place: USA: Wisconsin... | reverse complement strand
CTTCTCGATGGGGCCGAACATCCGGCCGCTCGCGGTCCAGTCGGCATAGAGAATGCGCTGACGGCCGAAGGGCGACTCGAAGTCCTGGTCAATGCCGATGATGTTCGCGCGGAACGGGGCGAAAAAGGACTCGAGGTGCATGGGGGCGGGCAGTGATGCGACCATTCGGAAAGACGGTCGCACTGGCAAGCACACCGGCGCCTGCGTCCGCCCGCCTCAGCGCGCCAGGTCGTAGAGCGCGAAGCCGGCGAAGAGATTGGGTAGCGTGCGGCAGGGCGTGTGCCAGTTGCCCGCGAGGTGGGCACGGCGCGCGATCCGAATTCCCTTGGCGGCGCAGAACGACTCGAAGTCGGCGACCGAAACCGGATTGGCGGGACGGCTCTCGAACCACTCGGTGGTGTAGACTTCGTTGCGGATTTTCTGCCCGCGGACGAGGGCGTTGAGCCGGTTTTTCCAGAAGCCGTGGTTGACGAAGCCGACGGTCAGCGTGCGCCCGACGCGCAGCGCCTCGCAGATCACGGCGGCGGGGTCGCCGAGCTCGTGCACCGTGCGGGAGCAGATGACGCGGTCGAAGTGCTTTTCCGGAAACGCGCGCATGAACTCCGTCATGTCGCCCTGGTAGGCCGCGAGCCCGCGCCGGACGCAGGCGGTGATGTGGGCAAAGTCAAGGTCGACGCCGACGGCGGAGACCTTCTTCGTCTGCACGAGATAGTCGAGCAACACGCCCTCGCCGCAGCCGAGGTCGAGCACCCGGGTGTTGGGTTCGACCCAGTCCCCGATGATCTGCATGTCCACGGTGCGTTTGGCGACGAGGTGCGGCATGGCTCAGATGGCGTAGTCGAATGTGTAGGGCTGGTCGCGCTCGAGGAAGCCGCGAACCAGCGTGTAAAGTTCCTCCGATTCGAGGAGAAACGAGTCGTGGCCGAGGTCGGTGGAAAGCTCGGCGTAGCTGGCGCGTTTGCCGGCGCGTAAGAGCGCGAGCGCGAGAGCGCGGTTTTGCTGCGGCGGAAACAGCCAGTCGCTCGTGAAGCCGACCACCAGCGTCTCGGCCTCGACCGGTGCGAACGCGGCCTCGAGCGAGCTGGCGGTCTGCGCCAGGTCGAACTGGTCGAGGGCGCGCGTGATGTAGAGGTAGGAGTTGGCGTCGAAGCGGTTGATGAAGCTCTGCCCTTGGTGGCGCAGGTAGCTCTCGACCTCGAACTGCAGGTCGAACGTGTAGGCGTCGCCGGCGGCGGTGTCCTTTTTCCGGCGCCCGAATTTCCGGTCCATGCTCGCGTCGGACACGTAGGTGATGTGCGCCATCATCCGCGCGATCGCGAGGCCGACGCGCGGGCCGCCGTCCTTCGCGTAGTCCCCGTGGTTCCAGGCTGGGTCCTGCATGATGGCCTGGCGGCCGACCTCGTTGAACGCGATGGCCTGCGCGCTTTCGCGGGCGGTGGTGGCCATGGCGAGCACGCGGCGCGTGAAGTGTGGAAACTTGATGGCGAACAACAGCGCCTGCATCCCGCCCATCGAGCCGCCGATCACGCCGTGTAGTTCGAGCACGCCGAGATGATCGAGCAGAAGTTTCTGGGCGCGCACCATGTCGCGAATGGTGACAAATGGAAACGCGACGCCGTAGGGCCGGCCCGTTTCGGGATTGGGCGACGACGGTCCGGTCGAACCCTGGCAGCCGCCGAGGACGTTGGCACACACGACGAAGAATCGGTTCGTGTCGACGGCCTTGCCGGGGCCGATGAGGTTGTTCCACCAGCCCGGCTTCCTGTCGGCGGGCGAGTGCCAGCCGGCGCAGTGGTGGTCGCCGCTGAGCGCGTGACAAATCAGGACGGCGTTGTCGCGCGTGGCGTTGAGCGCGCCGTAGGTTTCGTAGCGGAGCGTAAACCCCGGCAGGGTCTGGCCGCTCTTGAACGTGAAAGGTTGCGCGTAGGCAAAGTCGCGCGGCGACACGAGGCCGACGTCGCCGGGCGCTAGGGAGCGCAGGGACGAGTCGGGGTCGGACGCGGTGTCGACGTCGTCGGTCATTCGAGGGGACAGGTAGCCAGCATGGGGCGGGCGAGGCAAGGGCGCCGCAGGGTTATGACGCGCGGGTGTGACGCGGCGGCCACAGCGTGCAAACCCGGCGCCCGGTGCCCCCACTCAAGTCTGCGCGGCGGCGACGACGGCGTCGTCCATTTCCTCGTTCGAGAACACGGTCTGCACGTCGTCGAATTCCTCGAGCGCATCGTGCAGGCGCAGCAGATTCTTGGCGACCTCGACGTTGGTCACGGGCACGGTGTTCGCGGGGATGTAGGCGATTTCAGCGCTGTCGGGCTTGATGCCTTTTTGCTCGAGCGCGTGCGCGACCTTGTCGAATGCGTTGATCCCGCAGCGCACCTCGAAGCCCTCGTCGGTCGAGATGATGTCGTCGGCGCCGGCGTCCAGCGCGAACTCCATCAGGGCGTCCTCGGTCGTCTTGCCCTTCGCAATGAGGAACTGGCCGGCGTGGAGGAACTGGAACGCCACGGCCCCGGTGGTCGCAAGGTTGCCGCCCCAGCGGGCAAAGATGGATCGCACCTCCTGCGCGGCGCGCTGCTTGTTGTCGGTGGTGCATTTCACGACGAAGGCGACGCCACCGGGGCCATAGCCCTCATAGGTGATTTCCTCGTAGATGACGCCGGGCAGTTCGCCGGTGCCCTTCTTGATCGCGCGGTCGACATTGTCGGCGGGCATGTTGGCCTCGCGCGCCTTGAGGACGAGCGTACGGAGGCGGGCGTTGGCCTCGGGGTTGCCGCCGCCGGCTTTGGCGGCGAGCGTGATGTCGCGGGCGAGGCGCGAGAAGACTTTCCCGCGCCGCGAATCCGTGACGGCTTTCGCGCGTTTGACTTTGGACCACTTGTTATGGCCGGCCATCGCTACAGCTGGGGGTTGAGGGCGGAGGGTTGAACGCCTGGGACGGCATGCCGCGCCGGGCGCGTCATTTTTTCCTCGGCGTGACGTTCTTGATTGGCTTGCCGCCGGGCGCGGCGGGGACGGGCAACCCCTCGTCTGCCTCCTTTAGGCGATTGATGACGAGTTGCTGGCCGATGGTGAAGACTGCGTTGGCCGTCGAATAAAGGGAGAGCGCGGCGGGCATGCTGTAGTAGATGAACAGGAACACGAGCGGCATGAACTGCATCATCTTCGCCTGGGTCGGATCGGCGTTGGGCGTGGGCGTGAGGCGCATCTGCACGACGGTCAGTCCCGTCAGCAGGAGCGGCAGGACATTGATCGCGATGCCGAAGACGTGGCCGACCGTGTCCTGCGAAGCGAGATCGGGCGCCCACAGGAACGGGGCGTAGCGCAGTTCGGCCGTGCTCCGCAGCATGGAGAAGAAGCCGATGAAGAACGGGAGCGGGATGAGCATCGGAATGCAGCCGCCCATCGGGTTCACCTTGTGCTCCTTGTAGAGCTCCATCATCGCGGTCTGCTGCTTGGCCGGGTTGTCCTTGTATTTCTCGCGGATGGCCTTCATGTGCGGCTGGAGCTTGGCCATGCGCTTCATCGAGCGTGTGGCCTTGAGCGTGAGCGGCAGGAACGCGACCTTGAGCGAGAGCGTGCTGAGGACGATGGCGACGCCCCAGTTGGGCGCGAAGCTGTGCATCCACGTCATGAGCGTGATCAGGAGCTGGCTGAAGAATTTCCAGAACCCGAACTGCATGACCTTGTCCTGATCGGCCTTGAACACGTCGGTGTTGGCGAGCCGGCGGTATTCCTTCGGCCCGACGTAGAAACTCAGCGCGAGCTTCGTCTCGCCATGGGCGGCGAGCGACTTGAGTTCGAATTGCGTGGCGGCGGTCAGCCCGTAGGCATTGTGATTTTCGTCGGGCAGCCCCGGCAGCAGCTTGACGCGGCGCGTCACAAGGCCGGCGGCGGGCTCGTCGGGCGTGAGGATGGTGGTGAAGAACTGGTTGCCCACATTGGTCCACGCGATCGGACCGGGGCTGTTGATGGACGACTGTTGTTCGCTGGCGCCCAGGCCGAAGAAACCGCTGCCGCCTTCAAGTTGACGGCGGGGAATGAAGTTCTGGTTTTTGCCGTTGGAGAAGCCGGCCGTGAGCTGATCGCCAAGGTCGCGCGCGCTGGTGGGGGCGGCGGTGCCGATGCTCAGTGCGACGACGTGCGGCAGCGCGGCGGCCTGCTCGGTGAGGTTGCGGAAGGTGGTTTCGTGCCGGAGTTGGTAAGGGTCGGTCTTGCCGTCCTGATTGGGCGCGAGCGTGTAACGGCGGGTGACCTCGAGCCGGCCGTCGAGCACGGTGCGATAGACGACCTCGGTCGCGGTTTGGGAGACGCGCTCGAAACGCACATTGCGGTCGAGACCCGGATAGTCGACGAATGCCAGCATCGGATCGGCGTGCAGGGCGTTGAAGACGAACGGGGTTGTGCCACCGAGCTCGGCGGGATAAATCAGCTGGCCGCTGCCGTCGCGCTTCCGGAGGGCGACATCGCGGACCGCACCGCCAAAATCGGTGAAGCGCACTTCGATGAAATCGTTGGCGAGGACCGTGACGTTGGCGCTGGTGGCATCGCCCGAGACGGCGGCGAAGGCGGTGTTGCTCGTGGCGGGCGCCGGAGTGGCGGCGGTCGCCGGCGAGAGGGCGGTGGCACCTGCGGGCGCGGCCGCTGGCGCCGCGGCGACGGGAGCCGCGACCGGCCGGGGCGGGGGCGGCACGGGCTTGGGCGAGAAGTAGAGGGCGAGAAACGCCGCCGCGAGGAGCAGCACGCCGATGACGGTGTTCTTTTTGTCCATGAAAAACGGAAAAGCGGAGGGACGCGGGTGGGAGACGGGAGATTACGACGTGGCGCGGGCGCAACGCGGCGCGGCGCGGCGCGGCGGCACCGGATCGAAGCCGCCCGGGTGGAACGGCGTGCATTTCACCAGGCGGCGGGCCGTAAGCCACGCGCCGGCGAGTGCGCCGTGCGTGCGGATGGCATCGGTCGCGTAATGCGAGCACGTTGGCGAAAAGCGGCAGCCGCACGCCGTGCCGAACAAGGCGGGCAGTGCCGGGGAGAGCACCCGCTGGTAGAGCCCGATGCCGGCGAGCAGTGCCAGCGCGGGCATCCGGGTGAGGAATCCTGCCGAATGGCTCAGCCACGCGCTCATGATGGTTCAGACGCCGCCGGCGCGATTTGACCGCACGCTTCGGAGAACCGCTTTTCGAGTTCGTGCAGCGGCCAGGTGGTGGCGGCCGCCCGGGCGATCAGCAGCAGATCGCAGCCGGCTGGCACGCTGTCCTGACGATGGCGGAACACCTCCCGGAGGCGGCGCTTCGCGCGGTTGCGCCGCACGGCGCCGCCCACGGCGGCACCGGAGGCGATCACGCAGACGCGTGCACCCGGCAGCGGGGCGGGCTTTCGTGGCAGAGTGACGATGCCCGCAGCCGGCTCGGCGGGCGTGCCGGCCGCGAGGGCAGGAGCCGGAATGGTCGGCTCACGGCGTTTCCACCAAAGGGTAAAAGCGCGGCAGTCGACACGACGGCCCAATTCGCGCACGGCGCGAATATCGCTCTGGCGGCGCAGGTGCTGCTCAGGGCGGAAGCGCATAGGGCTGGGCGAGAGATCGCGGCCACGCGCGGGCGGCGGGGCCGCGCGACTCAAACGACCGTCAGACGCTTGCGACCCTTGAGACGACGGGCGCGAATGACTTTGCGACCGCCTTTGGTCGCCATGCGGGCTCGGTAACCAATCTTGCGGGCGCGCTTCTTGCGGTGCGGGCGGAATGTGGGTTGCATAAGATCGAAGAAAAAAGAGGGTCAGAGGTGCCCGACGGCACGGGGGGTGTCAAGGGTGGGGTTTGGCGGGGCGCAGAGGCGTTCAGTAGCCGATTGCGCAGCCGTCTTTGCGGCTCTCGCTGGCACCCCAGTAGACCTTGTTCACCGGATCCCAGCGGATGGCCTGATAGCCACCGAAGGCGCCGACGCCGCCGACGACCACGTGGCCGCGTTGGGCGAGGGCGCGGGTGCTTTCGTAGGGGATGCCGCTCTCAACCTGCACCGTGCCGCCGTCGAGCATCTTTTCGCCCGTCGGCTCGCTCGAACCCTCGTGCTGCCAGCGCGCGGCGTCGCCGGCTTCCTGGATGTTCATCCCGAAATCGATCTGGTTCACCAGCACCTGCTCGTGGCCCTGGGGTTGCATCGCGCCGCCCATCACGCCGAACGCCTCCCACGGCTGGCCGTCCTTTAGCACGAAACCCGGAATGATCGTCTGAAACGGCCGCTTGCCTGGTGCGTAGACGTTGGCGTGCCCGGGCTCGAGCGCGAACAGCTCGCCGCGATCCTGAAACGTGAAGCCGAGGCCGGGCACCGAGATGCCGCTGCCCATGCCGCGGTAGTTCGACTGGATGAGCGAGACCATGTTGCCCTCGGCGTCGGCAGTGCAGAGGTAGATCGTGTCGCCGTCGCGCAGCGCGGGATTGCCGGCATCGTAGGTCTTCGCGGCGTGCCGCGGGTCGATGAGTTTGCGCCGTTCGGCGGCGTAATCCTTCGACAGCAGGCCGCGCAGCGGGATTTTCGCAAACGCCGGATCGGCGTAGAATTTCGCGCGGTCCTCGAAGGCGAGTTTCTTCGCCTCGATTTCGCAGTGCAGCGCGTCGGGTGAGTTGTAGCCCATCTTCGCGAGGTCGTAGCCCTCGAGGATGTTCAGGATTTGCAGCGTGGCGATGCCCTGCGAATTCGGCGGCAGCTCGTAGACCTCGTAGCCGCGGTAGTTGACGGACACCGGATCGACCCACGTCGACGTGTGGTGCTCGAAGTCAGCCTTGCGGAGGAATCCGCCATTGGCGCGCATAAACGCGTCGATTTTGTCGGCAATCTCTCCGCGATAGAAACCGTCGCGGCCCTGGTGGCCGATGAGCGTCAGCGTGTGGGCGAGCGCAGGGTTCTTGAAGACCTCGCCTTCGGCCGGCGCGTGGCCGCCGGGCGCGTAGACGTCGAGAAATGCGCCCGGCAGCTTGTCTGCTTTCGCGTTGCGCACGCCGATGGCCCAGAGGTAGGCGATGTATTGGGTGACCGGGAATCCCTCCTCGGCATAACGGATCGCCGGGGCGAGGTCGTCGGCGAGCGGGCGCTGCCCGAATTTTTTGTGCAGCTCCGCCCAGCCGTCGACGGCGCCCGGCACCGAGATCGGCAGAAAGCCGCGCGGTGGGATGTGGCCGGGCGTTTTCGTCTTCGCGAGTTCGGCCTTCATCTGCTCGTAGCCGAGCCCGAGCGGCGAGCGGCCAGAGGCGTTGAGCCCGTAGAGCTTTTGCGTCTTCGCCTCCCAGACGATTGCGAAGAGATCCCCGCCGACGCCGTTGCTCACGGGCTCCATTAGTCCGAGCGCGGCGTTCGCGGCGATGGCGGCGTCGACCGCCGAGCCGCCGGCCTTGAGCACCTCGATGCCGATCTGTGACGCGAGCGGCTGGCTCGTGCACACCATCCCGTGCTGGCCGAGCACGGGCGAGCGGGTGGCGAAGGCGCGGCCGTTGATCCGATCAACCTGGGCGAAGGCGAGTGGGGCGGCGAGAACGAGTGCGGCGAGCGGGGTCAGTCGTTTCATGCGCCCACGCTGGCGCTTGGCGGAAGGTGGGGCGAACCCGAAATCAGTCGCCCGCTGTTTCGTCGTTCAGTGGCGCGGCTTTCTTCGGTTTCAGCCGGCGGTGGCGCGCGGCATCGATTTCCTCGAGTTCGGGCTCGGGAATGCGCGTGAACGCGATCCGCATCGGCGCATAATCGGTGGCGCCATGCGCGCCGCCGAGGTAGACGGAGTTCTTGCCGAAGGTCTTGTTGAGCTCGTCGACGGCGGAGTGGAGCCGCGCGCGGGCGGTTTCCTTTTCGGCTTCGAAGAGATCGCCCGTGTGGGCGCCGGCCTCGAGGAGGTGGCAGAGGACGAGACCGACCTGCAGCGGCGCGCGGCCGCGGAGTGCAGGCGGGCGGTTGGACCAAATATCGTTGAGCGTGTGCGTAAACTGAAACGTGTCCTGCGTCTCGTTGAAGCGGCGGTCGTCGCTCCAGTTGGTGCCGTCGCGGTAACGCACGGAGAGATGCAGCCCGCCGGCATAGTGACCGGAGTGGCGGAGGCGCATCGCGGCCTTTTGCAGGAGGCGGTGCAGCACGGCGAGCGCGGCCCCGTCGTTGCGCAACTGCGGCGGCAGCACATGGCCGTGGCCGATGGTGTTGTGCTGCGTCGCCTCGCGCTCCTGCGGCTCGCCGCGCATCCAGGCGTGGAAGCGCGCGCCCTCGACGCTGCCCCAGATGGCGCGGAGGCGCGCGCTGCTCGCGGCATAAAGTTGCGCGACGGTGCCGATGCCGGCGGCCCGCAGCCGCTTTTCCATGTTGGCGCCGATGCCGCAGAAATCGTGCAGCTCGAGGTGGAGCAGCTTGCCGGGGATGTCGGGCTCGTCGAGCAGCACGAGGCCGTCGGGTTTCCGCATGTCGGAGGCGACCTTTGCGAGGAACCAGTTCGGCCCGATCCCGATCGAGCTGCGCAGGCACGCGCCGGCTTCGCGGGCGATCCTCATTTTGATCTCCTGTGCCAGGGCGAGGGCGCCCGCCGGCTGGGCGAAGCGGCCGCTGAGCTCGCACTCCAGCTCGTCGATCGACTGGACCTTCCTCACGGGCACGCACGACTCGACGATGCCCTTCAACTGGCGGTGGTAACGGATGTAGAGGTCGGGCCGCGCCTCGACGATGACGAGGTCGGGGCAGAGCCGGCGCGCCTCGGCGACGCGGACGTTGCGCTGCAGGCCGAGTTTCTTCGCCTCGATGCTGATGGCGATGCAGCCGGTCGTTTCGGCCACGACGGGCACGACCCCAACCGGACGGCTGCGCAACTCGGGCCGCTCCTGCTGCTCGACGGAGGCGAAGAAAGAGTTGAAGTCGATGGCGAGCGCGCGGAGCACGGGGCAGACCTTTGGCAGCGAGAAACCGCTGTCAAACGGGACGCGACTCCGCCAAGCTTGCATTGATGCGCATCGCCGTCCTCGCCGACACGCACGACCGTTATCCGCCGACCCTGCCGGAACGGCTGCGCGGCGCCGACGAGATCTGGCACCTCGGCGACGTGTGCGCGCCGGAGACGCTGGCGGAGTTCGAGCAGCTCGGGCTGCCGCTCCGCGCGGTCCGCGGCAACTGCGACGCGCACCTGGCGTGGCCCGTCTCATTGGAGCTGAAATGCGCGGGCGTGAGGTTTTTCCTGACGCACATTCCGCCGCCGCGCGCGCCACCGGGCTGTTTGATCGTGCTGCACGGCCACACGCACGCGGTGCGGGACGAAACCGATCCGCTGGGCGTCCGCTGGCTCAACCCGGGCTGCATCACGCAGCCGCGCGGCGGCGAGCGGCCGAGCTTTGCGTGGCTCACGGTTGAGGGCGGCCGGGTGGCCGGCTGGGAATGGGTGCGGCTCTGAAGCGACGGGTGTGGCTGAGTCATGAACCGTTCGCTCTGGCCCAATCTCGTGAGCGCCCTGCGCATCGCGCTCATGCCGGCGGTCCTGACGGCGGCGATGGCGGGTTCGCGCCGGGGATTCGTCGCGCTGCTCGTGGCGGCGCTGCTGACCGATGCGCTCGACGGGTTTCTGGCGCGCCGGCTCCACGCCTATTCGGAGCTGGGGCGCAAACTCGACAGCGCCGCGGACTACCTGACGATGATCACCGGCATCGCGGGGATCGCGATGTTGTGGCCGGAGGTCATGCGTCGCGAGCTGGCGTGGGTGGTGGCGGGACTCGTGGCGTTCTTTGCGGTGATCATCTATGGGCTGGTGCGGCTGGGCCGCGCGCCGTGCTACCACACGTGGGCGTCGAAGGCGCTGGCGGTGGCGTGCGCGTTTTCGCTCGTGCCGTTGCTGACGGGTTGGACGGCGGTGCCGTTTCGCGTGGTGATGGCGCTGCTCGTGGTCGGCGCCGTGGAAGAGCTGGCGATCGCGCTGCTCGTGCCGTGGCACCGGGGCGAAATGCCGACGGCGTGGCACGCCTGCCGGCTGCGCCGCGACAACGCGGCGTTGACGCCCCGACTGGAAACGCACACTTCCGAGCAGCGATGACTGACGACGGGCAGCAAAGCCTCCTGGATTTTTTTGCGCCGGCCGCGGGCGTGCATCACGCACCGCCGCCGGCGGCGCGGGCCGACGTCGTCTTCGAACGCAGCCACCGGGCGCGCCGCTACCGGCTCACGCTCCGGCGCGACGGCACCGCGGTTGCGACGATTCCCGCGCGCGGTTCGGAGCGGGAGGCGTGGCGGTTCGTCGAGCAGCACCGCGAGTGGCTGGAGCGGGCGCGCGAACGCCAGCGGCGCCGGCCGCGCGCGGCGGAACTGTGGACGGTGGGCACGCGGGTGCTGTGGCGCGGCGAACTTGCGGAGATCCGCGTGGCCGTGGCGGGCGAGCGCCCGCAGGTCTGCCTCGCGGCCGATGTCTTTCGCGTGCGGGTGCTCGAGGGCGATCTGCGCCCGACCCTTGAGGCGCACTTCGCGCGGCGGGCGAAGGTCGAGCTGCCGGCGCGCGCGTGGGAACTCGCGGCGGTGACGGGCGTGGAGGTCAGGCACGTGACCGTGCGCAACCAGCGCTCGCGCTGGGGCTCCTGCTCGGGCAACGGCACGATTTCGTTAAACTGGCGGCTCGTGCAGACGCCGGAGTTCGTGCGCGACTACATCGTCTACCACGAGCTGATGCACCTGCGGGAGATGAACCACTCGGCGCGGTTCTGGGCCCGCGTGGAGGAAGTCTGCCCGGGCTGGCGCGAGGCGGAGCGTTGGATCAAGCGCAACGGCAGCTTGCTCGGGCTGTGACGACGCGACGGCGAGCCATGCGAAGCCAAGGGGGGAATTCGTGATGACCCCGGCGATCATCCCGCTGCCGGCGGAGATTCACGCGACGGACGCCACACCGTTTGTCGTCAACGCGGCGACGCCGATTCGCGCCGACGCCGGCTCGGCCGGCGCCGCGGACTGGCTGGCGCATTGGAGCGGATTGAGCTTCGCGAAGCTCGAGGAGAAGGGACTCATCACGCTGGCGGTCGAGCCGGCGCTCGCGGGCGAATTGGGCGACGAAGGTTACACCCTCACAAGCACCGGCGCTGGGGTGGTGATTCGCGGCGCGACGGCGGCGGGGGTGTTCTATGGGGTGCAGACGCTGCGCCAGTTGCTGCCGCCGGACATGGAGGGAAGCGCGGCGGCGGTGCTGCGTGCGGGTCGCGCGAGCGTGCCGGCCGTGGAGATCGTGGATCGACCGCGGTTCGGCTGGCGCGGGGCGATGCTCGACGTGTCGCGGCACTTCGAGCCGCCGGCGCAGGTGAAACGGTTTCTCGACCTGATGGCGCTG
>Ga0316226_1004381_pt1 | contig 11308 bp, 5 predicted proteins | sample TBH18017metaG_FD_206009 | JGI IMG/M metagenome (GOLD analysis project Ga0316226, IMG submission 206009) | Freshwater microbial communities from Trout Bog Lake, Wisconsin, USA - TBH18017 | ecosystem: Environmental > Aquatic > Freshwater > Lake > Hypolimnion/Profundal zone | place: USA: Wisconsin... | reverse complement strand
TTTCCACATCTCAAGTACGGCCCCTTTACGGCCAACTTGGGCAACCTCATCAAACCCTGGGGCGACCTGCGGATCGACGGATTTATCGGCGGCAAGCAGGTTATCTCGCGCAGCTTCTCTGGCCGAGGCGTAGACAGCAAGTTCACGCTGCTGGCGGACGACACAACACTGGTGGGCGATGGCGCCGACACCACGCGCGTGGTGCTGCGGGTAACGGACGAGTTCAACGCGATACGGCCGTTTGCCGCGGATGCCATTCGCTTTGAGTTGGTGGGGCCGGCTGAGATTATCGGCGACAACCCGTTTGCCCTTGTGGGCGGGACAGGAGCAATCTGGATCAGGGCGTTCGAAATGACGGGCAAGGTGCGGCTGACAGCGCATCACCCCTACCTGGGCGTACAGCATGTGGACCTGGAGATAACAGCTGCGCCACTTGAGATTGCCTGAGAACGTACCGCATTGTGGCCGGAGATATGAGGTGGGCAGTTCACAACTGCCCCACCCCATCCAGTTCAGGCTGTTTCGCCTGGAGATTGGCGAGCAATTCCTGGCTGTGAATTGCGGCGCGATCTTTCAGCATCCGGGTGATGGTGAGAATGCTGACGGTGGTAATGGTGAGTTCAAGCAGAGTGCCGCCAATGGATCCGCTGATTATGTTATTCATCAGCCAGCAAAGGGTGCTGAAGAGCAGCACCATGCGCATGCGCACACCGCGCATGAGAAAGATGGCCATGGTTGCAAAACAAGACCCAACCACAGGCAACCAGCCGGCAACGGTTTTGGCAAATATGACGCCAAGGGCCAGATTGATAACCACAAAGATGACGGCAAGCAGCGCGGAGCGGGTCTTCAAGGCAGAGAAAGAGCGTATGCCTGAGAGCAGCGCACATGCGGCCGCGGCCGGATTGCCGAGCAGCGTGAAATGAACTGCGTAAACAAGACTTTCACTGGCGTTCAGGGCCTTGAGTTTGCTGTCGCTCTTCTGCAAAAATGCCGAAACGCCAAGAGCAAATGCTACATATCCAACACCCTGAGCAGCGGAGAAAAATTGCACATCAACCCTTTACAAGCGAACCGTGGCCTCATTCGCTTATCTTCAAGTATATTGCTTTCAGAAAAATTTCGGATGCTGAAGTGTAATCCGCGAACTCTCGCGGAGGTTGGCGATGTTGATCCGGTCAAATTCCATTCGGCCTTCGCCTATTGTTCATGCAGTTTTGCTTGCGAAAGGGCAACGAGGGAGCGCTCATGAAGAATACGTGGAAGCAGGTTGGAATGGCACTGCGGCTGGGAGTTGGTGCGGCAGTTCTGCTGGCTATGGGCAGCGGACGGCTTGAGGCGCAGGGCAATAATCCGCCCCAGGAAGATGCGCGCAACACGAACATTATTACGACCAACACGCATTTGCCGCTGCCCGAGTTCACGAGCCTGCAGGCCTGGGAGCAGCGGAAGGCGTACTTGCGCAACCAGATTCTGGTCTCGACTGGTCTGAGTCCGATGCCGGAGAAGACGCCGCTCCACGCGCAGGTGTTTGGAAAGATTGAAGGACGCGGGTACACGATTGAAAAGGTGCTTATCGAGACGCTGCCGGGATTCTACCAGGGCGGCAATCTTTACCGGCCGCAAGGCGGAAGGACGAAGCATCCAGGGGTGCTGAACCCGCATGGGCACTGGGCATATGGGCGGCTTGAGAATCAGCCGCTCTACTCCGGGCCGTCGCTGGGAATCAGCCTGGCGCGGCAAGGGTACGTTGTTTTTGCATACGACATGGTCGGCTATACAGACACGTTGCAGGTGCCGCACCGGTTTGGCAGTGGGGAGCAGCGGCTATGGGGATTCGGACCACTGGGCCTGCAACTGTGGAACTCAATACGCTCCCTGGACTTTGTGGCATCGCTTGAGGACGTGGACGCGAACCGGCTGGGCGTAGTGGGAGCATCAGGCGGAGGAACGCAGGCATTTCTGCTGACGGCGGTGGACGACAGGGTGCAGTTTGCGTCGCCGGTCAATATGGTGTCAGCGATGATGCAAGGCGGTGACTTGTGCGAGAACGCGCCGGGGCTGCGCATGAATACGAGCAACGTGGAGATAGCGGCGATGTTTGCGCCCAAGCCGATGCTGGTTGTCTCTGCCACCGGCGACTGGACGCGCAACGTACCGAATGAGGAGTTCCCCGCAATCAAGAAGATCTACGACCTCTACAAGAGGGGCGACCAGGTAGAAGTGGTGCAGATTGATGCTCCGCACAACTTTAACCGGTTGAGCCGCGAGGCGGTTTACCGGTTCTTCGCCAAGGTGAATCCGGGTCTGAGCGAAGAAGGGGAGTTGGCCGAGCATGACATTACAGTGCCGATGCTCGGAGATATGATGGCGCTTTACAATCGCAAGCTGCCCGCGAACGCACTGGACCAGAATGGCGTGTTCAACGAGTGGCGGGCGATGGCAGAGAAGCAGAACGGGCAGATGCAGGATGAGGTCACTCTGCGCAGGCGGCTGAGCCAGACCCTGGCTGTCGCGGTTCCTGAGAATGTGATTTCAGAGGTGGTTGGACAGTCGATTGTGCTGAGTCTGCCCGGCTGGAAGGGGCGCTTGCCGGGCATTGTGCTCCAGGGAACGGGCGCGGTGGCGATTGTGGTTGATCCTGACGGGTCAGCGGCCGCAATGGAGAGCGAGATTGTAAAACGGCTGCGCAGAGAGGGCCGAACACTGCTGCTTCTGGACGCGTTCCAAACCGGAGCCGCGATTGCGCCACGCGATCGCGACGAGCAGGTGCCGGGAACCCCGCAGAATGGGGCGGATGACGCATCGATTGAGCACCGGGCAGACATGGCGGCGGGGAGTCCGAAGTTTTTGACGTTCAACGTAACTGACGATGCGGCGCGCGTGCAGGATTTGGTGACTGCGATTGCGTATGCGAGCAGGAGCGGGCATGACGTGGAGGTCTACGCGCGAGGAGATGCGGCGCTGTGGGCGACGTTTGCGGCGGCAGTCAGCTATTCTCCGGTTGCCCTGCACCTGGAAAGCGTACCGAAGATGGCCGCGGACGGGGATTACCTGACGCACTTCGATGTGCCGGGAATTTTGCGCGCAGGTGGGCTGCCAGTGGCGGAACGGCTGGCAAAGGGGCGGTAAAAGCCAGTCTTAGCCGAGCGGAATCTCAGAGGTGCGCGCGGTATAGGGCGCCGGCTGCCAGATCAGAGAGGGTTCGCCCTGGTAAACCGCGCGCTGGTGCGGGATGGCCAGCGGCAGGCTGTCAGGCGCTTCAATCTTCCAACGCTTCATCCACAGGATGAGGGTGACCAGGCCCCAGAGATGATAGCCCCAGTTGGCCTTGCGACCAAGATGCTCATCGATGAGGCGGCGCACGGCCGACCAATGAAAGAGGCCGCTCTCAGTGACGGCGCTCTCGCTGAGCGTATCAAGCAGCAGAGGGCGCAGTATGCCTCGGAACCATTCGTGGATGGGAATGTCAAAGCCGATCTTGGGACGACTCAGCACGGCCGGAGGCAACGAGTCCTGCATAAGACGGCGCAGAACAACCTTGGTTTGCATGCCTGACATCTTGAAGCGGTGCGGAAGGCGCGCGGCGAAGTCGACGATGCGGTCGTCAAGGAACGGGGGCCGAACCTCGACGGCATGCGCCATGCTCATCCTGTCAACCTTGTAGAGAATTCCGTCTGGAAGCGAGTAGCGGCGGTCGAAATCCAGATAGCGCTCCAGCGATTCCCCGGAACTCATCTGCCCGAGAATACCCGCCATTGGAGAAGCATCCGCAAACTTGAAAAATTGCCGCTTTTCGCTTTCAGTAAATGAACCATTCCAGAAGACATGGGCAGCCTCCGGGGAGAGGAGCGATCCCTCAAGGAAGCGCTTGAGTTTGTACTCGAATCCGATTTTTTCATCGGAGACGGGGATGTGACGCGCGCAATTGAGAGCAGCCTGACGCAAGGCGCGGGGCAAGCGGGAGAATTGCCGATTGTATCGGTCGGCCTTGTAGGTGAGGTATCCGCCGAAAAGCTCATCTGCGCCCTCTCCGCTGAGAACCACGGTGACATCTTTGCGGCTCATCTTGGCCAGGTACCAGACGGGAACTGCGCCAGCGTCGGCGCTTGGCTCGTCGGAGTACCATGCCATTTCGCCGATGACGTCGGCGAGGTCGGCGTGGTCGTTCAGGTCGAGTTCCGTATGGTCCGTGCCGTAGCTGTCGCTGACGGACTTGATATAGCTGCTCTCATCAAACGACTTGCCACGAAATGTGATGGAAAAGGTCTTCAGGCGTCGCGCGGAAAGCCTGGATGCATAGTGCAGGACGGTGGAAGAGTCCAGACCGCCACTGAGCCAGACGCCAAGCGGAACATCGGAGACGAGCTGCTCCTCGACCGAGCGGGTAAGCAGGCCGTCCAGTTCTTCGCAGGCTTCGCCCAGCGAACGGGGTGCCGGGACTTGAGCCGCAGGCGGCACAAAGGAACCCACAGTGATGCGGCCCTTTTGCCAGTCAAGAAGGCAGCCGGGCATGAGCTTGGAGATGCCTTCGACGAGGGTGAAAGGCCCAGGAACGTAGTTAAGGCTCAGGTAGCAATTGAGCCCGGCAAGGTCGATGCGGCGCGGCACGGCGGGGTTGGCAAAGATGCACTTGAGTTCAGAACCAAAACTGACGTCGCCGTTCTGGACGTGGTAGTAGAGCGGCTTGATGCCCATGCGGTCGCGGGCCAGCAGCAGGCGACGCTGGGACTGAACCCAGATGGCGATGGCAAACATGCCACGAAGGCGCTCGAAGCAGGATGGCCCCCAATGCAGGAAAGCGTTGAGAACAACCTCAGTGTCGCAGTGGGTTTGGAAGGTGACGCCAAGCGCCTGCAACTCAGCGCGGAGTGCGCGATGGTTATAGATTTCTCCGTTGAAGGCGATGACAGTGTCGCGATCAGGGCTGAACATGGGCTGATCGCCGCCGTCCAGGTCCACAACGCGCAGGCGGGTTGCGCCAAGTGAGATTTGGGGCGAGGTAAAGCTGCCTTGCTGGTCAGGGCCACGATGAATGAGAGCGGCAAGCCCTGCTTCCAGGACTCCCGGATGGATACCTCCCGCGATGTGTGTATAGCCAAGGATTCCACACATTAGGCAGTAACCCCATTTCGTTGAGAATGAATGGCTGAGGCGAAAGACCTTGCTGGCAACAAACGAATCATCTCAGGCCTGGCGAACAACACAGGCTGCGGAACAACAGAAACACCCATCCCGGTAAATAGAAAATCCTCTTACCGGTAGCTGGGGACGCATAACGACTGGGTTAGAAATATTATGCAGAATTTCGACTGCATTGGGTAAACTTTCTTACCAGTGTCATCGTCTAAAAGCAATTCTACATGCAACGCTGAACCCAAACTTATTGCGTTTTATCGACATCGCTTGCCTGAATCTGCACAACACCCAATGCTGACAAGACCACAGCCAGACAACTGTCCGTAGAACTTCATAGGTTGTACCTTGAACGGGATGTATTGAGGTTAGACGCAGCCAGCTTACAAATCAAGAGCTAATACCTCGTGATCCCGGATAGAGGGCACCCTGATCGTGAGTATGGAGCCGGAGCGCTCAACGGGAACGGGATTGCCGGCAACGAGCAACTTAGCCTGTTTGACGTTATATTCCCCTGAAAGTGTGAGTTTGACAGTATGCGGACCGACTGGAATGAAGTCGCGAAAGGGGCCCTTCATGGCCATGGGGTTGGTTAGGTTGACCATGTGCAGGGTAATGGAGCCTGGGTTGCGCCATGCGGTTACGTCGAGCAGGCCGGGGCCTTCCACTTCAAAGACAGGCGCTTCATTGTTGGCCCACAAGACGGTATTCCGCATCATCTTGAGGTGGTCGGCAGAGAGAACTTCCCAGAAAGTACGGTCGATGTCGAACGGGAAGTAGGCTACCCGCCCAGCGCCCTGCTGGCGGAGATAGAGACATGAGATATCGGTTTTTTCGACCCGGGGATAAACCTTCTCCATAGGCAGGTCAGGGTAGCTGGGGATGAGGGTGAAGGGGGTCTGGGCGAACTTTTCGCGAGGGGTAACCTGAAGCCGGTTTACGCCGTTGATGATGCGCGGAGCGTCTTCAATGCCAGCGAAGAAGGGGCTGTGCTGAAGAGCATCGTGCTCCAGGCGAATGTAGGAGTTGAGCATGGGGCCTTCGGCTTTGCCGGTGAAATCGACGCCGAAGAGATCGGCGAGGGCAAAGTTCTTGCGGCGCGCGCCGGACTCGTCGTAAAGGCTGGTCTCATGGGTGGCGATGAGGCTGCCTCCGGCGTCAACAAAGGCGCGAAGCTGATTGCACTGGGCATCGTTGAGAACAGCGATATTGGGCAGGATAAGGGTCTTGAAGCGGCGCAAATGGGCGGGGTCCAGGAGCTTGTCATGCACCATCTCAAAGGGAATGCGCGACTCGACCAGCGCCTGATACCAGCCCAGGCCGTAGTTCTCAACCTTGGCTTCGGCCTGCTCGCCGCCGTAGTACCAGGCGGTCTGCTGCGAGTAGACAAGACCAGTGCGGGCGAGTGGTTGCTGGTGGGTGAGATAGGGCTGGTTCTTCTCAGCCCAGCGATAGATGTCTTCAACTCCGGCCAGCCAGCGCTCGTCGTGCAGCGTGCCTGAGAACTTGGTACACCAGGGGCGCATGCCATTGGCAATGGCGTCAAAGACCCAGATGCGAATCTCCGCAGGGCTGGTAACGCTGTCTTTCCAGCGGTAGTGTTCTTCGACGCCGACTCCGAACAAACCGATGACGGGCTTGTTGCCGACGACGGCGCGGTACTCCTTGGCGACCTTGCCGATAAGCCAGGGAGCGGCAAGTCCACTGCGGGCCTGACGGTCGGCCACCAGCATGGGGGCACGGCTGGTGAGTTCAATCGCATCCATGGTGTTGAGCGCCACGTTGCCGCCGTTGGGCACGTCATGGGAGTTGGGATTGATGGCGCGGATGGAACTGTTCCAGAGGTCAAGCAGGCTGAAGAGGCGCTGCTGCCGCCAGCGCTGCCAGGCGCGATGGGTTGGGTCTTTGGCGTCTTTGGAGCGGGGCAGGTCAAGTCCCGTAGCGGCGCGGAAGTTCTGAATACAATGCACGCAATAGCAGATACCGTTTCCGTCCCAGCGATTGTGGAAGAGCCCGTCGACGCGATAGCGCGTCATGATCTCCTTGTGCACGTCGGTCATGAACTCAAAGTTGTAGGGCCCATAGGCGCAGGTGACCCACATCTCGGGCGATGACCAGTGACGGCGGGGCTTGCCTTCGGCATCGACGGCGATCCAGTCAGGGTGCGCCAGCTTTGCGTCGTCGTAGGTGGCATGTGGGTCAGTGCGGACCAGGATGGTGGTACCGAGCTTGCGGCAGCCGTCAATGAGTTCGCCAAGAACGTCGCGGTTGCCGAGCCAGGCGCTGCGGTGGTGGAAGGGAATCTCAGTGGGGTAATAGGCGACACAGCCTCCGCCGCTCAAACAAACACCATCCGAGCGCGTGCGCTTGCAGTAGTCGATCCAGAAGGCCGGGTCGTAGTGGATGGGGTCGTCTTCAACGAGAGTGAGCTGCATCCAGCGCATGGGTTTGGAAGCCCACACGGGAACCGGATCTGAAGCGGCTTGAGCCCAAAGGCGAGCGGGCGCGACGTGTGTGAGTGCGGCAGCGGAACCGGCGACGGCAGAGAACTCGAGAAACTCACGACGGGAGAGTGGCGGCAGCTTCATGCGCGTAATTGTACGTTCGCGGGTTATGGGTGGGCATTCGATACAATTGCCCGATATCTGAATTTGGTTTTTATCGGTTCTCCGATTATGGAAAGGGACTACCCGATGGGAAGATTGACGCGCCGCCGCTTTATCGTCACCGCCTCCACCGTTGCAGGAACCATGTCACTTGGCAGCCGCCTGGGGCTCGCTGATGCCCCGCACAACGGGCCGGGCAACCTGAAGCTTTGGTACACAAAGCCTGCATCGCAATGGGTGGACGCGCTGCCCATCGGCAACGGACGGCTGGGCGCAATGGTCTATGGCGGAGGCGCGCTTGAGCCCCTCGACCCCAAAGACCCCAAGTCAGACCACGATTTGGGCCCGGTTCCAACCGACCCGGCGCGAGAGACGCTTGTGCTGAACGAGGACACGCTCTGGTCCGGCTCGCCCGTGGACGGCAACAACCACGGCGCGAAGGACTATTTACCGGCAGTGAGGAAGGCTGTGCTGGTAGAGAAGGACTATCACAAGGCCGACGAGCTGTGCCGCAAGATGCAAGGGCTGTTTGCCGAATCGTTCCAGGTGATGGGCAGCCTGCATGTGGATTGCAAACACGCGGGTCAGGTGACGGAGTATCGGCGCGAACTGGACCTTGCTTCAGCCATTGCGGCAACACGTTACAAGGCGGGCGACGTGGAGTTTGAGCGCACAGCGTTCTCGTCCGCGCCGGACCAGGCGATTGTGCTGCGTATCGCGGCAGGCAAGCCGGGCGAGTTGAACGCGACCATCTGGATGGATGGCGCGCTGGTGAAGGGCGTGGAAGCGCTGGGCGGCAATCGCCTGCTGCTGACTGGCAAGGCTGCAAAGCATATTGCCGGAGCCGGGCATCCAGGCAGCGAGAATCCGGTGGTGTTGTCAGATACGCCGGGAGAAGGAATGTACTATGCCGCCGCCCTGGAAGCACGGGTAGAGGGCGGGCGGGTTTCAGCGCATGAAAACAAGCTTGTTGTGGAGGGAGCGACGGTTTGCACAGTGCTGGTAACGGCGGCTACGGGCTATCGCGGATTTGAGTTGAAGCCCGATACGCCACAGGCCCAGGTGAGCGCACACGCAGGCAAGCAACTGGATGCAGCGTTGAAGCTGAACTACACGGCCTTGCGGCAGCGACATTTGGCGGACTACCGCAGACTGTTTGAGCGGGTCTCATTGAAGCTGGGCCCGGACACGGCAGCTTCTCTGCCCACGGACGAGAGGCTGGCGAATTTTGCCGCCTCTCCTGATCCCTCCCTGCTGGCACTTTACTTCCAATACGGCCGGTACATGCTGATTTCGAGTTCGCGGCCCGGCTCGCAGCCCGCGAATCTTCAGGGCATCTGGAACTACCAGGTGCAACCGCCGTGGAGCTGCAACTGGACATCGAATATCAACATCCAGATGAATTACTGGCCGGCGGAGACCTGCAACCTGAGCGACTTGACTGAGCCGCTGATCACGCTGGTGAAGGACCTGAGCAAAACCGGGGCACGCGCAGCCGAGGAAACCTATGCGCTGCCGGGCTGGGTGGCGCATCACAACATCGACATTTGGAGAACCGCAAACCCGGTGGGCATGGGCGTTGGCTCGCCAACATGGGCCAACTGGTGCATGAGCGGGCCATGGCTCTGCGCGCATATGTACGAACACTACAGGTTCACGCGAAACAAGGAGTTTCTGCGCGCCCAGGCCTATCCGCTGATGAAGGGGTCGGCAGAGTTTTGCCTGGCGTGGCTGATTGAGGATGGGGCCGGGCATCTGACTACGTGCCCCTCCGAATCGACCGAAAACGACTTCATGGCTCCGGACGGCAAACATGCCATGACCAGCGCGGGCTGCACGATGGATATGGCGCTGATCAAGGAACTGTTCACCAACTGCATTGATTCGGCAAAGGAACTGGGCATCGACCAGGCGTTTGCCGCAAAGCTGAAAGCAGCGCGCGCAAGGCTGCTTCCCTACCAGGTGGGCAAGCACGGCCAGTTGCAGGAGTGGTCAGTCGATTTCGACGAGAGCACGCCTGGGCAGCGCCATATGTCGCACCTGTATCCGCTGTATCCGGGCGGTGAGATTACGCCGCGGGGAACACCGGAGCTGGCCAAGGCGGCGCGTATCTCTCTGGAACGGCGGCTGGAGGCGGGCGGCGCGTACACGGGCTGGAGCCGCTCCTGGGCGATCGCCTTCTGGTCGCGGCTGGCGGACGGGGACAAGGCGTGGGAGTCGCTGGGCATGCTGATGCAGCACAGCACCAACCTCAACCTGTTTGATACCCATCCTTCCGGAAAGACCTCGATCTTCCAGATTGACGGCAACTTTGGCACCACGGCAGCGATTGCCGAGTTGCTGTTGCAAAGCCACACGGGCGTCATCGAACTGTTGCCGGCGCTGCCGACGGCGTGGACCGAGGGCGAAGTAAAGGGGCTCAAGGCGCGCGGCGCGGTAGAGGTGGATCTGCGCTGGGAGAACGGCAAAGCGGCAGCGGCAGAGCTGAGGCCGGATTTCGCAGGGGAATACCATTTGCGCGTACCGGCGGGACAGAAGATTCGCAGCGTCTTTGGCGGCGGCGAGGTTGCGCTGCGGGCGCAGGCGGATGGCAGTATCGCGGTGACACTGGAGGCAAAGCGAAGCTACCGGATAAGGTTCGCTTAGCGTACAGGTGAGTGTGCTCAGATCCACCCCAGCCGGGCTTTGTGGCAGCAAGGCCGGGAGCCCGGAGGGGGTGGATTGTGCTATATGTTGACGCATGTCTCGGAACAGGTTTTTCTTCGCATTCCTCTTTGCTTTGCTCTTTTCTGCCGCAACCCTTTGCCAAGCCCAGATGCTCGCTCCCACGCCTCCGCTGGGGTGGAATAGCTGGGATGCGTATGGACTTACGATTGACGAAGCCGACTTCAAGGCCAATACCTCCGTACTGGCGGAGATGAAAGGGCTGGGTTGGAAGTATGCGGTGATCGACGAGGGTTGGTACATGGCCAACCCCGGCGGAAAGACTCTTGAAGACAAAAAATATCTATGGAACGGCAACGGCATCCTTATTCCCGAGGAAAGCCGCTTCCCTTCCGCCGCCAATGGAGAGGGCTTCAAGCCGCTGGCCGACTGGGTTCACAAACAGGGACTAAAGTTTGGAATTCACATCGTGCGCGGGATTCCGAGACAGGTAGTCAAAGACAATTTGCCGATTGCCGGGACGAACTTCCATGCCGTGGATGCGTCCGATGAGACCAGCCCCTGCCCATGGGACCAAGGCAATTGGGGAGTGAAGGACAATGCCGCCGGGCAGGCCTACTATGACTCGATGCTGAAGCTGTATGCGGGCTGGGGACTGGACTTTATCAAGGTGGATTGCATCAGCGACCGGCCCTGGAGGCCGACTGAGATCCGGCAGATTGCCGAGGCGATCAGAAAAACCGGACGGCCGATTCTGCTGAGCCTTTCGCCAGGGCCGACCGACCTGAAGAACGCGGCGGAAGTGGCCAAATACGCGCAAATGTGGCGGATTGCCGACGACCATTGGGACGTGTGGACATCAACACACACCAAGGAGCAGGGCGAGTTCCCTTTCGGCATCC
>Ga0316226_1004380_pt1 | contig 11311 bp, 10 predicted proteins | sample TBH18017metaG_FD_206009 | JGI IMG/M metagenome (GOLD analysis project Ga0316226, IMG submission 206009) | Freshwater microbial communities from Trout Bog Lake, Wisconsin, USA - TBH18017 | ecosystem: Environmental > Aquatic > Freshwater > Lake > Hypolimnion/Profundal zone | place: USA: Wisconsin... | reverse complement strand
CAACATCGGCAATTTCATCTGCATCTGTACTTTTTTCACCTGGTGCACACCCAAACCCGCTACAGGTAAAGTTGCAACCAAACGTTCTCAAGAACACACTTGGAACTCCTACAAAACGACCTTCGCCTTGTAGACTGTAAAATATTTCGCTTACTTTAATTTTCATATAATATTTAGATCTATTAGAACACAATAGTAAAATTATACAGGATTTACACAGCTATGTCAAGAATAAATTACAAATATAAACTCATAAATCCATCCACTTTCTCACCTATGTAAGCTATTTGGTCTGGAGTAATTACCGGACTACAACCGTGAAAGAATGTATTTTTCATTGTGAACGTGGCCACAGGAAAATTATCTCTGGCATCAATTGGATTCATTAGATGGCTGTATGCAGGTTGTAACATGATGTTGCCGGCAAAATAAGGACGAGTTTGGATTAAATTTTCTTCCAAATAGTCAACAATATCCATGCGTGTAAAAGGTGCGCCTTCACGAATAGTCAAAGGAAACGCAAACCAACTCACATCTGCTTTGTCTTGTGCTCGCGGAAGATGGAAAAATTCTTCATATTTTTCGTAGATGGCAAACAGCAAATTATAATTGCGTTGACGTAATACATGAATTTCTGGTAACTTTTTGATCTGTTCTAGACCCATGGCCGCTTGCAATTCAATTGGTTTTAGATTGTAACCAATCTCATCATACACATACTTGTGATCAAAAATCTCGCCAGGCATTTCAGGAATCCATTCATTGAATCGCTTGCCGCAGGTGCCACACTTCAGTTTGTTGGCTTCGGGTCCGACACAGTAGCAACCACGACCCCACTCGCGTAGACTACGAACAATAATTTCTTGTTGCGGATCATTTGTTGCTACAAAGCCGCCTTCGCCCATGGTCATATGGTGTGCTGGATAGAAACTACACGAGGCCATTAGACCAAAACTACCCAAAGGCTTGCCATCGTATGTGGTGCCTAATCCATCACAGCAGTCTTCTAACAGGATCAAGTTGTGTCGTTTGACCAATTCCATCACTTGATCCATGTTGGGTGGATTACCCAGCACATGGGCAAACGTAATGATTTTAATCTCTGGATCGTTGGCAAGTATTTGTTCAGCTTGATCTAGATCAATGTTTAAGGTATTAATTTCAATGTCACAGAATACCGGTGTAAATCCATTTTGAATAGTTGGATTCAGTGTGGTTGGAAAACCTGCAATCGGCATCAACACCTTGGTTCCGGCAGGAAAATTATGTCCACGTTTGGATTTCATTGCTGTCATCATCAGCAGATTTGCGCTACTACCAGAATTGGTCAATACTCCGCGAGTCTTGCCAAACTGCTTGGGAAATTGATGTTCAAATTTCAAACTCTTGGCGCCCATCACAAGCCAGCCATTCAGCAATGCCTCTGCAGCGGCCACATACTCGTTGGAGTCAAACAAGGGTCCTGCATAGTTTACAAAGTCTTTACCGGCTGTCCAGGTTTTGTTGGCCTGTTTATTATCAATGTATTTTTTAATGTCTTCAAGTATTTGTTTCATAGAATTATTCCAAGTTAGTTTTTAAATGCAGTTTCGATGCAACTGCCAGGTGCGGCGGCTTTGATCATGGTCAGTATTTCTAGGGCTACTTCTTCGGCGGTATGATACGGCAAGTTGGGATTGAATCTTGATTCGGTCATTGGGGTGCGTGTTCTTTGAGGATTTATTAAATCAACTGTGACCTGTGAGCCAGCAAAATAATCTTGAGCACCTTGCCATAGACTAAACATTGCGGTTTTGCTGGCACTGTAGACCATGTATTCTTTTCGTCCATGATTGTAGCAGATTGATCCGACCATGACAATTCGCACAGGATGATCTGTTGTATGAGTCATGTAATGTCGTATCAAATTCCAATTGCTGCCAAAGTTGATAGACATGATATCCTGGAGATCATCATCGTTGTTGCCAAATTTGCCCACACAATTTACCACAATGTCAGGCTGATACTCAGACAGTATTTGATCTACCTGTGCTTGACAATTGCCCTGAGCAAAATCAATCTGGGTTCTGGTAATTGGCACAACCAAATAGCCCTGAGCCGTTAACAGTTGGTCAACTGCAACTCCCATACCGCCATTGGCTCCAAATAATACCACAGTCTGTGTTGACATTTTGACTGTTACCAAATAAAATTGTTTTTATAATAGTCTACCACCAAGGCTAATTCTTGATCAAAATTAGCTGTAGGATTCCATCCCAAAGACCTTAGTTTGCTATCATCTACTGAATATCTAAGATCCTGTCCACTGCGTTTGGTCATTAGCACATAATTTTGCCAGGTGTCGGTGTAGTCGTCTCCGTAATACAATGCCAGAATCTTCTTAATCACTTCGCTGTTGGCACACTCAGTATTGGCTCCGATGTTGTAGATTTCATTAAGGGCGCCATGGTCGATCACATGTAAAACCGCTTGAGCAGTGTCTCTAGCATGTAACCAAGTGCGCCGCGGAGTTCCTTCGTTGTGAACATCAATCAGTTTGCCCAGGCTGAGATACTTGATGCTCTTGGGTATGAGTTTTTCCACATATTGACCGATACCATAGTTATTGGACGGTCTTAAAATTTGGTATTTTATATCAAACGTTCGGGCCCAGGCCAGGATCAGCTGATCAGCTGCAGCCTTGGTCGCGCTGTAAGGATTGCTGGGCACAAGGCGATCTTCTTCGGTATGACGACCTTCCAATATGTCACCATACACTTCGTCGGTACTGAAATGCAACAGGATCGGAGCCTTGTGCTTGGGCTGTTGTTTGATCAATTCCAACAGATGATGCACTCCATTTACATTGCTGTGCAAGAATGCATCACTGCTCATGATTGAATTGTCCACATGCGTTTCTGCAGCAGTGTTGATTACATAGTCACAGTCAACCAATCTTTCAAGATCGTTAATATCTTGCTGTAGGAATTTGAAATTTTGGTTCAGATTAAACTCGTCAAGAAATTGCACATTGGATGCATAGTTCAATTTGTCAACACCAATCACTCGCCATTTGCGGGCTAAACAGGCCCGAGTGACATGGCTACCTATGAATCCCAAACAACCGGTAACGTAAACCACTTTCATTGTGGAACCCTAGTTCTTTGATTTACTTCACCCATAGTGGCAATTCGATTCTTAGGGCCTCGACTGCTGTGCCAATGAATCATGTGTGATTCATTGATGTTTAATCCATTCCAATGCGAAGCTGCATCTGCATTGTGATCGGGTCCAGCCATCATGTGAGCCTGGAAAGCCATTTTTGGATCAAGCACTTGATCCACTGTGACTCCTTGCCCCCATAATATCCAGTTGTAGACATTCTGTTCATCTTCCCAGATCTTTATTTTTTCTTTCCACTCCATGGTAAAATCCCACCATTTTTCATCCAGAGTAGAAGGATAATATCTAATGTCGCAGTTGAAATTGTTTTCAAAGTGACGGTTACGTTTAGGATCAGTATGATTAAACATCCTGAACTGATCATATTTGCCAAACACTTCTGTGGGTCGGATCATCTGCGAATCTAGGCCACAATACAGTATATTGCATGGTCCTGCCTGACGTAGATCATAGATAGATTGAAAATTATTTCTGAATACATCAAGCACATTGTCTACTTCTTTTTCGATCAGCACATACTCCCATTCGCCTTGTAGGAAATGACGAAAGCTGTTGTAGGAAATTTGCTGTAATTGTTTATAAAACGAATATACATCTCCGTTCATTGATGGAGGGATCTCCTCCCCAGGCTTTGCAACTGTGGCATTAATTTTATACAAAGACTGCACAAGATAATTTTTCATATTTTTTTTGCTTTTACTAGTAAATGCCAACCTAGATATTCTCTCACTGCCTCACGCATACTATCAGACATTGCTTCAAACCAAGGCTCTAATTCGTATCTACCTTCTTTGTATGCTTCTACATTGTACATAAAACAGTGGTCTTGACGCAATCTTTCAATGTGGAATTTATCACCAACTAAATCATAAATTTCATTATTTGTATATGCTTGAGCAAATGGACAACCTGCTTGCGCCTCATATTGATCCAGTCCTTTGCGTATCATTGAATATTTCCAGGAATTTTTAGCATAGACCATAAAACGAAACTCTCCTCCTGGTACTAACATATTGTAGGCATTTTGAATCATATCATTAATTTTAGGAAAATGATGCATAACACCACAACTATAGACTAAATCCACTGGATCTAACCCTGCATAATTTATAGGATCACTGGCATCACCGCAAATGAAACGCCCGTCCAGTCCTTCTGTTTCAAATCTTTTCTTTGCCAATTCGACACTGTTGCTACTAAGATCTAGTCCGGTATAACTTGCACCGTGTCTGGCAAATTCAGCTGCGTCAGTGCCAATGCCACACCCAATCTCCAATACTTTTTTACCGGCCCATAAATGAAATCCGGCAAATTCAGGAATATGCGGCTCTACTTTATATCTACGTTCAGTTACTTCTTGATAGAATTTCAATGTACCAATTTCACTTTTACCGTGATTGACATTGCAAGGTTGTGTGTTCCAATAACGCTCGATGCGTTCTTTCAAATCATAATCTGTCATTTTTGTCTTTCAATCTATTTAAATTACTAACATGGCGGCGGCACTGGCTTTGCCTGCGCGAGCGGTATTTGTTGTGTTATTATATATGGTATCCACTATCGCCTTACCAAAATTTCTACGTCTTGCAAAATAAAATAATTCTAAAAATTGTTGAAAACTCATATTCTTATCTTCAGGAAAATCTAAATTATAAACCACTGGTTGATGTTGTAATGGTTCATCAAATGTTAAATATTTCCAAATATTATAGTCAAGTTCTAATTGTTGTGGATACTCTGCAATTTTATCATATGCTATCAAGTATTTTTTTTGTAACTTCATAACATTATCTAGTAGATCTTTTGAAAGATTATATCTCTGCATAAATGTTTCTAAAAGATAAAAAATATTTTCGTATTGATTTTTTACATGTATATTTAAAATTGTACGATGGATTAAATTCCACCCGTGTATTTCAATACCACCTATATCAGGATGTCTGATTTTGCCGTCTGTCATCCAGTTACGGTAATATTGACGAGTTTCACTTTGTTCTTTAATGTACCACGGATCTGTTTGTAAAAATTTAAAAAGATCTTCGTAAAAATCACTGTAATCTACGTTAAGATGCTTGTAGACTAATCTGCTTAATAGTGTACTAATACCATTGATGTGAAATGTATTGATGTACCAAGAAAAAATTTCTGCATCTAACATAGTTTCAAATGGCAAGTCTTTAGTTGATATAACAATATCAATACCTTCTTCGATGTGTTCGTTTGAATATGACCCAGAAAAATAATCAGTCACACGTTGAGATTTGATTTTATACAAGGTTTTTTGCAACAAATTCATTTCTGCATTTTCTAACAATTGAGCTTGAAAAATTGTTAGTCCTGTGTGATTGCCCATGCGAAATAATTTCCAAAAATTGTCTTTCCAACTTTGTAGAGTTTCGCCTGGCAATCCTAATATAAGCTCAGTGTATGTAGGAATATTCCTTTGTTCGCACATTTCAAACACTTCTTGTAACTTATTCATTTCCATGTTTCTGCGGCGAATATTTTCCAGCACATCCACATCAAGACTTTGTACACTTAGTGTAAGACCTTGATTAAACCCAGGTGCATCTAAAAGTTTTTTTACAATTTCGACTACTTCACGTTTTTGATTTTTGGCCCATGCCACCGAAAATGTTTTGGGATAGCCGTATTTTTCTTGCACTTCGATTATTTTGTCTGCTATCAAATTATCACGTTCTGGAAACATGCCAAAGTTAGCATCAGTGATTGACATAAATCCGCAACGGTGTTTAGCCATCCATTCTAATTCATCATACACTCGTTCAACGCCAAAATGTGTTACTTTGTTATATGTAAGACTTCCCCAATCGCAAAAAGTACAAGCAAACGGACAACCACGGTTGGTTTCTAAAGTGGCATTCCATTCAACATCTGGATTTTCGGCAATAATTTTATCAAATACTCCATTCAAATACGGACTAGGAATTTCTTCAAGAGTTTGTATACGTTTAGCATTACCTGTGTCGAAGGCTTTGCCATTTTTGTTTATTAATAATCCTGGAATCTCATCAAAATTACGTTTTTCAAACGCCTTGATAACATTACAAAAAGTAATTTCACCTTCAAAACATATTATTAGATCCATATAAGGTTCTTTGCAGAATATGTCTTTGTCACTGATTGCAGGTTCTGGCCCTCCAAAAATAATCAAACAATTGGGATTAAGTTCTTTAACCATCCGAGCCAGGGTGTAATTATATTGATGATTCCATACATATGTGCTAAATGTCACAACATCATTTTGAGATAGTTTTTCAGCCAATGGTATAACAGCATCTCTACGCCATATCATATCTGTACATTCAAAATTCTCTTTAACCCACGGATCAGCTAATGCATAGCTCCATATTACTCCTGCTGAATATGGTAGGTAATGAGCATTAAATTCCTTAGGGCCTTGTTGAAAATTAGGTTGTACCCAGGCAATTTTATATTTCATGCCGTATTTACTGTGCGCCCATTTATTATTTTTTTATATTAGTTTAAAGAATTTATTTTAAACTGTTTCATTTGTCCATGCGGGTCATTGTTACGTAAAATTTCCCAAGGATCTTGTGCACCTGATTTAACATTTTCCCACCAAGAAGTATCAATTCCTTGCGTCTTCATGTAAGCTGCCAGTATGTCGCACTCTTGCATTCTCAGTAGAGTCCAACTAGGATGATGAAAGTCTTTGGGATTTCTAGGATTACCTTCGAGCATTTCTCTGTTTTTGTAAGTATTATCATGATTGTTGCCAGTAAGATCGTGACGATCGTGTACTACATCAACAGGTATACGCTCCCAGATATTTAACATATAGGCTTGTTGACTTAGCCATCCATCTGAAATTTGATGCGGGCTCAGATGTCCTAAGGTATCTAACCAGACTCTAGGCACAATAGGAAATATACTGTAAGGATGATCGTTGTGTGTGTGGAAAGCCAATAATTTGAATTCGCCTGTGTGGCTGGCGATTACAGTGTCCCATCCTTGTGTTTCCATGTAAGCATCATCGTTCCAGAACACTAACCAATCTGCATCAGAATTTTTAGCCAATGCGTTAACATACTCATTGAGTCTAATATAGCCCATTGGATCAAATGTCAGGGCAGTATAGTTGATATTCTGCGAATCCAACCAGGGTTGAATTAAATCTTGAAAGGCTCCAATACCTTCATCATCATCGTTGTCAAAGCCCAACATGAGTTGAATTTGGCCAGGATTATCAGCCAGATCAAACAGACTTTTAACACTACGTTCAAGTGCGTCGTCTCTTCCGCGAGTGGGAAGTATAATAGCTATTTTATATTCGTGATTGTTCATGTGTTTCCTATTGATTCCAGTGCTTTATTACACCTGCTATTATAAAACAGTTTGTGATTATATATGATAATATAATGATAGTGCGAATAAAAGCAACGCAATCTGCTTCTTGATCGGTATCGCCTGCTTTCTCGCCAATTGATTTTGCCCAAAGTCGCCAAAATTTATGCAAATAAATCCTCGTTCCATTCTCTATGGCCTTCCCTAAAAGCCATGTTGGCTTGTGTTTCACGAACTTCTACACGATAGCACCAAAGTCGCTCTGCTTCGCCAGGTCCCCACATGTCTGGAATGTACACACCATTGATATATTTGTAAAGCATATCTGCCAGACCTTCACACCCCAAACGTGGCAGAACAGTCAGTTTGGCCATGTTCTTTTGTTGTAATAATTTGTATGTTTCTAATTCAGGATCGTCTTCGGCGACTAGCAAGGTATGATCAAACTGATCTTCTAATACTTTCTTTAGTTCTTTTAGACCGCCATAATCGGCTGCCCAATTTCTAACATCTAAATCGTTAGTACCAAAATAAAATTTCATACTAAAACTATAGCCATGTATTAGATTACAATGACTGTCTGCCCTCCACTGTCTATAAGCGCACGGAAACGCATCCACGTATTCTTTGGTGCTTTGATATTTGTAACTCACTGGTATCATGCTGTTTTCTCCTATGTTAAGTATAGCATAGGCGGCAGAGTTTGTATAGCGGGATGAACGCCGAAAGGCCGCTGAGACATTATTTATTGGGATTGCAATAGGTGTCAGTTTTATAATTTGCTTGCCCAGGAATAACTCCGCGAACACCTCCTATGGGATCTACACAATCACCTACTCTTCTAGGAATAAGATGCACATGCGGATACATCACAGTCTGTCCAGCACTAATGCCCATGTTTAATCCCACATTGTATCCATCGCACTCGCCAGCAGCAATCATGCGCTCGCCTTCCTTTACTGCATCACCAAATGCGTCTTTGATCAATCCTTCTGTGTTGTACACAGGAACAAACAACAAGTGCCCTGGCGTCACTGGGTATCGGTCTCTGAATACCACGACATGAAAATCTTCCCGAACAAAGTCCTCCCAGGGCGCTGCTCCTGCGGCTTGTGCATCATCTAATTTTTCGTATTTCATATTAAAAGAATAGTGAATAATAAACTCTTGCGCCATGACTGCCATCGCTGCCAATCATGCTTCTGAATCCAACAATTTGACCGTTGCTCAGACTGTGTTGATATTTTACACCTGCATAAGTTATTGGGTTGGCGCCAGCTAAATTATTGCGAACTGAGGCATAACTCATTGCACCGTCGGCATCGACACCACTGGGTGTGGTCATTGTAAGTTGTCCCCATGCTACCACTGGTTTAATACCAGCAAACAGATTCCAATCGTGTAACTGATATCCTGCCATGGCATGCACTGCTACAATTGGCGTTACATGTGTGATCATGTTAGCATCATACCTGGTCACTGTGGTCATTACACCGCCTTGTGCCCAAAAACCCTGGGGCAATCCATATCGGCCTTCTTTTTCGCCTGGGCGATACAGTTGACTGTATTCCACAGTGGTTGACGTTTTGGTTTGGCCAAATATTCCGTTAAAATACACAAATGGATTGTATTGGCTGTTGGTCATGGTCCATTGATGACTTAGTTTGGCATCAGGATCAAGTAAACGACTGTCTAATGTCAGTGTGCTTTCGGTTTCGTATTGGGCACCAGACACAGGCATTTGTAAATTTTGACCAGCCATGAGTCCTGTCCATCGACCACTCCAGTTTGAACCAGGGTCAGCATCCAGCATCACAGAACTTTGTAATATTGTGTTGGTGGCAACCGCAGGATTTAAATTCACAGTAAAATCTCTCTGCATACTATCTACTGCACTGACTGAGCTCAACCGCAAGACAGTATTTGTAGATACCTTACTGACTGCCAATACTCCAGAAACTGGCATGGCAACGCCAGTTCGGCCTGTTAGACTAATTCCAAGATTACCCAAAGGTTGTGTGGCCTTATTGAGATCTAGTAGACCTTGCCCATCAACATTGACATCATAGTTAGGTAAGTTTTTGTTGGCGGTTTTCAACAACAACTGTACTTCATTGGCCGCAGTCATGTAGGGCCACAATTGACTCACAATGGCCACTGCTCCGGCTACCGCTGGTGCAGCCTGACTGGTGCCAGACATGGCCTGTGATCCAGAAGCGTTCACTGATGTCGGTACCGGTCCATTTACAACTGTACCAGGTGCTAAAATATAAAAATCTGATGTTCGGTAAAGATCTTTACAAACTCCTGCCACAACGTTTTTACACACAGTGCCGGCAGTGTCTCCATCCACACGGCCTGCTTGGGCATTCCAGTCTCCTACTACCAACATCTGTCCATTCAAAACCAAACTGCCAGTGGCCGTGGTAGCATTAGCAAATGTGGCCGGATTTTGCACATATGGCAGACCTGTGTTGCCTGCACTTATGGTCAGTACCATTTTAGGATTTAAAACTGTGGCCCATGACTGCGGAGTTTCGCCATTGTAGTAGGCAGCACCGCCATAATTTTTGTCATTGCTGGCATAAATTCCTGGCGCTATCTTGGTCACACTGGCGGTATATGCAGTTGAATATCCTGTGTTGGCACTCAAATTGGCTACCACAATGTTGTCGCTGGCTGGCAAAGTATTGGCCCATTTCAATGCGGTCAGTGCAGTAGAATCGGTCACACTGCCTGTGTTGCTGAGTTTGGCAATGGCTAGATTGGCATTGTAAGCCACACCCATTAGGCCGGTACTGTTAAATGCGCCAGCCGCAATACCTGCCACATTGGATCCGTGTCCGTTGTTGTCTTGCATTCCTGTGCCAGAATAATCATTGGTAGCTATGATTTTTCCTGGTGCCGAAAACGCAGGATTTTTTAGGTCAATGCCTGTGTCCATGATCAGGATAGTTGTGCCTTGCCCAGTCCAACCTCGGCTCCAGGCATAGTTAGCACCGATAATAAGATCACTGTTGTTTTTAGCCTGAGGCAGCACAGCCCAGACCGCAGGATCAGTGCTGAATACCACACTAGGCGTACCTACGTAGGGACTGTTGTAAGCGGTATTGGTTTGAGATGCGACAAATCCAGAATATAGGACTGCCAATGCTAGTATGAGTTTTTTCACAGAATCTCCAAAATAAAATTGTGATAACTTTATTATACAATAAAGTTATTTTTGAGTCAACCTAATTACCTAGGGGCAAACTCTTGTTGTAATTTGATGTTGTCAAAAAACTCTTTTTTGGTACCAGGATCTGATTTGAACGATCCTGTTAAAACAGTTGTTTGGGTCAAACTTGAATGTGCCATAATACCACGGTTTTCGCAACATCCGTGAGTCATTTGCATGTACACACCAATGTCCGATGCACCTGTGGCTGCACCTATTTCCCGAGCAATCTCATTGCAAAGCTCCTCCTGGAGAGTACCACGTCGGGCACACCATTGTGCGATACGACTGTACTTGCTGAGTCCAATAAGTTTCTCGGCTGCAATAATACCAATATAAGCAGTGCCACTAACGGGTTGGTGATGATGGCTACACATACTGCGAAGCTCACTGCGCACAACCAACATACCTTCGTAGCGGTCCTCCGAGTCATTTGGAAACGCTGTTGCGTCTGGGGCTGGGTCATATCTTCCACTCATTACCTCTGTAATGTACATTTTTGCCAATCTACGAGCAGTACCTCGACTGCTGGGATCTGTTTCGGTATCGATCAGCAGAGTTTGTAACACTTGTTCGAACGCCACTGTTGCTTCTTCAATTAGT
>Ga0316226_1004374_pt1 | contig 11324 bp, 7 predicted proteins | sample TBH18017metaG_FD_206009 | JGI IMG/M metagenome (GOLD analysis project Ga0316226, IMG submission 206009) | Freshwater microbial communities from Trout Bog Lake, Wisconsin, USA - TBH18017 | ecosystem: Environmental > Aquatic > Freshwater > Lake > Hypolimnion/Profundal zone | place: USA: Wisconsin... | reverse complement strand
GCCATGCACCGCGCCTGGTACCGACTGGAAGCCCTTGCCGAAACCGCCGGCGAGACGGCCGTCGCACTGGCCTCCAACGTGACATTGACTGGCGCAGCCGCGGCCACCAACAACACGCCGGAATCCTGGACGGCGATGGCCGACGCCGCCGAAGCGGGCGTCCGCCCCTTTGCCGGCACGTTCACCGACGAGGCGAAACGCAAGCTCGCCGCGCTGCGCAATGACCTGGGCGCCGTCAGCAACCAGGTCGCCGTGCTGGCCGAGGAGAAGCGCAAGCATGCGATCGAGGAGGCCAAGCTCGACGCGCAGCGCAAGCTCGATGAGGCCGCCCGCAAGGCCGCCGAGGCGCGCCAGGCCACGATCCAAACGGAGACCAACACGGTGCGCGCCAAAGAACGCGACGTGCTCGAACTGCTCCATAAGCATGCCTACAACGACGCCCGCCGCCAGTTGCGCAGCCTGCTGCCCGACCTGACCTTTGAGGAAAGCCGCAAAGCGCTGGACACCGCCCTCGAGCGCGCCAACAGGCTTGAAGACCTGCGCGATTTTCTGGCCAAGCGGCTGCCCGGCTACCAGCATCCGGATGGCTGGCGCATCGAGACGGCCGACAAGGAAGGTCTGATGGTCGCCAAGGGCCGCGAGCCTGCCCAGCAGGTTCTCTGGGCCGATGTGGGCGACGTCCGCATGGTGCTCTTCATCCGCCACTTCCTGACCGACGAGCAGCAGACGCGCGAGCTCAAGCTGCGCGAGCAGGTTCAGGAATTGATCAACGCCGCCATGTATTGCCGGTTCTTCATCACCGGCAGCAAGACCGTGCAAGACCTGACCGACAAGATGCTCGAGCAGGCCACCACGCTCCTACCGGATGCCAAGATCGACATCAACCGCCTGATGCCGGCCGACGATGCCGGCGTCAAGGCCGACGCCGCGAAATAGTGCGCAGCCAGTGGATGCCGCGCGCGACCACGCGCGCATCCATGGTGTGCACTTCGATGCGGTGGCCGATGCCGCGCGGCAAGGTCACCGTCAGCCGCCCGCCCAGGTGCTCGCGAAACTCGTCGAGCCCGTCGAGCACCGCCGGCCGCCGGCCATGCGGCAACCGCACCAGCAGGTGGTCGTCCCAGACCGGCAGACCCGCTCGCCGCAGCGCCCCGATGATCCGGTCGCGCTCCGCCACGCTGATCAGCTTCCGCGCCGCCGCCGTCCAGGCGTCCAGCGCAATGCCGACGGCCACCGCCTGGCCATGTCCCAGCGCCAGCCCCGAGAGCGACTCCAGTTTGTGCGCAGCCCAGTGTCCGAAATCCAGCGGACGGGCCGCGCCTTTCTCGAATGGGTCGCCGCCGCCGCGAATATGGTCGAGGTGCAACGTGGCGCACTGCCGCACCAGATGCTCCATCGCGGCACGATCCCGTCGGCGCAGCGCCGCCGCGTGCGTCTCCAGAAAGCGGAAGAAGGCGGCATCCTTGATGATCGCCACCTTGAAGGCCTCGGCGATGCCGCCGCGCCAGTGGGTTTCGTCCAGCGTCTGCAGCAGGTCGAAATCGTCGATCACGGCATGCGGCGGATCGAACGTGCCGACGAAGTTCTTCATGCCATGATCGTCCATGCCGTTCTTGACGCCGACGCCGGCGTCGTTCTGCGCCAGGACCGTCGTGGGAATGCGGATCAGCCGCACACCCCGATGCACGAGCGACGCCGCGAACCCGACCATGTCCAGCAGGCTGCCCCCGCCCACCGCCACGACGAAGCTGTGGCGGCAGAGGTGCTGGTTGCCAATCTGCGTCATGACGTGCTGCACACCCCGCCAGCCGTCCTTGGCCTGCTCGCCGCCGGCCAGGATCTCGGGCGGTGCCAGCAGGTCGAGGCCCGCGTGACGCTTGAAATAGGCCGTGATACGCTCCGGCAGATCAGGCGTGGCGCGCGCCACGCCGTCATCAAGATAGACGAGGATGCGGTGGGACCGGCCGTATTCGCGTGGACCGAAAACAGACGCCAGCACGGGATTGCCCGGATCAAAGACGCCGTGTGTGAAGTGCACCGGATAGGCGAAGGAGACCGAAAAAGCCTGCTGGTAAGAATCCGGCGGGATCGCTTTGACTGGAGCTCTCGCGTCCGACGCTGTCGTTCGGGAAACCATTGGTCTCATGCGTTGTTGTCCAGCCATGTTCGAATGCGGGCCGCCAATGCGATGACATCGGACGGCTCCTGCAAATCCAGGGTCGAAGCCCAGCCAACCCGGCGCGCGTCGCCGCCGACCCGGCCGTGTGAGCCGCGGATGCGGCTCGTTTCCAGGCTCACCGTTCCGGGCGGCCAGCCGAAGAAGAGTTCGCACGGATCGTAGCCCGGTTTGTTGTGAATGTCCACGTGCCCGGCATAGTCCGGCGCCTCGGCGCGCATCCGCCACCAGGAATAGGCCAGCCAGAATCCGTCGGCCGCCAGCAGCGTCAGTTCGCCAGCCTGTGCGTGGCGAATCCCGCGCGCCGCCTGCTCTTCAGGGCCAAAGACGCCCTCGACGCCGGACAGGGCCGCCAGCACGGTCCGCACCGCGGTGATGTCATCGGCCTGGCGGACGTAGACCTGCGCCGTCTCGTGATCGCACAAGGCAAAGGCGCGGCTGGCATGAAAGTCGGGATAGAGCCTGCCGCTCACCCGCCGCGCCGTCAGCAAACCGGCGTCCAGCAGCGCGCGATTGGGCAGCACGGCACCGTGCGGACAGGAAGCGATCGCGTAATCGCCGAAGACCAGCCAATCATAGCCGACAGCTTCTGCGGCGGCGGTCAGGCCCTCCAGCTGACGGACCAGGGCAGCCACAGTGCTTCTGGCAGCAGCAGAGTCTGGGCCGTGACGCTGCAGTTGGTAGTCCAGCGCCGGCAGGTAGGTCAGGCACAGGTCGGGAGCCAGATCCGGCGTGCGCAGCAACGCCGCGGTCGCTTCAGCGATCCACTGCGAAGATCTGACCGAGGCCAATGGACCCCAGTAATCGCGCAGCCTGAACGGCCGACCGACGTCATGGCAGAGGCGCGCATACAGACCCGCGGGCTGGCTGTAGCAATCCTCGATCATGCCGCCGTGGTGTTTGTGGATCGGCGCCGGCGAAAGGATGATGTCGGCGTCCTCTCCGAGGCTCTGCTGCCAGAAGAGCATGGCCACGGAGCCACCGCGGCGGCGAAATCCATCCCAGATGCGCGGCCCCGTCACCAGTGCCGAGGATTGCTCCCAAAAGAGCGCGCGCCGCAGTTCGCGCTGGTAGAGCCCGTTGGCCAGCACGCCGTGCGCGCAGGGTGGTTGCGCGGTGCGGAAACTGGCCTGCGCCGGACAGGTCAGAGCCGGGAAGACCGTCTCCATGGCGTGGTAGGCGCGGCCGCGACAAGACAGCTTATGACGCCGGACCAGCTCGTCGCCCAGTCCCGCCACCTGAATCACCAGCAATCTCTTGCGCTCCATGACGCCTTCACCCCGGATGGAGATCCATTCCGTTGACAGCGGGGCCATCATAGAGGGAAGCAGCCGGGAGATCAACCGCGCCCACCCGTGGGTGGACCGGCCTGCGTCAAAGCGCGGCGCGCGGATCTGCTGGCGCGCGTGCCGGTGCACACTGACACCACGTCTCGCCTCAAACGCGCCATGCTTTCGCGCTTGCCATCGCATCACGATCGGGATTCAATCGTCCCCACGCCCACAAACCGCCAGGCTCACAGAGACTCTGCAACGTCAGCACGCACCCAGAAAGCCCATTATGCCTGCAAAGAAACCGGCTCCGCGCTCGCCCTGGACCGCTCACCCGTCCACGGCATGCCAGCATCCCCCCAGTCGTTTTAAGGAATCGGCGAACGCCTGGACCCAGGCCGCCTTCCGTACGCCGGCCATGATCTATCGCTCCGTGCCGTTCTACTCGCTGAACGACGAGTTGGACGCCGGCGAGATCGACCGCCAGCTTCGCCTGTTCAAGGAGGGCGGGTTCGGCGGCAGTTTCCTGCACAGCCGCATCGGACTGCTCACTCCGTATCTGAGCGAGACTTGGTTCGCCATGATGGCGGCTGGTGTCAAGACCTCGCAGGAGATCGGGATCGACGCCTGGTTCTACGATGAGGACAAATGGCCCAGCGGGTTCGCGGGTGGCATCGTGCCCCTGAAGGACGAAGCGTTCCGCGCGCGCTCCCTGCTGCGCATCCGGAAGGGTCAGACGGTGAAGGCGCCGGACACTGTGCTTTTCGAGGACGCCAGTTACGCGTACGTCTGCCATGTCAATCCGCTGGGGAACGCCTGGTTCAACGGCACCTCGTGGGTCGACCTGATGAACCCGGACATGGTCAAGGCCTTCATCGACTGCAGCTATACACCCTATGCGCAGCGCTTCGCCGGTCAGCCGCACGTCTGCGGCATCTTCACCGATGAGCCGCAGGTCAGTCCGCGCGTCGACCTGCCCCATGCGGGCGCCATCAGCTTCTCGCCGGTCGTGCTTGCCGCCTTCAAGATGCGCACAGGCCGCGACCTGCCACCGTTGCTGCCCGCACTTTTTGAGCCCGTCGGCGATTGGCGCCGGGTGCGCCTCGATTACTACCGCACCGTCGCCGCCTGCTTCGAACAGGCCTTCAGCAAGCAAATCGGCGAGGCCTGTGCGGCCGGCGATATGCTCTGGACCGGACACTACAACGGAGAGGATTCGCCCACCACGAACATGCTGAACGTGGGCGGCCTGATGCAGCAGTACCGTCACATGCAGATGCCGGGCATCGACGCCCTCGGCCTGCACTACAACTCGCTGCACTGCGGCAAGATCATGACCTCCGTCGCCAACCAGTACGGCCAGGCGCGCCGCCTGAGCGAGCTCTTTGGCATCAGCGGCCACAACATGACCTTCGAGGACCGCATGTGGATCACGGCCTGGCACACGCTCATGGGCGTGAACTTCATGTGCCCCCACCTTTCGCTCTACAGCATGAAGGGCGAACGCAAACGCGACTACCCGCCCACGATCAGCTACCAGCAACCCTACTGGCGCTACAATAAGCTCTTTGAGGACTTCTCCGCGCGCCTCTGCACCTTCGCATCGACCGGCCAGAGCGAGGCGGAGATCTGCGTGATCCATCCCTTGGAGTCCAACTACATCGAACACGCCCAGGGCGTCGCCGCACCACGCGACAACGCCCTTGAAGCCCTGCTCCGCACGCTGATGCAGGCCCACCGCAACGTCGACTTCGGCGACGAACAGATCCTCTCCGAAATCGGACGCGCCGAGAACGGACGCCTCGCGATCGGCGCCATGGCTTACCGGATCGTGGTGCTGCCGCCCATGTTGACGATCCGCGCCTCAACCCTGTCGCTGCTCGAACGCTTTGCCGCACAGGGCGGCAGCGTGCTGGCGGCACAGGCACTCCCGACGCTGGTGGATGGCGCCGAGAACGACGGCGCCCTCGCCGCACTCCGGGCCTGCGCGACGCTGATCCCTGACGAGACCGGCTGGCGCGACGCCCTGACCGCGAAAACCCCGCCCCTCTTCAGCCTGCGCGGAGCCCGCGCGCAGGAGATCTGGACGCACCTGCGCGCCGTGCAGGACGGATCCACGCTGCAACTCTCGAACACCTCGCGACTGACATCCCAGACCGTGTCGCTGCGCGTCACCGACCCCGTGGCCCCGGTCGCGCTCTGGAACCCGATCAACGGCGCATGCCTGCGCCTGAAACCCGAGGCCGACGGCTCGTACGCGCTGGCGTTTGCACCCGCCCAGACCTGGCTCGTCAGTTTCGGCAAGACGGCCGAGGGAGTGCCCTTCGATGACGCCTATTCCCTGCCCGGCACGCGCCGGGAGATCGCCACGCTGACCGGCTCGTGGCGTGGCAAACGCCTGGATCCGAACGCGCTCACGCTCGACTACGCCCGCGCCTCGCGGGACGGCGGCCGGACCTGGAGCGATCCCGAGCCCGTCCTCGCCATCTACGACCGTTTTGCGCTGAGCACGCCCTACAACGGCCCGCTGCAGTTGAAATACGAGGCGGACATCGTCGAACTGCCAACTGCCTGCAAGCTGGTCGTCGAGCAACCAGAGATGTACACATCGATCGCCGTGAATGGCAAGCCGGTGACCTTTGAGGGCTCTGATTCCTACACCTGCTTCACGTTCCGTGCGCAGGAGGTCACCGCGCTGTTGAAACCCGGCCGTAACGAGATCATGCTCTCCCTGAACCACCTCTCCGCCATTCCGGACAGCCTCCATGCCCGCGCCCGCTATGGCTCGGAACTGGAAAGCATCTATCTGGTTGGCGATTTCGCGGTCCGGGCGGAGGCGGCCGAGCAGCCGTTGACCACCACGTACCGCAATGCCGAAGGCGCGCTGCCGCCGAAACCGCTCAACAGCTTCAAACGCTTCTGCATCGTCCGTGAAAGGGACACCTTCACCGGCGACCTGGCCCAGCAGGGCTATCCGTTCTACGCCGGCGAATTTGAACTTGAGACCTGCTTCGATGCCGGCCCGCTGCCTGCCGGCCGGCGCTACCTGCTGGCACTGCCTTCCTTCGAGGCGGTGGTGGTCAATGTCACGGTCAACGGCCAGGCATGCGCACCGCTCTTCGCGAGTCCGTGGGAGGCGGACGTCACCGCCGCGCTGACGCCCGGCCGGAATACGGTCCGGATCACGCTCACCAATAGCCTGCGCAACCTGATGGGGCCCCACCACCACAAGGGCGGCGAACATACGGCCGTTGGCCCCGCCACCTTCCGCGCCAATCAGAACTGGCCGAATCGCGAAGCGGGCGAGAGGGACTGGTACGACGCGCGACGCTCCGGCAAGGCCAAGGTCTGGCGCGACGATTACTACATGATCCCGTTCGGTCTGCTTCAACCGCCGGTTCTGATGCAGGCCGAAGCCCGATGACGCGCGAAGACCGCACGGAGATGGCCTTCCTGATCCGGCAGCCAAACCGGATCAGACCCCGTGCGCAAGCAGGTAGGCCCAGTTGGCGAGCACCACGAGCGCCACGCCGCCGGCCAGCAACCACATTTCGCGCCGGCTGGGAACCATCCGGACGCGCGGCAGGTGCAGCCATGCGCCGGCGGCCGCGTAGACAACCCAGGCGAGAGAGGCCAGCGCCAGCACCGTCAACAGCGGTTGCACCCGAAAAGCGGCGCCGGAATTTCCGGCGCAGAGGGCGGAGGCCGCACGCCAGGCACCGCACGTCAGGCAGGGAAAGCCGGTCGCCTGCTTGAACAGGCAGGTTGGCTGCCACGCGTGCGGCAGCCGCACCGCGAACAGTGCCAGCAGCGCCGTCAGTGTCACCAAGCCCGCAGTCAGCACCTCGGCGTCCTGCCATGTTGGTGGTTGGCGTCTGAAGATCATCCCGCTGCCCCCGAGCATTGCCTCTGCCAGGCCCCCATGATAAAGTAATGGCGTTGAAAACGCCCGTCTGACCTGTATCTGGGATGCGTTGCCATGCCTGCGTTTCGTCCACCGCCACCCATGCTGCTCGAACGCGTCCGCGTCATTGACCCGGCCGCGCGTCGGGATGAGGTGGCGGATCTTCTCGTCGCCGGAGGTCGCCTCGTGTCGCTGCCGGCGAAGCTGCCAGCCGGCACCTGCCGGCTGGCGTGCGGCGGCTTGGTAGCCACTCCCGGACTCTGGGACCTGCACGTGCACTTCCGCGATCCGGGCAACCCCAACGCTGAAACCCTGGAGAGTGGCAGCCGGGCGGCGGCGGCTGGCGGTTTCACCCGCGTGGTGACCATGCCCAACACGACCCCGGCCTGCGATACGCCGGCGTTACTCCGCCGGCAACTTGAATGCGCCTGGCCGGTCCGCATCATGCCTTCGGCCTGCATCACGTCGGGACGCGCCGGCAAGACCGTCGCCGATCTCGAAGCCTTGGCGGCCGCCGGCGCCATCGCCTTTACGGACGATGGCACGATGGTCGCCGATCCGGCGCTCATGACGGACGCCCTGCACCGTGCCGGCCGCCTGCACCGCGTCGTCATGGATCATGCCGTGCTGCCGGCGCTGGCCGGCGCGGGCGTCATCCGTGCCTGCGACGCAGCCACGCGCTTCAAACTCCCCATCTTCCCGCCGCAGGCGGAGGTTGATGCCGTCGCTCAGGACATCCGGCTGGCGCGCGCGACCGGCGCCGCCGTCCACATCCAGCACGTCTCGTGTGCGGCCTCGATCGATGCCATGCGCGCGGCGCAACGCGACAACCTGCGCGTCAGCGGCGAGGCGGCGCCACACCATCTGGCGATCGCGGCGGAGGATATCGCCGCAGACGACGGCAACCTGCGCATGGCGCCTCCGTTGGGCAGCCGCGGCGATGTGCGCGCCTTGCGGGCCGCCGTGCTCGACGGCACGCTGGCGGCTTTTGCCACGGATCATGCGCCGCATGCGCCTGAAACCAAGGCTCACGGCTATCTGCAAGCCCCCTCCGGCGTCATCGGCCTCGAAACCGCAGTGGGCGTGACCTACTCGCTGATGGTGGGCGTCGAGGGCATGTCGCCAACCGCTTGGGTGGCGCGCTGGACCACGGGCCCTGCCGCGATCCTGGGATTGCCGCCGCCCACGCTGGCGGCGGATGAACCGCTCGACCTGGCGCTCTTTGACATGGCTGCGCCCTGGCGGGTGGATCCAACCCGATTCCAGTCACAGAGTCGCAACTGTCCCTTTGCCGGCTGGGTGCTGCACGGACGCGCCGTGCTGACGATCTGCGCCGGCCGCCTCTCCTGGCTCGCACCGGATTGGTCAACCCGCAGCGGGTTTGACCGGCTACCAGCCTGACAGCCTACAGTCTAACCCCCTGCATCTCGGCGCGCCGCGCCGAGATGCTCGGACAGTTCCACCAGCGAATCGACCGCCAGGTCATAGGGCTCCTCGCGCGGATCGCCAAAGCCGTAACGGCAGAAGCAGCGCCGGATTCCGGCCCGTCTCCCGGCCTCCAGATCGGTGAAGTGATCTCCAGCCATCCAGCACCCGGTCAGATCGACGAGGCCCAGGCGGGCCGCGGCCACCCGAATGAGCGCGGGATCCGGCTTGAGCACGGGTGCATCGCCGCCGCCCACCAGCGCGTCGAAAAGATGGGCCACGCCCAGCCCGGCCAGAATGGGACGGATGGCCTCGCGTGGCTTGTTGGTCACCACGGCCCGCTTCCAGCCCTGCGCGCCAAGCCGCTCCAACCCCTCTTTCACGCCCGGATAGAGCGTGGTGTGATCCAGCAGATGGTCGCCATAGTGCGCACGGGTGCGGACCACCGCTTCCTCCATCAGATCCGGACGTTCCGGCAGGGAGCGCGCCACCAGCAGGCGCACGCCTTCGCCCACGTAGCCAGCCACCTGCGCGATCGGTAGCGACGGCAGACCGTAATCGCGGCGGGTCAGGTTGACGGCCAGCGCCAGATCGGCGCGGGAATCGATCAGAGTTCCGTCCAGGTCGAAGAAAACGGCAGACATGCGCGTCACGATACGAAGCCGCCCCCGGCGGCGCAAGCCAAACCGGCGCACAGGTTGCCGGTCGCCAAGGCCTGACAGAACCGCAGCGCATGCGCTGAAGTCACAGCCCCGGAACGGCGGCGTGTTCCCGAAACGCGTATTGGTGCAACAGGGCTCAACCTCCTGACTAGTCGTTGCAATGAACTTTATCAAAGGCATTTGAGTGATTGACATCATCGCCACGATTATGCCACGCTGACGGCCTCTTTGGATGAGATTCCCATGACCATATCGCTCAAGCACGTGGCGCAGCACGCGGGCGTCTCGGTGCCGTCCGCGAGCCAGATCCTCAATCACCGCAACCTGCCGTTCGGTGAAGAGACCAAGCGGCGGGTTTTCGCAGCCGCGGCGGCGCTGGGGTATCGGCCGGATGCCATCGCGGGCCGCACGGGGCGCGGGCTGACCCGCCGGGATGCGATCGGCTTCCTGCTGCGGTCTGAAGCCGAAACAGACCACAATATGGCCAATGCGCCAGCCTTCGAGTTTCTGTGCGGCATCAACGATGTACTGTTGGAGCGCCATCAATTTCTGGCCACCGTGAAGCTTGCGCAACTCCAGCCCACGGACGGCTTCCAGGAACCGAGGTTGATCGCGGAACGATTCATCGACGGCTTGATCGTGGACACCGGTTTGTCGGAGGAACTGGAGCGGAAGATCGACGCGCACGACATTCCGACGGTCTGGCTTAACACGTCGCGCCATGATCCCTGTGACTGTGTCTATCCCGATGAGTTCCATGCCGGCCGGCTCGCTACGGAGCACCTCCTTCAGCTGGGTCACCGGGAGATTGTATTCCTGTCCTCCCGGCGGATGCATGACTTGGCAACGGCGGACACGATGTGGCCACACTTTTCGGCCGATGACCGCCCGGCAGGATACGCCGCGGCGATGGCAAGCGCCGGGTTGTGTCCGCAGGTGATCGACCGCACGGCGGGCAACGTTTCGCGTGCGGACAGTGAAACCGGCCTGATCGATTACGCCGTGGCTTTGGCCGCCCAGACCCGGAAAAACGGAAGGCCCGTGACAGGCGTGGTCGCGTGTGCCCTGGACTGGGGCGTGCGCCTGTGGCATTGCCTGGAGCATGCGGGCCTGCGCTGTCCCGTCGATGTGTCCATCGCGGTTTGCGACGATCTGCACGTTTTTCGCCGGCAATGGCCGGAGATTAGCGGAGTCACCTGCGACCGGTACCAGATGGGACGCTGGGCCGCGGACATGATCCTGTCCAAGGTTGACGCAAAGGGCACGCCCCAGGCGTCCAAAGTCTATCAAGCGAAGTGGATTCCGGGCTGCACGGCCGGTTCCGTCCGTTCCGGTGGGACGGCGCCCCGCCGGGCCCGCACACGGAAGGAACAGACGCCGCAGGTCGGGCACGTGTGGCCCGTCCGTGGCGGACGATGAAGATGGTTTGCGAACGCCTTGCGAAACCTCGCCTTGTGAAAGTGCGTGACGGTCTGTGTCGTTCGGTAGGGCCTGGCGCTCCGACGCCGGCCGCAGATGGATTCGATGTTGATGCGTATGATTCGTCGGCCGCTGAGCGGCGCGCCCTACCCTGCTGATCCTGTCTGGAAGGAATGTGATGTGTCACTGACTTGTGCAAGGCACAACAATCCGGCGGGAATCATGCGCCGGGCAGCGGAGAGGAGTACGATGCGGCACAAAGACATGAAACGGCTCGTCCGGGTGTTCGTGCTACTAGGGGCGGCAGTGAGTCGCGCATGGGGCGGCATGCTGGTGGTGGATCAGCGGCATCCGGCGGCTGGCGACGGCAATCCCGGCACGCCGGATTTGCCGTTTAAGAGCATTGCCGCAGCCGTGGCGAAGGCGCAAGCGGGCGACACGGTTACGATCCATGCCGGCGTCTACCG